>Ga0160464_100130_pt1 | contig 85334 bp, 49 predicted proteins | sample HID1971I_E11MG_FD_108275 | JGI IMG/M metagenome (GOLD analysis project Ga0160464, IMG submission 108275) | Enriched millipede-associated microbial communities from UW Madison campus, WI, USA - HID1971I_E11 MG | ecosystem: Host-associated > Arthropoda: Insects > Digestive system > Unclassified ...
CAAAAAGCACGGCATCGCCTGCTAGGATTGGTCTTATTGGTCATTCCTTCGGAGGCTATGAGACTGTATATCTCATCACCCAAACAAAGCTATTTGCGGCCGCAGTAGCAGGTGCCGCAGCTTCAACTGACCTGACAAGTGATTATTTATCCATCGGCAAGAGTTCTGGCAGACCCGAAATGTGGCGCTTTGAATCTCAACAAATGCGGATGGGTAAATCGTTATTCGATGATCGTGCTGCTTATGACAGGAACTCACCGGTTGTTCACGCAAAGAATATCAAAACACCATTGCTCAGCTGGACTGGAGATGCTGATCCACAGGTTGACTGGAATCAAAGTTTGGAATATTATTTAGCCTTACATCGTCTGGAAAAAAAACACATTATGTTGGTCTATCCTAAAGAAGGTCATACATTAACGAATCAGAAAAATTGGAACGACCTTTCTGTTCGAATACACGAGTGGTTTGACTATCATCTCAAAGGCGAAAAACCCGCCGATTGGATCGCCAAAGGCACTGGGGTAGTTCAATAAAAACTAAGAATTTAGGTTAAAAATGAAGCAAGAGCCGGATGGATGTCCGGCTTTGCTTATTTATACATAAAGGCCGAAGCAGGAGCGACGTGTATGCCCTGTTCTTCTTTTACCAGAAATATCTATACGTTTGTCTTAGAATTTTTCTAACTTTAGCCATAGGATAAATCCGAAAAAATGGTCACCTACAGCACATTTTCAGATTTGGAGCTGACCGCACTGCTTAAACAGGGGGATGAGCTTGCCTATACTGAAATTTTCAACCGTTTCAAATATATCTTACATGCACATGCTTTAAATAAGCTGCGCGATCGGGAGGAAGCCAGGGACATCATACAGGAAGTATTTACTTATCTCTGGCAGAAACGGGAAACGATCCAGTTTAACAGCACTATATCGGGTTACCTATATGGAGCGGTCAGGCACGCCATATTAAACCGCATTACCCGCAACCAGGTCCAGCAAAAGTACTTCGATTCCATGAAGGCTTTTTCTTTGACTAGTGAGGTGGCAACAGATCATCTGATTAGAGAAAAGCAATTGAAAGCGTTTATCGAAAAGGAAATAGCACAGCTGCCTCTTAAAATGCGGGAAGTATTTGAACTGAGCCGGCTGGACAATTTAAGCCACAAGGAAATAGCAAAAAAACTAGGTATATCAGAACAAACCGTAAGCAAACAGATCAGCAATGCGATAAAAATTTTAAAAGTAAAGCTTGGCATTTTTGTCTATTTATGGTTTATCATACATCCATAAAAATTATTTTCATTTTCATCTACCTGTTCAAGCCCTGCTCCTTTCCTTACTATTAATTGAGGCAAAAAAGCATCAGGTTCATATGGAAGATAAGGCATTAAATGATTTATTGGAACGCTACCGCAAGGGAAAGGCGACGCAGGAAGATCTGGCATTTTTAGAAAGCTGGTATTTGAAATATAACCAGCAGCCTTACGCTATAGAGGAAACCGAGCGAAAAAAGGATGTTGATCAGGTTTGGACATCTATTCAGCGACAAAATATCCTGCCTGCGAAAACCAAATTATGGCCGAGAATCGCTGCAATAGCCGCAGCTGTAGCAGCAATTACCTTGGGTACCTGGTTATACATCGGTGAGATTGCTTCGTCCCAAAGAGCTTCTGGCAATGATACTGAAATGAACTCAGCACGGGCTCGGATGAATGACATCAGCCCCGGCAGAAACCTGGCAACACTCACCCTCGGTAATGGTAAAGTCATTACACTGGATACCAATAAGACAAATGTCATTGTCACAGATAGTGTGAAGACGATGACTATGCTCACAGCTGCGACACCACGGGGCGGCACTTACCAGGTGACCCTACCAGACGGCTCCAAAGTCTGGCTCAATGCAGCATCAAAAATCTCCTTCCCTTCCCTGTTCAATGGAAATGAACGTAGAATTTCACTAGCCGGGGAGGCCTATTTTGAGGTGTCACCCAATAAATCAAGACCTTTTATCGTAGAAAGCACTGGGCAGGAGATCAGGGTGCTGGGTACTCACTTCAATGTAAACACGTACGCAGATGAAGGCACCATCAAAACGACTTTATTAGAAGGTAGTGTAAGGGTCTCCCCTGTCACCCTGAGCCCTTCGTCAAATTCAGGACACCATGATGTAACCCTCAAGCCAGGTCAGCAGTCAGTCCTCGGACTATCCAACAAAATAGCAATCACACAGGTCGATTTGGCAGAAGCCGTGGCCTGGAAGAATGGCGACTTTGTTATGCATCAGCAGAAGCTTTCCCAGATCATGAGAAGCCTGGAGCGATGGTACAACATTGAAGTGGTATACAGTGAATCCGTAGAACTTAACCAGACCTTCAGCGGATCAGTATCCCGCTCTAAGAATATCTCTGAGATACTGAGTGTACTGGAGTCCACAAAGCAGTTAAAATTCAATATCAACGGCAGGAAAATATTGGTCACTAAATAATCAATTATACAATCAACTAAACAAACCACATGAAAAAAATCTACAAAAAAGACCCTTAAGGCAAAAGAACAGCAGGCATAAAAAACCGGGAGTGATGGAACACCCCCGGCTTACTTTGCTTATTCACTAAACACCCAATGTCTTACACATTGGCATTGTAAACACAATTGATTAATGAACAATGAGCAGCGCTGAGATCTTCGAAAATAAAAGCACTGCACAGCAACAACATCAAATTTATGATTTTTTATTTCAAAAGCCTATACCGCCCACGGGCAGGGATGGCAAAACTATTGTTGGTGATGAAAATAACCATACTCATATTGACGACGGCCATTTTGCAGGTAAGCGCCAGCACTTATGGGCAACATGTGACCCTAAAGGAACGCAATGCCTCACTGTCTGCTATTTTTACAGCAATAAAAAAGCAGACGGGCTATGACTTCCTGTATAGCGACAAAACAATCAGCAATGCCAAACCGATTACAGTCGATATAAAAAACAGCACCATAGAGCAAGCATTAAAAGCAATATTTAATGGCCAACCACTTGCCTACGAAATTAAAGCCAACACCGTAGTCATTACTTCCAGTGAGCTGTCCTTGCTAGGCAAAGCGCTGCTTATCATCCAGCGCATAGCGAAGGAGATTGATGTCCGGGGGAAAGTTCTTGATGAAAATGACCTGCCACTTACAGGCACAACTATCAAAGTGAAAGGCTCAAATAGAACCACAAAGACCAATGCACAGGGAGAGTTTATCCTGCAGGGCGTGGATGAAAATGCAGTGCTGGAGATCAGTTTTATAGGCTATATGGTCAAAGAAGTCAAGGCTGCAGCCAATATAGGAACAATCACGATGACACTGGCCGACGCCAAATTGGAAGAGGTGATGATCAATGCCGGCTATTATACCGTGAAAGACAAAGAGCGGACTGGGAGTATTGCAAGGATCACCTCAAAAGATATTGAAACGCAGCCGGTATTGAATGTATTGGCAACTATGCAAGGAAGGATGACTGGAGTTGAAATTATTCAAGATAATGGTACGCCGGGTGGAGCTTTTAAGATTAAGATTCGTGGTCAAAATAGCCTAAGGGCTGCAGGAAATGAACCATTATATATTATTGATGGGGTTCCCTTTGCATCTGAAACTATTGGCACACAAAATACCTCTGGTACTTTTACGACGATGACCAGTCCGTTAAACGCCATCAATCCGTCTGATGTAGAAAGCATCGAGATATTGAAAGATGCTGACGCAACAGCCATATACGGATCCCGCGGGGCAAATGGTGTCGTACTGATCTCCACAAAAAAAGGAAAAGCAGGAAAAACAAAGATCAGTATCAACAGTGCTACCAGCAAGGGAAAAGTGACAACAATGTTGGACTTGATGGATACAAAGCAATATTTAGCTATGCGTGAACAAGCTTATGCCAACGATGGAATAACGAATTATCCCGCAGATGCATATGACTTAAACGGGAAATGGGATAGAAATAGGTATACTGACTGGCAAAAGGAACTGATCGGTGGTACATCTGAAATTACCACTATTCAGGCCTCTATTACTGGAGGTAACACACAGACGCAATATCTTTTAAGTGGAAGTACAGCTAGAGAAACCACAGTTTATCCAGGCGATTTCAAATATAAAAGAGGTGCAGTGCATTTTAATTTAAATCACATTTCCGAGGATAGCAAGTTTAAACTAAGCCTTTCTTCACTATATAGTTTTCAGGACAACCTCCAACCTCTTACAGACTTAACGCGACTTTCGCGTACGCTCGCTCCTAATGCCCCAGCATTGTACGATCAGAATGGGATCTTAAACTGGGAGAACAGTACTTGGCAAAATCCACTTGCTGCTCAGGAAGCAAAATTTAATGCGAAGATTAAAAATCTAAACGCAAATGGAGTGCTGACCTATAGTATATTGCCCAATCTGGAAATAACGTCAAATTTTGGATATACTGATATACGCAATTATGAAACCAATGCACAGCCTCATACCATGTACAATCCAGCATTGGGACTTAACAGTAGCTCTTCCAGTTTATACTCCAGTCTGGTTCTTAGAAGTTCGTGGATAATAGAACCCCAAATTAAATGGGCGCTAACCTCAGGAAAAGGTAAATTGGAAGCTTTGGCAGGCGGTACCTTTCAAAGCCAAACAAACAATAGATCAGGGCAGTCTGGTTTCGGATTTTCAACCAACAGCCTTATTTACGACCTCTCTTCTGCAACACTAAAAGTGATCGATGTGAGTGATGAAACAAAATATAACTATGAAGCGATTTTTGCGCGAGTAAACTATCATTGGGAAGGAAAATATATCGCCAATATTACCGCTAGACGGGATGGCTCCAGCCGATTCGGACCAGGGAAGCAATTTGCAAATTTTGGTGCTATCGGAGCTGCCTGGATATTTTCCAAGGAAAACTTATTTAAGGATCAATCGATATTAAGTTTTGGAAAGCTTCGTTCAAGCTACGGCAGTACCGGAAGCGATCAAATTGGAGATTACCAATATTTAGACACCTATCTATCTTCAGGCAATACTTATCAAGGCACAGTTGGTCTGCAACCCACACGCTTGTTTAATGCAAATTTTGCATGGGAAACCAATAAAAAATTGGAAGCGGCATTAGAAATGGGCTTTTTTAGCGATCGCTTGTTTCTTACCGCTGCAGCTTATTCAAACCGTTCCTCCAATCAGCTCGTCGGAATTCCGCTTCCCGGCACAACCGGATTTCCCAACTTAACGGCCAATCTCGGTGCCACAGTGCAAAATCATGGATTGGAATTCTCTCTTCAGACAAAAAACCTGGAGCATCAGAACTTTAAGTGGACAAGTGATTTCAATATTTCGATAAATAGAAATAAGCTCATTTCCTATCCCGGTTTAGCCACCTCCACCAATTCCAATACCTACGTAGTTGGAGAATCTATAAATATTTTGAAACGATATCAATATACCGGTATCAACCCACAAACTGGAGTCTATACGTTTAAAGATATGAACGGCGATGGTCAAATCACTTCATTGCTGGATAGAACGCTTATTTTTGATTTAAATCCAAGTTTTTTCGGAGGACTGCAGAATCAATTATCCTATCGTAATATCCAGTTTAATTTTTTATTTCAGTTTGTTAAGCAAAAAGCTCCTGCTTATGCTCCAGGACTTCCTGGTAGGCTGATAAATCAGCTCTCCTCATTGATTAATGTTTGGCAAAAACCAAATGACGAGGCTGATTATCAAAAATTGACAAGTAATAATAGCGCACTCAACACAGGTTATTCTCTTTTCAATCTAAGCGACGAATCTATAGTAGATGCCTCTTTTATCCGATTAAAAAATGTCGCTTTATCATATGAAATTAAACCAAAATCTTTAAAGGGAATGGCTTGCCGTGTTTATATACAAGGACAAAATCTGCTCACATTTACCTCATTTGAAGGTGGTGATCCAGAATATAAATTGAGTGGGTATTTACCACCATTAAGAGTATATACTGCTGGCTTACAATTGACTTTTTAAAAATAAGAAATTAGGAAATGAAAAATTTAAACTTAATTATAATTGCATTTTTAACTTTTGTAGTATTTAGCAGTTGTAAAAAATTTGTAAACGTAAGCTTACCTACCTCTCAGTTAACTGGAGAAAATGTATTTCAGGATCGAGCAACTGCCAACGCTGCAATGGTTGATATCTATTCAAAGCAACGCGAAACAGGCTTTTTAGCCAGAAGTGGTGCTACAGTAAATTTAGGGATGTATGCTGACGAACTTATTTACACTCGTACGGATATAGTGCCTGGGATACCATATACCAATAACATTTTATCAACGGATAACATTACAGGTCAGTTGTGGAATGAGAGTTACCATCTAATTTACTGCGCTAATGCAGTTATAGAGGGAAGTCAAAAATCAACTGTGATAACCGTAGCTGATAAAAATCAGTTTATTGGGGAGGCTACCTTTATCAGGGCACTCAATCACTTTTATCTTTTGAATGTATATGGCGATATACCCTATATCTCATCTACTGATTATGATATGAATAAAAGTGTTAAGAGATTGGCTGTGGATGAAGTTTATAAAGCGATAATAGCAGACTTGAAGCAGGCTATAGAGCTATTACCAGAAGCCTACATTAGTGTCGAAAGGGCTCGTCCTAGCCGTGCTACAGCATGGGCATTACTCGCTAGGATCTATTTGTACATAGGTGACTGGCAAGACGCAGTGATGGCTTCCGAAAAGGTAATCAACAATAAACTTTATTTATGGGAAAATAATTTGGAGAATGTATTTTTAAAAGAAAGCACCACAACGATTTGGCAGTTTGCACCTAAATTGGTCGGTAATAATACGAATGAAGGTGCCACATTTGTTACGATTAGTGGCTCAATCCCAGGATATGCACTGAGTCCGGTCTTGGTAAATGGCTTTGAAGCTAACGACCGCAGGAAGTTATATTGGGTAGGTATGGTCACTAGTGGTGCTGATCAGTGGTATTTTCCTTTTAAATATAAACAGCGTTTAAATACCGGTACAAGTAAAGAGTATTCAGTGATCTTTAGATTAGCAGAACAATATCTTATCCGCGCTGAGGCCCGTGCACGTCTGGGTGAACTAGACAATGCTAGAGAAGACTTGAATAAAATTAGAAATACGGCAGGACTACTGAACACAAATGCAATTACCGCAGATGAAATTATTGCTGCTGTATTAAAGGAAAGGAAATTTGAACTTTTCACGGAGCATGGCCATCGATTTTTTGATTTGAAACGTTTAAGTAAGCTCGATGAAGTGCTATCACCTGTAAAGCCTGGATGGGGCACTAATGATCGGTTGTGGCCAATTCCTGATAAAGAAATCCTTGCAAATCCAAATCTTGCTCCCCAAAATCCAGGTTACTAAGCTCTAGAAAATGAAAAAATATATTAAATTGATTTACGGAACTTCTTCCGTAATCCTGCTGTTGCTTATGTTTTGCCCAGCATTTGCCCAGCACGTACAGAAAAAAAACCTATTACCATCAGATTACAAACTTTGGAGCACAGTAATGGAAGAAAAAATTTCTGATTATGGAAATTGGATCAGCTACCAATTACGCTATACGCAATCTAGCGATACTGTATTCGTAAGGCATTCAGTAATGAAAAATAAGATCTATGTTTTTCCAGATTGCCAAACTGGTCAATTTGCCAGAGAAAGTATGTTTGGCTGCATTGATAAAGAAAAAAATCTTGTGTTGTTAGATTTAAAGAAGGGAACTATCATAAAAATTCCTAATGTCAAGGTTTTTGAGTTTTCTGGTGACGGACGTTTCTTACTTACCTTAGAAAAGAACGATGCTTCTACTTCAAATTTATGTATTAGAAAATATGATGGAACAATACTGAAGAAGATAGATAAGGTTACAGCATACAAAACAAATCCAGCGCTTACAGGATTTGCTTACGCTTCTAACATTGATAAAAGAGTGAAAATTGGTTTAGTTGCTTTCAATAAAGAACTTAATTTTAGCGATATAGTGATTGACACAATATCGAAGATTCAAGACTTTATCTGGGCGAAGGACGGTCTGGCCTTTGCTTTTTATGATAAGGGTACTAAATCACGTGTTTTTCACTATAGTATTGACTCCAAAAAATTAAAAGTACTAACAGACCATTCTGTTAGCATAGATGGAACCGCTAATATTTCACGAAGTACAGATCTACCTTTAAGAATATCTGATGACCATCGCAAGGTATTCTTTTCATGTATAGGTCCATCAATCCCAGTATCACCTAAACCCATTGTAGAAATTTGGAACGGTAACGACAAATATCTATATCCAGTTAATGTACTTATTGAGCACTATAACAAACCTTTTCTTGCAGTTTGGTGGCCTGAAACCTCCAGAACAGCTATAGTTAGTAGCAAACAGGTTTCTTGGGTAGCTTTGACCGGTGATCAGAATTATGCCGTGCTTGCCGATCCTTCAAAATATGAGCCACAATATGATACATATGCACCAATGGATTATTATATCATGAACCTAACTACTGGTGAAAAAGAGTTGTTGTTACAAAATCAGTCAGGCAACCCTGGTCGAATGTTTTTTTCACCTAATGGTAATTATATATGCTATTATAAAAATGATGTTTGGAATATTTACAATATTCATAAAAAAAGACATACCAATATAACCTCTGGGCTAGATACCACATTTCAAAGCGTCATTGAAGATCCAAGCACTCGCAGAAATTTCACCTATACTTTCCAGGGATGGTCTACCGACGGGCAATCGGTCTTGCTCAATGACCAATATGATCTGTGGCAGATTTTTCTGGATGGAAGACCTCCAATCAGAATTACAAAAGGTAAGGAAAAACAGATTCGTTTCCGCCTTGCCGATATAGACAAACAACATTTTGCAAAATCCAATTATTCTCTATCAAGCAGCGGGATTTACAAGATGAGTAAAACAAATGTATTAGAAGCTTACCACACTGTAAATGGAAGTACTGGATATTTTACACTTGATGCAGCTAAAACTGTGCAACCCTTAATTTTTAAGGATGCTTTATTGACCAAGGTATTAAAAGCTTCAAAAAGTGATACGTATCTATTTAGATCTGAAAATTTTGATAGGTCTCCGTCAATTTTGATGAAATCAAGCAAGAGCGCCAAAGTGGAAAGTATAGTAGAGACTAATCCACAGCAGAAATATTTTCATTGGGGTTTTTCTGAATTGATACATTTTGAAAATTCTAAAAAAAACGTATTAAACGGCGCCTTATTTTACCCAGCTAACTACGATCCTTCGGTGAAATATCCAATGATTGTTTATATATACCAAAAGCTTTCTAAAAGATTGCATAGATATGAAAATCCTAGTTTTCTAAGCTCAGAAGGCATCAACGTAACGCATCTCACGGCAAATGGTTATTTTGTACTGTTGCCAGATATTGAATATGAGAGTGGCAATCCAGTTATCTCTGCTACTGAATGCGTAGAAAGTGCAGTGAAATCGGCAATCAATAAAGGTCTTATAAATGCATCGAAGATTGGCTTAATGGGACACTCTTTTGGCGGTTATGAAACTAATTTTATTATCACAAAAAGTAATCTATTTGCCGCTGCTATTAGCGGTGCCGCAATATCGGATAACATTCGTTTTTATCTTACCCATAACAGCGACTTTAATAAGCCAGAAATACGGCGGGTTGAAAATCAGCAATTTCGTATGGGGGTTTCGTTTTATGAGGATAAAAATTCGTATTATAGAAATTCTCCCGTTCATAATGCAGAGAACATACACACTCCATTATTAATTTGGACAGGTAAAGATGATAACAATGTGAAACCTGAGCAATCAACAGCATTTCATATAGCCCTAAGTAGATTGAAAAAAGAACACATTATGTTGCAATATCCTGGTGAAGCGCATACTCTTCGCTCCATTAATAATCAAAAAGATCTGAACGAAAAGATCTTAGAATGGTTCGGATATTATCTCAAAGGTGAAAAACCCGCCGATTGGATCGCCAAAGGCACTGGGGTAGCTCAATAACAATTAAAGAATTTATGTTAAAATGAAGCAAAAGCCGGATGGATGTCCGGCTTTGCTTATCCTCCGATACAATTCCCACATTTAAAAATATTTAATTAACATTGGGTCGGAATATATGGAACGTTACAGTAGTCATTCGGATCAACAATTGGTTGCCTTACTAAAGGGAAGTGACCGCAAGGCCTTTAGCGAAATCTATGAACGTTATCATGCCCTGCTATTTGCCTACGCCTACCACAAATTGCTAAACAAACAGGAGGCGCAAGATATCGTCCAGGAAGTATTCATCACCCTCTGGGAAAACCGGGAGACTTTTGTACTCAAAACCTTTCTCTCCGGCTTCCTGTATAAATCTGTACTCAACAAAATCCTGAATATCTGGAAACACAACAAGATCGTTAGAGAACATGCCAGCATACAAAACCTAAGCATCGATATCGACTCCTATGAGACCGACTTCCTCATCAGAGAAAAAGAAATCGCAGCCTTAATAGAAAAGGAAATCGCAGCCCTCCCCCCACGGACGCGCGAAGTGTACGAGCTCAAATATAAAGCGTACCTGAGTACGAAAGATGTCGCCGAAAGACTCGGGATTTCTGAAAATACCGTCTCCAACCACCTAAAAAATGCAACTTCCCGCTTAAAGAAAAACCTCGGCGCGGTGATCTTTATCCTCTACCTATTGGAAAAATGAGAAAAATGAAAATTTATTTGATTACCATATAGCCAATCCACCTGGCTGAGTTGTCTATAGGTTTGAAACCATACCAGCAACTCAGTATGAAGGAAGTAAATTTAGCCCAACTATTTGACAAGTTTGAAGCCGGTCAGTGTAGCCCTGCAGAACAACGGGCATTGCAAGCCTGGCTGCATAGCTATCGCACAGCGGGCAAAGCCGCCCTAACTGACCAGGATTTCTCTGAAGCCAGGATGAACATGCTGGAGGCGATCGACCGGGCCACTTCCCCTGCTCCGCAAAAGTCAGGGGTGTTCACGCTCTGGCCCCGGGTGGCTGCCGCAGCTGTTGCCCTTCTCATCCTGGGCGCCAGCCTCTTTTATGTCAATTCACTCTCTATTAACGGGAACCAGCAGGAAGGCGGTAGATATAGTGAAGAAGCGGCACCCGGTACAGTTGGCGCTACATTGACACTGGCCGATGGCCGAAAGGTCCGGTTATCAGATTCCATCAATGGCGACCTTGCGACAGAAGCCGGAGTCACCATCAGGAAAACGAGCGACGGTGAACTGATATACGAAATTAATTCAGATCCCTCCAAAGTCGGGATGACAAAGGGAAAAAGTACCACAAACACCCTCTCCACCGCACCGGGCGAAACTTACCAGGTGCAGCTGCCCGACGGTTCCCGCGTATGGCTCAACTCGGCCTCATCCCTCTCCTATCCAGTTCATCTAATGAAAAATGGAAAACGCCAGGTTAGTCTGCAGGGCGAAGGATTTTTCGCAGTTTCCAAAGATAAAAAACACCCTTTTATAGTGCAGGCCGGCAATCAGCTGGTTGAAGTGTTGGGTACCCAGTTCAACATCAACAGTTACACTGATGAAGCTATGATCAAAACAACGTTGATCGAGGGTGCTGTCAAAGTAACCCTGGGGGACGAGCAAAAGCTGATCTCACCTGGAGAACAAGTGGTCAATGACGGCAAAAAACTGGCCGTCGGCAAAGCAGATGCAGAAAGCGTAACCGATTGGAAACAGGGAGATTTTAACCTTGACCGGATAGACCTTAAGTTAGCCTTACGTAAAATCGCCCGTTGGTACAATATACAAGTGGTGTATGATGCAGATCTGCCGGAAGGTTTAACATCAGGAGGCTGGTTTTCCCGTTCCCAAAAGCTATCTACTATTCTTAAGGCAATTGAGAAATCGGGTCAGGTCCGCTTTACATTGAAAGACAAAACACTTTATGTCAAACAAAACAAACGATAACAGGAAAAGTATGTAAGAGACAACGATAACCAAAAAAAGTAAACCATCCCGACCAGGTCGGGATGGTTTGCGCCTGGACAATTTATCAATTAAACTGTTTTACCGCAGCAAGCCATCAAGTTTCTCAGGCAAGGAGCGAGCTGCACAACCAAACGAATCACTAATGTATAGAATTTTTACCAGTAAACCGGGTATGGCCGATAGGTTGTACCACAAACTATGGCTAATTATGCGACTAACCACCGTTATATTGATAGCATCCCTTATGCAGGTCAGCGCAGCAAGCTTTGGCCAGCGCATCACGATTGACATGAAAAACGTACCACTTAATCTGGCACTTAAGGAGATCAGAAAACAAAGCGGTTATGATGTGTACTACGACAGCAAAATGATCCGGACCGATCAGCAGGTTTCAATCCGCATTACCAATGCTACGGTTGAAGAAGCAGTCGGTGCAGTACTCCGTGGATTGGACTTCAGATTTGAAATTGACGAAAAGGTCATTTCTATCTTGAAAAAAGATGAATCACTTCTTGACTACCTGATGGCCCGTTTTCAACAAATCGACATCAAAGGAAAAGTGCTGGATGAAAATGATCTGGCATTAGCCGGTGCTACCGTAAAAGTAAAAGGGCAGAATAGGTCTACCAAAACCAATGCTCAGGGTGAGTTTCTGCTCCAAGGTATCTCAGAAAATGCGGTATTGGAGATTAGTTTTATAGGCTATGTGACGCAGGAGCTGAAAGCGACTGCGAATTTAGGTTCGGTTAAGATGACCTTAGATAATTCTAAGCTGGAAGAAGTAAAGATCAATGCAGGATATTATACTATAAAAGAGCGAGAGCTTACTGGAAGTATTTCACGAATTACAGCAAAAGAAATAGAAAACCAGCCCGTAACGAATATTCTAGCCACTATGCAAGGTAGAATGGCAGGAGTAAATATCATCCAAAACACGGGTATGCCGGGCAGTGGTTTTGAGATTGAGATACGAGGGCAAAATAGCTTGAGATTCAATGGGAGCATTCCATTGTATATTATTGATGGTGTCCCTTATTCTGCGCAGAGTATAGGCAGCAATACTACTTCGGGCAATATGCCTGCTGAGAATAGTCCGCTGAACAGCATCAATCCTGGAGATATTGCCTCTATAGAAGTGCTCAAAGATGCCGATGCGACCGCTATCTATGGTTCAAGAGGGGCTAATGGGGTGGTGCTGATTACCACTAGAAAAGGGGCTGGTGGTCAGACCGCTTTTTCAACGACCTATTCCAGTGGGATTGGTCAGGTTACCCGTTTTATGGATGTGCTACAGACCTCGGAATATCTGGCTATGCGAAGGGAAGCTTTTGTTAATGATGGGGTAACGGTGTATCCATCGTACGCTTATGATGTGAATGGGACTTGGGACCAGAACCGAAATACCAACTGGCAGAAAGAGCTGATCGGGGGCACTGCAAGCTATAATAATCTGCAATCGTCACTTTCGGGAGGGTCGGCAAATACCCAGTTTTTGCTCAGTGGAAATTACAGCAGGGAGACAACGGTTTTTCCGGGCGATTTTGATTACCTTAAAGGAGGTGGGCACCTGAGTATCAATCATGCCTCGGATAACAAACGTTTCAGGCTTAACTTTGCTACTGGATTTACCGCTCAGCGAAATAATCTGCCTGCGATAGACCTGACTTCGGTAGCTACTACGCTCGTTCCAAATGCACCTGCACTTTATGATGCTTCAGGTAAGCTCAACTGGGAGAACAATACCTTTACTAATCCTGTAGCTGTGCTGGAAAATAAGATCAAGGGGGAAACCTATGATTTTATAGCCAACACGCTCGCATCCTACGATCTTGGGTACGGGTTTACTGCAAAGGCCAGTCTGGGATACACCAATCTTGATCAGCAGCAATTGAACTTGGTGCCGAACACGATCCGTAATCCGGCCTTTGGATCAGGGAGCGATAGGTCAATTGTTTTTACTAATAAGATAGATCGCAGCTCCTGGATTATAGAGCCTCAGCTTAGCTGGATGGGCAATCTGGGAAAGACTAAGATAGATGCACTGCTTGGAACCACTTTCCAGCAGCAAAATGGAAATAAAGTGGTCAATCAGGCCATGGGATTTGCCAACAACAGCTTGATGGCTAATCCTGCATCGGCAACAACCTATAGGATTCTGGCCAGTGAGGAAAGTTTATATAAGTACCAGGCTGTTTTTGCCAGGGTTAATTTCAATTGGGAGGGCAGATACCTATTGAACCTCACTGGTAGACGTGATGGGTCGAGCCGTTTTGGGCCGGGTAAGAAATTCGCCAACTTTGGTGCCATAGGTGCAGGATGGCTCTTCAGTGAGGAGCTCAGGGTGAAAGAAGCGCTTTCTTTTGTAAGTTTTGGTAAACTGAGGGTAAGCTATGGTATCAGTGGAAACGACCAGATTGGAGATTACCAGTATTTGGATACCTACGGTACTTCTGGCATGACCTATCAAGGGGTTTCCGGGCTTCAGCCAAGCAGGCTGTTTAATCCTGATTTTGGATGGGAAACCAATAAGAAAGCGGAGGTAGCGCTGGAGGCAGGTTTTTTAAAGGACCGGATCTCGACAACAGTTGCCTGGTTTCAAAACCGCTCCTCTAATCAGCTTGTTGGCGTTCCTCTGCCCCGTACTACGGGTTTCCCCTCTATCCAGGCGAACCTTGATGCAGTGGTACAGAACAGTGGTCTGGAGCTGAGCGTGAACACGGTGAATATCAGAAATAACCGGTTTAGCTGGACCAGTAGTTTCAATTTGACCAAAAGTGAGAATAAACTGGTTTCCTTTCCGGGACTTGAGTCATCGACATACAATGCGCAATATGTTGTCGGACAGCCTACAAATATCATGAAGACATTCCATTTTACCGGACTTAATCCACTTACCGGAATCTATCAGTTTGAGGATTATAACGGTGATGGTGCCATTAATTATGGTGATGATCAAAGGGTTTATAAAAACCTGAACCCAAGGTTCTTTGGTGGGCTTCAGAACCATTTGCATTACGGTAACCTGGATCTTGATTTTCTATTTCAGTTTGTCAAACAGGAGAACTACAATCTTTTCAGCGGAATGGCTGGTACGATGACCAATCAGCCCAGCGGTGTTCTTGCACGTTGGCAGGCTTCAGGGAATTTAGGCCCTAATCAGCGCTTTAGCGATAGTAATGGAGATGTCGAACTTGCCAGTTATCTGTTTAGCTCAAGTGATGCCTCGATAAGTGATGCCTCTTATATACGCCTTAAGAACATTGCGCTTTCTTATCAGCTGCCGAAGAATTGGACTAAAAAATTTACCTGCAGGATCAGTCTTCAAGGACAGAATGTGCTGACGATAAGTAAATACAAAGGAGTCGATCCCGAATTTAAAGTTTCAGGATATTTGCCACCATTAAAAGTATATTCCAGCAGTATCCAGTTAACATTTTAATCCATTGTTTTTTATGAAAATATTTCATTTCAATATAGGCCGTCCATTACTGCTATTGGCAATCGCTTGTTTGCTACCGGCCTGCAGTAAATTTACAGAGGTTGACCTGCCATCTTCACAGCTGACCTCTGGTAGTGTTTTTGAAAGCAAATCTACAGCCAATGCGGCTATGGTAGATATCTATTCGAAGATAAGGGATAAAGGTCTGCTTACCGGTTATAATACTGGGCTATCGAACCAGTTTGCGCTTTATGCAGATGAATTTCAGTTCTATGGGTCATCGTTAGCAATACAGGCAAAATTCTATAATAATTCTCTTAGTGCTACTGATGCGGCAATGAACGAGCTATGGGAAAGTAGCTATAGCCAGATCTACGCGGCAAATTCGGTAATCGAAGGGGTCGGGAAAGCTGTGGCGCTAGCTCCCGCCGATAAGCAGCAGCTTAGCGGTGAGGCTCTTTTTGTAAGGGCACTGATCCACTTTTATCTCGTGAATACTTTTGGTCCAGTCCCTTACATCAAAACAACCAACTATCAGGAAAATAAAACGGTTGCGCGTATCGCAGAATCTGAGGTCTACGCTCTGGTTAAATCAGACCTGGAACAGGCTGTTGCACTTTTACCCGCTGGATATACTGGCGCAGAAAGGGTAAGGGCCAATAAATGGGCTGCTCACGCCTTACTGGCCAGGGTATGTCTTTATATGCAGAAATGGGATGAGGCCGCTACTGCATCCTCTGCTGTTTTAAGCCAATCGGAAGTGTATAAATGGCCTACCGATATCAGCGGCATGTTTCTTAAGGAAAGCCTCGCCACGATCTGGCAACTAATGCCAAAAACAAATGTAGAAAATACCTACCAGGGTAATATCTTTATTTTCTTGCAGGGGCCGCCGCCATCAACTGCAATCAGTGCATCGCTTTTTGGAGCTTTTACTGATAATGATCTTCGCCGGGAACTGTGGCTTAAAAAGGTGACAAATGGTACTTCAACATGGTATCATGCCTATAAATACAAAGAGAAGGCCAACACCAGTTCTTCGAAAGAATATTCGGTCGTGCTGCGTATCGCTGAACAATATCTCATCCGCTCGGAAGCAAGGGCTCGTCAAGGTAATCTTTCTGAAGCCAAAGATGATTTAAACAAAGTAAGGAACTTAGCGGGGTTAGCGAATTCGGTAGCCAGTACTGCTGATGAAATTATTGAGGCTGTTTTACAGGAGCGCCGTCTGGAGTTGTTTACCGAATTCGGACATCGGTTCTTTGATTTGAAAAGGACTGGAAAGCTGGACCAGGTCTTATCGCCCATAAAGCCAAAATGGGAAACCAGCGATCGTGTATTACCAATTCCACAATCTGAACTTTCACTTAATCCTAATCTCAAACCTCAAAATGCAGGCTATTAAATCACAACACAGGGAGATTTTTAGGGGAATTTTCTGCCTTATTCTTCTTTTTACTATCTACCGTTCGGCTTTTGGTCAAGCTCAGCCTAAGCGAATGCTTACAACAAAGGACTATAGCTTATGGAGTCAGCTTAGCCCAGGCCAAATTTCTAAGAATGGCAACTGGGTAAGCTATAGTTTATATTATAAACATACCCAGAAAGATACACTATTCTTGCAGCGAGTTAGCGGTAATAAAAAATATGTTTTTCCCTTAGGGACTAAAGGGAAATTCAATGGTGAATCGGATTTTGCATACATTTCTCGCGATACATTAGTTGTCCAAAATCTTAAAACAGGAACTCTATATAAAAAAGCAGGTGTAACTGATTTTGAGTTTTCAGCAAATGAGAAATTTTTAATGATTTTTGCGAACCAATCAAATGGAAAGCCCGGTTTGGAAATAAGAGACCGGACAAATAAGGTTTTACAGAATAGTGTAGACATTACCTCTTATCGTTTAGATCCCGCCCAGAATGGTATTGTATATAGTACTGCTGGAAATAGTGACAATAGCCTTCAAATGATGTTGTTTAATGAATCTATTGAAAAAAGAACCATAATTGAAAATCTTAATGGACCTGTTCAGAATCTGATTTGGAAGGGAAATACAATTGCTTTTATTGAACATGTCGCTACTGAACCAGTGCTTTTTAATTATGATATAATAAAGCATAAGATCAGCTCCCTAAACCCAAAAAATGTCAAAGGGTTTCCAGCTGACATGAAAGTTTCAAATGCCAGATTTAAGTACCCAATAATTTCTAAAGATGGATCACGGGTATTTTTTTGGTTAAAAGAACCAAAGTCAAAGTCTAATGTGATTGACCCCGCGGCAGTACAGATATGGAATACCAAGGACAAACAACTATTCGCTTCTAAAAAGCAGTTTGGCGATTATAGAATGTCTGATAAATTGGTAGTTTGGGATTTGAAGGAGAACAGCCTATTTCAACTAACGGATAAGGATCTGCCAAGTGGGTTTTTAAGCGCCGATTACAATTATGCCTTTATTTATGATAACTATGCGTATGAACCACAAAGTCAACAGCATAGTGCTTACGATCTGCACCTGGTTGATTTAAAAAATGGAGGAAAGAAACGCATTATTGAAAAATATGTATTTGGAGAAAATATTCCATCAAGGTCGCCTGATGGCAGGTATTTATGTTATGCAAAACAAGGGAACTGGTGGATTTATGACATTCAACAAGATTTGCATACCAACATAACATTGGGGATGTCTAACTCGTTTTTTACAGAAGATACAAATCGTCCAGGTGAGGATGAACCTTATGGTGTTGGGGGATGGACTAAGGATGGAGAGGTAATTCTTTACGATAGGTATGACCTTTGGAAAATTTCCCTGGATGGAAAAGTAAATACAAGATTAACCAAAGGCAGAGAAACACAAAAATCCTTTCGGATCAAATTTTTCTTTACTGCTATCAATGGGAATACCGAAGCGCAGATGCCTAACCTTGATCTTGACAAAGGCTTTCTGCTTACAACAATTAATAGAGAAACCCGCGCATCAGGCGTAAGCTACTGGAGTTTAAAATCAGACCTTAAGGAACTGATCTGGGAAAATAGGAAAATTGAACAGCTTAGCAAAGCCAGGAATAAAGACACCTATATGTATGTGGATCAAAACTTTACATCAGCTCCAAGGTTGATGGTTTACGACGGCATCCCTAAACAAATTATGCAGAGTAACACTCAACAAGAGAATTTTTATTGGGGCAAAAACCAGCGAATTGAATATATAGTGGATGGAAAAAAGGCCAAGGGTGCATTATTTTATCCAGCAGCGTACAATCCAGATCTGAAGTATCCTATGGTCGTTCAAGTTTATGAACGTCAGTTTCCTTATTTTAATGATTATGAAAACCCAACCTTAATTTCCGAGGTTGGATTTAATGTAACCAATTTTACAGCGCAAGGTTATTTTGTACTGTATCCAGATATCAACTATGAATATGGCAATTTACGGGAATCAGTTACAAAAAGTGTGCTTGCTGCCGTAGATACCGCTTTGGGCAAAGCTAATATAGATCCCTTCAAAGTCGGTCTTATAGGAAGTTCCTTCGGGGGTTATGAAACAGATCTGATTATTACCGAGACCAATCGCTTTGCTGCCGCAGTGGCTGGCATGGCATGGACAGATGTGGTAAGTGCCTATTTATATGTCGGCGATATGTTTAAAAGACCAGATTTTTTTAGAACTGAAAACCACCAATTGAGAATAGGAAAATCATTATTTGAAGATATGCCTGCTTATTTGAAAAATTCTCCTGTGTTAATGGCCGATAAGGTCAATACTCCACTTTTAGGATGGGCGGGAGAAGATGACCGGCATGTCAATACGTCACATAGTATGGAATTTTATCTGGCTTTACGCAGGGCAAATAAGGAGCATACCTTGCTGGTTTATCCCGGAGAGGAACATGGTTTAGAAAAAAAAGAAAATGGGATCGATCTTAGTGTTCGAATCATGCAATGGTTTGATTACTATCTGAAGGGCGGTAAAAAACAAGATTGGATGAAAAGTAATTAGAACAGATAACTATCCTCATTACACGCTTATCGATGCCGCTTGCTTAAACAGTTAGCGGCATCATTTTTTCTAGCCCGGGTACAAGCACTTGTTACTCTTGCTAATTTTGTACACATTTGCGGACGAAGTCTTCCAGACAAACAAACAGATAAAAAAAGCAAGGGCTTCACATCAAGGCAGGGAAAAGAAATGGCAAAACGCATCTATTCTGAATACACCGATATGCAACTCTCTGCCCTCCTCGCTAAGGGAGATCACCTGGCCTATACCGAAATCTTTGAGCGGTATTCCATGCTCCTGGTCGCGCATGCCTATAAATTGCTGGCAGATCAGGATGCGGCAAACGATGTGGTGCAGGATGTATTGCTCAGTCTCTGGCAAAAAAGGGAAAGCCTTAGCCTCAATACTTCCCTGAGTGCTTACCTGTACACCGCTACCCGAAACCGGATATTCAACCGAAAATCACATCAAAAGATCGTAGACCGCTATGCCGATACCATGATCGCCTATATGGAAGGCACCCATACCGACTCAGACGACCTGATCAGGGAAAAGGAACTTACATTGCTCATAGAAAAAGAGATCAAAGCCTTGCCGGAGAAGATGCGGGAGGTATTTATCCTGTACAAAATGGAAGAACTGACGTACAAGGAAATCGCAGATCGCCTGGGGATTACAGACCGTACGGCACGCCAGCAGGTATACAATGCCCTAAAAATATTAAAGAGCAAAATCGACATTTATCTGAGTCTGTTCCCATTTTTGTAAAAAAAATCGCAATCGCCTATGTCAACAGGCCTGGATAACTGTCATGTATAAAAGGGCCATATGCGCTTTAATAAAAACGTGAACAAAGAAAAGGCAAAAACACTACTGGAAAGGCATGAAAGAGGCGATTTGAGCGCCGAAGAACAAGTGCGTCTGCACCATTGGTATTTACAGGAAACTGTAAACAGTCGGGAAATGCTAAGTGATATGCAGCTGAAAAGCAGTTATCATTTTCTGAAAGCCAATCTGCCACTGGCGGGAAATGGCAAAACTGTAAAGTTATGGCCACAACTGGTAGTGGGGCTGGCCGCAGCATTAGCCTTGATTATTTTAGGGACCTGGCTGTACGATACTTCCGATACTGTTGGCCATACAAATGATATCGCCCCTGGCCGCAACACGGCCATCCTTACACTTGCCAGTGGCCAAGTAATCCAGCTGAGCGATACTAAGACCGGAGTAGTGGTAGATGCCTCCAATTTGAAGTATAGCGACGGAACCTCCATTTCAAGACATCCCTCCTCTGTCGGGATGACGAGTGTATCAACCCCACGAGGTGGCACGTACCAAGTCGTACTGCCAGACAGCACCATAGCATGGCTCAACGCAGATTCGAAAATCACATTCCCTTCTTTATTCTCAGGGTCAAAACGGGAAGTTTCCATAACCGGAGAGATCTACTTCGAAGTGACACACAATAAAGTTAAGCCCTTCATCGTAAAATCCTATAACCAAACTGTAGAAGTATTAGGTACACATTTTAACATCAATGCTTACCCTGATGAGGCTGCTACCAAAACCACGCTACTCGAAGGCTCGGTGCGCATTAGCCCTTACACGATTGCTTCTACCCATGACGGAACAATCCTTAAACCAGGTGAACAGTCCATCCTGAACACAAGCAATCAAATCAGTATAAAAACAGTCGACATCCATACAGCCATCGACTGGAAAAATGGCGACTTCATATTCAATGGAGAAAACATAGAAAGCATCATGCGTAAAATAGCACGCTGGTATGATGTAGAGGTAACCTACACTGGTAATATGCCTGAAGATAAGCTGGTGGGCAAAGTATCCCGGAGCAAGAATATTGGCCAGGTGCTTGAAGCCCTGGAAGCCATGCATCTAGTTAAACTAAAAATAGAAGGGAGAAAGGTAACTGTGACAAGATAGAGGGAATATGAAAAAGAACCAGATCCCGACGGATCGGAACCTGGTTGGTTTGGCATCGCCAATAATTAAATTATCAACTGAACAGCAGCAGCCTCAGGCGTGGAAACTTAGGGCACACTGCAATAACCAAACGACAGATAAATGTATAAAAATTATACCATTAAACCAGGTATGCCTAAACGGCTATACCTTAAAATTGTGCTTATTATGCGACTCACCACCGTACTATTGATAGCATCCCTAATGCAGGTCAGCGCAGCCGGATTCGGACAAAAGATATCTTTGAACGAATCTCATGCGTCCCTGCAGACAATTTTCGACAAGATCCGGATACAAAGCGGGGTAGATTTCCTGACCTCTAAAGAAGTGCTGAGGGGCACAAAACCGGTAAGCATTAACGTTACCCGGATGGAACTCGGATCCGTGCTGGAACGGATATTTGACGGTCAGCCACTTGAATTTGAAATACAGAACAAGATGGTGGTGGTGAGAAAGAAAGTCCCTTCCCTACTGGACAAAACCTTACTTGTCATCCAGAACACCAATGACATCCTCTTGAAATTATTTCAGGATCTCCGGGGCCGGGTAGTAGATGAGAACGGTGAGCCGCTTGCAGGCGCAACGATCAAAGTGAAAAACTCCAATAAGACCACCAAAACCAATGCAGAGGGGGAGTTTAGGCTACAGGGTGTACAAGAAAACGCAATATTGCAAATCAGCTTCATCGGCTATATAGCACAGGAAGTTAAAGCCGCTGCAAATTTGAGTACTATAAAAATGGTACTGGACAATTCGAAGCTGGAAGAAGTGATGATCAATGCCGGATATTACTCCGTAAAAGAGAGCGAAAGAACAGGTAGTATCTCCAGGATTACAGCAAAAGATATCGAGACGCAACCGGTAAACAATGTAATTGCGGTGATGCAGGGCAGAATGGCGGGTGTAAATATCACTCAGACGACAGGCACACCGGGCGGAGGCTTCGACATCAAAATCAGGGGGCAAAATAGTATCCGAACAGAAGGAAATGCGCCGTTGTATATTATTGATGGCGTACCTTACGCTTCTGATGTGATTGGGGCTTATCAAACAACTTTTGGATTCCCTACATTGGCCAGTCCTCTGAACAGCATCAATACCGACAATATAGAAAGCATAGAAATTTTAAAAGATGCAGATGCGACAGCTATTTATGGTTCCAGAGGTGCCAATGGTGTGATATTGATTACGACAAAAAAAGGTGTAGCAGGAAAAACAAAGGTTGACTTCAATGCTTCGAGCGGGGCGGGTAAAGTGACGAGATTTTTAAAGCTCATGAATACGGAAGAATATTTAGCCATGCGCAAACAGGCTTTTACAAATGATGGCCTGACCACATACGAAGAATGGGATTATGACATCAATGGCGCCTGGGATCAAACCAGAAACACCGATTGGCAAAAAGAACTTTTGGGCGGCAGTGCAGAAACGCATACTGTACAGGGAACGATATCCGGGGGTACTGTTAACAGCCAGTTTCTCGTCAGTGGCAGTTACCGGTCCGAATCTACAGTGCTTCCGGGCGACTTCCAATACAGAAAAGGAGGAGCGCAGGCAAACTTCAACCATCAGTCTAGCGATCAAAAGTTTAAAGTAGCATTATCATTGACCTACAGCATGCAAAACAACGATCAACCCTCTTTTGATTTCAGTTACGATGCACGCTCACTACCGCCGAATGCCCCTGCACTCTATAACGCAGACGGGAGTTTAAATTGGGAAAATAATACCTGGACCAACCCCCTGGCAAATCTTAACCAAAAGTTTGAATCTAAAACAAATGACTGGAGAACCAACGCAACCCTGTCTTACGAGCTGATGCCAGGATTGATCCTCAACAGCAGCCTTGGGCTAACGGACCTTGGCACTGTTGAGTCCACGGTAAGGCCTTCTACAGTCACAAATCCCGCATTTAATCCCAGCAGTTCCAACTCAATTATAACTCTTAATCAGACAGACCGGACTTCCTGGATTATTGAGCCTCAGATCAATTGGACCAGGCAATGGGCAGGAGGAAAAGTTGATGCATTAATAGGTTCTACCTTTCAAGATCAAAATACAAGTAAATTGTATCAAAGAGGAATCGGATTTAGTTCGAATAGCCTCATCTACACCCTGTCTGCTGCCCGAACGGTTACTGTCTTATTCAATGATCTGACCCGCTATCGGTATCAGGCATTTTTTGGCAGGCTGAATTACAACTATGACCAACGGTATATTGTCAATCTTACTGCCAGAAGGGATGGATCCAGCAGGTTTGGTCCCGGAAAGCAATTTGCCAATTTCGGTGCGGTCGGCGCTGCCTGGCTGTTTTCCAATGAACAATTCCTTAAAGAGCACAACTGGATCAGTTTTGGAAAGCTCAGGGCTAGTTATGGAATTACCGGAAATGACCAGATTGGTGATTATCAGTTTTTCGACACCTATACCACTTCAGGAGTAGCCTATAATAATAAAATAGGACTTCAACCCACCAGGCTTTACAACCCTGATTTTGCCTGGGAAACCAATAAGAAACTGGAAGCCGCTGTCGAGCTGGGTTTCTTACAAAACCGCATCAATTTTACCGGGGCATGGTACAAAAATCGTTCGTCCAATCAATTGGTAGGCATTCCATTCCCGGGCACATCGGGTTTCAGCCTATTAAATGCAAATCTGGATGCAACTGTACAAAATGCAGGATTGGAATTTACCCTAAATACCGAGATTGTTAAAACAAGGACATTAAGTTGGTCGACTAACTTCAATTTGAGTTCTTCCAGGAATAAATTGATCCGGTTCCCGGGACTTGCGGGCTCCAGTTATTATCAAAAATATCGTATCGGACAACCATTAAATATCCTGTTGCTGTATCAATATAAAGAAGTCAACCCACAGACTGGAGTTTACGAGTTTGTCGACGTAAACAATGACGGGCAGATCACTTTTCCGGAGGACAAACAAAGTATAGCAGATCTGACACCAAAATATTTTGGCGGCTTGCAAAATCAATTCACGTGGAAGAAATGGAACCTGGACTTTCTCTTTCAATTTGTAAAGCAAAAAAACGCCAGCTTCCCAACGTATTTTACCGGATTGATGACCAATTCTCCAAAAAGAGAGTTGAACAGCTGGCAGAAAAACGGAGACACCCGACCGTATCAAATTTTCACTACAGGATTAAACGGTGCTGCAGTAACTGCCGGATCTTTGTTTGTAGATAGCGATGGCACAATTGTCGATGCATCATACCTCCGTTTGAAAAATGTCTCGCTTTCATACGACATCTCCCTAAATCAAAAAGGAACCAAATGCAAGATTATGATGCTGGGCCAAAATTTATGGACAGTCACCAAATATGAGGATGGCGATCCGGAATTCATGAGCTATGGATTTTTGCCCCCACTTAAAATGATCACTGCAGGAGTTCAATTGACTTTTTAATTCTATGACTATGAAAACTAAACTTAATTTTTCAACAAGATATTTTTTATTCTGTTACGCCTTGTTATCTCTTTGCACGGGTTCCTGCAAATCGTTCCTGGATGTCGACTTACCCAAATCTCAATTGATCAGCAGTACTGTATTCAATGATTATGAAACAGCGACAATTGCAATGACAGAAGTTTATTCTAAACTGAGAGATAGAGGAATCCTATCTGGAACGAGCTATGGCAGTTCCAATCTACTGGGCCTCTATACTGACGAAATGCTCAGCTACAGGTTACAAACAGATATTGTTAACTACCATTTTTATAACAATTCGCTCTTACCGACCAATACTTTCGTGGCGGAGTTCTGGAACCTCGCTTACAGCCAAATTTATGCAGCAAATTCAGTATTAGAAGGAGTAGAAGCCAGTACCGGTCTAAGCGCAGAACAAAAAAATAAACTATCGGGCGAAGCACTATTTGTAAGGGCGCTTTTACATTTTTATCTGGTCAATCTTTATGGCGATGTCCCTTACATTGCACAAACAGATTACAAAACAAATATTGTCGTCACCAGGATACCGACGGACAACGTGTATAAACTGATCATCGAAGATTTAAAAAAATCAATCGGACTCTTACCGGTCAGCTATACCGGATCGAACAAGATTATTCCAAATCAATCTGCTGCAAAAGCGTTGCTTTCCAGAGTGTATCTATACCAAAAGTCATGGCCAGAGGCTGAAGAAATTGCCTCTTCTTTAATCAATGAAGCAACTTTATTCAAATTTGAAGACAACATCAACAATGTCTTTTTAATCAGCTCTAAGGAAACCATCTGGCAGCTGCAATCTGCTAATGCCGGACAAAACGCCGCCGAGGGAGCTACTTTCATCTTCACATCGGGGCCGCCTGCCAATACAAGCTTAAGCCTCCATTTGGTCAATTCCTTTTCCAATGCGGATCTGCGTAAGTCCAATTGGATTAAAGCTGTCACCAATGGAACAAGTATCTGGTATCATGCCAATAAATATAAGGAAAGACTGAGCACTACAACTTCCAGGGAATACTCGATTATTTTTCGTTTATCTGAGCAGTACCTGATCCGGGCAGAGGCCAGGGCACAACAGGAAAACCTGGAAGGCGCACAGGAAGATATCAATAAGATTCGTGGCCGTGCAGGCCTTGCTCCTACATCGGCATCAACTAAAACAGATTTACTTGCGGCTATTTTACAAGAAAGACGTTTGGAATTATTTACAGAACATGGACACCGTTTCTTTGATTTGAAGCGCAACAATCAACTGGATCAGGCTTTATCGGGTATAAAACCAGGATGGAACCCTACAGACCGCCTGTTTCCAATTCCAGAAAAAGAATTGAGTACCAATCCTAATTTGAGGCCACAAAACCCAGGATACTAATCAGGAAAATACAGAAACTATAATTTATGAAAATATTAAATAACACACATGCCTGCATGTGCAGGCCACACCTATGCCTTTTCTTTTTGTTCATTTTGACGGTATATACCAACTCCATAACGGCACAGGTAATTCAAAAAAAAGAGCTACAACCTTCTGAATATCATTTATGGGAAGAGATAGAGTTAGACCTGATTTCTCCTGATGAAAAATGGGCCAGCTACCACATTATTCATGAAAATACTGGGGATACACTTTTGGTAAGAAATATACTGGATCGAAAAACTTACGCTTTTGCCGGTGGCAGCAATAGCCTGTTTACCGGGAGTCATCATTTTGTGTGTTTAACAGAAGATGGATTATCTATTTTAGACCTAAAGACCGGGAAAACACAAACTATACCAGGCGTAAAAAAATATGACTATTGTGAGTCTACAGACCAACTTGTTTTCCTGGTGTCAGAATCTAAGAAAAGTACGCTGGTTATTCGGGCTGCAACGGGTGAATCTAAAAGGATTGGGTCCGTAACTGATTTTTCAATCAGTGATAAAGCCCGGCAGCTGGCGTATGTTACTTCTTTAGATGATCAGCGAAAGGTATCGTTAATTAATCTTGAAAAATTAAATGCGACTAAGGATTTAATGACCGATAGCACAGCCAACTTTATCAGGTTAACATGGCAGGAAAATGGCCGTTCACTGGTATTTTTAAAGCAGGGTGCGGACAAAACTATTAATTTTCTATTTCAATATGTGCTGGCTAGTGGAAAATTATATACATTCGACCCTAAAGAGCATACTAATTTTCCGACCAATTCACTTATTTATGCTGATACTTTTGGACGGATATTCATTTCAGATGATTCACAAAAAGTATTCTTTTGTACCTTAAGCAAACCAGATCCCAATAAGAGCCGTCAAAAATCTGTTGTAGAGATCTGGAACGCAAACGATAAGCGCACATTTAAGGCAGATCCGAATAGAGGAAGCTTCGAGACAAAAGCCAAGGTTAATTTGTGGCAGCCACAATCCAACCGTTTTACCCCCATCACATCCGCTGAACTTCCGGAAGTAATGCTTGCAGGTAATTTTGATTTTGCTGTTTTGTCAAATCCTCTAGACTATGAGCCTCAGTTCACACAGGAAGGACCAAGAGATTATTATATGATGAATCTAAAGACTTTTGAAAAGCACCTGTTTTTGAAAAAGCAGTCGGAGCATTATTACGCCTGCCTTTCCCCTACCGGGAAATACTTCACTTATTTTAAAGAAAACAATTGGTGGGTATACAATATTTTGGCAAAAACCCATACCAATATCACAATGGCGACAGGGGGTAAATTTAAGGCAAAAATAATAGAGCTCGAGCCGGAATCAGTGGCCGGCAATCCCGGATGGAGTACCAACGATAAAGAAATTATTTTGTATGATCAATATGATTTATGGGCGATTACTCCTGATGGGAAATCGTTCAGACGATTGACCAGAGGAAGGGAATCAGGTATTCGATATAAAATGCCTGCCTTGCTTCATAAAGGACGTAAGACTATTTACGATGTAACATCTTTAAATGTGTATGACTTGAATAAAACTTTGCTTTTAAGGGCAAGAGGTGACGATGGTAAAACGGGATATTATACCTGGAACAACACTTCTGGTGAAAAACCGCTTTTTTATGCGAACAGTTATACCGACCAATTACTTTACAATATAAACGGGAACAACATTATCTTTAGAGAATCCCGCTTCAATCTATCACCTACATTATTATCAGTGGATAAATCGGGTAAACCACATTCCTTTTTTGAAAGCAATCCGCAACAGGAAAAATACTTCTGGGGCAGGTCAGAACTCTTCGAATTCAAGAATAAAAAAGGACAAAATATAAAAGGCACACTGATTTACCCTGCCAACTATGATCCGAAAAAGAAATATCCTATGGTGGTGAATACCTACGAAATGCAATCAGTTGACGTCCATTTTTATCACAATCCAACCTTTGAGAATGCAGCCGGCTTTAATCCGACAGTGTTAAGCTTGAAGGGATACTTTGTTTTGCTGCCAGATGTTGTATTTGAAAAAGGAAATCCTGGTATCTCGGCGGCTGATTGCATCATATCCGCTACCAAAAAAATCATCGAAATGGGGATCGTAGATCCTAAAAAAATCGCACTGAATGGACATTCTTTTGGTGGTTATGAAACCGCATTTATCATTACACAAACAAATTTGTTCGCATGTGCCATTGCAAGCGGTGGCATTACAGATCTGATCAGCAGTTATCATTCGATAGGTCGAGGAGGAACGCCAGACATGTGGCGGTTTGACGGACAATATAATATGGGCGGAACACCCTATGATATCCCGCTCAACTACCAGGCCAATTCTCCTATTGCCCATATTCAACATGTTCAGACGCCAGTATTGTTATGGACTGGTAAAGACGATAACGTTGTAGATCCACATCAGAGTATGGAACATTATCTGGCACTTCGAAGGTTAGGCAAAAAGAGCATCATGCTGATTTACCCCGGTGAAGGTCATGTCTTGATGAACCCTGACAGCCAAAAAGACCTGACAACGAGAATGATTGAATGGTTTGACTACTACCTCAAAGGCGATCAATCTGCCCAATGGATTGTCAAAGGTACAATGGATCCGCAAACTAACTAATTATTAAATGTACTTGATATGAAAATACTTCGCTATTGGGCAAGACCAGTCCTCCTCACACTATTTTATCTATGCTTTATCAACAGCATTTTTGCACAGGAAAAGAAAACACTTCGCATTCAGGATTATCACTTATGGCAATCTTCACCAAAAATCATGGATGCAGAGACATCTGAAGACGGGAACTGGTGCGTCTATCAAACAGGCAATGATAGCATTGTAACAATCTGCTTAAAAAGGACAAACGAAGGAGCAGTCTACCGGTTTACCGCAAAACCAACCCCCAACCAGATGCAGAACCTCCATGAGGCAAAATCCAATTTTAGTCAGGATAGTAAACACTATGCTTTTATAAGCAATGACAGCTTGCATTTGGTTGAATTGAAATCAGGCAAGGTTAACTCCTTCAAAGGCTTAAAAAATTTTCGCTTTGTTGGTGAAGGGCAGTATTTGTTTGCTGAAGTAAACGGCACCAAAGATAAAAGCATTTGGCTAAGGGATTTAATGAATCACCATATGGTCACTATCAATGAAGTGGATCAATTTTCAATCGACCCTACCCGGAAAAAAGTTGCCGTTATTATCGCCGGAGGTAGCCAGACCGAAGTAAGGGAGATTTCACTAAAGCCGGGGTTCCCCAGCTCTTTAGTTGCCGGCCACAAGGACAATAACTTTTCTAAACTGACATGGAATAAGGCAGGGTCGGCTTTTGCTTTTGTGGAAACAAAAGGAATACAGAACCGGGACGCCGTCAATAAACTCCATGTATGCACTTATTTTGGTGGCAAACCAATATTAAAAAGCTTGAATCCGTGGATTAGAATGGATCTGCCCAATTCATACACCTTACTGGCTTCAGATCGTCTTTATGTGTCTGCCGATGGAGGTAAATTGTTTTTTTATGCAACGAAAGAGACACCTCCTGATACTAAGTCTGGGATTGAAATTTGGTTATCCACTGACCAAATACTTTCTCCAACCGCACGGAAAACCAGAGATGATCGACAGATGTGGTACCAGTGGAGTCTGGAAAGTAATAAGCTGCTTGCGGTAACCGATACTACCTATACTAATGCAGAACTTACAGGAGATGATAAACATGCGCTGATTTATCATAAAAGAGGCTATTTACCCAGGCATAAGTATGTCAACTCTTTCATGGATATCTATATAAAAAACTTGACAACTGGAAGTACAAAATTATTTATCGAAAAGGTATGGGATCAGCCAAATCAACTATCGATGTCTCCTGGAGGAAAATATATAGCTTATTACAAAAGCAAAAACTGGTGGGCGTACGACATACTTCATGACAAGCACCGATGTCTCACCGAGGGTTCAAACATGACCATTGAAAACACTGAACTTAATAAACCAGGCGCAGTGCCACCCTACGGAAGCCCAGGTTGGTTAAGTAATGATAATGAACTGATCATATATGACAAAAATGATATATGGTTACTGAGTGCTGATGGCAGGAAAAAGACAAAAATAACCAGTGGGAGGGAGACCAATCAGACCTTTAGGGTTTCAGTGCCGTCAAATGCACGAGAGGCCTCACCGGGGCCTGGTCAAGCTTGGTTTAAATCACCCGCCTACAATAGCCGCGAGGGAATTGTTTTAAAATCATCAAATAATAAAAACCTTGATAATGGACTATTGATATGGACGGACCAATCGGGGTTGAAGGAACTTATTAAAGGTCCGAAACGATTCAAGTATTTTGGCACGATAAAAACTCAGAAACCATTCCTGTTAACGGAAAGCAATTATAACCTTCCGCCACGACTGATGTTGTACCATCCTAATGGAAAAACAGAGCGATTGTTTGAAACCGACCCTCATCAAAAAGAATTTAAATGGGGTAAAACAGAATTGGTGCATTTCAATACGCCTGATGGCAAACCGCTAAAAGGTGCCTTATTTTATCCAGCAGATTATGTTAGAGGGAAGCGCTATCCCATGGTAGTGGAGATTTACGATAAAATGTCGAACCATCTGCATGACTATCAAAAGCCTTCGTTGGCTTTGGGTGAATTTGAAACCGATGTGAATATACCACATTACACTTCTGATGGGTACCTTGTGTTTTTGCCGGATATGGCTTATGAACTCAATGACCCAGGCATCTCTGCCACCAAATGTGTAGTTGCTGGTGTGGAGAAGGTAATTGAAATGGGGCTGGCAGACCGGGAGAATATTGGTTTAATTGGAGGTTCATTTGGTGGTTACGAAAGTGCATTTATTGTCACACAAACCAATCTGATCAAAACAGCTGTACCTATGTGCGGCATCACAGATTTATCGAGCTGGCCATTACTCATCAGTCAGTTTGGCCCCAATTTCACCCGTGTTGAAGAAGATCAGTTCAGGATGACCGGAAAATTTCTTGGGGAGGATTATAAACGCAACTCTCCTATGAATTATATCAATCAGATGAATACGCCTATACTTTTGATATCTGGAGATAAAGATCCCAATGTCGATGTGAGCCAGAGTAAAACTTTTCACAATGCATTATGGCGTTTGGGTAAACCAAGTACCATGTTGATTTATAAAGGAGAGGGGCATGCTTTGATCGATCCGGATAATCAACTGGATGCTGCACGCCGCATTAAGAACTGGTTCGATCACTACCTCAAAGGTGAAAAACCTGCCGACTGGATGGTCAATGATACAAAGTAAAAAAGTATGTTAGGCTAAACATGACTCAAAGCCGGACGCGAGATCCGGCTTTTTCTATTGTTCCCTACCCCACAATCTTGCAACCAAATAAGTGCTGTATTGAAATAATTAATTATTATTGCATCGACTCAAGGGCTACAATAAAGCCGGAACAAGCCATGCAGCACTATACTGGATTTTCAGATCAGGAGATTTTAATGCGGTTGAAGGAGGATGACCATGCCGCGTTCAACGAATTGCACAGGCGTCATTACGCCATGTTGTTGAGGTATGGATATAGCCTGATCAGTGACAAAGAAGCCTGTGATGACATGGTGCAGGATGTACTGACCTGGTTTTGGGAACACCGCAGTCAGCACCAGATTCAAAATATCAAATCTTACTTATTGACCGCTATCCGATATCAGGCTGCCAAATACATCAGGAAGGGAAAAATACGTGAAGCACACCTGCTGAGCCTGAATGACTCGGACAGTTATAGCCTAAATGAAGAAAGCCTGGAAGTTAAAGAACTTAAAAGAATCATCACAAGTTTTGTTCACCAACTTCCTGAAAAATGCGCCCTGATATTCCGCATGAGCCGGGAAGAGCAACTCAGCAATAAGGAAATTGCGGTCAAACTAGGTATTTCAGAAGCAACAGTAGCCGTACAGATCAAACGGGCCCTGGATAAGCTTAAACTCAATTTGGGCAAAATGCATTTCTGGATTCACTTTTTTATGTAAAAATATTTTCCTGCGCTGTAAAGATTAAGCCTGGTTAAGGTACTTACTCATCAAACAGACGAAAATGCGTAAGGAAGAACTGGCTTTATTAGCAGAAAAAGTAGAAGAAGGATCGGCAACGGAAAAGGAGCTGGCCCTTTATATTGGTACCTGCGAAGCTCTCCACACCTCTTTTCTGAAAGACTCCGGACGCTGGTCTGAAATAGAAAATGACCTCCCCGCCATGGAGGCCGCATCACTTCAAAAATTCTGGGCGCGACAAAAACCAGTTGGCCACAACACCTACCCACTTTGGAAAAAAACAGCTACCATCGCCGCAGCAGTAGCCGCGATTACTTTAGGTGTGTGGTTACACTATACAACTTTGTCATCCCGAGCCCCGGGGGATCTCAACCAATACGCTAGTCAGAACGACACCAACTACATCACCCCAGGCCGCAATACCGCTACCCTCACCCTTGCCAATGGCGATATTATCAATTTAGACACCACTAAAACAAGCGTCGTGGCAACAGACAGCGTAAAGACCACGACCATGCTCACCGCCGCTACTCCACGTGGAGGCACCTATAAAGTCGTTCTGCCAGATGGCACTAAGGTCTGGCTGAATGCAGACTCCAAAATCACTTTCCCTTCTCAATTCTTAGGATCAAAAAGGGAAGTTTCCATAACCGGTGAGATCTACTTTGAAGTGGCACACAACAAAGCAAAACCTTTTATCGTCCAAAGCGCAGATCAAACTGTCGAAGTCCTCGGCACCCATTTCAACATCAGCTCCTACCCTGATGAACGAACCACCAAAACTACCTTATTAGAAGGATCAGTAAGCGTAACGTCATTGCGAGGCCGGGAAAGTGCGAACCGAGGCAACCTCCCTGGACGCGGTCCGTCCACTACACCAGACGAAGCCGCCATAATCCTCAAACCCAATCAACAAGCCTCAGTTGGCAACAATAAAATCACGATCAAAGAAGTGGACGCAAACGCATCTGTGGCCTGGAAAAATGGAGAGTTTTATTTGGATGAAATGGATTTTAAAACTGCGATGCGCCAAATAGCCAGGTGGTATGACGTCACCATAGTCTATGAAGACAATGTAGAAAAAAACCTAAAAACCGGCGGATGGATTTCTAGAAATGAAAAATTGTCTTCGGTATTGAGATCAATGGAGCTTGCGGGGCCAATCAGATTCAAAATCGAGGGCAAAAAAGTAATAGTTTATTCAAAAACCAATTAAGTCACTCAATTAACTAACATAAAAACACAAACTAACGGACTACTAACAAAAGATAAACCATGTGCAGATCAGACTAAAAGATTAATAAAATAGCCGGTTCTTTTAAAGAACCGGCTCAGTTTGGCTTCGGCCGACAATTGTCAACTATTTACGCGCAGTCACCTATCCCGTCGAAAGTTCAGGCGCTGCATCAACCAAACCAGACAAATATATGAGATATACCTTAACGTATGGTATGCCATGGCGGCTTTACCATAAAATAATGCTAATTATGCGACTCACCACCGTTATTTTAATAGCATCCCTAATGCAGGTTACCGCAGGAACATTCGGCCAGAATATATCGCTGAATCTCAAGCAGTCTTCACTAAAAAATGTGTTAAAAGAAATTAAAAGCCAAAGTGGCTACAGTTTCTTCTATTATAGCGACGCTGTAGCGAATAGTCAAATATCAGAGCTGCGTTTACAAAATGCTACTCTAAACGAAGCACTAACCTCTGTATGCTCCGGGTTAGGCCTCGGGTTCGAAATCAACGGTAAGATTGTCACCATTAAAAAGAAAGAACCTTCTATCGTTGGAAAACTAATTGCGCGATTTCAAGAAATTGATGTCAGAGGGAAAGTTATAGACGAAAATGGACAGCCTTTACCAGGCGCAACGATTAAGATCAAAGGCTCGAATAAATCTACCAAAACCAATGCCCAGGGTGAATTTCTATTACAGGGCGTATCAGAAAATGCGGTGTTGGAAATCAGTTTCATCGGCTATGTAACACAAGAGATTAAAACGATTTCAAATATGGATACCATTAAAATGATCATGGACAATTCTAAGCTTGAAGAAGTAATGATCAATGCCGGATATTATACCGTAAAAGATAGAGAAAGAACAGGTAGTATTTCCAGAATTACGGCCAAAGAAATTGAAACACAACCTGTCAGCAACCCCATTCAGGCACTGTACGGAAAGGTGCCAGGATTAGTCATTAAGCAAGGGAGCGGTATCCAGGGAAGCGGTTTTGATGTTGAGATCCGCGGGCAGAACAGTCTCAGAAAAACCCTGACAGACAATGGCAATGTACCCCTGTATATCATAGATGGTATACCCTTTAGTTCAACCTCTTTAATGACAAGTGCGGCCCTCAATCTTTATGCTGGACAACAAGCTCCGGGAGCTAGCCCCTTCAACTCATTAAATCCGGCGGATATTGAATCAATTGAAATTCTAAAAGACGCTGATGCCACTGCTATTTATGGCAGTCGGGGGGCCAACGGCGTCGTTTTAATCACCACAAAAAAAGGAAAAGAAGGTGTGATGAAAATAGATTTTAACGGATATATCGGAGCTGGTAAAGTGACCCGCAAAATAGATCTTCTGAATACGGCACAGTATGTAGAAATGAGAAATGAAGCGTTTAAAAATAGCGGTACAAAAGCGGGAACTTCTGATTATGATATGAACGGGACCTGGAGCCAGACGGACTATACCGATTGGCAGGAAGAATTAATCGGCGGGACCTCCAATATTACCGATGCCCAGCTTGGCCTATCAGGAGGCTCTGCCCTTTCTCAATACCGGTTCAGTGGTGGCATTCATCGGGAAACCGCTGTTTTCCCGGGCGATTTCAGCGATTGGCGTGCCTCAGGCTCGTTGAACCTTTCCAATACTTCACCAAATAAAAAATTTAAGAGTCAGGTGAACATGAATTATTCCCTGGGACAAACGGATTTGTTGCAAAATGACTTAACCCTTTATGCGCTGGAACTTTTACCGAATCATCCTGCCCTCACAGATGGCAATGGAAATTTAGTATGGTCGGTCGACCGGCTCAATCCATTAGGCTATACCAAGCAGCCTTATGATGCGAAATCTAAAAATCTCCTGGCAAACCTCGTCCTTGAATATGAGATCTTAACAGGGCTGTCCATAAAAAGTAACTTCAGCTATACAACAACGACCAGGAAGGAGTTCAGCAAGTCTCCCCTATCCTCTACCTATAACCCCACTTCGCAGTTTTTTGATCAGAATGTTTCAAGGTTTGGCAATTCCTCTAACGACTCATGGATGATAGAACCTCAGATCAACTGGCAAAAAACCTTTGGCCAACATCAACTCAGCTTCCTGGCAGGGAGCACTTTCCAAAGTCAGCAAACAGAAAGCTTATTTCAAAGTGCGGCAGGCTTTACAAATGAAGAGCAAATGAACAACATCAGCGCAGCCGCAAATGTATATAATACCTATACTGCCTCTAAGTATCGATATAATGCCCTTTTTTCCCGGATAAATTACAATTATAAAAGTACTTACATCTTGAATATTACCGGCAGAAGAGATGGATCCAGCAGATTTGGACCAGGCAAACAGTTTGCCAATTTTGCTGCCATCGGTGCAGCCTGGATTTTCTCAAATATCGACTTTGTGAAAGACAACCTGAGCATATTGAGCTTAGGCAAACTGCGCGCAAGTTACGGTACAACCGGGAGTGACCAGACATCAAACTATGGATATTTGGACCTTTTTAAAAACACCAATACCTATCAGGGCGTTCGCGGAGTGGAACCAAAACAACTTTTTAACCCAGATTATGCCTGGGAAATGAATAAGAAATTTGAAGTGGCCCTTGAACTTGGCATGTTAAAGGACAGGATCTTGCTGACCACTGCATTTTATCGCAACCGTTCTTCCAACCAACTGGTAGGCTACCCTTTGCCACCGACCACCGGATTTCTATCCGTTCAGAAAAACTTAGACGCAACCGTGCAAAATACCGGACTGGAATTGGAACTGAACACGCAGAATATCAGTTCAGGAACACTGAGGTGGAACACATCCTTCAACCTGACCTTTCCAAAAAACAAACTGTTATCCTATCCCAACCTGGCGGGATCATCTTTTGCAAATACCTTTGTAGTTGGCCAACCTTTGAGCATTCGAAAGACCTTTAAGTCGCTGGGTGTAAACCCAGAGACCGGGCTTAACGAGGTTTTAGATACGGATGGCAATGGCGTATTTAATACCGCAGACCGGACCCAGATTATGTTTATCGGCCAACGATATTTTGGAGGACTATCCAACAGCCTCCAATGGAAAGGATTGGAACTGGACATCCTTTTTCAGTTTGTCAAGCAACAGGGTCTAAGTTACTTTGGCAATTTTGGAAATGTACCAGGTATGGGATTTGGCAATTTGCCGGCAGAGGTGATGAACAGATGGCAGAAACCTGGAGATATTACGCCGCATCAGAAGTTTCAAACGACCAACAGCAGTGCGTTCAGCAATTTCAAGAACAGTGACGCCGCGATAAGCGATGCTTCTTTTATCAGGTTAAAGAATGTATCGGTTTCTTATCAACTACCACTAACCCTGGTCAATCAGGCAAAAATAAAATCAGTCAGGGTTTATATCCAGGGACAAAACTTGATCACACTAACCAACTATGGAGGTCTAGACCCGGAAACCCAAAGTACTACGTTGCCTCCTTTACGGTTTTTAACTGCAGGCCTGCAACTCAGCCTTTAATCTTTGATATTATGAACAAATCCTACATAAAACTCATTTTTATACTGACTATACTATGCAGTATATCTTCCTGCAAAAAGTTCGTAGAAATCGGCGACCCAAAATCAGATCTGGCGAAATCTACGATATTTGCAAATGATGCTTCCGCATTATCCTCCATCATGGGACTTTATTATTATTTCACCAATAATGGGTACGCTAATGGTTCCATCAGCAGTTTAACCTATCAGGGGACCGTACTGGGTGATGAGGCGCTCAATTACCGTACGACTGTCAACGAAACCCAATTTGCAACAAATTCTCTCCTCCCTCTAAATTCATATATGACTCATTTTTGGAATGTGCCATACTATGAAATTTACATGGCAAATAATATCCTGGAAAGCATTTCCATATCTCCGGGTGTATCTCCTGCAATGAAAACCCGACTGGAAGGAGAAGCAAAGTTTTTCCGCGCGTTTTCTTATTTTTATTTAGTCAATCTATTTGGTGATGTGCCTTTGGCTTTAACTACAGACTATGCCACAAATCTAAACATTCCACGGACACCAGTTGCCAGGGTATACCAGCAAATTATTAAGGATCTGGAAGAGGCTGAGGCCCTCATACACGCAAACTACCTGAACGCCAACAACACTACGATCTCCATAGACCGCAGCAGGATCAACAAAGCAACTGTGACCGCCATGCTGGCCAGGGTCTATTTGTATACCGGAAATTGGGCTAAAGCAGAAGCCGCTGCTGGTCAATTGATCGGTAATGCGTTGTATCAACTGCCATCTCTGGGACAGGTTTTTCTGAAAAATAGCCAGGAAGCGATCTGGCAATTGAGTAATGACATCTACAATCCCGCAGAAGGCAATACCTTTAGAATTACCACAAGACCGACAAACTGCTCATTGAGGCCTGAATGGGTTCAGGGCTTTGACAATACAGATTTGAGACGATCAGTCTGGATAACAGGCATTGCCATCCAGGGCATTACGTATTATTATCCGTCTAAATACAATTCCAACACACTCGTACAGCCGATTACAGAATATTCAACGGTACTCCGCCTGGCAGAACAATATCTCATCCGTGCAGAAGCAAGAATCCAACAGGAAAATATTTCCGAAGGCATTGCAGATTTAAATGCGCTTAGGAAACGGGCGAGAACAGCAGCGACACCTGCAATACCTTCCCCTCTCCCCGATTGGCCTTCTGACTTAAGTAAATCAGATGCTTTGCTGGCCGTGGAAAAAGAACGACAACTCGAATTATTTACCGAATGGGGACACCGATGGCTGGACCTGAAAAGGACGAACCGTGCAAACACCGTATTGGCCCCATTAAAAGGGGTAAACTGGCAAACGACAGATCAGTTGTTCCCAATTCCTCAAACACAAATTTTGAATGATCCAGCTATGGCAGCTGCACAGAATCCTGGGTATTAATTAAAACCGTTAAACATGAAATCAAGAATATTATTAATTTTCATATACTTTCTTGCGTGGACATCAAGTGCCTTTACGCAGACAGAAAATAAAATAGCTTATCCTGTAGTTGGCCAAACAGTGCCCGATTTTACACTACATCAGATCAACTATTATCATAAAAAGCAAGCCAGCTCCAAAGACTTCAGAGGCAAATGGCTGATCCTTGATTTTTGGTCGCGGGGTTGTGGCTCGTGTGTGGCAAGCTGGCCTAAAATGAACAAGCTTCAGGAAGAATTTAAAGACAGTGTACAACTCGTATTGGTAGGCATCAATTCAGGCCACTGGGGAGGAAAAGCAATGGAGAAACTATACGACACCTTAAAAAGCAAGCGTGGTTTTAATATGGTCACGGTGTATGACAGTTTGATAGCCAAAAACTGGGGTATTTTCACCGTTCCGCACATTGTTATCGTAGACCCCCAAGGGATTGTACGTGCAGTGACCAGTTCAGTTGACAAGGATAATTTGATTGCCTTGATGTCCTCAAAAGAAACTACCCTGCGCAACAAGAAGAACTGGTTTGAGGAAATGAAGATTAAAGACCCTGTAAACTTGAATGAACCATTTTATCTAAATGGGAATGTTGGAAAGGATACAGACTTATTCTATAGATCCATTCTTTCCAGGTTTGACAGTACCGTAGACGGAATGACCAGGGCGATAGTACCTTATCTGGATCATTATTTACGACACAATCGATTCATAGATGGCAAGGCGTTCTGGCAGGCTGCTGGGCTGGATATTAATCAATTATACCTTCTCGCTTTTACCGGCCAAACGGATATACATGTAAACGAAAGGGAAGAGAGATCCCAAAAAGATTCTATCTACTTTCATTTTTTTAAAAAACCAATTCTAGAAATCCGGGATTCCAGCCTTTTCCAGAAAACAACACATAAAGGACGAATAACGAGTTTATATAATTACAGTTTGATGATGCCCAAAGAAAAGGCCTCACTTGAATCTATGAAGATCCAGGCTCAATGTGACCTTAAGAAGTACTTTGGATTTGACGCAACGATAGAAACCAGAATGATGCCCTATTATAAACTCACCGCCACAGAGGAAGCCAAAAAGAAGTTGAAGAGTAAAGGCGGGAAGGGCGCTCCCTATGGAAACGGTGATGGCTATACAGGCTTACATTACATCAATCTGCCTGTTTCCCGGATCATGTATTTTATATCCAATTCGTATGATAAGGCAGATAGGTATTCATTTGTTGATGAGACCGGCATTGAAGGCAATATTGATCTAAATCTTAATGTGATGTTAGACGATAAAGAGGCGGTTTTGAAGAAGCTTCGACAAAATGGCCTTGACGTGGTAATGGGCTACAAAAAAATGAAATGTATCGTGATCCGTGACCCAAAATAAATTCAGACCGTAGTATAATCCAACTTATTAAAATGAAAACACAATTTAAACCAACTACGATATGGTCAGGCATGATCGTGCCCTTTTTCTTGGTTTTAGTTCTACAATTAATTACCTGTCCCTTAAGGGGGCAGGTAACTCAGAAAAAAGCATTAAGCCTGAAAGATTATCCAAAATGGGGATTTTTGACCCTTAATAAAATCAGCTCGGACGGGAAATGGGTTTATTACACCATGAGCTACCAAAATGGCTTAGATACGGCATTCATCAGAAACATCAAATCCTTGAAAACCTATTCCTTTCCTTTAGGAAATAATGGAAATTTCATCCATGAAGATTGGTTCACTTGTAAGTCGTCTGCAGGATTTCATATAATCAATTTAAAGACCGGAAAGCAGGAAACAATTCACAATGCTTCACAATATATTTATGCTTCACAAACGAAATACCTGCTGATTTTAACAAATGAAAATAGAGATAAAACACTAGTTGTTCGAACAGCTGAGGGAGTTATACAAGATCGTATCTCAGGGATCACAGAGTTTGAGCTAGACCCAACAAATCAAAATCTGTTATATGCAGTAAAAACGAAGACTGAAAACACGATCAATCTCCTGAAACTTTCTCCTGAGAACCGAAAGACGATCTTGTACAAAGGGGCAGGTATTTTTAGCAATCTGGTTTGGCATGAGGAAGGTCAGGCACTTGCATTTACACAAAAAAACCAGGAAGTGGGCAATGATCATAGTTCAATATATTATTATAACCTGGCTAACAAAAGGCTACACCATTATGACCCGGAAATCGAGCGTGATTTTCCAAAAGACTCTTTATACATCCCTGATAGGAGTTTTAAATTGCAGATTTCAGATGACAAGCAGAAAGTGTTCTTTACTGTACACAAAAAGATCAGCTCAAAAGATGATCCAATGGGCTCCGATGTTCAGTTGTGGAATGGCAATGCCAAGCTCATCTACCCAAAAGGAAAGTCTAATTACATGAGCAATTTATATTTATCCTCCTGGACTCCACACAACAACCAGTTTCAACTTATCTCCAACGATAGCTTACCTGAATTTATGCTTTCGGCTGATCAGCGGTATGCCATATTATCCAATAAAAAGAAGTATGACCCGCAATACACTCAATTCGGCTTAACCGATTATTATAGTAAGGATTTGGCCACGGGTAAAAATAAGTTGTTTTTAGAAAAACAGCATGCACATTTCTTTATGACCATGCCCTCAGCTAAAGGAAAATATATCGCATACTTTCGTCAGCGACACTGGTGGGTTTATGATATTCAAAAACAAACACATACGAATATCACCAAAAACATAGGGCATGAGTTTTTCCAAAATAAAAAAGAACACCCTCAAAGAGAAGAACCATATTTAGGTCTGTGGTGGACCCCGCAAGATGAAGAAATTGTTTTGTATGATGCGTACGATATTTGGACCATTAAACCAAATGGTACTTCTGCACGCAGATTAACACGAGGTCGGGAAACCAAAACCCAATTTCGTGTAGCAGGTTATTCCCGATCCACTCCTGGAACACTAAACTACAATGGCTTCACCTCGGCTACGATCAATCTAAATACGGACTTAATATTAGAAGCCAGCAATAATGAAATCCAATCGGGTTACTATAGATGGTCAAAAGGTACTACAAAAAAAATAAGTGGATTACAAAATTCACGTCAGGATCAATTGTTGCAATCCAGCAATGGAGAGGTAGCGGTATATAAAGAACAACGGTATGATGTTTCTCCAAGATTGCTGGTACAAACCAATACCGACACAGTACCTACCGTCATATTTCAAAGCAATCCACAACAAGAAAAATTTTATTGGGGGAAGTCTGAACTTATACAATACAAAAATGCGAAAGGGAAATCATTAAAGGCAGTATTGTATTATCCGGCCAACTATGACAGTAAAAAGAAATATCCTATGATTGTTTACATCTACGAAAGACTTTCGAATGGATTACATGTCTATATTAACCCTTCGCAATTCACAGGGGATGGTATGTTTAATATAACGACTTTTACTACCCAGGGTTATTTTGTGCTTGCTCCTGATATCTCCTATGAAACAGGAAACCCAGGGGTTTCAGCAACAGATTGTGTGGTGTCTGCAACCAGGGAAGTCATTGGCCGCGGACTTGTTCTCTCCAATAAAATCGGGCTTACAGGGCATTCATTTGGAGGATATCAAACTGATTTTATCATTACTCAAACCAATATTTTTGCTGCTGCTGTAGCCGGAAGCGCAGTTACCGATTTAACCAGCTTTTATTTATCAGTAGGGATAGCATCGGGTATACCAGACATTTGGCGTTTTGAAGACCAGCAATGGCGTATGGGGAAATCGTTATTTGAAGATCGCGCAGGCTATGCCAGAAACTCACCTATTGAGCATGTAGAAAATATCACTACTCCATTATTTTCCTGGACAGGAGACGCTGATTCACAATTACCCTGGCAACAAAGTGTTGAGTTGTATGTGGCTTTGCGCCGTCTGAATAAAAAACATATTATGGCGGTGTATCCTAAAGAAAATCATACGCTTAGTGACCCTAAAAATCAAAAAGACCTCTCGATCCGGATAAACGAATGGTTTGATTATTACCTTAAAGATGCAAAGCCTGCCGGTTGGATCATAAAAGGCATTAAATAAAAATTAGGTTAAGTATAGTGAGCACAAGCCGGGTGGATGTCCGGCTTTGCTTATGACTTTCAATAAAATACCTATATTTACCCGAAAAAATCAGTCGTTACAAAGGATAAATATGGCGATAAAACCCCTTCTAAATGAGTCTGAGTTGCTATCTAAAATAGCTAAAGGGGATCAAACCGCTTTTTCTGAGTTATTCAACTGGTACTACCAACCCCTCGGACAAGCCATTTTTAAACTCACAGAATCCATACAGCTGACGGAAGAAATTGTACAGGACACTTTCGTTAAAATCTGGTTAAAAAGGACATCGCTTCCGGAAGTAGAAAACATCAGTGGCTACCTGTTCATCCTATGCCGCAACCAGGCATTCGCCGTACTGAAAAAGCTGGCCCGCGAGAAAAAGCTGCAACCTGTATTGGAACGCCATATACAGTGGGAATCTGACTTTGAAGAGCTCGAGAATCCCTCAGAACATTATCGCGAACTGATCCAGCAGGCTGTCTCCAGGCTTCCTGCACAGCAGCAGAAAATCTATCAGCTGAGCAGACAAGACCGGCTAAAATATGAGGAAATCGCTATGCAGCTCGGCATCTCACCGGAAACCGTTAAGACACAAGTGTACAACGCAGTTAAATTCATCAGAAAAGAGCTAGGTCCAAACATCGCCCCGAGCATCATCATTGTGCTGACCAGCGTGATGTCTCAAACTTCATAAAGAAAAGTTTTTTTACCTACAGCTACTACCTTTTTACTATCCAAATACTCTTTAGAGGAAATGGACAGAATTAAAACCCTTTTCGACGGATATATACACAAGACCGCTACGCCCCACGAGCGACAGGAACTGCAACACATGCTGCAAAGCGATAGGTATGATCCAGAGCTGAAACAGCTCATTGATCAATACTTTGCAGACTTCGAAACGGAACCAGAAGTTCTTGAGCTCAAACCTGCAGAACGGATGCTGGAGGCTATTTTTGCTTCACCGCTCACCCAACCAGTCAGAACACCAACAGCCACCATTAGACTGTGGAAACGAATCGCCGTTGCCGCAGCAGTAGCCGCGATCACGCTGGGCGTTTGGTTATACTATGCAAATGAGATTGCTTCGTCGCGAAGTACTTCTCGCAATGACGAAATAGTGCAAAACGACATCTCCCCGGGCCGCAATACGGCATCCCTGACCCTTGCCAACGGAAATGTAATAATGCTAGATACCAACAGGGCGAGTGTGATCGTGACAGACAGTGTAAAGGCTTTGACGATGCTCACAGCCTCCACCCCTCTTGGCGGCACCTACCAGGTCGTACTGCCGGACGGCACAAAAGCCTGGCTGAATGCAGCTTCTTCCATCAAATTCCCTTCTTCTTTTTCCAGGTTGAAGCAACGCAGGGTGGAAATTACCGGAGAAGTCTACCTGGAAGTGGCCAAAGACAAAAAACACCCTTTCATAGTAGAAAGTGAAGGCCAGCAGGTCGAAGTCCTCGGTACCCATTTCAACATCAACGCTTACGGCGACGAAGGGAGTATAAAAACAACTTTATTGGAGGGCTCCGTGCGGGTGAACGGAATGGCCACATTGATACCCGGTCAGCAATCCACTCTAACCGGCAGTACCCTAAAAATAAAATCCGTCGATACGCTCACCGCTGTTGCCTGGAAGAACAATGAATTTATGTTTGAGAGCGAGCCTATTCAAAACATCATGAAAATGGTCGCCCGCTGGTACAACGTTGAGGTGGTTTATCAGGGGGAAATCCCTGAATACAAATTCAACGGTGTAGTTTCCAGATTTGACCACGTATCTAAAGTACTGCAGGTATTGGAAGCCTCAAAGAAAGTACATTTCAAAATAGAAGGAAGGAGGATAACCGTATATAAATAGCGATACCTATTAAAGAAATGAAGGCCGGAAATGCTAGTCACATCACCGGCCAATGGTCATTTCGTCAATTAAATTTTCTAGAACACAATCAACTAATCACCAAACAAATGTATAAAATTTACACCAAACAATGGGGTATCCCGCTGGACTATGTCCATAAAATTCTGCTCATTATGCGTCTCACGCTCATCATATTGATTGCATCCCTGATGCAGGTCAGCGCCACTGGCTTCGCACAAAAGATCACGTTGAGTCGGTCTGAAGCACCACTAAAGACGATCTTGAAGGAGTTGAAGTCTCAAAGCGGCTACAACTTTGTGATAACGGATGATCAGCTGTTGAAGGCCAAACCCGTAAACATCCAGGTCATTAACCAGCCGTTCGACAAAGTGTTGGAACAAATATTCAACAAGCAGCTCCTCTCCTATTCCATCAACAACAAAACAGTGGTGGTGGTCGACAAGGTCCCTTCGCTTTTAGACGACCTGATTTCACAACTTCAAAATATTGATGTCCGGGGGAAAGTCTTGGATGAACAAGGCCTTCCGCTTGCAGGCGCAACCATTAAGGTGAAGGGCTCGAATAAGTCAACAAGAACCAACATGCAGGGGGAGTTTTCACTACAAGGCATTGATGAAAATGCAGTGCTGGAGATCAGCTTTATTGGCTATGTAGTCAAAGAAGTCAAGGCTGCAATCAATATAGGTACAGTCAACATGACACCTGCTGATGCGAAGCTGGAGGAAGTAGAGATCAATGCAGGTTATTATACCGTTAAAGAGAGAGAACTAACTGGTAGTATTTCTAAAATCACAGCAAAAGAGATAGAGAAGCAGCCGGTAACTACCATGTTGGCAACTATGCAGGGGCGTATGCCTGGTGTAAACATTACACAAAACACAGGCATGCCAGGGAGTGGTTTCACAATTGAGATACGTGGCCAAAATAGTTTAAGACGGGATGGTAACAGACCTCTTTATATCATTGATGGTGTACCTTATTCTTCACAAAGCATTGGCAGTAGTAGTACTTCATCAAATATGCCCGAAGAACATAGCCCCCTAAACAGCATTAACCCAGCGGATATTGCAAGTATTGAAGTGCTTAAAGATGCCGATGCGACTGCCATTTATGGATCGAGAGGAGCTAATGGAGTAGTACTCATCACAACCATAAAAGGAAAAGTTGGTAAGACATCTTTTAGCACAAACTATTCGACGGGATTCGGGCGAGTTACCCGCTTTAAAGAGGTGATGGAAACACCGGAGTATTTAGCGATGCGCAGAGAAGCTTTTGCTAACGATGGTGTAACGCAATTACCCGCCACTGCTTATGATGTAAACGGCACCTGGGATCAAAATCGGAATACCAATTGGCAAAAAGAATTGATCGGTGGAACTGCAACCTATACTAATTTACAGTCTTCACTTTCAGGTGGTTCTGCACAGACACAGTTTTCAGTCCGTGGAAATTATAGTCGGGAAACTACTGTTTTTCCAGGTAAACTTGAATACGTCAAAGGAGGAGGACTGCTGAATATTAACCATGAGTCAGACAACAAACGTTTTTCCTTTACTTTCTCTGCTGGATATACCTTACAATCTAATGCCCTCCCTGCGGTAGATCTGACAAAGACAGCAACAACGTTGGCTCCAAATGCGCCTGGCCTGTATGATAAGCTTGGTAATTTAAATTGGGAGAATAACACCTTTAATAACCCTGTGGCTGGTTTAGGGCAAAAAATTAAGGGAAATACCGCTGATTTATTAACTAGTGCGTTGTTGTCTTATGATATAGGTTCAGGATTTGTAATAAAAAGTAATTTTGGTTATACTGACCTCAATCAGAGACAAGCAAATCTACAACCATCAACTATTTTTAATCCAGCTTACGGTTTAGGAACTGAATCTGCAACTGCGTTTACCAATAATTTAAGACGCAATTCCTGGATTGCTGAGCCTCAGTTGACATGGAATCGAAAGATTGGAGAAGTGGCTGTAAATGCCCTCTTTGGAACAACTTTCCAACAGCAAAAAGGAAATCAACTTGTAAATTATTATAGAGGTTTTGGTAGTAACAGCTTGCTTGACAATCCAGCTTCTGCAACCACCAATACAGTTTTGAGTAGTGAAGAAAATTTGTACAAATACCAGGCTTTTTTTTCAAGGATAAATTTAAATTGGAAGAGCAAATATCTTTTGAATTTAACTGCCAGACGTGATGGATCCAGTAGATTTGGACCAGGTAAAAAATTTGCGAACTTTGGTGCCATTGGTGGCGCATGGATATTTAGTGATGAGGCATGGATGAAAGAGAAGATTTCCTCCTTAAGCTTCGGAAAGCTTCGCGCAAGCTACGGTATCGCCGGCAATGATCAATTAGGGGATTATCAATACTTGGATACCTATACGCTCTCAGGCAGTAGATATCAAGGGATTGTTGGCGTGCAACCAACCAGGTTATTTAATCCTGATTTTGGTTGGGAAAGCAATCGGAAGATAGAAATTGCACTTGACGCTGCGTTTTTAAATGATAGGATTTCAACAACAATATCATGGTATAATAACCGATCCTCTAATCAGCTGGTTGGTATCCCATTACCAGCTATAACTGGCTTCTCGTCAATTCAATCGAACCTTGATGCAGTTGTACAAAACAGAGGTTTAGAAGTTAGCATTGGCACAGAAAATATAAAAATTAAAGAGTTTCGCTGGACGACTAGTTTCAATTTCACAAGTTCTGAGAATAAACTGGTATCCTTTCCCGGACTTGCAGCGTCAACTTATAGAAATCAATTTGTAATAGGGCAACCTCTTAACATTAGAAAGGTCTACCAGTATACCGGACTCGACCCTGCGACCGGTACCTATCAATTTAAAGATGTGAACAATGATGGAGTTTTATCGACTGCTGAGGATGCTAAAACTATCATAAACTTAAATCCACAGTATTATGGTGGCTTACACAACCAGTTTCACTACCGTAATGTTGATCTTGATTTTTTATTTCAGTTTGTAAAACAGCAAAATAACAATGAAAATTCTGGGAACCCTATGCCGGGTACAATGAATAATCAGCCTATTGGTGTGGTAGCTCATTGGCAAAAACCTAATGATGTAGGCCCTTATCAAGGTTATAGCAATAGCAACGGAGTTCGAAGCACCGCTAATAGTAGATTGATTGGCAGTGACGCTTCTTATAGTGATGCTTCCTATATTCGTCTAAAAAATATCTCCTTATCATATGAGCTACCTAAAAGCTTAACTAAAACGTTCACCTGTAAGGTGAGTCTTCAAGGACAAAATGTATTGACTTTTACCAAGTATAAAGGAATAGACCCTGAATTTAGAGTTGGAGGATATTTACCTCCGTTTAGGATATATACAGGTAGTATTCAGTTAATTTTTTAATCTTATTTCTATCATCATGAAAATATTCTATATTAAGATATATCGTTCATTGCTAGTACTGGTCATTGTCTGTTCAGTCGCGGCATGCAGTAAATTTACAGACGTAGATTTACCATCTTCTCAGTTAGGTACTGGGGCTGTCTTTGAAAGTAAGGCAACAGCAAACGCTGCCATAACTGATATTTATTCCAAGATCAGGGAGCGGGGATTGCTTACAGGTTACAACAGTGGCTTATCAGTGCAACTTGGGCTTTATGCTGATGAACTTCAATTCTATGGATTGGCACTTTCAGGACAGGCAAATTTTTACAATAACTCACTTATAGCTACAGGTAATGAAACGTCTGTACTATGGACGGATAGCTACAACCAAATTTATGCAGCAAATTCAGTAGTTGAGGGAGTTGATAAATCATCAGCCTTGTTAACCTTGGATAAGGAGCAACTTACAGGTGAGGCACTTTTTGTACGTGCGCTAATTCACTTTTACTTGGTTAACGCATTCGGTCCTGTTCCATATATTAAAACAACTAATTACCAGCAAAACAGAGTTGCTAGCCGAATGCCAGAAGCAGAGGTGTATGCTTCGGTTAAATCGGATTTGGAGCAATCGGTTATACTTCTTCCAGCTCAATATGTGAGTACTGAAAGAGTGCGTCCAAACAAGTGGGCGGCACAGGCATTGCTAGCGAGAGTATGTTTATATATGCAAAAATGGGAAGAGGCTTCCAAAGCGGCTTCTGCTGTGCTGGATCAATCTGCCTTATATAAATGGCCAACAGATCTAAATACAGTATTCGTTAAAGAGAGCCTTTCTACCATTTGGCAATTGATGCCTGCAACAAATACACAAAATACCTATGAAGGCAACTCTTTTATCTTCATTCAGGGACCTCCAACTTCATTTGCCATTACTGGCGCACTTTTCGGTGCATTCGCTAATAATGATCTTCGTCGTGGACAATGGTTAAATAAAGTTACCAATGGGACCTCATCATGGTACCATTCTTATAAGTATAAAGAGCGAACAACTACCACTGCCTCTAAGGAATATTCTGTGGTATTAAGAATGGCTGAACAATATCTTATCCGTGCAGAAGCCTGTGCACATACAGGTGATCTCGATGGTGCTAAAGAAGATCTAAATAAAGTTAGAAATTTAGCGGGCCTGGGTAATTCGGGTGCTAATACTGCAGACGAAATTATTGATGCAGTTTTGCAAGAACGTCAACTTGAATTATTTACTGAATTCGGACATCGATTTTTTGATCTTAAAAGAACTGGCAAGCTCAATCAGGTGCTAGGTCCTTTGAAACCACAGTGGGACACTAACGACCGTCTTTTGCCAATTCCCGAATCTGAACTATTACTTAATCCTAATCTCAAACCCCAAAATGCAGGCTATTAATTCATTATATAGAAACTATAATAGATCCTTTCCTATTATTATACTCTTCATTGTGTCCTATTCGCCCCTTTTGGCACAGGTCAAGAAGAAAAGTATGCTTACATCCAAAGATTACCATTTGTGGAGTATACTTTCACCAAGTAAAATTTCCAGTAATGGCAACTGGGCTAGCTACCGGTTGTATTATGAGTATACAGGTAAGGATACATTAGTTGTTCAACAGACCAACGGTAATATAAAATATATTTTTCCAGGTTCCTCTACCGGAAAGTTCAATGGAGAAACAGATTTTGCTTGTTTGAAAGGTGACACGCTTATCTTACAGGATTTGAAATCAGGGAAACAATTGAAAACTGCTAGTGTCACCAATTTTGCTTTTTCAGCAAACCAAAAATACATTGTATTTCTATTGAAACAAGCTGACCAAAAAAATACCTTAGAAGTCAGAGATCGGAAAGGTACGATTGTTCAAAGGGTTTTAGATATTGCCCAATACAGTTTTGATCCTTCTGGGAATGGCATTGTTTATAGCACGGCAAAAGATAATATCTATAGTGTTGAATTCCTGCTGTTGAAAGATACCATTTCAAAAAAAGCAGTGACTACTAGTCATCAAGCAATGTTTAAGAAACTTGCCTGGAAAGAAAATTCAATTGCTTTTATTGAAGCTTTGAGCCAGGGACCTAGACTATTTGTTTATCATATTTTACGGGATAAGCTCAGGTCGCTGGATTCTAAAAAAGTCGAAGGTTTCCCTTCTCAAATGACGATCTCCGATGCAATAAGGGCCAACCTTATTCTATCGGATGGTGGCAATAAATTAATTTTCTGGCTAAAGGAAAATAAGAACAAACCTAATTTTATTGATCCAAAAGCATTACAAATCTGGCATACGATGGATAAACAAATGTTCGATTCAAAGCATTATTTTGGAAATTATAAAATGTCTGATAAAATGGCAATTTGGGATCTAAATACTGATAGTGTGCTTCAGATAACAAATCAGAATTTGCCAAGTGGATTTTTAAGCTCGGATTATAATTATGCATTTATTTATGACCAAAATGCATATGAACCTCAAACCCAACAAAATGGTGCTTACGACCTGTTTCTCGTCAATTTAGAGAGTGGTAAAAGAAAACGTATCATTGAAAAATATGCCATGGATAATCTTCCATCGAGATCACCTGATGGAAGATACCTATGTTACGCAACAAAAAATGGGCATTGGTGGATCTATGATATTCAGCGGGATCTACATACCAATATAACCTTGGGTGCTTCAAATTCATTTTTTATAGAGTACACAAATAGGCCAGGGCAAGAGGCCCCTTACGGGATGGGCGGATGGACTACAGATGGAAGTGTCATTCTTTATGACAGGTACGATTTGTGGAAGATCTCTTTGGATGGTAAAGAAAAAACGAGGTTAACCAACGGGAGGGAAATGCAGAAAACTTTTCGATTAGACATTTTTGCCAATCGTTACAATTTGGGCATAGAATCAAGAAAGGATATGCTTGATCTCGACAAAGGCTTTTTCCTTACCTCAGCCAACAGAGAAACTGGTGCAACAGGATTAAGCTCTTGGAGTGGAAAATCAGGTGTAAAGGAACTCGTTTGGGAAAATAAAAGAACTAATCAAATTTTTAAAGCCGAGAACAAAGATATCTATGTGTACCTAGAACAGAGCTTTACATCTCAACCAAGGTTGATGATCTATGATGGGAAAGCCAAGGAAATAGTACGAAGTAACAAGCAGCAAGATCAATTTTACTGGGGTAAGAATGAACGTATCGACTATATAGTTAATGGGATTAAAACCAAAGGCGTGTTATTTTATCCAGCAGGATATGAGGTTGGCAAAAAATACCCAATGGTGGTAAGTATCTATGAGCGCCAGTTTTTATATATTCATGATTATCAGAATCCTAGCCTAATACAAGGTGATGGAAATAACGTAACCAATTTAACACTTCAGGGTTATTTTGTTTTATATCCTGATATCAATTATGAATATGGTAATTTAAGAGAGTCTGTAACTAAAAGTGTGCTTACAGCTGTTGATACGGTTGTTGCAAAAGGGAACATCTATCCAGATAAAATAGGGCTTATTGGACATTCTTTTGGGGGGTATGAAACTGATCTGATCATCACACAAACGGATCGTTTCGCAGCAGCAGTTGCTGGCGCCGCCTGGACTGATTTAGTAAGTGCTTATCTGTATGAAGGTCCACTTATGAAAAGACCAGATTTTTTTAGGACTGAGAATCACCAATTGAGAATAGGGAAGTCATTATTTGAAGATATGCCTGCTTATTTGAAAAATTCACCGGTTTTAATGGCAGACAAGGTTAATACCCCACTGTTAGGGTGGGCAGGTGAAGATGATCGACATATTCATTCCTTGCAAAGTATGGAATTTTACTTAGCTCTACGGAGAGCAAATAAAGAGCATACTTTACTACTTTATTCTGGTGAAGAACATACCCTAGATAAAAAGGAAAATGCAATCGACCTCAGTGTGCGAATTATGCAGTGGTTCGATTATTATCTGAAAGATGGAAAAAAGCAAGATTGGATGAATAGTGATTATAACAGATAGAAATTCTTCAATTATTGCTGAAAATGAATTTAGGTTAAAAATAAGCAAAAGCCGGATGGATGTCCGGCTTTGCTTTTTTATATCCGGCATAGCCAGCTTCCTTTCCAAACCAAACTCAACTGAATACTTTCTGTGTAGATTTGAAGAAAATCATCGGCAATCATGATCCGAACGACTATGGTTTCAATTTGCGGTAATAAACGTTGATACCTTAGTTGGTAAGCAATGGAATTATCGATTTTGATAATATTTCTTTAATATTGGAGCAGAATTTAAAATGTTTCGCCCCTCAGCATATTGATAGGATAAAGTCACAGACAATCATAAGCAGATGAAAATGTATGGTAAACTGTCGGATACTGAATTGATCAGCCTGCTAAAGGCGGACGACCACACCGCGTTTACCGAAATCTATGACAGGTACCAAAGTTTGCTGTATCTGTACACCTACAAGAAATTACAGGACAAAGAAGAAGCAAAGGACATCATTCAGGATGTTTTTATCACGCTTTGGAACAGCAGACAAAATTTCGAACTCCAGGTTACGCTCACTGGCTACCTCTATAAAGCAGTACTAAACAAGGTACTCAATTCTTTCAGGCATAAAAGCATCACCCAACAACATATCGATTCTTTTAAAAAGATCGTAGTGGCTAATTTGGAAACTGCCGATTACCTGATCCGGGAAAAAGAAATTGCCTCCTTAATCGAACGGGAGATACAGGCGCTTCCTGAAAAGATGCGCGAGGTATTTGAGTTGCGCCGGAAGGAATACCTAAGCAATAAGCAGATAGCCGAGCGTCTGCAAATTTCAGAGCATACCGTAGCCACCCATATGAAAAAGGCACTTAAAACACTCCGTTTGCGGATCGGCCTGGTCGCCTATCTGGCTTTTTTCTTTCATTGGTAGACTATCAACGGATTATGTGAATGTTCTCTTTTAAAAGTGAACATTCACAGATTAATTTATTTTTTTTCATCTGGCATACCCGATCGCCGAAGTTGAAGTGTCTTTGTCTTGATTTTCCGAAAAACCATTGAGCCACATGCAAGACAAAGCTATAAAAGAGATATTGGAACGATTTAAGGCAGGGACATGCAGTCCCGAAGAATTGGAGCAGGTGCGTTACTGGCTGCATCATTTCAATCAGGATGAGCCCGCCGATATCTCCAGCAGAGAGCTGCACGGGACCGGGCTCGAAATCTGGCGCAATATCCGTTCGGAAACCGAAACAGTGAATAACATACCGCATCGCCTTTGGCCCCGTATTGTTGCTGTGGCAGCAGCCCTAGCATTGATCATATCCGGGGTTTGGCTTTTTAATAGCGAATATGTAGGGTCTAAACAAGTTCAGGATGAGCCGGCCTATGCAAGCGACATCGCACCTGGTTCGGTTGGTGCTACGCTCACCCTGGCCAATGGCCAAACAATTAAACTATCCGATGCTGCCAATGGAGAGCTGGCCAAAGAGGCTGGAGTGACCATTACCAAGTCAGTCGATGGACAAATTGTTTATGAGGTTGCTTCGTCTTCCCGCAATAACAGCGCGGTAAACACCCTTTCCACCGCCAAAGGCGAAACCTATCAAATACGTTTACCAGACGGAACGGTGGTATGGCTAAACGCCGCTTCCAGCCTCACCTACTCTACTCAGCTACTGAGTGCCGGAAAACGGACAGTAAAATTAACAGGGGAAGGATATTTTGACGTTGCAAAAGATGCCGCCCACCCGTTTGTAGTACAAACCCGCAGACAGGAAGTAGAAGTATTGGGCACGCAGTTCAACATCAATAGCTATGCAGACGAGCGGGCCATCGCGACCACATTGCTGGAAGGCAGTGTGCGGGTGTTGTCTCCTCCCAATGCCCGGAATTCATCTAAAACCCTGGCAGTACTGAAGCCGGGGCAGCAGTCGCTTCATACGGCCAAAGGATTACAGGTCATGCCGGTTGACACGGAACGCATCCTTGACTGGAAGAAAGATGAGTTCAATCTGGAGGACATCGATTTCAGGACCGCCATGCGAAAGATTGCCAGGTGGTACAATGTAGAAGTAATATATGACCCCGATCTGCCTGCAGATATAGAAGTTGGGGGCTGGATCAGCCGGAAAAACAACATATCTGCCGTACTGAAACTTATAGAACAAACAAAACAGGTACACTTTAAAATTGAAGGAAGGAGGATCTACGTGGAGAAATAGATACTCGTAAAAAACCGAATTCCGAATGCAATCGGAACCCGGTTAAGTCTGGCACCATTAATAATAATGATCAACTGAATTTGCAACTGCCCTTAGCTTGGACACCGAAGGCAGAAGCAAGTAACCAAACTGAAAGATAAATGTATAAAAATTATACCAACAAACTTGGCATTCCCATGCGGTTTGCCGTTAAACTATGGCTAATTATGCAATTGACCACCGTAATTCTAATTGTGTCACTCCTGCAGGTATCTGCAGCAGGTTTCGCCCAGCGGGTAACCCTGGATAAGCGAAATGCCAGCCTTGAATCTATTTTGAAAGAAATCCGCAGGCAAAGCGGCTACGATTTCACCTACGATAGAAAACTGGTGCAAAATAGCAGACCTGTAAACATTTCCATAAGAGCAGCGACAGTAGAGGAAGCATTGCGGAGCGCACTGAATGGACTTCCATTAGAATATCAGATCAAAGAAAAAACTGTTTCTGTCAGCAAGAAGGAGTTCTCCGTACTGGACAAAGCACTTGTTGCCATTCAGAATGTAACAAAGAACCTACAGGAGATCAATGTTCAGGGCAAAATTCTGGATGAAAATGGCCTGCCACTTGCCGGGGCAACTGTAAAGGTTAAAGGAATTAATAAGTCTACCAAGACCAATACGCAGGGAGAGTTTCTTTTGCGGGGTGTATCAGAAAATGCGGGATTAGAGATCAGCTTTATTGGCTATGTGATGCAGGAGGTAAAAGCTACTGTCAATATCGGCACCATTAAAATGGTGATGGACAACTCGAAGCTTGAAGAAGTCATGATCAACGCGGGCTATTACACGGTAAAGGATAGTGAAAGAACGGGGAGTATTTCAAGGATTACAAGTCAAGATATCGAAAACCAGCCGACGACAAATGTAATCGCTACCATGCAGGGTAGAATGGCCGGGGTGAGCATTATACAAACCACTGGTGCTCCTGGCGGAGGTTTTGATATTAAAATTAGAGGGCAAAATAGTCTGCGTACCGATGCAAATTCACCCTTGTACGTCATAGATGGTGTACCTTATGCTTCTGAACCAATTGGCTATAACCAAACAGCTACTTTATATCCATTTGTAACTAGTCCTCTGAACAGCATCAACCCTGATAACATTGAAAGTATAGAAGTACTAAAAGACGCAGATGCAACGGCAATTTATGGCTCCCGGGGAGCGAACGGAGTTGTTTTAATCACAACTAAAAAAGGAAAAGCAGGAAAAACCAGTGTTAATGTAAATGCATCAGCCGGCGCAGGTAAGGTCGTTAGTTTCTTAGACCTTATGAATACACAGGAATATTTAGCGATGAGGAAGCAAGCATTTATAAACGATAAAATCACCACATACAAGACATCAGATTACGATATCAATGGGACCTGGGATCAAAACCGGTATACAGACTGGCAAAAAGAACTTATGGGTGGAACGGCAAAAATCAACGAGATTCAGGGGACCATATCTGGTGGCTCTGAAAAAACACAGTATTTACTTAGTGGAAACTACCGCACAGAATCAACAGTTTTCGTTGGTGATTTTGTTTACAAAAAAGGAGGCAGCCAATTTAATCTGAACCACCGTTCTGAAAATGGTAAATTTCGTTTGACCCTTTCAGCGGGTTATACTGCCCAGGACAATAATATGCCGGCAAATGACTTTAGCAATGAAGCACGAAACCTACCTCCAAATGCACCAGCACTTTATAGCGCTGATGGAAGTCTAAACTGGGAAAACAAGACATGGAGCAATCCACTTAGAAACCTGAATGCAAAATACGAGTCCCAAACAAATGATCTCATTGCCAACAATGTTCTATCTTATGAGTTACTACCAGGCTTGTTCATTAAAAATAGTTTAGGTTTTACCAATCTGGGGACAACCGAAACCCGAATTATTCCCTCCACAATATTTAACCCAGCAAACAACATCTCAAGCTCCAGATCAAGCATCTACATCAACAATACCAAAAGGTACTCCTGGATAGCAGAGCCTCAGATCAACTGGGAAAAAAAATTGGGAGCGGGCAAAATTGATGTATTGTTAGGTGCCACGTTTCAACATCAGACATCAACTGCACTTTATCAGAATGGAAATGGCTTTGCCTCCAACAGTCTGATTTACAGCCTTGCTGCTGCTACCTCTATCAGTGTGCTGCTCAATGAGGAAAGCCTGTACAAATATCAGGCATTTTTCGGAAGGCTAAATTATAACTGGAAACAGCGTTATATCGTCAATTTGACTGCCAGACGTGACGGCTCAAGCCGGTTTGGCCCAGGTAACCAGTTCTCAAAATTCGGGGCCATCGGGGCAGCCTGGCTATTTTCAAATGAAGATTTCTTAAAAGATAAGTCCTGGTTAAGTTTTGGTAAACTAAGGTCCAGTTATGGTATTACGGGCAATGATCAGATCGGGGACTATCAATTTTTAAATACCTATTTGACTACCGGTGTAAACTATAACGGTGCAATTGGATTGCAACCAACCAGATTGTACAATCCAAATTTCGCATGGGAAACTAATAAAAAGTTTGAAATTGCCTTAGAGCTAGGTTTTTTAAATGATCGTATTTCTACCACGGCTGCCTGGTATCAGAATCGTTCTTCCAATCAATTGACAGGTATACCTTTGCCTGGCACAACCGGTTTCACTGTATTACAAGCCAATCTTGATGCTTTAGTAGAAAATAAAGGACTGGAAATTACATTACGGACCGTCAATTTAACGGCTGGAAATTTTAAATGGGTCACTAATCTGAATCTGACATGGAGCCGAAATATCCTATTGCGATTCCCTGGCCTGGAAGGCTCTACCTATAGCCAGCAATATCGTATTGGCCAGCCATTAAATATCAATCTGCTTTACAATTACAAGGGAATCAATACGCAAACCGGAGTTTATACTTTCGAAGATTTAAATCGCGACGGAAAAATAACTGCGCCCGAAGATCGGCAGACCGTTGCTGACCTAAGTCCCAAATATTTTGGGGGGCTTCAAAACCAAGTATCTTATAAACAATGGAGTTTAGATTTTCTTTTTCAATTTGTAAAGCAAAACAACAGGATATATAGTTCGGGGATCCCGGGAGCGAAGGTAAATCAGCCCTCCAGGTTAGTCAATAGCTGGCAACAAGCTAACGACAATGCACCCTACCAGCTTTACACCAGCGGCACCAACAGCGCTGCACTTGCAGCAGATGACCTATTCACCAGAAGCACGGCCTCTGTTGACGATGCTTCATTTATCAGATTGAAAAATATCGCCGTCTCCTATCTAGTGCCACTCAAATTAGAGGGAACGCAATGCCGGGTCATGGTGCAGGGTCAGAACCTCTTGACATTTACCAAATTCATCGATGGGGACCCGGAATTTATCTTCTCCGGATATTTACCTCCATTAAAAGTAGTCACAGCAGGAATTCAATTGTCATTTTAATAATATACAAAATGAAAACTATATATATAAACACCACTCAGCTCCTGGTATTTCTTCTGGTTCTGATCACCATGAACTCTTGTGATTCATTTGTCGATGTGGAATTGCCAAAATCACAACTGATCAATACCAGTGTATTCAAAGATAATAGTACTGCAGATGCAGCACTCACAGACATCTACTCCAAAATCAGGGATGAGGGGATGCTAACAGGGCAATCCTCAGGCCTATCGACACAACTGGGAACCTACACGGATGAAATTACATCGTACATACCTCCGGCAAGTCAAAACCTGGCTTTCTATAACAACACGCTTTTACCTTCAACTTATGAGATCACCAATTACTGGAATACCGCTTACAATCAGATATTTGCAGCCAATTCCGTAATTGAGGGCGTTCAGGAAAGTGCTACCATTTCTACTGAAAACAAAAAGCGACTGCAGGGCGAAGCGCTTTTCATCAGGGCTTTGCTACATTTTTATCTTGTTAACTTATATGGTGATATACCTTATGTGAAACAAACGGACTATCAACAAAACAAGCTGGTCACCAGAATGATCCGTACTGAAGTATACAAAAATATAATCAGTGACCTGCAAAATTCTATTGACCTTTTACTGCCCACATACAGCAGTACAGAAAGGGTCCGACCTAATCAATATACCGCCAAGGCATTACTGTCAAGAGCTTACCTCTATTCAGGCGCTTATGCAGAGGCCGCGAATATGGCTTCTGAATTATTAAACCAGACCAGTACTTTTTTATTAGGTCAAAATATCGATCAGGTATTTTTAATGAACTCCAAAGAAACAATCTGGCAGCTGAAACCCACCGTGGCAGGAAATAACACGGATGAAGCAGGCACCTTTATTATACTATCAGTTCCTCCAAGTAACTACAGCCTAACTACTGAATTGGTCAATTCATTTGGTGCTAATGACTTGCGTAAATCCCGATGGATCAAGGCAATTGGCAATAGCAGTTCAACCTGGTATCATGCCTATAAATATAAGGAGCGGGAATTCACTCCAGTTTCCAAAGAATATTCGATTGTCTTCCGTTTAGCCGAGCAATATCTGATCAGAGCAGAAGCGAGAGCCCAAAATGAAGACCTGGAAGGTGCAAAACAGGATTTAAACAAAATCAGGTCCCGGGCCAACCTGAACGATACCCCAGCTGCTACAAAGTCGGAAATCCTGGACGCCATTCTGCAAGAGCGAAACTGGGAATATTTCACAGAATACGGTCATCGCTTTTTTGATTTAAAGCGCTTTAATAAAATCGACAATGTCCTTTCAGCTTTAAAGCCTGGATGGAACAGCGATGATCAACTATTTCCAATCCCACAAACAGAATTGAATACCAATCCTAATTTACGTCCTCAAAATCCCGGATATTAAATACTACTTACATGAAAATAAAAAAATACAGGGCGGTCTACGCCCTGGTGACATTGTTATGTGTGTTTTTCACCTATGGAAGTCAGGCACAAGAAAAAAAGATATTGAAAGTTGCAGATTATGCGCTGTGGAAATCTGCCCCTAAAATTACCAGTGCAGAGACATCAGAAGACGGCAGCTGGTATGTGTACAAGATTGGCAACGATAGTTCGGCTAATATTTTTTTAAAAAATATCAAGACTGGATTACAGCGGAACTTTAAAGCAAAGTATAAGCCTAGTCGATATAAATCCTATAAACCAAGAACAGACTTCAGTAAGGATAGCAAGCACTATGCATTTATAAGTAATGATACTTTACGTATCCTGCACTTGAATACGGGCAAAATGTCAATTCTAACCGGAATAAAAGATTTTTGGTTTGCGGGAGAAGGGCAGTATCTATTAAGTGAAGGTAATCTTCCAAAGAACAAAAAAATGTGGTTGATGGATTTAAAAAACCAGTCTACGATCAATGTGGATCATGTAGAACAATTTCAATTAGATCCAACCCGTCGCGCTGTTTGCGCCGTTGTAAATAAGGAAAACAAAAGGGCTATAAACGTTATTCGATTCAAACCAGGGTTTCCCACTTCATCAATCTCTTCTACTCAGGAAAACAATTATGCTCAGTTAACATGGAACGATACAGGTAATGCTTTTGCTTTTTATGAAACAAAAAGCGTAGATAAGAACGCAGCGATCTCCAAAATTCATGTATGCAGCAACTTCGGTCTTAAGCCTAAAGTAAGAGCCCTCAGTCCTGAAGGACATCCGAATTTACCAAAGAATTACGTTATAACATCAAAAGATAAGCTCCATTTATCTGCTAACGGTAAACAATTGTTCTTTTTTCTGACTAAAAATAATGTTTCAGAAGCGAACCTCAATTTAAAAGACGTGCAGGGCATTGAAGTTTGGTTGCCTACTGACCTGGTATTGTCTCCGGAGCCTGATTCAAAATATGATGATTATCGACTGTGGTATCAATGGACTCCGGAAGAAGACAGACTCATGGCTGTTACAGATGGCAACTTTACACGAGCCATTTTAACAGGTAATGAAAAAAAAGCACTGATTTATCATACAAGAGGATATTTACCCAAACACAAGTATGTAAATGATTTTATTGATATCTTTATAAAAGACCTGGGAACAGGACGCTCGAAATTATTGCTGGAAAAAGTATGGAAACAATCCACGCAACTATCTATTTCTCCTGGAGGAAAGTATATTGCCTATTTTAAGGATAAAAATTGGTGGGCATATGACATTGAGCAAGATAGCCATCGCTGCCTGACAACAGGATTCAACACCGTACTGGAAAATATTGAATTGGACCGGGTAGCCACAGTCCCGCCTTATAAAAGTCCCGGATGGCTAAAAAATGATCGTCAGCTGATTATCTACGACCAAAACGATATCTGGCTATTGAACGCTGATGGTAAAAAGAACCAAAGGATTACCAATGGTATCGATACAAAAAAAACTTTCAGACTTGTTGAAGAGGAAGTATATTCGGCTACTCCCAGTCCAAATGAATTTGGTTTTATTTCACGTGCTTACAATGAAATAAAAGGGCTTTTGATTTCCTCAGTAAATAATCAGAGTCTGGATAACGGGCTACTGATGTGGACACCAAAATCAGGGTTATCCGGGTTAATGGAGAAGCCATTTGCATTGACCACTTACGGGCGGCTAAAACCTAATCAATCCTTTTTATTCGCAGAACATACGTTTGACCTGCCACCTCGACTCATGCTTTTTAAAACTAAAAATAACGTGGAGCAATTAAATCAAACTGGCCCTGATCCAAAAGAATATACATGGGGAAAATCAGAATTGGTTCATTTTACTACCCCTGAGGGCAAACAATTAAAGGGTGCTCTTTTCTATCCTGCGGACTACACTATTGGTAAACGCTATCCGATGGTTGTGGAGATCTATGAGAAAAAAACACGTTACTTACATGATTATCAGCTACCTTCCCCTTATGATCCAAAGGTCGCAAATTTTACCACCGAGGGTTACTTTTTCTTCATGCCTGATATTTCTTATGAACCAAATAATCCAGGGATTTCTGCAACCAAATGTGTGGTAGCAGGCGTAGAAAAAGTAATCAACATGGGGATTGTGGACAAAGAAAACATAGGTCTTATGGGGTTTTCCTTTGGAGGATATGAAACCTCATTTATTGTAACTCAAACTGATTTATTTAAGACAGCTGTAGCCGGTGCAGGAATTACGGATCTACTTTCCTGGCCCATACTAATCAGCTCTTTTGGACCAAATTTCAACAGGGTTGAAGAAGATCAGCATAGAATGACCAACACTTTTCTGGGTGAAGATTATGCACGAAACTCTCCCATGCATTATATACATCAGATGAACACACCAATCCTGTTGTGGTCGGGAGATAAAGATACAAATGTAGATGTGAGCCAGACAAAAAGCTACCACACTGCATTATGGCGCCTGGGGAAGCCCAGTACAATGTTGATTTATGAAGGTGAAAATCACTCTTTTGTAAAACCTGAAAATGAGCTTGATATAACGCGCCGCATTAAAAACTGGTTTGATCATTATCTAAAGGGCGAGCCCAAAGCCGACTGGATGTTTAAACGGTCAAATTAAAAAAAATTAGGTTAAAAATAAAGTAAAAGCCGGATGGATGTCCGGCTTTGCTTATTAAATCTGAAAAGCAGATCCCACAGTATTCAGGTTTTTTTTTTAGTTTTGACTAACAGGTAACCATATGGCAACAGACTACAAAGCAGTAAGCGATCAGGAGCTAAGCCTCCTGCTCAACAAGCAGGATAAGCTTGCCTTCGAGGAAACCTATCACCGCTACTGGCTGCCTGTATACCAGCATGCGCGAAGAATGCTTAAAGATGAAGACCAGGCGGCCGATGTCGTACAGGATGTATTTTCTGCCATGCTGGAAAACCTGGGAAAATTAAACTTTCACAGTTCATTACCCGCCTACCTGTTCCAGGCTTCCAAAAACCGCATCGTCAACCTGTTTCAACACGAAAAAGTCAGGCAGGGCCACGTAGATTCATTGCGCAGCTATCTGCAGACCAATCCGGAACCGGCGGACCGTAGACTGCGTGAACAGGAATTCGCCGCGATCATCCAAAGGGAGATTGACGCGCTGCCGCCCAAGATGCGCAAGGTATTTGAAATGAGCAAGCGCAGCTACCTTTCAAACCTAGAAATTGCCGGTCAGCTGAACATCTCTGAAACCACCGTAAAAAAGCACCTGGCCGTCGCAAAGCAAAAATTAAAATCCAGGCTCACCTGTTTCTTCCTGCTCCAGCTGATGGCCTTTTTGCTTTGGATCAATAAATAAAATAAATTTTCAGACAGACTACTCCTTTGGCCTGGCTAGCCTGTTAAGTAATCAATAAATAATGATTAACTTAAAACATGGAAGATCAGGACCCGGAAAATTTATTAAAGCGTTACGCTGAAGGCAAGGCCACTGAGCGGGAACTCGGGCTGTTGGATAGCTGGTACCTCGCAGCAGCTGCAAAGCCAATGCCTGAAAGCCATACAGACCAACTCAAGTTAAAGCAGATCATTTGGAACAGGATCCATCAGCAGGATATGCCAATAGAAAAGAAGTTGTGGGGAATGGGAAGACTTCGGGTTATCCTGACTTCAGCCGCCGCGATCGCCGCAATAACTTTGGGCATATGGTTTTACCTCCATGACCACACCACTCGGCATCAAGCTGCCCGAAATCAAGAAATGGTGCGAAACGGCATCCGGCCAGGACACAACACCGCGACCCTATCCCTGGCCAACGGCACGATCATCGAACTGGACACCAATAAGTCCATCGTGACCGTCTCTGACAGCGTCAAAACAACGACTATGCTGACTGCATCAACTCCACGCGGGGGCACCTACCAGGTCGTATTGCCAGACGGCACCCGCGTGTGGCTTAACGCAGATTCCAAAATATCCTTCCCATCGCGGTTTTCCGGAAAAACACGCCAGATACAGTTGAGCGGTGAGGCCTATCTGGAAGTTGCAAAAGACAAAACCCGGCCTTTTGTCGTAAAAACCGACAAACAACAGATAGAAGTATTGGGCACCCACTTCAATGTCAATGCCTATCCGGAAGAGGCGGCCACCAAAACCACATTACTGGAAGGGCGTGTTAAAGTATCACAACAGGTGTCTCAAAATCACTTCAGATCCCCTTCCCGAAACGAAAAGACAAGCAGCAGTGTGGAACTCAAACCCGGCCAGCAGTCAGTGGTATCCGAAAGCCCGAACATCCTCATAAAAAACATCGACCCTGAACAAGCCATCGCCTGGAAGAACCAGCTCTTTATGTTTGAAAGCGAGAACATACAGACGATCATGCGGATGATCGGGCGCTGGTACAATGTCGATATTGTCTATACCGGACCTATAAAATCCGGTACCTTTAGCGGCGGGGTATCCAGATTCGACAACCTATCGGAGGTACTCCAATCGCTGGAATCAACAGGCAAGGTTCATTTTAAATTAGAAGGAAGGAGGATAACTGTGACCGACTAGCTACTTTAAAAAAGCAGACCAAGCCGGTGCAAGACCGGATTGGTCTGCGTTTGGAACAATCAATAAATATCAACTGTACACACAGGCTGCCAAACGTTTTTCGAGGACACCGGCAGACTGCATCACCAAACTGAACAAATATATGATTTATACCATTAATCCTGGTGTGCCCAACCGGCTATACCATAAAATCCTGCTTATTATGCGACTCACCACCGTACTATTAATAGCATCCCTCCTACAGCTCAGTGCATCGACTATGGCACAGAAGGTCAGTCTGACCGGAAAAAACATGCCCTTAAAAACCATCCTGAATGAACTGCGGAAGCAGAGCGGATATATATTTTTGTACAGCGACGACATCCTTAAGCAAGGTAAACCTGTTGACATCAAAGTCCACCAGGAAGAATTCGCAGAAGTGCTGGATCAGATTTTCGCGGATCAGCCGCTGACCTATAGCATCAATCAAAAGACAATCACGATAAAAGAAAAGGAACCCTCCTTTTTGGACAAAACTATCGGTGTTATAAAGCGCATGGCCAGGGATCTTACCCTGAGTGGCAAAGTACTCGATGAGTTTGAACAACCCCTTGCCGGCGCGACGATAAAAGTGAAAGGCATCAATAAGTCCACCAAGACCAATGCACAGGGGGAATTTATATTATACGGAATTGATGAAAATGCCACCTTAGAGATCAGCTTTATCGGATATGTGACACAAGAGATTAAAGCTTCGGCAGTTCCGGGAACGATAAAAATGGTGATCGATAATTCGAAGCTCGAAGAGGTAGAGATCAATGCAGGATATTATACAGTTAAGGATAGCGAGCGGACGGGCAGCATCTCTAGGATTACGGCAAAGGAAATAGAAACGCAGCCCGTAAATAACGTCATCGCAGTAATGCAGGGCCGTATGGCAGGTGTGAGCATCACCCAGACTACAGGAACACCAGGCGGAGGTTTTGATATCAAAATCAGGGGCCAGAATAGTATTCGTACAGACGGTAATTCTCCTCTTTATATCATTGATGGGGTACCTTATGCCTCTGATCCAATTGGTTCATTTACGACAACTACCGGCTTTCCGACGCTTGCTAGTCCATTGAATAGTATTAGTCCAGAGATCCTAGAAAGCATTGAAATCCTTAAAGATGCTGATGCGACAGCGATATATGGCTCTAGAGGAGCAAATGGGGTGGTATTGATTACGACTAAGAAAGGCAAATCTGGTAAAACAAAAGTTGACCTCAGTGCTTCCAGTGGCGTTGGAACGATAACGAAATTTTTGAAACTAATGGATACCCAAGAATATTTAGCCATGCGAAAACAAGCATTTATTAATGATGGTTTAGTTCAATATGGCCCAGAAGATTATGATATCAATGGTGCTTGGGATCAGACACGCTACACGGATTGGCAAAAGGAATTTCTAGGAGGTAATGCAGCGACCCATCGCTTACAGGGAACAATTTCAGGCGGCACAGAAAACAACCAATTTCTAATTAGTGGTAATTATAGCACAGAGTCTACTGTACTCCCGGGGGACAATTTATATGAAAAAGGAGGATTTCAAGCAAACTTCAACCATCAGTCAACGGACAAGAAATTCAAGATAGCTTTGTCATTGAACTACAGCGCACAGAATAACGACCAGCCTTCATTTGATTTTAGTTATGATGCCCGTACACTTGCACCCAATGCGCCAGCGCTTTATGATTCTAATGGCAATTTAAACTGGGAAAATAATACTTGGCGAAATCCCCTTGCAAATCTTAATGGAAAATTTGAGTCGAAAACTACTGATTGGAAAGGCAACTCGGTGCTATCATACGAATTGATGCCAGGATTAATTATAAAAAGTAGCCTGGGTTTAACAGACTTGGGAACAATCGAATCCAGGGTGGATCCTTCAACCACCATTAATCCCGCATTAAACCCCAGCAGCTCCAATTCTGTTATCTATTTTAATCATACTGACCGGTCTTCTTGGATTATAGAACCTCAGATTACTTGGAGTAGCAAACTAGCAGGCGGAAAAATTGATGCATTGATAGGCGCTACTTTTCAAAGTCAGAATACATCAAAATTGTATCAGCGAGGGCTTGGATTTAGTTCCAATAGCCTCATCTATAATTTGGCAGCGGCACGGACGGTAACAGTATCACTAAACGATTTAGCCCAATATAAATATCAGGCATTTTTTGGTAGGCTGAATTACAATTACGACCAACGTTACATTGTCAATCTTACAGCCAGAAGAGATGGATCCAGTAGATTTGGCCCTGGCAAACAGTTTGCGAATTTTGGTGCTGTCGGAGCAGCCTGGCTATTTTCTAATGAGCGCTTTTTAAAAGATAATGTTTGGTTAAGTTTTGGTAAAATCCGAGCAAGTTATGGAATTGCCGGAAGCGACCAAATTGGTGATTATCAGTTTTTCGACACGTATACGACTTCGGGAATAGCCTACAACAATAAAATAGGTCTTCAGCCGACGCGCCTGTACAACCCAGATTTTGCCTGGGAAACCAATAAGAAATTGGAAATGGCATTGGAGTTAGGCTTCCTTGAAAACCGAATCTATTTTACCGGTTCATGGTATAAAAATCGTTCTTCCAATCAGCTGGTAGGGATTCCATTTCCAGGTACAGCAGGTTTTACATCCCTTCAGGCAAATCTGGATGCAACAGTACAAAATACAGGATTGGAATTCACCCTGCATACCGAGAATTTTAAAACAAAGAATTTGAGCTGGACAACTAATTTCAATATAAGTCTTTCTAAGAATAAATTGATTCGTTTTCCCGGCCTTGAAGGTTCCAGCTACAACCAACAATATCGAATCGGGGAACCTTTAAACATTCAATTATTATATCAATACACAGGCGTCAACCCCCAAACAGGCGTTTATGAATTTGTAGACGTAAACAATGACGGCAAGATAACAGCTCCTGAGGATAGACAAACCATCGCAGACCTAACTCCAACATATTTCGGCGGCATTCAGAATCAGCTAGTATGGAAAAAATGGAACCTTGATTTTCTTTTTCAGTTCGTTAAACAAAAAAACAATGCCTATCCCATTAGTTATAATGGATGGATGTCAAATCAATTGCAAAGAGTGACGGATAGTTGGGCAAAACCGGGAGACCTTAAGCCATATCAAATTTTCACTACAGGGATTAATGGTAATGCAGTGGCTGCGGCAGCGCTGTATGATAGAAGTAATGTCACAATTGTCGATGCTTCATATATCCGTCTGAAAAATATTTCACTTTCTTACGAGCTCCCATTAATCCTGAAAAACACCCATTGTAAGGTGTCAGTTCAAGGCCAAAATCTCTTGACTTTTACAAAATACAAAGATGGCGATCCTGAGTTTATCAGCTATGGATTTTTACCTCCGCTCAAAGTTATTACTGCGGGCTTCCAATTAATCTTTTAATTTATTAATATGAAAAATACATATTTTTCTTCTACAAAATATTTAAGTTTAGGTTGTTTAATATTCGCTTTAAGCATTTGTTCCTGCGAATCTTTCCTTGATGTTGACTTGCCAAAATCGCAACTCACAAGCAGTGTGGTGTTCGATGATTATGAAACTGCAACAATAGCAATGACAGATATTTATTCCAAAATAAGAGATAAGGGGTTATTAACCGGAACAAGTTTTGGCATTTCCAATCTTCTAGGAAATTATACAGATGAAATGGTTAATTACCGAGTTGCAACAACTCCCTCAGCGATTTTTTATAGCAACGGTCTTTTACCAACCAACACCAGTATAACCGACTATTGGAATATAACTTATAACCAAATCTATGCAGCAAACGCAGTAATTGAAGGAGTTGTAGGCAGTACAAGCCTGACAGCAGAACAAAAGAACAAACTACAAGGCGAGGCCTTGTTTACAAGGGCGCTTTTGCATTTCTATCTGGTTAACCTTTATGGTGATATCCCTTTCATTACGCAAACAGATTATAATACAAACATTCTTGTACTAAGAATGTCGACTGAAAGTGTTTATACACTAATCATAAAAGATCTAAAAAATGCGATTGAACTCTTACCAGTAAACTATGTCACTACTAATAAAATTATTCCAAACCAATCTACTGCAAAAGCATTGCTATCCAGAGTCTATCTATACCAAAAATCCTGGACCGAAGCGAAAGATATCGCATCATCATTAATTAATGAAAAGACACTTTTTAAATTTGAAGAGCAGATCAACAACGTTTTCTTAATCGGTTCCAATGAAACGATATGGCAGTTGCAATCTGCAACTGCTGGGGTAAATACTGCGGAGGGGTCTAATTTCATATTTCCATCAGGACCCCCGCCTAATGTTAGTTTAAACCTTAATTTGGTGAACTCTTTTTCAAATAATGATCTGCGCAAGTCCAATTGGATTAAAGCAGTTACCAATGGATCAAGCACCTGGTATCATGCAAATAAATACAAAGAAAGACTAAGTACCACGACTTCAAAGGAATACTCTATTGTCTTTCGCCTGACAGAGCAATATCTCATCAGAGCAGAAGCTATAGCGCAAATGGACGACCTTCAGGGCGCACGGGAAGACTTGAACAAAGTTCGTCATCGAGCAGGACTTGGTGATACCCCTGCATTGACTAAAACTGACTTACTTGAAGCGATTCTCCAGGAAAGACGTTTGGAGTTGTTCACAGAATATGGACACCGTTTTTTCGACTTGAAGCGAAGCAATCAGCTTGATCAGACCTTATCTGGCATAAAACCGGGATGGAATACCACAGATCGTCTGTTTCCAATTCCGGAGAAAGAACTGAACACAAACCCTAATCTAAGGCCTCAAAATCCCGGATACTAATCATTCTGCAGAATATGACAAAAAAAATGAACTGGCCATTGATGGTCATAATGATATTGTTATGCGCAATTTTTCAAATTGATACGCATGCACAGAACAAAAAACAGCTAAAGGAAGAAGATTATTCCTTATGGAAATCATCGCCAAAAATAATGGACGCGGAAACTTCTGAAGATGGAAATTGGTATGCTTACCAAACAGGAAATGACAGCGTTGTTACCATCTGTATAAATAAACTAAATAGCAGATTAGCATATCGCTTTATAGCAAAATCCAACTCCAATGTGGATAGGAGTTTTTCTTTCGAAGAAAAGTCGAACTTTAGTCAAGATAGTAAACATTATGCTTTTGTAAGTAACGATACCTTACATTTAATTGAGTTAAATTCGGGGAAGATTTTAACTTTTAATGGTCTAAAGAATTTCCGGTTTGTTGGTGAGGGAAAGTATTTGTTTGCAGAAAGCGATATTAGCAATGACAAGAAGTTATGGTTAAGAGACCTAAAAAACCAAAAGATCACAATAATCGATCATGTAGAGCAATTTGCCATTGACCCCATCGGAAAAAACATTGCGGTTATTGTTGCTAAAAGCAATATAAGAGAGGTTAAGGCAATATTAATGACGCCAGGTTTTCCAATCTTGTTGATTGCCTCAAGTACAGAAAATACCTTTTCTAAATTAACATGGAATAAGACAGGAACGGTGTTGGCTTTTTACGAAACAAAAGGAATAAGTAATAATGATAGCATAAATGCAATCCATACCTATACTCATTTTGGTGATAAGCAGGTTGTGACCAGTCTGACCGCAATCAATAAGGATTTACCAAAAGCATATATGTTGGCTAATGATCGTCTTTATGTGTCCTCTGATGGCAAAAAATTGTTTTTTTATTTAAAAAAAATGGAAACAATAAAACCAAAAACCCATCTGAGTAAGAAATCAGGAGTTGAGGTTTGGTTACCCACCGATCCTATTCTTTCTCTAAATGCCAGAATACGAAAAGACGATAAGCAATTGTGGTACCAGTTGAATTTAGACGATAAAAAGCTAATGGCTGTTACCGATACAGTATATACCCAAGCAACGTTAATCGGTGATGGAAAAAATGCCTTGATTTATCACAGAAACGGCTATTTGCCAAGATATAAATATGTTAACAGTTTTATGGATGTCTTTATTAAAGATTTAACAACTGGAGCTTCAAAATTATTTTTAGAAAAGGTTTGGGATGGTTATGATCAGATATCGATTTCACCAGAAGGAAAATTTATAGCGTATTATAAATCAAAAAATTGGTGGGTTTACGATATATATCAAGGCAAGCACATATGCCTGACCGAGAACGCCAAAATGACCATAGAAAATAGTGATTTGACCAAACCAGGAATTATACCGCCTTACGGTAGCCCAGGATGGTTGAACAATGATTTGCTTATATACGACAAAAATGATATATGGTTATTCAGTGCTGATGGTAAGAGGAAATTAAAGATCACTAATGGATTCGAAACAAATCAAACCTTTAGAATCTCAAATCCAACAAATGCAAGAGAAACCAATGTCGGCCCTGGTCCCAGCTGGTTTTTACCACATCTTTACGATGGAAACGATGGAGTTTTAATTAAAGCAGTAAACAACAAAAATCTTGATAATGGGCTGTTTGTTTGGACATATAACTCGGGGTTAGTTGAACTGATTCGTAAACCAATGGAATTTAGTTATTTTGGAAAAGTTAGGCATAAAAAAGCATTTTTATATAGCGAAAGCGCCTTTGATGTATCTCCACGACTAATTTTGTTTAACCCTTCTGGTACTAAGGAATTGGTCTATGAAACCAATCCTCAGCAAAGAGAATTCGCCTGGGGAAAATCAGAATTGGTATATTTTAACACTTCTGATGGTAAACAGTTAAAGGGGGCATTATTTTATCCATCCAATTATGTTAAAGGCAATCGATATCCAATGATTGTAGCTATTTATGAAGATAAATCCGATCATTTACATAAATACCAAATGCCCTCCCTAAGCCAAGCCGATGCACTTGATGTAATTAATGTCACAAATTACACTTCTGAGGGGTACGCTGTATTTTTACCGGATATAACTTATGAGCTTAATGATCCAGGTATTTCTGCGACTCGTTGCGTAATGGCAGGTGTTGAAAAAGTGATTGAAATGGGGGTTGCTGACAGAAAGAACATTGGATTAATCGGGCATTCTTTTGGAGGGTATGAGACCGCCTTTATTGCTACGCAGACCGACCTGTTTAAAACAGCGATAGCAAGTGCGGGAATCACCGATATATCTGCATGGTCTTTGCTAATAAGTTTTGTTGGAGTGAATTTTACCAGGGTAGAATCAGACCAGATGAGAATGACTGGAACTTTTATGGGCACAGATTATCTACGCAACTCCCCAATGCATTATGTGCATCAAATGAAGACGCCAATTCTATTGTGGTCAGGTGATAAAGATACAAATGTAGAGGTGAGTCAGACAAAAAGTTTTCACAATGCATTGTGGCGACTAGGCAAGCAAAGTACGATGGTAATTTATAATGGAGAAGGTCATGTTTTATTGAATCCAGATAACCAGCTTGATGTAACCCGTCGCATCAAAAACTGGTTTGACCATTACTTAAAGGGTGAAAAGCCTGCCGACTGGATGATTAAAGGATCAGAAATTAGAAAATAAAAAACATCTGGATCATGCCCGATGGATTTCGCGCATGATCCTTTTGCGCACATAAAGTTTTCCCAAAACTCAGCGCTTGGATATCATGAAATATACATATCCAGCAAATATTAGTTATTATTGGCCTCAATTTGTAAATTTAAAGTATCGATAATCGGGAATATGAGTATTAAACCTCTTTTTGATGAAAGCGAATTGTTACGCAGAATTGCAGAAGGGGATCAGAATGCATTCAGAACTGTCTTTGAAACCTATTACAACAAAATTTACACCTACGCCTTACGGATTCTCGGAGATGACGTGCTGGCAGAAGAAATTGTTCAGGAAACCATGCTTAAAGTCTGGAAGATCGGGAGTAAGCTGACCGGCATCCATAACATCGACACCTATCTAAAGACAACAGCAAAGCACAAAGCAATCGATGTACTCAGAAGGATTGCGAATCAGCGCCGAATGGAAGCGGCACTGGCCCCTGAATGGAAAGAGTACCATAATGAGACTGAAGAACAGATTTTGCTTAATGACACCAGGAAAGTGCTTAAAGAGGCAATCGCCTTATTGCCCGAGCAGCAACGCGCCGTTTATGAGCTTTGTCACCAGGAAGGCTTAAAGTATGCCGAGGCTGCTGAGAAACTCAATCTTTCCCCCGAGACCGTAAAATTTTATATGAAACTCGCCCTGCGCTTCCTTCGAAATTATTTAAGTACCCATACCGACGTGGCAGCACTCATCATTATTTTTAAACTTTTATAACTTTCTATACCCCCGCCCCGTTTTCCCGTTCGTCTTATATAAAAGAGATGTTGGTGTTGCGTGATCAAATCACTACATAATTAACGGTAAGCATGAACAAAGAAAGACTCAAATACCTTTACTTACGATATAAAAACAAAACCATCTCGTCCACGGAAATACAGGAATGGGATGCCTTAATTTATGATCCGAACCTGGAGCCCCAGTTGAAAGAAATTCTGGAAGCCGAATGGCAAGACTACAAAACCGAAGAGCTGCAGGTGCTAAATGCAGAAAAAGCAGAAGGAATTTTTAAGCGTGTGGTGTCCGAGCCACAAGAGCATACGAAGTTAAAGATATGGCCAAGGATTGCGGTGTCCGCGGCAGCTGTAACTGCAATTACCCTGGGTATCTGGCTGTACTATTCCTCTCCCATTCTGAATCGTCCTGCCGATGGAAGCGCATTGACGAAAGATATCCGGAATCATGACATCGCCCCCGGCTTGGTGGGCGCTACCCTGACTCTGGCCAACGGCAAAAAAATAAAACTATCTGATGCTACCAAAGGCGAGCTGGCTAAGGAACTGGGTGTGGTAATTACGAAATCTGCCGATGGGCAACTGATATATGAAACCGCGCAGGGTCCCTCCAAAGCCGGGATGGAAAAAGAACTGGGGATGACGAATGTGCTGAGCACAGCCAAAGGTGAAACATACACCGTCAAATTACCCGATGGCTCAATGGTTTGGCTCAACGCAGCTTCAAGCCTGAGCTATTCCCCTACCCTGAATCAAAATGGAAAACGCAGTGTGAAATTGGAGGGCGAGGCCTATTTTCAAGTAGCTAAAGATAAAAAGCATCCCTTCATCGTAGAAACCCAAAAACAAACCGTAGAAGTTTTAGGTACGCATTTTAACATCAGTGCCTACCATGATGAACCCGAGATGAAAACGACGCTCCTGGAAGGCAGTGTCAGGCTGTCTTCCAGGGCTGACTTACAGCAAGTCGTCCTGCGCCCCAGTCAACAAGCCATATTGTCGGATAAAAAATTTACCGTCAAGACAGCAAACATGGAAGAAGAAATGGCCTGGAAAGCTGGAGATTTCTACCTGGAGCGTGTAGATTTCCGTTCGGCAATGAGAAAAATAGCCAGATGGTACAACGTGGAGGTCATCTATGATGAATCTGTCCCTGCTGATATCCGTTCGGGGGGATGGATCTCCCGCAGCAATACTTTGTCGGCTGTACTCCAATCTATTGAAAAATCAGGACTGGTACATTTTAAAATCGAAGGAAGGAGGATACGCGTGACCAAATAGATACCAAGCCTTAAAAACAAACAACCAGGAATGCTTACAACACCCCTGGTCTGTGTTTGGAACAATGATCAAAACAAAGTATGAACCGCAGAATGCTCTAAGTTTTTCGAGGACAAGAAGCAAACTGCCTAGCACCAAACTAAACAAATGTACGATATTATATCACCATTTGGTAGGCCTAAACGGCTATACCATCAAATTATGCTCGTTATGCGATTAACCACCGTTATATTGATAGCATCCCTCATGCAGGTCAGCGCCTCAACGCTGGCCCAAAAAATCAGTCTGTCTAAAACCAACGTTCCCCTATCCACCGTGCTTAAAGAAATCAGGAAGCAAAGCGGCTTCGATTTCTTTTACGACAACAAAACCATACCACAAGAACAGAAAATTGATGTTTCAGTAACAGAGGTCACTCTTGAGGAAGCTTTACACGCTGTATTTAAAGGATTAAAGCTTAAGTATGATATCCAGGGCAAGATTGTCACCATCAGCAAGCAGGAGCCATCGATCGTTTCTGACTTTTTTCGTTTATTCCAGGATGTCAATGTCCGCGGTAAGGTACTGGATGAGAATGGGATGCCCTTAGCAGGCACCACCATTAAAGTTAAAGGTCTTAATAAAAGTACAAAAACCAATGCACAGGGCGAGTTTCTCTTGCCCGGTGTAGATGAAAATGCCCTATTAGAGATCAGTTTTATCGGTTATGTAACCCAGGAGATTAAAGCCTCTGCAAATATCGGCACCATTAACATGGTGATCGACAATTCGAAGCTCGAAGAGGTAGAGATCAATGCAGGATATTATACAGTTAAGGATAGCGAGCGGACTGGAAGTATCTCGAGAATTACGGAAAAAGATATAGAAACACAGCCTGTCTCCAATGTATTGGCAACTTTGCAAGGCAGGATGGCCGGAGTAAATGTGACGCAGACTTCCGGAATTCCTGGAGGTGGATTTGCAATACAGATTCGGGGGCTAAACAGCTTAAGGAATACAGGCAATGATCCATTATACATCATTGATGGAATACCTTATGCTTCAGAATCTATTGGTTCATTTTCTACATCAAACCAACTATTTAGTGGTGTGATGAGTCCCTTAAACAGCATCAATCCGGACAACATTGAAAGTGTCGAAGTATTGAAAGATGCCGATGCAACAGCCATCTACGGATCGCGAGGCTCCAACGGAGTAGTGTTGATCACCACAAAAAAAGGCAAAGCCGGAAAAACAAAGGTCACGGGAAATTACTCCAAAGGTGCAGGCCAGGTGACCCGGTTCATGGATTTAATGAATACCGAACAGTATCTTGCGATGCGCAAAGAAGCATATCTCAATGACGGAGTTACCAATTATCCAGCAAATGCGTACGACCTAAATGGTGCTTGGAACCAAAGTCGATATACAGATTGGCAGGAAGAACTGACCGGCGGGACGGCGGAATATGATAACCTCAACACAACTGTATCTGGAGGTAATAACAGTACACAGTTTCTAATGAGTGGAAATTTCGCAAAACAAACTGCTGTTTTTCCAGGTGACTTCCGGTATATAAAAGGTAATATTCATGCAACCGCAAACCATGAATCAGACAACAAAAAGTTTCGGATCTCATTTTCCGGCACCTACACTATGCAGGACAACAATCAGCCATATCTTGATCTCACGAGAGAATCAAGGCTATTGGCACCAAATGCGCCAGCATTGCATGATGCAAATGGAAACCTTAACTGGCAGAACAATACTTTTACCAATCCCTTACGTCATTTAAACGGCAAGTATAGTGCCATGACCTACGATCTCTTGGCGAATTCCACGGTGTCGTATAATGTGCTTCCAAATTTAGAGCTAAAATCAGCATTTGGGTTTACCGACCTGCGGCACAAAGAAAGCAGCACGGCTCCATCTACTTTATTCAATCCTTCACAAGGTATAGGGACTGACAATTCCATCTTATTCCTCAACAATTCTGGCCGACAGTCCTGGATAGTCGAGCCACAGGCCAACTGGAATAAAAAATATGGAAAAACATCAGTTTCCTTACTCGTTGGCGGCACTTTCCAAAATAAGACTGGCAACCAAATTGTGCACCAGGCACTAGGTTTCCCAAGCAACAGCCTTATTCATAACCTGGCCGCATCCTCCAATGTTACGATAACGCAAAATGATGAATCTGTTTACCGGTATCAGGCGTTCTTTGGAAGGGCAAACTTGAACTGGGACGACAAATACATCATCAACCTAACCGGACGACGAGATGGATCAAGCCGTTTCGGACCCGGCAAGCAATTTGCTACATTTGGTGCCGTTGGTGCCGCCTGGCTGATTACTAATGAAGAACTACTAAAGAACAACCAACTTATAAGCTTTGGAAAACTACGTGCGAGTTATGGCACGACAGGAAATGACCAAATTGGAGATTACCAATTTCTCGATACCTATACCACGACAGGCATAGCCTATGAAGGTATAGTAGGACTGGAACCGAGCCGTCTCTTCAATCCTGCATTTGGTTGGGAAAGCAACAAAAAACTTGAAATTGCCTTAGAAACAGGTTTTTTAAAAGACAGAATATTTTTTAATGCAGGCTGGTATAAAAACCGCTCTTCTAATCAACTGGTTGGCGTTCCTCTTCCGGGAACGACAGGGTATAACTCTGTTCAAGCAAACCTTAATGCCACAGTTGAAAACAAGGGATTAGAATTGACGCTACGCACGGTCAACATCCAGACTGAAGGTTTTACATGGTCTACCAACTTTAACATCTCCTCCGCGAAGAATGAGCTGGTTTCTTTTCCCGGATTGGAAGCCTCAAGCTACCGCAACCAATTCGTAATCGGCCAACCAATCAATATCGTGAAGATGTATCATCTTACCGGTTTAGACCTCACTACGGGTATTTATCAGTTTGAGGATGTGAACGGGGATGGGTTCATAAGCGAGCCGGAAGACACACAAACAATAAAAGATCTAAATCCTGCATACTTTGGTGGACTACAGAACCAATTGAGGTATAAACAATTACAGCTTGACTTTCTCTTCCATTTTGTGAAGCAGGAAAACTACAATGCGAATACCACTTTCAATATGCCGGGTACCCGAAGCAATCAATTGGCTTCGACCGCAAATCACTGGCAAAACGCGGGCGATGCGTCGCCGCACCAAAAGTATTCTGTAAACAACGGCACTGCAGCTATGGCATATTACAATTATACCCGAAGTGAAGCGAGCATAAGTGATGCGTCCTACATACGGCTTAAACACATTTCAGTTACTTATGACGTCCCTAAAAAATGGATCGGAAAGATGCAATGTCGTTTAACAGTTACCGGTCAGAATCTTTTAACTTTTACAAATTTTAAGGGAGCTGACCCGGAATTCCAGATGTATGACCGTTTGCCGCCACTTAAAGTGATTACTGCAGGAGCCCAACTTTCATTTTAACCTATAATCATTAAGCATGAAAAATTACATCCAATATATAACCGGTAAAATATCAACAATGGTCTGCATACTTTTGCTCTTAGCAAGTTGTGATGAATTTGTTGAGGTGGAACTGCCTAATTCGCAACTTACCGCACCTTCTGTATTTGAAGATATGGCTACTGCAAACACGGCCCTAACAAGTATCTATTCGAAAATGCGCGACAACGGCCTGCTCAGCGGATCGCCCGCAGGAATGTCCCATCAGCTGGGAAATTATACCGACGAGCTTAGCTTTTATGGGTATCCTCAGACCAGTACTGACTATTTTTACAACAACGCCCTGACTGCATCTCTGACCGACATCAAGACGCTTTGGACAGGCACTTACAATCAGATATACGCTGCCAATGCAGTTATCCATGGCTCCGAAAATTCAGTCCTGATATCCATCAATAATCGCAATCAGCTTCTGGGCGAAGCGCTGTTTGTCCGGGCGCTGCTGCATTTTTACCTTGTTAACCTTTACGGTGAGGTGCCATATATTACAACTACAGACTATACGGTAAATAAGACCGTTTCCCGCATGCCTGTTTCAGCGGCTTATAGTGCTATAAAAACTGATTTAATTCGAGCCCTTGGTCTATTATCAGAAAGTTATTTTAGTCCTTATCGGGTACGCCCAAACAAATATGCTGTCCACGCACTACTTGCGCGGGTCAATCTTTATCAAGGCAATTGGGTTGAAGCTTCCAATGATGCATCGGCGGTAATAGATGCAACAAATCTGTATGCTATAGAGCTTGACATTGATGCGGTCTTTTTAAAAGAAAGTCGGTCAACGATATGGCAGTTCAGTCCGGCACTTAGCACCAACAATACCGAGGAAGGGAGTACTTTCCGATTTACTTCCGGACCTCCGCCAATGTCGGGCCTAACTGATGATTTGGTAAAAAGCTTCCCGCCAGATGATCTTCGCCGCACACATTGGATCGGGTCAGTTACCGACGGCACTTCAACCTGGTATCATGCCAATAAATACAAGAAAAACTTGACTGAAGGTGGTTCATTGGAGCACTCGGTCCTTTTGCGCTTAGAAGAGCAGTATTTGATACGTGCGGAAGCGAGAGCTCAGCAAGGAAACCTGAGTGGTGCCAAAGCAGATTTAAATACAATTAGAATCAGAGCGGGACTTGCTGATACGGATGCGGTTACAAATACCGAAATCATTGCAGCGATATTAAATGAAAGACGATTTGAACTATTCACAGAACACGGTCACCGTTTTTTTGACTTGAAACGGACCAACAGCCTAAATTCAGTTTTAAGCATCCTCAAGCCTGGCTGGAACGATTGGGATAAAGCACTGCCCTTACCGGCTTCAGAACTTCTATTGAATGCAAACCTCGCTCCGCAAAATCAAGGATATTAACAATGGCGCATAAATTAAACATAACTGTACGCATCAAAGTGTTTGCGTACTTCATTTATTTTATAATGGTTTCCCACTCTGCGCTGGGGCAGGTGAAACCAAAAAAGCATCTGAGCACAGCTGACAATCACCTTTGGAGTACACTTGAATTACCAAATATATCCAGAACGGGTGTTTGGACAAGCTATAATTTACGATATGCTTCCAGTAAGGACACTATGTTTGTCAGACGATATGATGGTAAAAAGACCTATGCCTATCCACTTGGCATAAAGGGCAAATTTTGTGGGGAGGAATGGTATGCCTGTAGCAATGGCAAAGATATGACCCTGACCAACCTAAAGAATGGAAAACAGGAGATATTTAAAGAAACGCGCGACTATGAATTCAGCAGCAATGGAAAGTATCTTTTCGTATTTTCCAAGGCAGAAAATGGCGACAAAATAATGGGCATACGCAATCTTTTGAATGAATCCACAGAAACAATTAAAAGCATCAAATCCTGGCGCTTTAACCAGGAAAAAAACATGCTGGCCTACTGCACCCAAAACCGAACAGATGGAGAGGCAACGGTTGTATCAATTCAAAATACTATTCAACGGATAGTCCAACTCCCTTTTTCTGGCAGTGTTGGGACTAATGTTGTGTGGCAAAAGAATAGTGCTTCCCTTGTATTCGTACTTCAACAAGTAAACGAATCAGGGAAATTGAATGGGATGGAGACTAAGTTAGCACAATTTCGATTTGGCAGCCGCCAATTACTGATGTTAGATCCCAAGCATACAGAAGGCTTTTTAAAGGGTAAACATATCGAATCACTCGACACCGAAAGCCTGAAAATTTCTGATGATGGCAAAAGAATCTTTTTTCAGCAAGTACCAGATACACTTTCAAACTCTTTTGACAATCCCTTAGTCGAGGTGTGGCAAGGAGATGATAAGATCATCTATAGCGAACAAAAGCAATATGGCAACCTACCCGAATGGTCAAAAACAGCCGTATGGAATGCTGATGCAAATGCCGTTTTTGAGTTTATGCCAAAGGAAACGCACGTGATGTTGTCAGGAGATCAGCTATTTGCCCTATCCTCTAGTGTTGAGCCCTGTGCGCTGCAGTTCAAGTATTCCCCTGACAGGAATTACTATCTCACCAATCTGGCTACCAAAGAACGAAAATTATGGATGCAATGCCACTCACCTGAGATGCACCATACATTTATGTCTCCCACCGGGAAGTATATCCTGTATTTCAAAGACGAAAACTGGCATATCTATACAATTGCTACAGGAGTGCATCAAAACGTGACTCACGATATGGGTATTGCATTTTATGATGAAGCCAATGATATAGGTGATAAACCGGATGCATATGGTTTTGTGGGCTGGACTTCCAACGACGGGTCTTTTATCATTTATGACAAGTTTGATATCTGGGAAGTTGCGCTCAATGACGGGGCTGCCAAACGACTGACCCGAGGGAGAGAAAAAAATATTGTTTTTCGCCGTACTCCAACAAGTTCAAACCCAAAAGAGCCATTTATGGGGGTGTATGACAGTGATGTTATCAATTTGAATGAACCGATAGTACTTAAGGCTTTTTATCCTGATTATGCTATGCAGGGATATTACATTTTTCGAAACAGAAAAGAACAGCCATTGCATTTCAGCCCCCACCGCATCTATGACCTGAAAAAGGCTTCTGATGCGGATTCGTATGTCTTCTTACAGGAAGATTATGAACACCCGACAAAGTTACAGATTAAAAATACCAAAGGTAGTAAGACAGTATATCAATCCAATACACAACATAACAACTACTTTTGGGGAAAGCTTAAGACAATAAACTATATAGGTGCAACTGGAAACCCACTAAAAGGATTGCTTTATTATCCTTCTGATTATCAACAAGGAACTTCCTACCCAATGGTCGTTCAGGTCTACCAAAAGCAATCTGATTATTTACATTACTATAGGAATCCTTCCAATCCTGTTTACGATGGGTTTACGATTGTAAATCATGTAACACAGGGATATTTTGTCCTGTTGCCAGACATTGATTACATCATGGGCGAGCCGGCTAATTCTGCAGTATTTTGTACAGAGGAGGCCGTCAAAAAAGTTCTTTCAATGGGTGATGTGAATCCTACAAAGATTGGATTAATAGGCCATTCCTTTGGTGGCTTTGAATCCAGCTACATTATCACAAAAAGTAATCTCTTTGCAACTGCTATTGCCGGAGCCGCCCAAACTGATCACTTAAGCGGGTATTTGACAGTAAGCCAAAATTATAAAAAGGCTGAATTTTGGAGGTATGAATATTTCACCAATCGTATGTTAAAACCGTTGTTCGATAATCTTGAAGGATATATGAACAATTCACCTGTTTATAATGCTTCCCAAATAAAAACACCATTACTATTATGGACAGGTGAAAATGATAAACATGTAGCTTCAACACAAAGCACCGAACTATACCTGGCAATGAGAAGACTGGGCAAAAAAGTAACTATGCTAAGGTATCCAAAGGAAGACCATAATTTAGCAAACCCCAATGCACAGTCGGATTTGAGGAATAAGGTTATGGATTGGTTTAACTATTACCTAAAAGATGAAAAACCAGCCGATTGGATCACTAAACGCAATTAGATAGCTCAATAACAATTAAAAATAATTAGGTTAAAAATAAAGTAAAAGCCGGATGGATGTCCGGCTTTGCTTATTAAACCTAAAAAACGGACCCTACGATATTCGGGATTTTTTCTCTAGTTCTGACCAACAGGGACTACATGGCAACAAACTATAAAGCGGTAAGCAATTAGGAGTGCGTATTGATCTCCCGGAGGGCTCCCTAATTTTTTTAAAGCACTGGATATCACAGTCGGAATCCGAATATCCAATTTGTTATACTATAAAAAGTAACGTAACTTTAATCAATCAAAAACCTATGTACCATGGAAAGACTATGCTTAAACTGCGGCAAAGTGGTTCACGGAAGAGCGGATAAAAAATTCTGTGGCGACCCATGCCGGAGCATGTATAATTTCGCGCACAACAACAGCAGCACCAATATCGTCAGGAACATCAACAATATCCTGAAGAAAAACAGGAAGATCCTGATGGAGCTGAATCCCCACGGAAAAGTCACCATCTTCAAAAACGAACTGAGCGAAAGAGGGTTCAATTTCGATTATTTCACCAACACCTACGAAACAAGCGAAAAGAAAATATACCATTACTGCTACGATATGGGCTACCTCGAGATCAATGATAAAAAAGTACTCCTGGTGATCAAGGGCAATTTCCCTAAATACGCCTCCACAAAAAAATATGCCGGCCAGGCCCTGCAAACCGCATATTTGAACGACAACGAAGCCTAGCTCAGGGCATCAGGTCATGATCGGCGAAACTAAAGTATTGATTGGTCCCGAAAATCAGGTGATCAGAAACCGATATCCCCAATAAATTGGATGCCGCAGACAGCTGGCGCGTGAGGTAAATATCCTGCTTACTCGGCTTCAGGTCACCAGAAGGATGATTGTGGCAAAGCACAATAGAACTCGCCCGGTGCTGTAGAACAACCGGAAAAATCACCTTAGGGTCAACCGGCGTCTCCCCCAGTGTTCCGACACTGACCTGATTTTTACAGATCAGCCTTCCGGCCCGGTTGAGCAAAATGATCCAGAACTCTTCCTGCTTCAAACCTGCAAAATAACGGTTCATCAAACTAAAGCTGTCCCTGCTACAGCGAACCCGGACCATCTGTCGAGACCGGCCACCCGCAGAACGCCGGTAGCACAGCTCCAGCGCAGAGATGATCGTCACCGCCTTTGCTTCACCAATGCCCTTAAACCTGCACAAATCTTTAACCGGCAAAGCCGCCAGTTTTTCAAGGTCATACTCACACTCATGAAGGATCTGCCTGCACAAATCGACCGCTGTATGCTCCCTGCTGCCGGAACCGATCAGAACGGCCAGCAATTCCGCATCGCTAAGGACTCTTCTACCCAGAAGCATGAGTTTCTCCCTGGGCCGGTCAGACTCTGCCCAGGATTTAATGGTCAGTTTTTTTGGGCCCTTCATATTTTTCCCTTTTTTAAATCAATGTACTCTTGCATCACACCAAGGAAAGCACTGACAAAACACTGCATATCCTTTTCAAATAAAATAATCCGCGCATACTCCGTCCGCTCCCCTTTATCATAGCCTAAAGCCATCCGGATACACCACTCGTTCCTCGCAGTCGGCATCAGATCAATAAAATAGCACCTGTTGTCAGAATAAAAACTTTCCGTGTGAATTTTAGGGGCAAACTTTCCATTATTTTCCATAACATAAAATTTAAGTTCAACAGTTCAAATATCTGGTATGCAGAAATTAATCAAACCAAATTAACCGGTTACTAACGGCTATATCCGTTAGGCCCCAGAATCAAAATTCCAGTTCCGCCACAGTAATGGTGTAAAGCGGTAAGATAAAACATACATTTTGAGGGCATAGTTCTGCCAATAGATTCAGTCCAAAACGCAAGGAATTGATTTATTTCAGATACTTTAATAACTTAGATAAACCACTGGCCTAAAAAGGGTTGTAGTTATAAACGAAAGACATTCAGATAACCAAAACAACATTCTAATATTTAGGATTATGAGAGAAACCATGTTAATACTTCACTTTATCGGTTTGGCCTTAGGATTAGGAACAAGCTTTGCCCATGCATTTTTTGACCCCCTGATTTCCAAAATGGAAAAAGAAGAAGCGACCAAGTTTAGACTTCAGGTCATGATCTTAAGCAAAATGGGCTATGCCGGGATTACCCTCCTGATTGTTTCCGGGATTTACCTTATCCTACCATACTGGCCAACCCTGCCCGATAACCCACTGCTGATCATCAAGCTCATCCTGGTTTTTATCCTCTGCATTTTAATCCTGTTCATCGGCCGGGGAACACAAAAAGCCCGTCAGGGAAATGCCGCCGAACATTTGAATAAAATCGAACCCCTGGGTAAGCTTACCTTGATGATCAGTGTAATCATTATCATATTGGCCGTCAGCATCTTTCACTAGGTCCGGCTCATTGCTCACCTGCTGCCAACAGATCGGTATCAAATCCCAAGTCCAAGTTTCCCTCAGCCAGGATCCTTAGAACTTACTGAATCAAAACATTATGTCCCTTCTTTATCAAGTAAAGAATAATAGCCATTTTGCATTGATATCACTTTCAAAATTTCAATACAAACCAACTTCTTTTGACGGGACCTTCCTAAACCCCCTTATAGCCATCAATATTGAATGAAAGCATTGAATCTCTAATCGAAAGTCATCAGTATTGTAAACGATAAACATTTTTATATAAACAAGATACTGACATCAATTAAAGCTATATAACATATAAATAGAGACATTAAAACTGCTTGCCTCAACTAAATCAATGTCTAATTCTACCCATAAGGTTGAGATGACCTGCGCCTGTATATTTAGTCCCCGCGTTAAATTATCGTCGGTACTTCAACAAAAAACAAGTAAATATGGTTAAATGTATTGAACAGGTCCTGCATCCTCCGCTCCAAAAACCATCTGTTAAAACATCCATTAATTAAGCATAAATTATTTTAAATGAGAATCATACAGCCACCAACTGTAGTAACCATCATCCTACTGCCTGGCCAAAGCTCAACCTGCACCACATAAATCACGACCCTGAACATCAGGCCTGCTCTGAGTCCCGTTTATCCGTTATGCCACAAAGCTCATTTAAGCGACCGTTAGCAAACTATCGGTCATCAAAAATGTTAGTGCCTATGATCATCGGTCATTATGGAAAATGTATTACACAAGTATTATTCTGGAACCAGCGGCCTGCTGCTGCCCGTCCGCAACAAGCTATTTTACCCTGAAGAATTTAAGGACAGATCAAGATTATGCTTTTACAGCTCCTTAATGAACAGCATAGAGATCAACAGCTCGTTCTATAAGGTCCCGATGGCTTCTACTGTGGCCAGGTGGGCCGCAGAAGTCCCCGCAGAATTCCGTTTTACATTTAAGTTGTCCAGGGAAATTACCCACAATAAAGGTTTGGCCTTTGACCCCTTAGCGGTCAAAAAATTCATAGACGTGATTGATTTTGCCGGAGAAAAGAAAGGCTGTTTACTGATCCAGTTTCCGGCAAGTGTCCGGATAGGCAACTTAAAACAGTTATCCCTGCTGATGACTGCGCTTCGAAGTTGTGACCCCGGACAGTCCTGGAACATGGCCATGGAATTCCGGCATGCTTCCATATATCATGACGATGTATACCGCCTGATGGAAGATCAACAGCTGGGACTGGTCATCCAGGATAAGCCGCCGGCCGCAACACCCCTATTGGATACGGATCTTCCCTTCGTCTACCTGCGTTTTCATGGCCCCGGAGGAAGTTACCGGGGCAGTTATGAAGACGACCTGCTCTTTGAGTATGCCGGATACATTAATGACTGGCTCGCAGAAGGAAAAACCATATATAGCTATTTCAACAATACCATGGGAGAGGCCATAAATAATCTTTTCTCATTGAGAGACCTGATCCGGGAACCGAAAACAACATAAAACACACAATTGTAAAACTTCCCTTTACATCGCCACTTTTCCTCCTGTAACCGGAAGCGTCGCCCCTGAAATATAACTGGCTGCCGGGGAGGCCAAGAATACAAATGCCGCCGCGACTTCCACCGGCTGACCCGGGCGGCCCATAGGCGTATCTTTACCAAAATTCTCCGGCTCAGGCATCGTCGCAGGGATCAGCGGTGTCCATATCGGTCCCGGCGCCACTGCATTGACCCGTATGCCCTTTTTCGCCTCCAGCAGCATCTGGCTCAGATTGGCAGTAAAATTCTGTATGGCACTTTTAGTGGCCGCATAGGGCAACAGCAAAGGGCCGGGTGAATACGCCTGGACGGAAGTCGTGTTGATGATGCTGCTGCCCGGATTCATATGCGGTTCAGCGGCTTTGGACAAATAAAACATCGCATGAATATTCGTTTCAAAAGTGAGCCGCCATTCCTCGGAGGTAATCTCCTCCATACCCTCGCGCGCCATCTGATAGGCCGCATTGTTCACCAGGATATCGATCGTTCCGAACTCAGAAACCGCGCGATCCACGATATGCTGACAATGAAGATCAGAGCGGATGTCGCCTTTGACCAGCACAGCTTTCCTGCCCGCTTGACGGATAAAACCGGCCGTAAGTTCCGCATCTTTATCCTCTTCATCACTTAAATAA
>Ga0160464_100134_pt1 | contig 81859 bp, 68 predicted proteins | sample HID1971I_E11MG_FD_108275 | JGI IMG/M metagenome (GOLD analysis project Ga0160464, IMG submission 108275) | Enriched millipede-associated microbial communities from UW Madison campus, WI, USA - HID1971I_E11 MG | ecosystem: Host-associated > Arthropoda: Insects > Digestive system > Unclassified ...
CGACACACAATGTGCTTCATCAATCGCAAACAGGCTTACGTTCATATAGGAGATCCTGACCCTGACCAATTCAGAAAGTAGTCGTTCAGGCGATAGGTACAAAAATTTGATCTTCCCATAAATGCAGTTGTCCAGCAGGATATCGATCTCCCGTTTTCCCATGCCCGCATATATAGCCACCGCCTCGATACCTTTGGCCTGCAGGTTCTCCACCTGGTCTTTCATTAAGGCAATAAGTGGGGATACAACGATACAAATGCCGTCCTTCAACATTGCGGGCACCTGGAAGCAGATCGATTTACCTCCCCCCGTGGGGAGCAAAGCCAATGTATCCCGCCCGGCCACCACAGCATGAATGATATCTTCCTGCAGCGGCCTAAAGGTATCATAACCCCAGTAATGTTTTAACAGCTCCGTTATATTCATAAAAAGATATCCTTCAAAGCTATCAAAACGAACTGATATATTTAATTACACTTCAGAACAAATCATGCTCTGGAGTAAGACTATTGTTCAGCAGTAGTTTTTATAAGGGCAATGGCTTTATCCCACATTGGTGCATGCGATTCGACATCAGCAGGCTTTAATGGTCCCGATTCAATAGTCAGTACAGAACTTCCATCCTGCTCCAGCAAACTATAGTGTTCATGGTATTCTCCCAAATCAGCCCCAGCCTCATCTTTATTTTCCCCTGGATAATTAATCTTCAGCAATCTCGGTGCATAGTTAACCTCCACTTTTCCTTGTGCGGCTACTTCTCCATCTGCCATTTTCCATATCACATCTGATCCTTCAGACCAATCTGTTTCCACATAAGTGCCTTCGCTAAATGCTACCGCCCATGTATTGGTATATTCCGGATTGGTCAATACTTGCCATACACGATCGTCGGAAGCCTTGATGTCTATTGATTTTTTAATATAATTGGTTTCGTCTTTCATGCTTATATAAACATTTTTACCAGGAGAAAGTTTTTCAGGAACATCCCGCGATTATTTATACATCATATATTCTGAGCAATGACAAAACCACTTGCCCATGCCCACTGAAAATTGTAGCCACCAAGCCAGCCGGTTACATCCACACATTCTCCCCCAAAATACACACCAGGAATCTTTTTACTTTCCAGCGTTTTGGAAGACAGCTCATTGGTATCTATACCACCGCGCATTACTTCCGCTTTATCATATCCCTTATCGCCGGCGGGCTTCACCTTAAACAGATGAATGGTCTGATGGATGTTTTCCAGCTCCTGCCTGGTCAAAGAAGCAACAGGCTTATCTATCGATAAGAATTTGGCAAGTGCATCGGTAAACTTCTTTGGATAAATACGATTTAGAAATGTAGACAGCAGCAGTTTACCATTGCTCTTTCTTTCCTCTTCCAGGAGTGTCAGCACATTTTGCCGCGGCAATAAGTCAATATTGATCTCTTCTCCCCGCCGCCAATACGATGAAATCTGGAGAACTGCCGGGCCGCTCAATCCCCAATGTGTAAACAGGATGTTCTCCTCAAAAGAGATGCGATCATTGCTGACCTCACAAAACACCGAATTTCCGCTCAGCTGCACGTACCAATCCTCATCCTTTCCAGTAATCGTCAGGGGCACCAGCGCCGGTGCGGTCTCTACAATATTTAATCCATATTTTCTCGCAAAGCGCAAGGCGAAATCCGTCGCCCCCATCTTCGGGATGGGCAATCCTCCAGTAGCGATCACCAGTTTCGGTGCCTTTATAGTCTTGCTTTTTCCTCCTAATTTATATTCTACGGCAAAATAACCTGTACGAACCTCTATATCAACCAGTTCCGAACCACAGATGATTTGTTGACCGAAATCTGCACAGATTTCAGTAAACATACTCACTACATCTTTGGCATTACCGCCGTCCGGAAAAAGCTGGCCGAGTGTTTTTTCCTTGCCTGTAATGCCATAGGTTTCAAAAAAGCTGATGGTATCTTCAACAGTCCATTGTGTAAAAGCAGATTTTAGAAAGTGCTTATTGGCTGAAATAAATTGCTCATCGCTGGAAAACAGGTTGGTATAGTTGCACCTTCCTCCACCCGATATTAGGATTTTAGCCCCCGGCTGAGTGTTCTTTTCCAGCAATATAACCTTTTTACCAAGGTAACCGGCCTGTGCTGCGCACATTAATCCACAAGCACCGGCACCAATAATTATAGCATCTGCATCCATCAATCCGTTTATATTGTTATTTTTGTGCAAAATAAGCATAACTTTTTCATATCAACATGGCAAAACAAATAAGCGAGCTGAGATTAGGAATATTGGGCGGCGGCCAATTGGGCAGAATGCTGATCCAGGAAGCCATTAATTACAACCTGGCCACTTTCGTATTGGACCCCGACACCAATGCCCCTTGTAAAGACATCGCCAATTACTTTGAATGCGGTTCTATCACCGATTTTGATACCGTGTACAACTTCGGAAAAAAGGCAGATATCATCACCATTGAAATTGAAAAAGTAAACATCGAAGCTCTTGAACAACTGGAAAAAGAAGGCAAAATGGTTTTCCCGCAGTCGCGTGTGATCCGTCTAATCCAGGACAAAGGCATTCAGAAACAATTTTTCAAGGAGAACAATATCCCCACAGCACCTTTTCAACTGGTTAATTCCAAAGAAGACTTGCTGAACAGCCAGTTTCCTTTTCCATATATGCTCAAGCAACGCAAAGATGGCTACGATGGCAAAGGTGTGATGAAAATCCTGAACAGGACAGACATTGATAAGGCTTTTGATAGTCCCTGCCTGATTGAAGAACTTGTCGATTTTGAAAAAGAGATTGCAGTCATTGTAGCGAGGAACTCAAATGGTGACGCCCGCACATTCCCGATGGTGGAGATGGAATTTAATGCGGAAGCCAACCTGGTCGAATTTCTGATCTCCCCCTCTACCTATCCCGAGACGATACAGCATAAAGCAGAACAAATTGCTTTGAATATTGCCAATTCTTTGAACATTACAGGTCTGCTGGCCGTAGAGATGTTTGTAGACCGCAATGGTGAGATCCTGGTCAACGAACTGGCTCCAAGGCCGCACAATAGCGGGCATCATACCATAGAAGGCAATTACGTATCTCAGTTTGAACAGCACCTGCGCTCTATTTTTAACCTCCCTCTGGGTGATACAAGGGCCATCAACAATGCCGTGATGATCAATCTGCTTGGAGAAAAAGGATATGACGGGGTGGCCGTATACAAGGGACTAGAGAAAATCATGGCTATCGATGGTGTTTACGTTCATCTTTATGGCAAGAAATACACCAAGCCCTTCCGTAAAATGGGACACGTCACCGTAGTAGATCAGAACCGTGACAGCGCAATCGAGAAAGCAAACTATATTAAAAAGACACTAAAAGTAATCGCTTAATGAGCATAAAAGTTGGTATTATAATGGGCAGCAAGTCTGATTTACACATCATGCAAGATGCGGCCGATATGTTAAAAGATTTTGGGGTAGAATTTGAGATGACCGTGGTCTCTGCGCACCGTACACCTGAAAGAATGTTTGAATATGCTAAGAATGCTGCATCCCGCGGGTTGAAAGTGATTATTGCCGGAGCCGGTGGCGCGGCTCATTTGCCGGGCATGGTGGCTTCGATCACTGTATTACCGGTCATAGGCGTCCCTGTTAAGTCGTCTAATTCGATCGATGGCTGGGATTCCATTTTATCAATTTTGCAGATGCCAAATGGCATTCCTGTAGCTACGGTAGCCTTAAACGCAGCTAAAAACGCGGGTTTACTGGCCTTGCAGATTTTATCCACTGCTGATGAGTCTATCGCTGTCAAAATGCAGGGATATAAAGACGAATTGCGGAGAAAAGTAGAAGAAAGCGCCGGGGAACTTTAAATCTATTTCCGATAAGAGCCCGGCGAAACGCCGAATCTCTTCCTGAATGTCTTCGAAAGATGTGAGGATGACTCAAAACCAGTCTGATAAGCAATTTCGCTCATACTCAGGCGGGTGGTGGTCAATAGTTCTTTGACGATGTTCAACCGGAGGTCCAGCTGGTACTGATTGGGTGACTGTCCCGTGATCTTTTTGAAATCTTTGCGGAGTTTGGAGTAACTGACCGGAAGCTGCTTCAAAATGCTTTCAATAGTATCAGGTTCCCGCAACGTCTCTTTGAGCAAAAACTTAGCCTCAAAAATAAGTTGCTCGTCCGGATTGGTATTCTTCTGATCCATTTCAGACAAGGCATTTAAAATACCCAGCAATTGGTGGGTAATGCCGGCAATCTCCTGATGATAGCCTGGCTTGGAATTTTTAACCAGTTCCATAACAGTCAGGTACAGCCTCAGGATGTTTTCGTTGAGTCCGGTATAATATACAGGATGGCCGACCTCAAAAAAACGTTTGATGAGTTCCTCTGCATAAAAACCCTTAAAGCCGATCCAGTATTCTTCCCATCCAACCTTAGGATCGGGCTTGTACCGGTGCCAGACACCCGGAAACAAAATAAAGCAGCATCCTTCTGAAATTCTGAACGGCTCATTTCTTTCCGATTCAAAAACACCTCCTCCTTTAGAAATAAACACAATATAATAACCGTTGAGGATCCGGCCATTGTCCCAGTCAAACACATGTGTATTCGGATGCTGACTATTGTCTGGATAGGCTGTATTGCTTTGGATTCTGGAAAACCCAACAGTGGTGACATACAGCCCCCATTGCTCTTCGAGTTCAGAAATAGTAAGGTATCGGTTGAAATTCTCCATCTATAATGTCAAAAAGTACAAATAAAAGATCAGAAATTCCAATACTAAAAAATAAAACTCATAGATATTAGCCTATCAATCATACTAAAACCAAATATAATGAGAGCAGAGGTTAATAAAGACGAAATCAATTTTTACAATGAAAACGGTTATGTCATTATCGAAGACTTTCTAAACCCCGGGGAATTGGACAACTGGAGAAGCAGCGTAACAGAGGCCCTGTTAGAAAGAAACGGGCAGAAAATGCCGGGCAAAGAAGTTAAGGTTGGCGAAGACGATGGCATCAACAAAGACGCAGATTATTTCAATAATGTTTTTGATCAGTTGCTGAATTTGTGGCAAACCAACGACCGCGTCAAAGAACTGATGTTTAACGAGACGATTGGTAAGATGGCGGCAGACCTATCAGGTGCCGATGGCATACGGATCTGGCACGATCAGGCTTTGATCAAAAAGCCCTGGGCCAACCCTACATCCTGGCATCTGGACACCCCCTTTTGGTCGTTTTCCGACCGCAGAGCCTTATCGATATGGGTCGCGCTGGATGATGCAACTTTTGAGAACGGATGTTTATTCTTCATTCCTGGTACACATAAACTGACGACTTTTGAAAATCCAGGCATCGGTAAGAACATGGGAGCGATCTTCAATTTTTATCCTCAGTTTAAAGGTTTTAAATCTGCACCTGCGACTATGAAAGCAGGCAGCTGTTCTTTTCACAATGGATTGACGGTCCACGGCGCCCATGCCAATATGACTTCGGGTTTTCGCAGGGCGATGACCTGTGCCTATATGCCCGATGGCAATGTATTTAACGGCGAACCAAATATCCTACCTGACGATTATCTGGCTACGCTAAAGGTAGGTGATTTGCTGAACGACGACATGCAGAACCCACTAATCTATAAAAGATAATATAGATGGAAGTTAAATTTTTGCTCCCCGCTGGGGGTCAGAGAACAGTACCTGGCCGGACTTTGATAAAGAATTGTTGAATTCTACTTTTGGTACCCTTTTCTGAGTAACCTACGTTCACTGGAAATCTTCATGACCGAACACCATTAGTTCTGAAAATAAAGTTTGTATAAGAATCAGCAATATTTAACTTTGCAATACAAAGCACTTTAAACATGAAGTTAACTGATAGATTAGAAAGATTGCACGCAAATGCCAGGGCCAACAAATGGATGCGTTATTTTACAACTTTCACTCGCCTATCACTTGTTGCAGGCTTTCTACCTGCCGGGTATGTAAAGATCATTGGGGAGCGCTTTACCGATCTGCACAATAACCAGCCCATGGGGCATTACCTGGAAGCATTGCATCATACAGGCTATTACTACACCTTTGTTGGCTACGCACAGATCCTCGCTGCACTTTTGCTGCTATTCCCCCGTACCGTGGTGTTGGGTACATTGCTGTATCTGCCTGTCATATTGAACATTTGTATTTTATCACTGGCCTTAAGGTTCGAAGGTTCGTTGCTAACAGCACCGTTAATGGTAATTGCCTGTATATATTTATTATGCTGGCATTATGAAAGGGTCAAGTACATTTTTCCGTTCCATCAACTGCCGTCGGCGCCTTTGGTGCTAAACAACAAATTCCCAATATGGTTCTTTGCCGGTGTACTTGCTATCTTTTTCGCGGTAGGCTTTACAGTTACCCATATGTATTCCCTATTGCCACGTAATAAACTAACGGACTGCGAAACACAATGTGACAATAGCAAAAACCCGGAAGCCTGCAAAGTATTTTGTGAGTCTATACACAACAACGGGCAGGAACTGGATAAGGCATTAGATATGTACCAGGAGGCTCTAAAAGGTGATAAAAAATAAATTTGATGAATGTTACCTGGTAATCTGAACGACGATGAATAAACAAACCGCAGCCTTTTACAATCAATTCTCATTTCTGTATCCTTTGATAGACATTATTCTTAAACCGCAAAAAAGAATGCTGTTTAATGAGATCAATAATATGCCAAAAGGTAAGCTGCTGGAGATCGGTGTTGGCAACGGTACACATTTATCACAATATAAAAGGCACAAAGTAACCTGCATAGATACCTCTGCCTCAATGCTTTATATCGCCCGTAAAAACCGTTCAGAAGATATTGAGCTTTTTGAAATGAGCGGCGAAGCGCTCTTGTTTAATGATCAGCTGTTTGATTATGTGATACTCTCCCATGTCATTGCGGTAGTAGACGATGCAGAGCAATTATTACAGGAAGTATACCGCGTATTGAAACCGAATGGACAGGTATTCATTCTCAATCATTTTACGCCTGATAACTGGCTCAGATATGTTGACCGCAGTTTTGAGCCGATTGCAAAATTGCTTTGTTTCAAATCGGTTTTTCGCATGCAGGATCTGCCTGCAATTGAAAAATTCACACTGAAAAAGGAGGTGAGTATGGGCATGGTATCTTATTTCAAACTTCTCATCTATCAGAAATGAAAAAGCAGTATATATTGATCGGCCTATCGTTGTATATCAGTCTTTTTATTTACTTGTTTTACCGTACAGAAAGGACGATAGTCAACGAGATCGTCATTGGGCTTATTTCTAAAGCAACCTACACCAATTTAAAAGCCACAATCGCTCACAGTTTACCATTAAATGATGTCATGATTTATTCTCTGCCTGGAGGCTTGTGGACATTTTGCATAACACTAACATCAAAACCTTACTATATCGACTTGAATAGATGGCGTATTGATTGCGTATACATTCCGCTGATCTTTTGCTGCTCACTGGAAATGCTACAGCTCATTCACCTGACCAATGGTCGATTTGATTTTATGGATATCGTATTTTTTGTGTCTTTTTGGCTATTAGGCCGTTCCGATTCATCCGGGTGTATTGAAAAGCGGCATATATTGACTACATTAAACTCAGAAACAATACTTTGTCTGGTCAGCTATAGCATTGTGTATTTAGCACATGTTTTAAAATAATAATTATCCTAAAGCGCATGAACTTAATCAAAAAACATCTGGCAAGTTACCGATATTCCGTACAAGGGATATGGTTGGCATTTCGATCTGAGCCAAATATGATGTTCCACTTAGCCGCTGCTATCCTGGTCGTACTGGTTAACGGCCTGCTGAACGTCACCAAAACCGAGTGGCTCATCACGCTTGTACTGATCGGTCTGGCATGGATGGCCGAGATCTTTAATACCGCCATTGAAAAATTGGCAGACCGTGTCACAAAGGAACAGGATCCATTGATCGGTCAGGTCAAAGACCTGGCTTCCGGAGCAGTACTAATCATTTGTAGTTTCGCAGTCATATGCGCTGTTATTATATATCTGCCATATTTATAAGGCAATGTCTTTATGTGGTTTACTCAAGGACGGTATACATCCATTTAATATAATTTTAACTTAAAGGTTATCTTTAGCGATCACGCTCCAATCATCTGAGCCATGTCCCTTTGCTATCCAATTGTCCATTTCAGCTGCTACCGCCGACAGTACAGTCAGTTTAATCCCTTTTTCATCAGCAGCACTCATCATCAGGGCGGCATCCTTACGCGCCATATCCAGTTCCCAGGATGGCTTACTGAAATCCCCTGCCCTGATCTTATCCAATCGTGCCGGGGCACCTGCTCCAGGGTTCCAGGAAGCAAAAAGTGTTGATATGTTGGCCGAATCAATATCCAGGGCTTTTGCCAGTGCCAGCGCATCGGAAAGACCTGCAGTCATCGATATCAAAAACAGATTACCGATTAGTTTTATTCCTGCCGCCTTTCCCTCTTCCTGCCCAAAATTGAGTAGCTTGCCCGTCATTTTCGATAGTTCCGGCTCCACCCGACTGATTACTTCCCGCTCACCAGACACCAGCATATTTCCGGAACTTTCCAATGCATTCGGTGGTCCCATGAATACTGGCGCATGCAGATAGGTAAATCCCCTGGCTTTCCAGGATGCAGTCCTTTCTACAGCGCCCTCTACAGATGTTGTAGTATGGTCAATAATGATTACTCCGGGAGAAAATCCACTACTAGCAGCATCCAATACTTCATTTACCGCAGCATCGTCTTTAAGGGTAAGATGAATGATCTCGGCACCCCTTACCGCATCGGCTACATTTTCAAATGCAGTTGCACCATCAGCCTCCAGCGCCTTCGCTTTCGATGCCGTCCTGTTCCAGACCTGCACCTGATCTCCTCTGCGGAGCATGGCCTTTACAAAATTCGACCCCAGCAGGCCTGTACCCAAAAATGCTTTCATATATCTTCTATTAATGAGATAAAGGTAAGAAATTACAGGTATTATAGCATCTGCTACTTATTTATTACTAAGTTGTTCCGCCAGTCCGATTAGGAGTCCATCCTTTGCGCGGATGTAGCAGAGCCGATACGAGTTCTCGTATTGTACTACTTCGCCAACAAGCTGAGCACCATGCCTGATGAGCCTGGATACCAGCTCGTCGATGTCCTCAACGGTGAACATAGCACGTAGATAGCCGAGAGCGTTTACAGGAGCATTTCTGTGATCTTCTATAATCGCCGGGGTTAGAAATCGCGAAAGCTCCAGCCGGCTGTGGCCATCCGGGGTAACCATCATAGCAATCTCTACATGTTGAGAACCAAGTCCTGTAACGCGACCAGCCCATTCTCCTTCGATGGTGGCCCGCCCTTCGAGCTTCAGGCCAATCTCCCCGAAAAAAGATATCGCGTCATCGAGGGATTCTACAACGATCCCGATATTGTCCATTCGTAGTAATTTATTTTCTGCCATATTTTTATCTGTTTATTATTTCCTAGCTTCCTTCACCCAGCGCATCCTGTGCTCCTGCACTATACGCGAATAAGATTTTTTTTTGCGTAGCGGATTTCTCAAATAAGGTTTTTATTGATTTAAATAGTCTATTGCAGAACAAATATAGCCGAATAAGCCAACATCAGCACGGTGCTATAAGGACAAAATCAAGGGTGATTTGCGACAAAGTAAACCACCTGAAGCATTCATCTCCAACGACTGCCTTTTTTCAATACGCCAAAGAACTTTTCTGCCTGTCTCACGACCGGCATTCATTATTACCAACTCCCGGCTGGTGATTATACGCAAACTGAATAGAAATCAGCAGACAAAAAACTTCTTGCCAATCTGCTTTACAAAGATACGGAGTCCAAAAACGCCATCATAAGTGCTACATCATTTTGGAAGGAATTGAGAGTAAAATGGAAGGAATTGAGAGTTTCACGCTAAACCTTACTAATTAGTCGCTTCTTAAGCTTTTAACCGGGTTTATCCTCGCTGCCTTAACAGATTGAAGGCTCACCGTAACAAATGCAATAAGCAAAGACAACAGGGCCGTCATCCCGAATACCCACCACGCGATATCAATGCGATAAGCAAAATTGTTCAGGTATCTGCTTATCATTAACCAGGCAATGGGCGAGGATATGATGATGGACAAAAGAACCAGCTTAAGAAAATCAACAGAAAGCAAAATGGTGATATTAATCACCGATGCACCAAGTACTTTACGGATACCAATCTCTTTAGTGCGCTGTTGGGTAAGCAGAGCGATCAGGCCCAGCAAACCCAGGCAGCTAATAAAAATAGCGATCAAGGCGCTGGACGTGATCAGCCGGTTTAATAGCTCTTCCTTTTGGTAAAAGTCTGCGATTTGCTGGTCGAGAAAACGGTATTCAAATACATGGTCGGGATACACCGATTGCCACTCCTTTTTAATACGATCAATACCTGTTGAAAAACTACCCGAACTGATTTTTATTCCGGCGTATTGATACTGCTTTCTGAATGTGGTGATATACTCAGGGCCAATTGCATGATATAACGATTTGGCATGAAAATCTTTTACTATACCGACTATAATCCCTGCCTCGTCAGACAGGTCGCCCGCTGTAAACTTCCTGCCGATTATTTCCTGAGGATCTTTAATTCCCAGCTGATGCATCAGCACTTCATTAACCAGAAATTCGCGCGCGGAGTCGCTTTCAGCAACATTACGCCCAGAAACCAATTGGATACCAAACGTTTTAACATAATCAGCATCGCCTATAACGGTACGGCCAATAAATTTCTCCCAATCACGGGTATCATATTTAATTGAGCCGCCTTTGTCTGTGAGTGAAGAGGGAGCACGATAACAAAAGGAAACACTTTTTATCGCAGGATCGGCCAATAACTGATTGCGTAAATAATCCGTTTTACTTTTCTCACTGTTGGGTAGCGGCACCATCAATACATCATTTTTATTAAAACCAAGGTCGGCAGTTTTAAGGTAGTTAACCTGCATGGTGATTAAGATGGTACATATAATAAGTACTTGCGCGATCACATTTTGAACAACAATCAGACCCTTTCGGGTAAAACCGACCATTTGCGGATAACCAGCAGCTTGATTTTTTAAAGCATTAACGGGCTTAAACCGGCTCAATATCAGCGCGGGATAAGAACCTGCAGCAACTGTAATAACGAGTAAAACTATGGCAATAAAAGTAATCAGTCTGCAGTCCGTAAAAAGACCAAACCCCAGTTGTGTTTGTAACCAGACATTTAAAACCGGCATTGCTAAAGCGACCATTACAAAAGACAGCAATGCGGCAAAAACCACAATATATGATGCTTCGGCGATAAACTGCATAAATATAGCCCTTGGCGAACTGCCCAAAACCTTACGGATGCCTATCTCTTTTGCCCGTTTAAAACTTTGTGCGGTAGCCATATTAATAAAATTAACACAGGCAATAACGATCAACAGCAAACCGATCACGCCCAATATCGTGAGTAGCGAACGCTGGATAACACCAGCAAAACGTCCATCAAAATGCACGTCTGTTAACGGCAGCATCATAAAATGATAAGGCTTTGCCGTAGTTCCCTGTGCTTTAATATTCATCCTGGCGATATCCCGCTCCATGTCTACAGGGCTAATACCGCTTCGCAATGCAACATAAACAGCATTAGTGGAATTGATAAAACCCCAGTCATTGATCATCGCATGAGCAACATCAGGATAAATATCCTTTAATGTCAATAGGGAAAGAAATATGTCCACTTTGATATCGGTGTTTGCGGGATGGTCTTTCACCACACCTGTTACCGTAAACGTATTTTTATTATCGATCCTGATGGTTTTACCCATAACATCCTGATTGCCGAAATACTTTTCAGCCAGACTATGGCTTAAAACAACGGTATTAGGTGCAGTAAGTGCAGTGCTTTTATTGCCTTGCTCCCACTGGTAATCAAACAGATTGAAGAAATGACCATCGGTAATGCCGATGTTTTCATGCTCGGTAAACATTTTTTTTCCCGCTTCATCTTTTTGGTGAATAGCGACAGTGATGTCGTGCATTCTTAACAATACACCGACATCTTCTACCCGCGTGTCACTGGCTTTTACATCCCTTGCTAATGCTAACGGAGCACCCTGGTCATATAATGGCACACCGTCATCAAAAGTTAAGCGATGTACAACTCTATATATTCGTTTAGCATCCTGATGATAAGTATCAAAACTTAGATGATAGGTGATAAACTGGAACAATATAATGCTGCAGCCAATACTCAAAGCCAACCCCAGGATATTAATGACCGTATAAAATTTATGTTTCCATAGATTTCGCCAGGCTATTTTTATATAGTTTTTAAACATGATCTTTATTTTCGACCCCTATACCATCAAATTTTCCAGCACCACCTGCCCATCCAGCAGCCGAATAATGCGATGGCTATACCTTGCATCATTCTCCGAGTGGGTGACCATAATGATGGTGGTACCCTGTTCGTTCAGGTTGGTCAGCAGCTCCATGACTTCATTGCCGGTGTTGCTGTCCAGATTACCCGTAGGCTCATCTGCCAGGATAAGTTTGGGATTGTTCACCACCGCACGGGCCACCGCCGTCCTTTGCTGCTGCCCGCCTGACAATTGCTGGGGAAAGTGATTCCTACGGTGCATGATCTGCATTTTATCCAGTACCGCTTCCACTTTTCTCTTACGCTCGGCAGCCGGAGTTTTAGTATAGATCAGCGGCAGTTCCACATTTTCATATACCGTAAGCTCATCAATCAAATTAAAGCTCTGAAACACAAACCCAATATTGTACTTGCGCAAGTCTACGCGCTTACGCTCATTAAAACGGGCCACCTCAATGCCATTGAAAATATAGCTGCCCGCATCCGGATCATCCAGCATACCCAGAATATTCAGCAGCGTAGATTTACCGCAGCCTGAAGGGCCCATGATGGCTACAAATTCACCCTTTCTTACTTCAATATTCAGTTTATTAAGGGCAATGGTTTCTACCTCTTCTGTGCGGTAAAATTTCTCAAGATCTGTTATTCTAATCATTTAACCTTTATTTTAATTCCAATTCCTGTATATCCCCATAAGACTCATAACCCGACGTCACCACTTTATCGCCTTCCTTTAACCCTTGTAAAACCTCATAGTAACCAGGGTTTTGCCGGCCCAACTGAATATCAACTTTATAAGCGGTCTTTCCATCTTCGCTTACCCTAAATATCCAATTCCCTCCGGTTTGCTGATAAAAACCACCTTTGGACAATAACAGTGCAGGCATTTCATTGCTAAATGTAAGTCTTATTTGCAAGGTTTGGCCTTTTCGCAAACCTTTGGGTACACCACCAGCAAAAGCCATCTCCACATTGAACTGCCCATTGGCAACCTGCGTAAAAACCTTTTTTACGATCAACTTATACGTCTGGTTATCCGTAGAATAATAAGCATTCAAACCTGTAAAAACTCTTGAAATATAATGTTCATCCACGCCAGCCCTTATTTTAAAACCCGACAACAGGTCGATTTGCCCCAGATGCTCACCCTTATTTTTATTCTGGCCGATCTCTGCATCCAGAGCAGTTAGCTGCCCGTCTACCGGTGCCCTGACCACGAGATCGCCGACCTTCCTTTTCATTAATTCCAGCATGCTTTTCATATTGTCATAAGATTCCTGTGACTGAAGTACTTGTTGTCTGGCAGCGATCGAATCTTTTTTTAAGATCTGTGTGGTCAGTTTCTTTTTATGCAGCGCATATTCATAGGCATTTTCGGCAGCCTGGTACTCCTGCTGGCTGACCGCTTTATGCACATAAAGTTTTTTGTTCAGGCTATAGATCCTGTCTGCTTCTTTTAAGGTATTGTCCACATCTGCCATCGTCTGCAATTTACCTATCGTATTTTGCTGTGCCTGATCGCGCGAGATCTGCATCTGCGTGAGTACATTAAATACCGAAGTCTGCTGATTGGCCAAACTCAGTTCAAGATCGGTATTCGTCAGTTTCAAAATCGGATCTCCCTTTTTCACTGTAGCACCGTCCTCTGCATAGGTGGCTTCAACACGGCCACCCTCTATCGCATCCAGGTAAATGGTGCTGAGCGGCATCACTACACCATTGACTGGGATAAACTCCTGGAAAGACCCTTTTTTAATTACGCTAACGGTCAGTCTCCCGGTATCCACATCCAGTTTGCTTTTTCCGGAGGTAAAGTATATGCTTGCTGTAATCAATACGGCCAATGCCGTCACACCGCCAATGCCCATCATGCGCTTACTGTTCCATCTGGATTTCTCTAATTTCCTGTCCACTGTTATAAGTTATACTGTAGGGCATTAGAAATAGGCATGCCATTAAATTATTATACTGATTCACAGACAATTGCACATCTACATATCATAAGTACCGTACGCTTATGGTACAGTTGGTGTACGGATACGATACAGTGTGAAATGAATAAAGTTTTGAATAGGTTGTTTGCCAATTAGTTAGCAGGCTGGCAATTGATTTGTTCTTTTAACTGTAAGCTTACGAATATGATTTCTAATGGTTTTTTAATTACCTTAACATCTGCAATACCATATTATGATACTAAAAAAAGCAACTTTACTGGTTGTAGATGATGATCCTGATGTGCTTACCGCGGTGAAGTTATTGCTTAAACCGATTGTACACGAAGTGATTATTGAAAAGAACCCGGAAAACATAAATCACCTGCTGCATAACAGGCAGGTAGACCTGGTATTACTGGATATGAATTTTAACAGCGCCATTAATACCGGCAATGAAGGTATTTACTGGCTACGTAAAATAAAAGAGTGGAGGCCGGAATTGCTGATGATCATGATCACGGCCTATGGAGAAATTGACCTGGCCGTACGCTCCTTAAAAGAAGGGGCGGCTGATTTCATAGTCAAACCCTGGCACAATGAAAAACTGACAGAAACGATCAGAGAACTACTTGACAACAGGGAGGGGCGAAACTTAAAAGAAGCCGTCAGGAACTCCACATCTACTGCTATTTTGGGCACATCGGAGGTGATGCAGGATGTTTTCCATAAAGTAAGTAAGATTGCCCCAACGGATGCCAATATTTTAATTTTAGGTGAAAACGGTACCGGTAAAGATTTAATGGCGAAAGCCATCCATGAGCAGTCTTTACGGGCCGGTAAGCCATTTGTTAAAGTTGATGTGGGCGCCTTAACAGATTCGTTGTTTGAAAGTGAATTGTTTGGCCATAAAAAGGGAGCCTTTACAGATGCCCGTGAATCCCGGCAGGGGCGTTTGGAAGATGCAGAGGGAGGTACCCTGTTCCTGGATGAGATCGGAAATATCACTTTGCAGCAACAGGCTAAGCTCCTCACCGTACTGCAAAACCGGCAGGTGACCCGTTTAGGCAGCAATAATGGGATTGCAATTGACATTAGACTGATCTGCGCCACCAATATTCCCTTACCGGAACTGGCGGATGAGAAACGCTTCCGCAAGGACCTGATCTACCGCATCAATACCGTTGAAATCACCATGCCTCCTTTGCGCAGCCGTACGGATGATATTGTATTGCTGGCCAAACATTTTGCAGCCGTGTATGCCAAAAAATATCTAAAACCAGCGGTGGATTTTGAGCGTTCCGCACTGCAAAAATTAAAAGCATATGGCTTTCCGGGGAATGTCCGGGAACTGCAATACAGCATCGAGCGCGCCGTTATTATGGCCGATACACCTATTCTGAGGGCGGATGACATCCTGTTTTCCGCACTTGAAACAGGGGCCACAGATCATTCGGAAAATGACGGGAATGTGAGGCTAAGCACGCTCGAAAAAAATGCTATCCTCCGTGTGATCGAGAAGCACAATGGTAATATTACCCGTGCCGCGAACGAGCTGGGGCTTACCCGTACAGCATTATACAGGAGGTTAAACAAATATGACATTTGATCATTACAAGTGGCGATTGATAGGCAGGGTGCTGGTATTGTTTGCCACACTGTTATTGGGCGCACTACTGCTGGTTAATGGCGAATACATTCATCTTGTTCTGATCCTGCCCGTAGTTGCCTGGCAGCTGGCCAGGTTTATCGACATCCATAAGAAAGCACAGGATGAAATCATGCAGTTTGCAGACGCTATCCGGTACCGCGACTTTTCCCGGCATTTTGGTGTTCACAAGGCGCCGGCCGAATTAAAGGCATTGAGGGCAAAGCTTAATGAAATAAATACAACGTTCAAACTCATCAGTCGCGAGCGCGAAACACAATATCACTATCTGCAAAAAATCCTGGAACTGGTAGATACCGGCATCATTTCTTATGAACAGGACACCGGTGAAACGGGCTGGATCAATGAATCCTTTAAACTCTTGTTGGGTATACCCTACCTGAAGAAAATACAGGCACTTGAAAAACGCGAACCTGCGCTATATAAAGATATCATCGATTTAAAACCTGGCGAAAGCAAAGTGCTAACCATTAACCGACATCAGCAGCAGATCAGCATACTGGTCGGCGCAAGCATCTTCAGGAGCGATGGAAAGCTGTATAAACTACTGGCATTTCAGAACGTAAGCGAAGCTTTGGATGAAACTGAATCTAAGGCATGGCAAAAATTACTTAACGTCATGACGCATGAAATTATGAATTCTGTAGCCCCCATCTCCTCGCTGGCGGAGACCTTAAAAAATCGTTTGCAAAGCCCCCAAATTGCAAATAACATAGCAAAGGGGGAATTGGAAGACCTTGAACTGGGCATTGATACCATCAGGCGTCGCAGCGAAGGCTTGTTAAAATTTTCAGAAAGTTACCGCAACCTCAATAAGATCACGCAACTGGATCTTCAGCATACCTTAGTGGCCAGCTTATTTGAAAATATAAGCGGTTTAATGCTTCCTACGCTCGAAAAGAAAAGCATCCAACTTGAAGTAATTATAAAAGACCTGTCCCTGGCCATCAATGTTGATGTCAATTTAATCGAGCAGGTATTGATCAACCTTTTGGTCAATGCCATTGAAGCGGTAAAAGATCATCCCACACCCCGCATTATTCTAATGGCGGAGCCGCTGATCAATCACAAAATATTGATTAAAATTAGCGACAATGGTATAGGGATGCCTGTAGAATTGCTGGATAAAATATTTATTCCCTTTTTTAGCACCCGCAAAACAGGCAGTGGTATTGGCTTAAGCTTATGCAAACAGATTATACACCTGCATGGAGGAAGTATCCAGACACAATCCTCTGAAGGTAATGGAACAGCGTTTTTAATGCAGTTTAATGGGTAAATTTCGCTTAACTAAGGCAGGTATAATCCGTCTATTAAAAAAAACTGTTATAGATATGGTCAGAAAGAACTACGGAACGGATGTGCTGATATTTGATGAATGCAAAAAAGGCTTCAACTAGATATCTCATCATCCGGCAAAACAAATATTCTTAAGCACTACACTAACCTCAATAAAATAGAATAATATTTCAATAAAACTAATTATTCAGAATAATATTCTTAATAAAGATATTTTATAAATATTTAATTTTAATACACCTAGCTTTGTGGAACAAAACTTAGCATTCCACATGACATTTAATTCCTTAGCTTCAGAAGATCAGCAGACACTTAAAGAATTGCTTAAACAGGTTCAATTGCAGACCAAAAATTTCCTGGGTTATCCCGTATCTAAAGATTTCGACTATACCGAACTCGCCCCTTTTTTAGCTTATCCTATGAACAACCTTGGCGACCCTTTTGTATCCTGCACCTACAATGTCGGATCTAGAGAGATGGAAAAGGAAGTGATCGCTTTTTTTGCGAATCTATTTAGGGCAGAGCCGGACGACTGGTGGGGCTATGTGACAAACGGGGGCTCCGAAGGCAATTTATATGGACTTTACCTGGCCCGGGAGCTGCATCCGAAAGGGATGGTCTATTATTCGGAAGCAACGCATTATAGCGTGCAAAAGAACATTCATCTCTTAAATATGCCCAATATTGCCATCAGCACCCATGAAAATGGGGAAATCAATTATGAGGACCTGGAAGATACCATTCGGGTGAACAGGCAGATGCCGGTGATCATCATGGCCAATATAGGGACAACCATGACAGAGGCACGTGATGATGTTGGCCGTATCAAGGCCATTTTAAAAAAGCTGGCCATCAAAAACCACTATATTCACGCCGACGGCGCCTTATCAGGAAGTTATAGTGCCTTTATCGAACCCCGTCCGGCATTTGACTTTGCCGATGGTGCAGACTCCATCGCCATTAGCGGACATAAGTTCTTCGGTTCCCCTATGCCCTGCGGGGTCGTCGTGGCGAAGAAGTCCAATCGCGACCGGATTGCCCGCTCGGTGGCCTATATCGGCAGTGTGGACACCACGATTACAGGTTCCAGAAACGGCCACAGCCCTTTATTTTTATGGTATACAATCAAGAAACATGGGCTGGAAGGCTTGAAAAAGCGGGCACTGCATTGCCTGTCTGTCGCCGCCTATGCTGAAGAAAAATTAAAGTCCGTCGGACTGCCCGCATGGAGGAACCCCAATTCCATCACGGTCAATTTTCCCGCCCCGCCCCCAGCTATCCGCCAAAAGTGGCAGCTGGCCTCTGAAGAAGGATGGTCACACATCATCTGTATGCCCAATGTAGAGCAATTACAAATAGACCAGCTCGTCGAAGAAATAGAAGAAAAACAGGAAATTGATCAAATGGAAGAGCGAAGACGTTAATGTAAATTATGGACTTTTTTACCCAAAAATCAACAGATAAATACTACATTTAATAAACCTCGCTCTTCAACCACCTAAAAAACGCCCTTACAGAACTGGGTAGCATATTTGCAAAGCGTAGGATATATTAAACAATTAAAAACAATAATCCTTATGAAAAGATCAAACCTTCTTTTAATTGCCTTCATCAGCTTTGCCTCCATGCCGGCATTGGCGCAAACCTATAGTGCAAAAGTTGAAAAAGATTCCCTTAATATTCTGAATGGCCAGATTACCCAGCTTAAATCCAAGCTGAAAGTCCTGGAACTTAAAGTGCAGGAGTCCAAAGAAGAGGCCGAAGTGGAAAAATTAAGGGTCAAACTGTTAAAAGCCAATGATAACGCTAAGAAATCTTCTGAAAATAAGAACAAGAGTACTAAATCCAATGCTTCCGCAGGATCCGACATCGATTTAAAAGCGATGGAAAAAATAAATAACAAAGCCAGGAGCGACCACGAAGACGCTCAAAAAGCGTTGGACCGTTTCAACAAACAAGTGAAAAAAGTAGAAAGCCTGCGTAGTCAAATTGGTACCGAAGAACGTAAACTAGACGGAAAAAAACCAGATATTATCTTCAAATATTAATACTAAAAGTGACCGACGGAAGGCTCGGCAACACACAACCAGCAATCCCGGCTTGAAAAATCAGTTCAGGTTGGGATTGCTTGGAAATTTACTCACATGGGCATATTTTGGCCCAAGGTTGATGATCACTTCCTTCCACAATTCTTCTTCATCGTCAGAAAACACCGCATCCGGATGATACTGATCAGATACAATCCAGGTATTCTCCTCAATTTCATCATCCAGTTGCCCCCCTGCCCAGCCCGAATAACCTATAAAAAACTTGATTTCCTCCGGTCTGATGCTTTCATTGGCAATCAGAATCTTTAAGGCCTCAAAATTCCCGCCCCAATAAATCCCTTTGGCAACTTCCTCGCCGTCATTCATCCTGTCGTAACAGCGATGGATAAAGTGAACAGTATCCAAACCTACTGGTCCGCCGATATATACGGGGAACTCTGCATGCTCCATATCCGGAATTAGATCTTTCAAAATGAGCGTACTTGGCTGGTTTAGCACAAAGCCCATCGTACCCTCTTCCTGATGGTCTGTCAGTAAAACGACCGACCGCTTAAAATTGGGATCCATTAAAAATGGCTCGGAGATTAATAATTTACCTTTGGATGGCGATAGTCGGCTTAACATTTCAGAATATTAGGAATAAAATTAAATAAACTAAGCTATTTTTGTACATGGAGCTTACAAAAGAAAATATACAAAACTTACGCCAAGATTATCTCGCCGCACAGCTTTCCGAAGCCGACGTGGACAGCGACCCAATCCAGCAGTTCAAAAAATGGTTTTCAGACGCCCTTGCCGCACAGCTCTACGAACCCAACGTGATGACGCTCGCTACCGCCGATCCTTTTGGAAAACCCTCTGCAAGAATTGTCCTGCTGAAGGGATTCGATGAGAATGGCTTTGTATTTTATACCAATTATGAAAGCCACAAAGCACAGGACCTCGTCGGCAACCCACAGGCAGCACTCGTTTTTTTCTGGGCCGAACTACAGAGGCAGGTGCGTATAGAAGGGGTAGTAAGTAAAGTGGATGCTCAAACGTCGACCGACTATTTTCACTCCAGACCTGTAGGCAGCCAGATCGGTGCCCTGGCCTCCCCGCAAAGCAGTGTACTAAAAGATCGTTTCTTACTCGAGGAAAAAGTAAATCAACTGACGGCAGAATATGAAGGCAAGGAAGTACCAAGACCACTCCACTGGGGTGGCTATGTGGTAGAACCGACCCATATCGAATTCTGGCAGGGCCGTTCCAGCAGGCTTCACGACAGGATTGTATATGACCTTACCGAAGGTTCGTGGATTATCAATAGATTAGCGCCATAAAAAAACTGAAAACAAATGAAGAACATTACAGTAATAGGCTCCGGCACAATGGGCAATGGAATCGCGCACACTTTTGCCCAATTTGGGTACCAGGTCAATTTAGTCGATGTCAGCAACGATGCACTGTCCAAAGCATTGAGTACGATCAGCAAAAACCTGGACCGTCAGGTTGCCAAAGGAACTTTATCTGAAGCAGAAAAAACGGATACACTGGCCAATATAACGATCTATACCGATCTTAAGACTGGAGTAGCTGAGGCAGACCTGATCGTCGAAGCTGCTACGGAAAACCTGGAACTAAAACTGAAAATATTTAAGGACCTGGGCGCCTTTGCCAAACCATCGGCCATCCTGGCCAGCAATACTTCTTCCATTTCGATCACAAAAATAGCTTCAGTAACCGGCCGCGGCGATAAAGTGATCGGTATGCATTTCATGAACCCGGTACCGGTGATGAAACTGGTAGAAGTTATTAGAGGATATGCAACAAGCGATGAAACCACAGCAGCGGTGATGTCCCTTTCCGAAAAGCTGTCTAAAGTACCGGTAGAGGTCAATGATTATCCTGGTTTTGTGGCCAACAGGATCTTGATGCCCATGATCAATGAGGCGATCTACACTTTATATGAGGGTGTTGCCGGCGTGGAAGAAATAGATACAGTGATGAGACTCGGAATGGCACATCCGATGGGCCCGTTGCAACTGGCAGATTTTATTGGCCTGGATGTATGTCTGGCCATTTTAAAAGTACTCCAGGATGGTTTTGGAAACCCGAAATATGCCCCTTGTCCACTATTGGTCAATATGGTCACCGCAGGCAATAAAGGCGTCAAATCCGGGGAAGGTTTCTACAATTACGCAAACGGAGTGAAAGACGCCGCTATAGCCTCTAAGTTTAGTACTTAGTATTTAGTATTTAGATGTTTTGCGTAGCTTTTTAAGCGTATAGGTAATCTCAATACTAAGTACTAAATACCTTTTCAATTATAATTTTTAACTGTATTTTTGGACATAGTGTATCTATCTAAATTTTTACTATCACACAATTTTTCGACCTGTCTAAATACCAACTACTAAATACTAAGTACTCTATAATATTATGAACGAAAATCTCGACCCTTCATCCGAAAACCTCTCCCCTGTAGAGCGCGATATTGAGAAAGTATTGCGTCCGCAGACTTTTGATGACTTTACGGGTCAGGAAAAGGTGATGGAGAACCTGAAGATCTTCGTGAAAGCAGCCAAACTCAGAGGCGAGCCATTGGATCATGTGCTCCTGCACGGCCCCCCGGGATTGGGAAAAACCACACTTTCCCTGATCATTGCCAATGAAATGAACGTAGGCATTAAGATCACTTCCGGACCGGTGTTGGACAAGCCAGGCGATCTGGCAGGCCTATTAACCGGCCTTGATGAGGGAGACATCCTCTTTATTGACGAGATACACCGCTTAAGTCCGCTTGTAGAAGAATACCTGTATTCTGCAATGGAAGACTTTAAAATAGATATCATGCTGGAGAGCGGGCCCAATGCCCGCTCCGTGCAGATCACGTTAAACCCCTTTACCTTAGTTGGCGCCACAACTCGATCCGGCTTGCTCACCGCACCCTTAAGGGCGAGGTTTGGGATCAATTCCAGGCTGGCCTATTACGATGCCAAACTCCTGACCACCATTGTACTGCGCTCCTCTTATATCCTAAAAACACCGATTACGGATGAGGGTGCCTACGAAATCGCTAGGAGAAGCCGTGGTACACCAAGGATTGCCAATGCACTGTTACGTCGCACCAGGGATTTTGCGCAGATCAAGGGCAACGGACAAATTGATACAGAAATCGCCCGATATGCGCTCAATGCACTCAATGTAGACGAGCATGGGCTGGATGAGATGGACAATAAGATCCTCACCACCATCATCGATAAGTTCAAAGGCGGGCCTGTTGGTTTAAAGACCATTGCTACAGCCGTTGGCGACGATGAAGGCACCATTGAAGAAGTCTATGAACCTTTCCTGATCCAGGAAGGATTCCTGATGCGCACCTCCCGCGGCCGCGAGGCCACCGAAGCAGCCTATAAGCACCTCAAAAGGAATTTCCCGGGCCAAACCGGAAAATTGTTCTGATCACGTCGATTTTAGGCACTATTTCTGTTCATAATGGCTAAATTTAGCCCTATGAACATAGAAACAAGAAAACTGACCTTAGCGGATTACGACGACCTCAAAGAATCCATGGAGCAGGCTTACGATACCCTTGGCGGACAGATCTGGAGCAAACAGACCATTGCCAAGCTCCTGAAACTTTTTCCGGAAGGTCAGTTGTGTATTGCCGTAGATGATAAGGTGGTGGCATGTTCCCTAGCCATTATTGTAGATTATGATGAATATGGCGACAAACACACCTACCAGCTCATCACCGGAAGTTATACTTTCTCCACGCACGACCCAACCGGCGACACACTGTATGGCATCGAGATCTTTGTGTCACCAGAATATAGGGGACTCAGGCTCGGCCGAAGGCTATATGAAGCCAGGAAGGAACTTTGTGAGAGCCTCAATCTGAAGAGCATCATCGCCGGCGGACGCATCCCGGGTTATCACGCACATGCGGATACCTTGAGTCCAAGACAATATATCGATAAGGTCAAAGCCAAAGAGCTCTACGATCCCACATTGACCTTCCAATTGTCCAACGACTTCCACGTAAGAAAAGTACTAAAAAACTATTTACCAGGTGATCATGAATCCAAGGAATTTGCCACGCTGATCGAATGGAACAACATTTACTACCAGGGGGTAGATGCTTCAGCCCGCTCTGCAAAAACCATCCGCATTGGATTGGTGCAATGGCAGATGCGCTTATTTCCCGACATCAATGCCTTTTACGAACAGGTAGAGTTTTTTGTGGATGCGGTCAGCGGATACAAATCTGACTTTATCATGTTTCCCGAATTTTTCAATACCCCGCTCCTGCAGCCTTACAATCACCTGCCAGAAATGGAAGCCATGCGCAAACTGGCCGAACAGACGGAAGAAATTGTACAAAAAATGCATGAGTATGCGGTTTCCTACAATGTGAATATCATTTCGGGCAGCATGCCGATCCTCGAAAACAATAAGTTGTACAATGCTACTTATCTCTGCCACAGAAGCGGCAAAACGGATGAATACAGAAAGATCCACATTACTCCAAATGAGCAGAAATATTACGGTATGGTTGGTGGCGATAAGATCCAGGTCATCGATACAGATTGTGGAAAGGTTGGGATTTTAATCTGCTACGATGTAGAATTTCCGGAGTTGAGCCGGATCTATGCCGATCAGGGTATGCAGATCTTGTTTGTACCTTTCCTGACTGATACCCAAAACGGATATACGAGAGTAAGGCACTGCGCACAGGCCCGTGCCATAGAAAACGAATGTTATGTCGCCATTGCGGGTTGTGTAGGCAATCTGCCAAAGGTCAACAATATGGACATCCAGTTTGCGCAGTCGGCCGTGTTCACCCCTTCAGACTTTGCTTTCCCGACCAATGCAGTTAAGGCAGAAACGACCCCCAATACCGAAATGATGCTTGTCGTAGACGTAGATTTACACCTGCTGGACGAACTTCATCATTTCGGTACGGTTAAAATATTAAAAGACCGGCGAACCGATCTTTATGAAGTAAGATTATTAAAGTAATACGACTTATTTCCTGAATATAAACCAGTAAACGATAAAAAGAATAATGATCACAATGGGTATGGTCCACTTCATAGCGGGCCCTGCCCCTTTGTCATTTTCTTCCTTCACTGCTTCCGGTGAGGGACCCGGATCACGCTCATGCGCAGCATAATCATGTTCGATAGGCTTATGTGGTTTATTGGGATCTTCGATGTGTTGAGGATTAATATTATTTTCCATGATTTTAGTTATTTGTTCTAAGATTACAACATTTTAACTCAGTAAAAGTTTTACCCGCGAAAGCTTATCTTTGCAGAAATGGCCCAGTCTAAGCATACATACACCCAACTGATCAAAGATGAAGCCCTGCAACTGGGTTTCATGGACTGTGGTATTGCCCGGGCAGAATTTCTCGAAGAGGAGGCACCCCGGCTCGAAGCCTGGCTCAAAAAAGACATGCATGGAAAGATGGGCTATATGGAAAATCATTTCGACAAACGCCTGGACCCACGCCTGCTTGTCGAAGGCGCCAAATCCGTGATCTCCCTGACCCTCAATTATTTCCCAGAAGAAAGACAACAGGACACCAGTGCACCCAAGCTATCCAAATATGCCTACGGCATGGACTATCATACCGTCGTTAAGGACAAGCTTTTTCAACTGCTGGATTTCATCAACACCCATATCGGTGAGGTAGGCGGCAGGGCTTTTGTAGACTCTGCCCCGGTACTCGACCGGGCCTGGGCAAAAAAAGCCGGCATCGGCTGGGTAGGCAAAAATAGCAACATCATCAGCAAAAAAAGCGGCTCATTTTTTTTTCTCGCCGAGCTGATCATCGACCTGGAACTGGAATATGACAGCCCATTTAGTACCGATCATTGCGGCACCTGCACCAAATGTATTGACGCCTGTCCGACAGAAGCCATCCTCTCCCCCTCCATCATCGACGCCAAAAAATGTATTTCCTACCTGACTATTGAACTCAAGGATGAAATTCCAGAAACCTTTAATGATAAAATGGACAACTGGATGTTTGGCTGCGATATCTGCCAGGATGTATGTCCCTGGAACCGCTTTTCAGTCCCCCACTCAGAGCCTTCCTTTAAACCCAATGAGCAGCTTTTGAATATGAAAAAAGAAGACTGGATGGACATTACAGAGGATGTGTTTAAAACATTGTTTAAACACTCTGCGGTAAAGCGCACCAAATTTAACGGGCTGAGCAGAAACCTCCAGTTCATTAAATCCAAATGACCCAAACCCTGATCATCAAACATATACCATGAAAAAAGTCTTCCCAATTATATTCCTGACGGCATGTACGCTCGTTGCCTGTTTTCAGCCAGTATATGCACAGAAAAAAACGAAAGAACGCAACTCTATACTGCATTTGAAAAGCAGGGCCGCAAATGCCCTTTCCGGGAGTGAATTCGCTCTGAAAATCCTCCCCGACGCGCTTGATCTGACGCAACGTGAGCAGCTGATCTTCGATCAGGTAAAACTAGGTAATGTACCCGATTTTTACTGGCAAATGATCCCGATAACGGACAGCATGCAGATCGATGGCAAAACATATAAAGTCCTATACCATGTTGCCGCCGATTATCTGGCGATAGGAAGCAACAGCGATTATTTTTATATCTCTCCCACACCTGCACTGGCCCAAAGGATCGCAGATTTGCTACATTGCAAGCTGCCCACCAGGAAAATGGTGAATGACATATATCTCCATGCAACAATCAAACTCGAGCCACAGCCTATACCGCCATCCATGGCCATGACCACGGTACCCGTGTTCTTAAAACACAATGGCATGGTCGCGGCGCAACTGGAGTTGCTGAATAAAGCAGCAGACAACCGTTCGGCCGCTGAACTGGTGGCAGGCAATAAAAAAGACGTCGTGGTATCCAATAAGATATATGGGGAAACAACAAAAAGAGTCGTCATCTATGGCTGGCACAAAACAGATGGCAAAGCGATACAACCACTGTACAACAAACACATCCATACCTGGGCAGACTATAGCCACGGCATGCGCCTGGTTTCTGATGTCGTTTATGTAAACGACAAGAAAACTTCGATAAAAAAGCTGCTAAAAGATCCGGCCCTGCATGTTTTACTAAGCGATGAAGGCAGTATAGCCAACCCATCGTACCCCATTCAGTAAGCTACATACCAATTTACTGCAAGAACCTTATTTTCCGAACTTCATCTTCAGCTGCTCCAGCATATCGTTGGTCACGTTCACCGCAGGCTTATCCTTTTTATAGGGCGTTGCAGGCTTGCCCGGAGCAGGCTTACTGCCTTCCGCTTTGTTAAAATTAGGTTTATTGAAAATCGGTTTATTTTGAACATAAGGTTTGCTGGCCTTGTTCTGTTCCTTTTTCCTAGACCACCTGGCCCAGATTTCGTCCAGTTTCTTCTTGGTATACAAGGGAAAATCGCCCTGCTTCATCCAGGCATAATAACTCGGTTCCACGTCAAACACCTGTTCTACCGTCTTGCCTTTATGTTTACCGAAGTTGAAGATCTCCTCATCATTCTCATTAAAGACCATACGGCCAGCAAAATCGACAGGCTTGTTCATATTTGTAAATAGAGCCAGGGCCTCCACGTCGTTCTTGACGGGTTTGCTGATCTGCCCCTGCTTATCTTCAAAATCCGCATCCTGGTAGCGCTCGATCTGTGAAAGCAACACCTCATAGGTCGCCCGGATATCTGCTTCCGCCGAATGGGCATTGATGATATCCTTATCACAGTAAAACTTATAGGCAGCCCTCAGCGTACGCTGTTCCATCTGGTGAAATATATTTTGTACATCTACAAACTTGCGGTCTGTCATGTCCAGATCTACATCTGCCCTCAAAAACTCTTCCAGCAACACTGGAATATCAAACCTGTTGGAATTGTAACCAGCAAGGTCGGCATCACCGATAAACTCGGCAAGTTCTTTGGCAACATCTTTAAATAATGGAGCGTTCTCAACATCTTTATCATAGATGCCATGGATCAAAGAAGAAGCCAGGGGAATTGGCATTCCTGGCTTGATGAGCATAGTCTTTATTAATTCAGAACCATCTGGCATTGCTTTTAAAATGGCAATTTCTACAATGCGATCCGATCCCACATTTACACCTGTAGTCTCAAGATCAAAAAAAGCAAGTGGTCTGTTTAAGTTTAATTTCATTTTAATTTTTAGATGTTGCTTTTCAAAAGTCGGAAAAATGATTCATTAATCCTTATAATTTTATGCATTACTAATGACTGAACCTCATTTTCTTTAATTTATCCTGTTAATTAAGAAAAACAAGATTTATCTTGCAAGCTTATTGCAGATCCTTTATGAAGTACCTCTCTATCTTCCTTTCCCTCCTTTTACTTGCCGGCACTGCAAAGTCTCAGGACGATTCTTTTGGTACTGTTACCCTGGAAGACCTCGAATTGAAAAACACCACACTGGACAGCCATGCGAATGCAATTGTCATCAAAGAATATGGCACATCCTCGATCGCCATGAATGACGCAGACGGCACCACGCAGCTCAACCATGTTTATAAAATACGTATTAAAATTCTAAACAGCAGCGGTTTCGAACACGGCAATGTAGTGGTCCCCATCTATAAATATGGAGATAAAGAAGAATATATAGACAACATGCTCGCGAAGACCGTCATCCTGCAAAACGGTCGGATGGTAGAAACGCTTCTCGACAAGAAAAAGGTATTCACTGAAAATAAAAGCAAATACCTCAGCTTGTATAAGTTCACCCTGCCCAACCTGCAGCCAGGCTGCGTAATCGAGTATTCTTATCGCCTGACCTCGCCCAGGATATTCAATTTTAAAACCTGGGAAATGCAATCCGATATCCCCAAACTTCGCAGTGAATACCTGGTCAATATACCCGCTATCTACAATTATAATGTTTCGCTCCGGGGAGTCTTAAAACTGAATTCCGTAAAGCCCGAACTGTACAAAGAATGCCTTTCTATCGCTGGTACCAAGATCGACTGCTCAAAAATACTTTACAGCATGGACAATATCCCTGCTTTTGTAGAAGAGGACTACATGACCGCGCCAAGCAATTTCAAATCGGCCATCTATTTCGAATTGTCTGATATACAGCGATTGAATGGCAGCAAACAGGACATCACCAAAACCTGGAAAGATGTAGACTACGAACTGGTCAGCGACCGGGCCTTTGGCAGCCAGATCAAGCGCAAGGACCTTTTTAAAGCCGTTATGCCGGAGATCCTGAAAAACATATCTGATCCGCTGAGTAAAGCCAAAGCGGTGTACCAATACATCCAGAAAAACATCAAGTGGGACAACTACTACGGTATGTACAGTCCAGACAACATCAAGAAAGCACTTGATATGCATTCAGGAAGCACCGCTGACATCAATCTGGCACTCATCGCAGCCTTGATGGCGGCCGACCTGGACGCGGAAGCGCTGATCTTGTCGACCAGGAACAACGGCACGGTAAACGACCTCTTCCCTGTTATATCTAATTTCAACTATGTGGTGGCTAAAGTGAATATCGACAACAAAAGCTATCTCCTGGATGCTTCCGACCCCCTATTGCCCTTTGGCTTGTTGCCCCTGCATTGCATCAATGACCGCGGCCGGGTAATTAACCTGAAGAAACCCTCCTATTGGTATGATCTGAAGGCTTCTCAGAAAAACTCGGTGCGGCATTCGCTGGAAGCCAACCTAACCCCGGAGGGGAAAATAAAGGGCAAACTTGTCACTTACAGCATGGGTTATGCAGCATTAAACAAAAGAAACCAGATTAAAAGAGCAAACGGTGCAGATGAATATGTGGAGCACCTGGATGAACAAATGCCCCGCATCCGCATCGTAAAACATGAAATACTCAATATAGACAGCGTAGAGAATCCGCTCATAGAGAAATACGACCTGGACATCGATGCCTTTGATCAGACGGGACTGGACCGCATATTTTTCAATCCCTTCTTTTTGGACAGGGTGGTAAAGAACCCATTTAACCTCAATGAACGGACGTACCCGGTAGATATGGGCGCCGCTTATGATCAGCAGGTTTTCATCAAACTCAACCTGCCCGGCACCTATACCATTTCTGATCGTCCAAAAAATATATCGCTCGCGCTGGCCGAAGCCGGCGGCAAATATATGACCAGTGTGGGGGAATTGGACAACAGCGTTGTTTTCCATCAGGTCTTGAAACTGGACCGGCCTACTTATCAGCCGCATGAATACCTTTCCTTAAAGGAATTCTACAGCAGGATCATTCAGCAGCAAAAGACCGATATCGTCCTCAAAAAAGTAAAATAACGATGTTCAAAAGAATATTTTGCCTGCTGATCCTTACCTGGTGCCATAGCGCCTCCGATGCCCAGATCCAATATGCCGAGCAACTCATTCCACAGGCATTGAAAAGCCGGGCCACCGCAGTGGTCCGGGATATGGAAACCACCGTAGACATGCGGGCACCGGACAATGTCAGCGTATTCATAAAAAAGGTCATCACCGTACTCAACACAAACGGCGATGAGCGCGCCAGGCTGGTACTCGGTTACGACAAAAGCACCGCTATAAAGGGTGTCAAAGGACAAATCCTTAATGCATCAGGCATCCCCACCGGTAAGTTCTCCCTCAGCCAGTTTAAAGATGAAAGTGCTGTAAATGATTTTTCTATGTTTGAAGATTCCCGTAAAAAGCACTTTTTACCAAATGTAAATGTTTATCCCTACACCATCATCTACGAATATGAGATCCGGTATAAGCAAAACCTGATTGTGCCCGACTGGTACCCCAAGCCGCATCCGCAGGTGGCTGTAGAAAACAGCAAGTACACCTTTATCTGTAAACCGGAAGATGAGATCAGGATCAAAGAATTCAATTATGAAGGCAAGCCTTTCGTCAGCAGGGATGAAAAACAAAAGACCTATACCTGGACGGCTAAAAACCTGCAGGCCTCGAAATATGAAGCTTACAGCCCGGATCCGGACACCTATCTGACCTATGTAAAAATCGCACCCTTGAATTTTGTATACTACAAATCCAAGGGAAGTTATAAAAACTGGGAAGAACTGGGCAAATGGATTTACAATGACTTGCTGAAAGACCGCGGAAAACTGCCGGAAAGCACTATACAACAAGTGAAAGACCTGATCAAAGACTGTAAGAGCGATACCGAAAAAGCCAGAAAAATCTATGCCTTTATGCAGCAAAAAACGCGTTATATCAGTGTACAGATCGGTATCGGTGGCTTCCAGCCTTTTACCGCAACGGAGGTGGACCAACTGGGCTATGGCGACTGTAAAGCATTGGTCAACTACATGCAAAGTCTGTTGGAGGTGGCTGGAATCCCTTCCTGGTATTCTGTAGTTTATGCGGGCAGAGCTAAGAAATCCTTAGAACACGATTTTGCCAGTATGGACCAGGCCAACCACATTATCCTCTGTATTCCTTTTAAAAAAGACACCACATGGCTGGAATGCACCAGTCAAAAAATCCCTTTTGGCTATTTGGGGAATTTTACGGACGACAGGACCGTCCTGGCCTGCACACCCGAGGGAGGTAAATTGATACAGACACCAAAATTGACCACCGCCATGAACCTCCTGAGCCGAAAGGCAGAGCTCCAACTGAGCAAGGAAGGAAACATCACCGGAAGCATCCATACTGAATTCCGTGGTTCTCAGTACGAGAACTACGAAGGACTGATGGAACAGTCGCCCGCAGAAAAAGAGAAATCGCTTAAAAAAGAGTACGATATTGACAACATCAATTTCAACAAGATCAGCCTTAGTCAGGAAAAAGAACAGAACCCATTAACCAAAGAAGCCCTGGATATTACCATAAAAAGCTATGCGCCGGTCAATCAGAAAAGGATGTACCTGGTGGTCAATGCATTCAACAAGACCAACTCCATCCAGGAAGTAAGAAACAGGACACTGCCCGTATACATCAACAGGGGCTATACTGACGAAGACCAGATCAGTTACAGTCTGCCGGATGGATATACGGTAGAATTGAAGCCGGAGGACAAAGAGATCACCACACCCTTTGGCAAATACACTGCGCGCATCAGTCAGGATGGCAATAAACTGCTTTACTACCGCAAAATAAGTATCAATGAAGGTACCTGGAAACCGGAGGATTATACCGGATTTTATGAGTTTATGAGTACAGTGAGCAGCAGCGACCAGGCTAAAGTGATCCTGACGAACAGGGAAGTTAAATAAAAGATTACCTGGATTTTAATGTACCCGCTTTGACAATCACGCGCTGATAGGCGGGCAGACTGAGGTCATCCACGACAACGCCTTTAGACGTAGAGGCATGCACAAAGAAATTATTGTTCAGATAGACCCCTACATGGTCTACCGCTCCACCACCAAAAGCAAAGAAGATCAGATCACCTTCCTTTAGTTGCGCCAGGTTTTTCTGTACCACCACCTCGGCCTGATCACGCGAGATCCTCGGCAGGCTCAGTCCATAAATTTCTTTTTGAAGCAGCAATGCAAAGCCGGAGCAGTCTATCCCCTGTTTATCGAGGCCGCCAAACTGATACCGTACCCCAGTCCATTCAGTAATGAAGTTGTAGAGCTTTTTGCTCTTAAGTAACGACATGGCCTCCGCCGCTTTCGCGGCTTTGCTGCCTTCACCCGGCACCCCTCCTTTGTATTTCCTCGATCCGCAGGCCGAAAACAGCAATAAACCACACAACAACACCATTACATTTCTATTCCTGCCTGTCATATCCTATTGTTTAATTAGCCTCTGTATTTCGTCCAGTTTCAATAAAGCTTCTACCGGCGTCAGTACGTTCACATCCAGGTTGTTCAACATATCCCTGATCTTCACCAGCACAGGATCGTCTACAGCAAACATATGCAGCTGATAGGCCTGGTTCTGCACTTTCTTGATGCTGTCTTTGATGCTTTGTCCTTCCGTACGGTCTATTTCAAGCTTCTTTAAGATCTCATTGGCCCTGTTGATCAGTTTAGGTGGCATCCCGGCCATCTTAGCCACATGAATACCAAAACTATGCTCACTGCCTCCGGGGATTAATTTCCTTAAGAAAATCACCTTATTGCCTACTTCCTTAATCGACACATTGAAGTTCTTGATTCTCGACATGGTATTGGCCAATTCGTTCAGCTCGTGATAATGCGTCGCAAATAAGGTCTTTGGCTTGGCGGAAGGATGTGTGTGCAGGAATTCGGCGATCGCCCAGGCGATCGAGATCCCGTCGTACGTACTCGTACCCCTACCGATCTCATCCAGCAGGATCAGGCTATTGTCTGAAATATTGTTGAGGATACTGGCCGTTTCGTTCATCTCCACCATAAACGTACTCTCTCCGGACGATAAATTGTCTGAAGCACCTACCCTGGTAAAGATTTTATCCACCAAGCCGATAGAAGCCGCCTTGGCAGGCACGAAACATCCCATCTGGGCCATGAGCACGATCAGACCGGTCTGGCGCAGGATGGCCGACTTACCCGACATATTGGGTCCGGTGATGATGATGATCTGCTGACTGTCGTTGTCCAGGAAGACATCATTGGTGATATATTCCTCGCCTACCGGAAGTCTTTTTTCTATGACCGGATGCCGGCCGCCTTTGATGTCCAGCACTTTGCCTTTGTCCAGTTCCGGCTTCACGTAGTGGTTCTTCACCGCCAGTTTGGCGAAGCAAAGCAACACATCAAGCTGACCGATCAAATAGGCGTTCAACTGAATTGGCCGGATATAGGCGGCCACCTGGTACATCAGTTCGCCGTACAGTCTGAACTCAATGTGCTGGATCTTTTCCTCGGCACCGAGGATCTGCTCTTCATATTCCTTTAATTCCGGAGTGATATATCGCTCCGCGTTCACCAGCGTCTGCTTCCGGATCCAGTCAGCCGGAACCTTATCCTTATGGGTATGAGTGACTTCCAGATAATATCCAAACACATTGTTGAACGCTACCTTTAAGGAAGGGATACCTGTAGCCGCCGCCTCTCTTTTCTGGATCTCTACCAGGTAATCCTTACCACCGAAGGCGATTTTACGCAGGCGGTCGAGTTCATCATCGATGCCATCGGCAATGACATTGCCCTTGATCAGCAACGCCGGAGGATCTTCCTGCAATTCCCTGGCTAGCTTTTCCTGTATGGCTGCACAGGGGTTCAGCTGGTCGGCCAGAACCGATAAAAATGGATTGTTGGCCGCATTGGCCAGTGTTTTTACTTCGTCTATGGAGGCTAAGGCCTTTCTCAGCTGGCATAGCTCCCGCGGGCCTGCCTTTTGCAGTCCCACTTTGGAAATCAGTCTTTCCAGATCACCGATCTGTTTGATGTGTTGCAGAAAATCCTGCATGAGGTCATCCCGCTCCACCAGGAACTCCACCATGCCCAGTCTTTCCTGTATTGGTTTAAGCTCTTTTAATGGCATCACAATCCATTTGTGCAACATCCTGGCGCCCATTGGGGTACAAGTATCGTCGAGCACTTCAAACAAAGTGACCGCATTGTCATTGGCTGAGCTCACCAGTTCCAGGTTGCGGATGGTAAAGCGGTCGAGCCACATGTATTTATCCTCTTCTATACGCGATATAGAGGTAATGTGCTGCAGGTTACGATGTACGGTTTCATTAAGATAATGCAAAATGACCCCTGCTGCAATAACCCCGGCGGTCAACTTATCAATTCCAAAGCCTTTCAGCGAGGCAACCTCAAAATGCTTGGTCAGGACTTCCTGGGCATAATCTATGGTAAAAGCCCAGTCGTCGAGCGTATATGTATAAAACTTATCGCCAAACAGCTCCAGGAAATCGCTGCGTTTGTTTTTCTGAAACACCACTTCCGTAGGCCGGAAGCCTTGTAAAAGCTTATCGATATACTCTGCATTGCCCTGGGCCAGCATAAATTCGCCCGTAGAGATATCCAGAAAGGCCACACCCAATGTGCCCTTCTCGAAATATACGGAAGCCAGGTAATTGTTGGACTTCTGATTGAGGATATTGTCGTTGTAAGCGATCCCCGGCGTAACCAGTTCAGTTACCCCACGTTTCACTATGGTTTTGGTGGCTTTGGGATCTTCCAGTTGGTCACAAATGGCGACCCTTTGGCCCGCCCTGACCAGTTTGGACAGGTAGTTTTCTAAAGAATGGTGCGGAAAACCGGCCAGTTCCAGTGCGCCCCCATTTGGCCCTGTTCCCCTGCGGGTCAATACGATACCTAATATTTGGGCAGTCTTAATGGCGTCTTCACCAAATGTTTCATAAAAATCGCCTACCCTGAACAATAACAATGCACCCGGATACTTTGCCTTGATGGCATTGTACTGCTGCATTAGTGGTGTTTCTTTATTCTTTTCTTTAGCCAAAATGAACTTGTTTACAAAATCGTAAATATACTACCTTTAAGCACGGGGCACAGCGTTTTGTGAGAAAATTATAAAAATTGTGAGTAAAATGTATCCTTTCGCGACGATCTGTTACTTTAGCCCAAACCCATTAAATCCTTGAAATATAATCCAAAAACAAGGCCAGGGCCTGACGTTTCTGAGCGGTCAGGTCGAAGTCGAGTTTATGCATCAGGTAGTCTTCCAGGTCGATGTCCGGATGTGCCGGAAGTGCCTTTAACAATTCTGCACGGTGGGCCAGCCCATAAGCTAAGGCATCATTGAATTCCTTAATAAATGTCTCCGGAATCTTTTTATTGGCCACCCAGGCGGCATACACAAAGGGCAGACCAGTGAAGTTCATCCACTCCTGCCCCATATCGTAAGCATATGCAAAATCCTTCTTCCGGCCAAAGGTACGGTCGCCAATCAGCACCATCGCATCAGCACTTGCATTTTCTTCTAGCACACTATTATGATCAGCCCCTTTACCATCAACCAAAAACTCCACTTCCTTTTTCCAGTGAAATTTAAGCAGGACCTTAGCCAGGTTGTTAGAGGTTCGGGACTGCGGGTCGAGTTTTAAAGTTCGGATCTCCTGCACCGGAACCTTGCTGAATATAAATACGGAATTGACTTCCCCAACAGAACCAATACAATAATCGGCGACAATATTGGCACCTGACACCTGCGGAATGACTGCCACAGGAACCAAACCTATATCTACCTGTCCATCAATCAATTTATTGGCGCAATCTGAAGGAATATCTAAACTTAATTCTATTGTATTGATCAGTCCCGAATGTTCAATACCGTAAATAAAAGGCTTGGTATTGGTGTACGAGACCGCAGAAATCTTAATCTTATCCAAGGTAAAAATCTACTTTAGGTCGGCAGTTAAATGCTCAATATTGTTAAAATCCGTGATCGTAAATACGTCATCTTTCAGAAGCACACGGTACAGCGTGGTATTGTGGTGTGGAAACTCGGTCATTTCTTTGAGGGGACGGTTCAGCAGCACACAAAACAAGAGGCGCATCGCCCGTCCGTGCATACATACCAATACCGTTTTCTCATCAACGGCTTTCTTTATGATCTCTACAGCGATCTTTTGTCTGATCACCACGGCATTCGGACTCTCGCCGCCTTCAAAACAAGCGTCGTAATCTTCCACCTGCCATCTGTCCATAATGCCCTGAAAAGCTTGTATCGCATCTTCCGTATTCGGTTTGCCTTCCCATATGCCCCAGGCCAATTCATCCAGACCTTCCAGCTGCTCCCAGGCAATCCCCTTATCTAAAAAACCCTGCACCGTCTGATGGGTACGCTTCAGTTTGGACGTGTAGATTTTATCGAACGGCACGTTCTCATACTTTTCAAAAAAGGCTGCCGCCTGTGCCCTGCCTTTATCGTTCAGGTCGGCATTGACACCCCTTCCCTGTACAATACCCTGCCTGTTTAAATCGGTTTCCCCGTGTCTGATGATGTATAGTTCTTTCTCCATGAATAGTTTAGTTCTCCTGCTAAAATTAATTGATTACCGGCAGCTTATAAAACTGAGGCTTTGCAGCATCTTCAAATACAACGTCTGTATAATCTGTCACCACATTGTACAGGGTATCTCTTTCTATAGGTTGTCGCTTCACTTGCCTGATTAGTTCCACGAGATCCTTTGTACTCATAGCCGGCGTTTGTTCCTCCGCTCCTGCCATCGAATATATTTTGGTGGTATCGTCCAGCGTACCGTCTATATCGTCAACACCGAAGTTGAGCGACAGCTGTGCGGTCTGCCTGCTGATCATCGCCCAATAGGCTTTGATATGGTCGAAATTATCCATATAGATCCTTGCAATGGCGTAATTCCTCAGATCTTCGATCACCGAAACTTCAGTCACATTGCTCATCTGATTGTTCTGGTTTCTGAATTTCAATGGAATAAATGCCTGGAAGCCTCCACTTTTATCTTGCTGCTGACGCAAGCGCTCCATATGGTCTACCCGGTGCCAGAACTGTTCGATATGACCGTAAAGCATCGTCGCGTTGGTCTTCATCCCCAGCTTATGCGCCTGTTCGTGGATATCAAGCCACTGCTCGGCATTGCATTTATCGTGCGCGATCTTTTCCCTCACTTCAGGGTGAAAGATCTCCGCACCCCCGCCGGGCATAGAATCCAGGCCTGCTTCCTTCAAATATTTCATACCATCGTAATGGCTGAGCTTTGCTTTTTTAAAGATATAGTAATACTCTACCGGAGTGAGCGCTTTGATGTGAAGATCAGGGCGGTGTGCTTTGGCCCTTCTAAAAAACTCACTGTAAAAATCCAGGTTTTGCTTAGGCACCACCCCACCGGTGATGTGTACTTCAGTAACCGGTTCGCCGTCATACTTTTTCAGAACATCGATCATGCCGTCCACACTCATCTCCCAGCCTTCTTCCCTTTCCTTGATCATGCGGGAATACGAACAAAACTTACAGTCGTACACACAAACATTGGTCGGCTCGATATGAAAATTGCGGTTGAAATAGGTCCTGTCGCCATGCTTTTCTTCCCTGATGTAATTGGCCAATACACCCAAATACCCCAGCTCGGCATGTTCGTACAAATACACGCCTTCGTCAAATGAAATGCGCTCCTTATTTTTCACCTTTAAGGCAATCGCTTTAAGCGGCTCCGGCAAGCCGGGATCTTTTAATAAAAGAGCAAGTTTAGCACTGGTATCCATCTGTTGATTTTATTATACACAAAAGTAAGATAAAATCATAACATAGTCCGCCCATAATCCAGATTACCTGTCAGTATGATGTCAAAGGAACTAAACACCGTCTTATCGGCCTATATGTTGTTAACCAAGGCTGTTCAAGAAATAATCAAGCGTTGTTTTTAGGCGCCAGAAGGCACCATCATTTTCTACGCACGACATTCCCCACTCATTTAACAGGCTGATTATTAATAAATTTACGAATCAACATAAAGCCGGATTAATTACTGCATATTTGACGAAACCCCAAACAACACATGCCAGAATTTAAGGTTGACCTCAGCAACTGCGACCGTGAACCTATCCATATTCCCGGACAAATACAATCTCACGGTTTCTTGATCGTACTCGACCAGGAAAGCATCCTGAGCCATTGCAGCGACAACATATACGACTTGCTCCAAGAAAGCGCTTTACAGTTGCTGGGACGACCCTTACAACACGTCGAACGGCTCATTGGCAGCGACTATCCATCCGGATTTATTGCCGGACTGCTTAGCCTTGGAAAGATCAATAACAGTTTTGAACAGATCAATCCCTTTGAACTGGAGATTTCCGGCAAAACCTATTATCTGATCATCTCAAAAGGTATAGACTGCTTTCTACTGGAATTTGAACCGGCACTTTTAGATGCTCAGTCTGATGTACAGAAAATGATGGGGCATTCCATCTCCAAAATGTTATCGAACAAGAACATGCAAAACCTGCTGGACAATACGGCTGTACAGGTTAAAAATACGATTCATTATGACCGCGTCATGATCTATAAGTTTGCAGAGGACGGACATGGGGAAGTAGTGGCAGAGGCGAAAAATGAAGAGCTTAATTCATGCCTTGGCCTGCATTATCCCGCATCAGACATCCCCAGACAAGCCCGGGAACTCTATAAACTCAACCTGACACGCATCATCGCTGATGTACATACCAGCCCTGTATACATCTCCGCAGGGGCAGATCCCGGGCTGTCCGTTGACCTTACCCAATCGCAACTCAGAGCGGTTTCACCTATACACATCCAGTACCTCAAAAATATGGGGGTTGCCTCCAGCTTTAGCATATCCCTCGTCGTTAAAAATGAGTTGTGGGGATTGATTGCCTGCCACAATTATACTCCGAAATTCATCGACTACCGGTCCAGGGAATCTTCCAAACTATTGGGCCAGATCTTATATTCCGCACTGGAATTCCGGGAGGAAGAGATACATCAGCAAACCCAGGAGGCTTTCAAAGCCAATCTGGATAAACTTACCAAGCAGCTACAGGAAACAACCAGTATTGAGGATGCGCTGACCAAATATCCGGTCAATCTGCTGGATGTGCTACATGCCAGCGGTGCGGTTTTAGTGTACGAGAAAAACATAGTAAAGCTCGGCATTACGCCAAATGACGAACAGCTCAGCGCATTGATTGACTGGGTGAAGGAGAACAACCACAAGCCTATATACCATGTTACCAGTCTTCAGGCTGTGTACCCACAGGCAGTGGAGTACCATAGCATTGCAAGCGGCATGATGGTGGCCGTACTTTCCAGGGAACTCGGGGAATTTGTGATCTTTTTCAAGCCGGAGCAACTTCAGTCAATCACCTGGGCTGGAAATCCCGAAAAGCAATTGACCGTTCAGGCCGACGGCTTACTTCACATTTCACCCAGAAACTCCTTTAACGATTGGTCTCAAACGGTAACAGCAACATCGGTCAACTGGAGCGTTGAAGAAATGAGTTCCATACTTCGTCTGAAGGAAGAGATCACCTATGCCATTAATCAAAAAGCGGGAGCTATCCGGTTGTTGAATGAAAAGCTGCAACAGGCATACGAAGAACTGGATACCTTCAGCTATACCATCTCTCACGATCTGAAAAACCCAATAACAGCTATAAAAAGCTATGCCCAGCTTTTAGCAAGAAATGAGAGTTTCGCAGCACGGGATAAAATGATGCTGATCCGGATCGCGAACCGGGCAGACCAAATGAAACTGATGATCGATGCCGTACTGGACTACTCCCGGATTGGCAGATCAGAATTTAAATACCTCAGCATTGATACCAATGCACTGATCGAAGATATCGTCAAGGAACTGGAGTTGGTATACGACACTCAAAATTTACGGATCACAGTCGGAAAGACACCCCAATTGCAAGGCGACCCGATGATGGTGATGCAAATATTCTCCAACCTGATCGGCAATGCGGTGAAATATTCCATGCATTTGGATACCGCGCATGTCCACATTGAAGGAACGGTAAATGACGCAGACATTTGTTATTCCATCAAGGACAATGGTCTAGGAATCGCTGCACGTGACCTGCCGAATGTATTTGAACTGTTCAACAGAATGGAAAACGTAAAGGACATTGAGGGTTCGGGCGTGGGCTTGGCCATCGTAAAACGAATCGTAGAAAAGCATAAGGGCCGGATCTGGGCAGAAAGTGAATTAAATGTAGGTTCTGTATTTTTTGTAAGCTTTAACAAATAACTAAGCTTTAACAAATAAAACCTTCTTTTTGCAGAATTCCTCCACCCCTGATGACCTGCTTATCAATACCATTAAAACTCCCGCATCTGACCCCATTACTGCGCCTTTACATATTGTTCAATAAAATCCTTTCTTGGGATCATGTGCAGGTAGGCATAATCGCCTGAAAGCTGTTTACGCTGTTTGAGCTGATACAGGAAATGTCCGCCAAGGTCTACGATGATCGGGCAGCGCGACTGATACCAGACCCGGTGCGGATTTTTCCAGCAAAAAGAGTAATAACAGGAAGTTAAGGGAATGTCCCTCAACTCCGGGTGCCGGAAATTCAATGCTTTGGCCCTGCCCCTGCCAGACAATAAATCGTGTTTCCTGATCATAGAAAGGTTGTCACTGTGACAAAACTCATAACCCGAAATCCTCTGGTCGTCCACATCCGGCAGATGCTTTAATACCCGAAAACCTTTAAACTTCTTACCGTTCAACACCCACACCAGTTTTGGATAATACGCCTCCCTGCTCTCCAGTTCCTGCAGGCAGATCGGTGAATTTTGAAACTCTATTGTGGTACCGCAAGGCGTATACACATCTGCCCGATGCAGCTCCCCCATAGCACTATCCGCAAAGCTGACCTCCCTGTAAGAGGCCGGAAATGCATTTTTCCAGTCGCGGTGCCATGGTGTCTCTCCAAATAAAGAGGTATTGATCTCCATAATTGTATGCCGATAATCTTAGCAGCATACAAAATTATACTAATCTCCTTAGCACTCAAAATTTTTTACACCTTTTCAAAATTTTGGTACTTCCGCCAAAAAAGTGATGTATACCCAATTTTGATGTTTGTCCGACTATATCCTGGTGTCCTTATACATCTGAATTCAATCAATCCACATCTAAATTTTTTAGATATCATAATTGCACCTATCTTTACGCTGCGTGCAGTAGGGTCGCTAAAAGGATAAAATCCCCCTGTCACACACCTAAATCACGAATTGTTAAGCATGACCGCAAAAAGACTGGAGGGTATCAGTGAGTACTACTTCTCCCAAAAACTAAGGGAAATCGAGTCCCTGAATAAAGAAGGAAAGAACATCATCAACCTGGGTATCGGCAGTCCCGATCTCCCGCCACATCCCGATGTGATCAAAACCTTGCAGGAGGAAGCCGGAAAACCTGGCGTGAACGGATATCAGGGCTACAAAGGTATTCCTGCCCTGCGACAAGCCTTTGCGGACTGGTACCAGCAGTGGTACCGCGTAACGCTCAACCCAGACACTGAAATATTGCCGCTCATTGGTTCCAAAGAAGGCATCGTACACATTTGCATGACCTACCTGGATGAAGGCGACGAAGCACTGATCCCTGATCCGGGCTATCCGACCTACGGAAGCGCAGTCAAGCTGGCCGGTGGAAAACCGGTAAGCTACCTCCTGCAGGAAGCGAACAACTGGTATCCCGATCTCGAAGCCCTCGCAGCGACCGACCTGAGCAAGGTGAAACTTATGTTTGTCAACTATCCCCATATGCCTACCGGCCAGCGGGTGGCCCCGGGCTTGTTTGAAAACCTAGTGCGCTTTGCGAAAGAAAACGATATCCTGCTGGTGCACGACAACCCTTACAGCTTCATCCTGAACGACAATCCTTTGAGTCTACTGGAAGTACCAGGGGCAAAAGAAGTTGTACTCGAACTAAACTCCCTGAGCAAATCGCACAATATGGCCGGTTGGCGCATCGGTGCGCTTTGCGGATCAAAAGAACGGATTGAAGAAGTGCTGAGGTTCAAGAGCAATATGGACAGCGGTATGTTCATGCCGCTGCAACTGGCGGCAGCAAAGGCCCTGAGCCTGGGTGCCGACTGGTACGCACATATCAACAGCATCTATGCCCAACGCAGGGACAAAGTATACGAGATCCTCGATATGCTGGACTGCACGTATGAACGCACACAGGTAGGCCTGTTTATCTGGGCCAAAATCCCCGATCAATACAAGGATGGTTATGCTCTTAGTGATGAGATTCTGTACGGCGCTAATGTTTTTCTTACACCAGGAGGCATATTCGGCAGTCAGGGTAACCGCTACATCAGGATCAGTCTCTGCGGGGATGTGTCCAGGTTCGAACAAGCGATCGACCGGATCAGTAAATCAAGCAGATAAATATTAACTTTGACTCATGAAGATAGCAGTAGTCGGCCTCGGACTTATCGGTGGTTCCATGGCTTTAGTGTTAAAAGAGAAAGGCTTTGCCACCAAAGTATACGGTGTGGACAACCAGGAGGCACATACCCGGAAAGCATTGGAATTGGGAATCGTAGATGAAATAACCGACCTCGACAACGCCGTCGCCAACAGCGACCTGATTATACTGAGTGCACCAGTAAGTGCCTGTGTCACCTTATTGCCCCTGGTATTGGACCGGGTAGAAAACCAGGTCGTACTCGATACCGGTTCTACCAAATCAGCCCTGTTAAACGCAGTAAAGGGACACCCAAAAAGAGGCAGGTACATCGCTACCCACCCCATGTGGGGCACCGAGTTCAGCGGGCCTGAAGCTGCAACGACGGACGCCTTCACCGGACGGGCGAATGTGATCTGCAATGCGTCAGAATGCGATAAAGATGCCCTGGCTACAGTCGAACAAGTGTACACCCTGCTTGGCATGTACAATGTCTATATGGAAGGCAAAGACCATGATGTACATGTGGCCTATGTAAGCCACATATCCCACATCACCTCCTTTGCCCTGGCCAATACGGTACTAGAAAAAGAACGGGAAGAAAATGCCATATTTGAACTCGCCAGTGCGGGTTTTGAAAGCACCGTCAGGCTGGCAAAAAGTAGTCCGGCGATGTGGATGCCCATCTTCAAGCAAAACAAGGAAAATGTATTGGATGTACTCAATGAACACATCTCCCAGCTCAGGAAATTCAAAGCCAGTATTGAAAAGGAAAACTGGGAGTATCTGACTGAGCTGATGGAACAGGCCAACAGGATCACAGATGTCCTCAACCGCAAATAGTAGTTAATAATAACTAATAGTAACCTTCACCCCGTCCGGATTATTGTCAAAGCCCATAAACAAAGTTTTAGAGCCTGCATCCCAGGAAGTCCGGACGTTCGTCAGCTCCTTATCTTTCTGATCCGTAGTAACGATTTTTTTAGGTTGGGCAGGCAATAAAATCCGCATGCTGTTGACCGTATTGAGTGGACTTTTACACACAAAAAAGTAGCTCTTCGCGCCCCTTTTTTCGTCATAAACCCTAGCTGCAGCAGCCAGAACGGCAGGTCTGGACCGGTCTTTCACCCTGTTGAGGTTGTAAAGAAAACCCTGCTCACCCGGCCGGACCACTTTCTCCCCAAGCACAGGCAGTTCCGGATCAAACAGATCCACCACCGGTCCTTTGATGTGATAAGGCTGCGTATCCGCCAGTTCGTCCATTACAGCAACGATATCATACGGACCGCGGGACAGATACAAATTATTCTTGAACAGCAGCTTTCCCGCCTTCGCATCCACCTCAAATGCCTGGCGCAATGTTTTCAGGTAGCCGGCATCCCCTCCTACCTGCAACACGAATTCTTTTGGATCCTGACGGATTACATACACCGAGCCCTTGCCAAAACCCAGCTTTTTGCCGGCCTCTCCTTTCAGGCCCATCAGACCGAACAGGTGCTCCGAAGGCGCTTTAAATGTAAGGCCTTTGGTATTCCACCACTCCAGCACCGACTGGTACGGGTCGTTGTCGCTGCCACAATATACCAGCACCCCACCCGACTTCACCCATGCGGCTAGATGGCGGTGCACCTCCTCCGCAAAGGGCTTCATATTGGAATAACTCATCACCAGCACTTTAATGTCTTTCAGCGTATTTTTAAAAGCCAGGTTCTCCATGTGCACCGTCTGCACCGGTACCCCATTTTTCAACAACGGCAGTGTTTGTCCGTAGAAATTCGCAAACTTAGGATCGTCATATCCCTCATGCACCGGAAAGCGCTGAAACATCAGGCTATTGCCCATCAGCACCCCAACTCCATTGACACCCGTCACTTTATCGGCCGCCAGGGGCATATCATTCAATGCATTGACCATCACCTGCATCTGTGTCGAATAATATTTTGGGATCAGCACCTCCTCTTTGCTATTGGCTAATTTGTACGGATGGGTATAGATGCGCTCCGGCCAGGGCATGACCTCATAATTATTGACCATCGGGTAAAGAAGTTTTGCTGTGAACGTCGCCTGGTAATTGCGTTTATAATCACTCCAGTCGCGCGGCCGGTCCTCTATCGGATCGGTCAGGAAGAACATTTTTCTTCCTGTAGGTGCTGTCATGGAGACCATTGAACCATACTCCAGGAAGGCATTCTCAAAAACACGCTCTTTTTGCTGTCCGTCATAATGCGTAGGCTCCCTGGAAGTGCCTGTCCACACCTGTGCGATGTAGCCGTCGATACCCGGCAGTGAAGCCAGACTGGCCTCCGGGCTCACAATGCGCCAGGATGCATAGTTCACCAGTGAATGCGTAGCAATATATACCTTTATGGTCTTGCCCTGTTCCTTTCCATAAGATTTAGCGTACCCGGATACATCCTTGATGGCATTGTAATATAGCTGATATTTTAGTTTATTGGACAGGTAGGTATTCTCCGCCGACTCATGTTGCGCGCGCCAGTCAAAACCATAAAACTTTCGCCATTCCTCCTTAAAGACTTCACTGTACCCTGCCCTGGCCCAAAACTCAGGTTCTTCCAGAAAAATGGAAGTAATCCCCGCATCAATCACCCGCTTAATGACAGCAGTTTTCAAGTATTCCAGGAAAGACTGGACGGGCACGATATAAGGCACTCCACCACCATGCCAGATCACTTTGCCCTCCCGGTTCACCTGACCGATGTCCTGATGATTCTTACCATCCCATTTGCCCAGGAAATAGTCCTGATACTCACCCCAGGCGATCCCCGTCATAAAATGAGTTTGATAGCCCCGGTCGCGCCAGCTCCGGATGCGCTGCTCAAAAGTCATATCGGGCCGGTCGCCGGCGCCATAAATGATCGCGATGTCTGAACGCACGTCAATCTGTGGGATCCAGGGGCTGCCGGTCTGAAATGCCGTTTTTTCTTTTGGTGCAATGGAAGAAGGAGACTGGGCAATACATAGCCCTGAGGATAGCATCAAAGCAGCCATCACACAAGTGAGTACAGGTTTTTGGTTCATAAAATGGTTTCATTTGGTTGTTCACAACTAATGTAATGAAAAATAAATAAAAAGCTCAGCAACGAGTCTGTAATTGCTCCGTGTTTGCTATGTGCTCGCTACCGCTTCAGGGCATTTACATATCTTCTTAAGGGTTGCTTCGATTGCAAGCGAAGCAACAACGAAGGAGATACGAAGCAAACACTCTAGAGGATACGAAGGGATAACGACCACAGACCGAACCCATAGTAGCCTGTATGTAGCAACAAGTACAGATGTCTAATCCTGATATAGCTGGAGAGTCCTAAAACGGCTTGACACAGATCCTGAATTTGCTTGACATCGTCCTAAACTAGGGCTTATCTCGATGCTTAGCGGTCATTTTTTCAGGATAACCTCTAAAGAATCAGAAATTTAGTCATAAGAAAAATAATTAACAGACATAATTTCCGATATTCAACGAAAAAACAGGATGGCACCTGCTTTGTTTAATAGGTATTATGAATTTCAACAATTTTACGATAAAAGCACAGGAAGCGGTTCAGCAAGCTTCCGCCATAGCCCAGGGCAATCAGCAACAGGCTATTGAAACAGCGCATCTCCTTAAAGGACTGCTGACTGTTGATGAAAACGTGGTTTCTTATGTGTTGAAGAAATTAAACGTAAACCTGAATGTTCTGAACCAACATTTGGATACCCAGATTGAAAAATTCCCTAAAGTAAGTGGGAGCAATATATACCTGTCTTCAGGCAGCAATTCGGCCCTGCAAAAGGCGCAGTCGTATTTGAAAGAGTTTAAAGACGAGTTTGTGTCTGTCGAGCATTTATTGCTGGGATTGTTGTCTGTAAACGACGATACCTCTAAATTGCTGAAAGACCAGGGCGTCAATGAAAAAGACCTTAAAAAGGCCATTGCAGAGTTGAGGGGCGACAGCCGGGTGACCGACCAAAATGCGGAAGCCACCTACAACGCCCTGAATAAATATGCCCGCAACCTGAATGAATATGCGGAATCGGGTAAACTGGACCCGGTCATAGGTCGGGACGAGGAAATCAGAAGGGTGATACAGATCCTTTCGCGGCGGACTAAAAACAACCCGATCCTGATCGGTGAGCCAGGTGTGGGTAAAACAGCCATTGCGGAGGGTATTGCCTTCAGGATCATTAAAGGGGATGTGCCGACCAACCTCAAAACTAAAACGGTGTACTCTTTGGATATGGGCGCTTTGATCGCCGGGGCGAAATATAAAGGGGAATTTGAGGAACGTTTGAAGGCTGTAGTGAAAGAAGTGACGCAAAGCGACGGGGACATCATTCTTTTTATCGATGAGATCCATACACTTGTAGGTGCCGGAGGTGGCGAAGGCGCTATGGATGCGGCCAATATCCTGAAACCTGCACTGGCACGTGGTGAACTGCGTGCGATCGGTGCTACGACCCTGGATGAGTACCAGAAATATTTAGAAAAAGACAAGGCGCTGGAACGCCGTTTTCAAAAGGTGATCGTAAATGAGCCGGATACCCAGGATGCGATTTCGATCCTGCGTGGTCTGAAGGAACGTTACGAAACCCACCACAAGGTGCGGATTAAAGATGAGGCCATTATCGCGGCAGTGGAAATGTCACAGCGCTATATCGCCGACCGCTTTCTACCAGATAAAGCGATCGACTTAATGGATGAGGCGGCTTCAAAACTTCGCCTGGAGATGGACAGTGTACCGGAAAAAGTAGATGAGCTCAACCGCAAGATCATGCAGTTGGAAATCGAGCGGGAGGCGATAAAAAGAGAGAATGATACCCATAAGGTGAAGTCGCTCGGCGAAGAAATCGCCAATATGTCGGCGGAGCGCGATGAGATCAAGGCCAAATGGCAGGGCGAAAAGGATTTGGTAGACAACATCAACAACGAACTGGAGGGTATAGAGAACTACAAACTGGAAGCTGACCAGGCGGAGCGTGCAGGAGATTATGGAAAAGTGGCGGAGATCAGGTACGGTAAGATCAAGGAATCCCAGGATAAGGTAGAAAAACTGAAAGTACAGCTGGAAGGCTTACAAAGCGAAAGCAGGATGCTGAAGGAAGAAGTGACGGCAGATGATATAGCAGGTGTGGTGGGCCGATGGACAGGGATCCCGGTGACCAAACTGGTATCGAGTGAAAGGGAGAAACTTTTAAACCTGGAAGCGGAATTGCATAAGCGCGTAGCTGGTCAGCATGAAGCCATTGAGGCCATCTCTGATGCGATACGCCGCTCCCGTGCGGGATTGCAGGACAAACGCAAGCCAATTGGTTCGTTTATTTTCCTGGGCACGACCGGCGTGGGTAAGACCGAGCTGGCCAAAGCCTTAGCAGAGTTCTTATTTAACGACGAAAATGCGATGACCCGGATCGACATGAGTGAGTACCAGGAAAGGCATGCAGTATCGCGGTTGATCGGTGCGCCTCCGGGATATGTGGGTTATGATGAAGGTGGACAACTGACAGAGGCGGTGCGCAGAAAGCCCTATTCGGTAGTGCTTTTGGATGAGATTGAAAAAGCGCACCCGGATGTGTTCAACATCTTATTGCAGGTACTGGACGATGGCAGACTGACCGATAATAAAGGTCGTGTGGTGAACTTTAAAAACACGATCATCATCATGACCTCCAATATTGGCTCACATCTGATTCAGGACAATTTCAAGAACCTGAATGAGGAAAACCACGATGAGATCGTTGCGAAGACTAAAAATGAGTTGTTTGAATTGTTGAAGCAAACGATCCGTCCGGAGTTTCTGAACCGCATTGATGAGCTGATCATGTTTACCCCGTTGAACAGAAATGAGCTTAGGGATATTGTCAGCCTTCAGTTCAGAAATGTGCAGGAAACCCTGGCCGAAATGGGCATACAGATCGAAGCTTCTCCGGAAGCATTGGATTGGCTTGCCGAATTGGGCTATGACCCTCAGTTTGGTGCAAGGCCGTTGAAACGCGTGATTCAGAAACGCATCCTGAATGAGCTATCCAAGGAGATCCTGGCTGGAAAAGTCAGTAAAGACAGCAAGATCAAGCTGGATATGTTTGACCACAAGTTCGTGTTTTTGAACAACGAATAAGTTAGTTTCGTCATTGCGAGGGAAGCGCAGCGACGAAGCAATCTCACACCGGTAGTAGATATGAGATTGCTTCGTCGTTCCTCCTCGCAATGACGATATTATTAGTATAATTCGATTTCACACCGACTAAAACTACTTTTTCCTTGTCTCTATATTTGGCAAGAAGGCAGTGAGCAAACCAATCAGGGGCAGAAACGAGCACACATGATACACATACTCAATACTGGTATGATCGGCCAGATTGCCTAGCAAAGCAGAACCGATCCCACCCATACCAAAAGCAAAACCGAAAAACAAACCTGCTACCAGCCCCACTTTACCCGGGATCAGCTCCTGAGCGTAGACCAGAATGGCAGAAAAGGCTGAAGCAAGGATCATTCCGATCGGTACGATCAGCACGCCTGTCCAGAACAGATTGGCATAAGGCAGCATTAAGGCAAAAGGCGCAGCCCCTAAGATGGAAAACCAGATCACATATTTACGGCCGAAGCGGTCGCCGACCGGGCCACCTATCAAGGTACCCGCCGCCACAGAAAACAAGAATACAAATAAATAGATCTGTGAGGTTTGCACAGACACACCAAACTTGTGTATCACATAAAATGTGAAATAGCTGCTGATGCTGGCCATATAAAAGTACTTCGAAAAGATCAGCACGAGCAGGATCACAATGGCCATGATGACCTTGTTTCTGGAGAACGAATGTTGCTGGACCCGCACTTGTGCAGTCTTTTTACTTTGTAGATTGAAGATATACGCCTTATACCAATTGCCCACCCGGCTCAATATAAAAATAGCGAGCATTGCGATGACAGAAAACCAGACTACGCTGACTTGCCCATTGGGAACGATAATCCATGCGGCGAGAAGCGGACCGATTGAACTTCCAAAGTTGCCACCCAACTGAAAAATAGATTGTGCCAGTCCCCGCTTACCACCCGAGGCTGCATGGGCCATTCTTGACGCTTCCGGATGGAAAATAGAAGATCCTGTGCCGACCAGCGCCACAGAAACCAGCATCATATGAAAGCCATTGGAAAAGGCGAGAGTAACCAATCCGATCAGGGTAAAGCCCATCCCTATCGCCAGGGAATACGGCTGAGGCTTCTTATCGGTATACAGACCCACGAAGGGTTGGAACAGAGAGGCCGCCATCTGAAAAGTCAAGGTGATCAGTCCGATCTGAGAAAATGTTAAGTGATACGTTTGCTTCACCACAGGATAGATGGCCGGAATCAGCGATTGAATAGTATCATTCAGTAAATGAGAAAAGCTTAAGGCAAATAATATGGGAAAAACAGTTTTTTCTATCGGGGTCGGGGTAGATATCGCAGAATTCATGAATTGGTAGTAAGACGGCAAATGTACAAGATGCACGACCAATTGACAATTATTGACCTTCAAAAGCCTTTTTGTTAGACAACAATGGCATATAAATGACAATTGTTTAACTTTTAACAATATTCCTTAAATAAAGCACCAAAATCAGAACATTCTTACCTAAATATTGTTTATTAACTAATCCCAAGTATCATATATATGAAAATAGCCTATATTTCTACCTATCCGCCGCGCGAATGTGGAATAGCCACGTTCAACAACAACCTTTTGAAAGCAATCGGTCACAATAAAGAGACCGTTTCTGAAGACAGCTTTGTAGTTGCCATGAGCGATTCGGAAAATCTGGATGAATATGAATATCCCAAAGAAGTTAAATACATTATCAGACAGGAAAACCAGAAAGATTATATCCGCGGTGCGGATTACATCAATACAAGTTTCGCAGATGTCTGTATTATGGAGCATGAGTTTGGCATTTACGGTGGAGAGAGCGGAGTATATATATTGCCAATGATCGCCAGGTTGCAAAAGCCTCTGATCACCATATTGCATACGGTACTTAAAGATCCCAGTTATATTCAACTGACCATCATCAGGGAAATTGCTAAGCACTCTGCCAAAATTGTGGTCATGAGCCAAAGGGCAGTCGGATTCCTGACCAGTAAATATGGCATCTCTATCGACAAGATCCAACTGATTGAACACGGTGTACCTGATCTGGAAGCCAAAAACAATAATCCGGTGAATGCCTCACTGCCATTTAAGAACAAAAAAGTATTGTTCACTTTTGGCCTGATCAGCAGGAACAAAGGGCTGGAAACGGTGATTGAGGCCCTGCCCAGCATCGTGGCGAAAAATCCGGATGTGATGTATGTCGTATTGGGGACAACACACCCTGGCGTGATCCGAAATTCCGGAGAGGAATATCGCGACAGCCTGAAAAAGCTGGCCAGGAAGCTCAACGTAGAAAACCACCTTACGTTTATCAATAAGTTTGTTTCTGAGGAAGAGCTGTTTGACTACCTGACTGCCTGTGATATGTACATTACCCCTTATTTAAATGAGGCGCAGATCACCAGCGGTACACTCTCCTATGCGGTTGGCGCCGGGGCAGCAGTGATCTCTACTCCGTATTGGCATGCACAGGAATTGCTGGCCGACAACAGGGGTAAACTTTTTGACTTTAAGGATTCCAATGGACTGGCAGATATTGTCAATGATCTTTTTGAAGATAAAGAAAAGCTGCAACGTCTGAAATCGAATGCTTACAACTATGGGCTTCAGCTGCGCTGGCCAAAAACCGGTGAGGTCTATATCGATGCGCTGAACGACGCCATCGTGAAATCATTGACCGAAAAAGAAGACAACAGCAAACAGATCATCGATCCGGATATGATGCCGGCTTTCAGTATGGTGCATGTGCAACGGCTGACTGACGATACTGGAATTGTACAACACGCGAAATATGGCATCCCAAACTTAAAAGAGGGCTATTGCCTGGACGATAATGCCCGGGCTTTGATCCTGGTGATCCTGGCCTATCAGCAGAATAAAAGCCGTGCAGCGCTGGATTTGCTACCAATTTACTTAAGCTACATCCAGTACATGCAATGCGACGATGGTAATTTCAGAAACTTCCTGAGTTTCAAAAGAGAATACCTGGATGAGGTGGGATCGGAAGATTCTTTCGGTCGCACGATATGGGCATTGGGCTACCTGATCAACAATGCACCGAATAATTCGTACAAAGAATTTGCGAGGGAGCTGTTTGTCAAGTCTATCCCGCATTTCAACCAGCTGCGTCATCTAAGGGGTATCGGTAATACGATGATCGGACTGTCTAACTTTTTGAAGGCGCATCCTTACGACGGACACGTGCTGGACCAAATGAACCAGCTGGCCGTGATGCTGAAGGCAAGTTATAGACTGCACCGCTCTGAGGACTGGCATTGGTATGAAGAAAAGTTGACTTACGATAATGCCATATTGCCTCTGGCCCTCTTGTGTCATTATGAAACAACGGGGGACAAAGAATCGCTGGAAGTAGCACTGGAAAGTATGGAGTTCCTGACGGCCAAGACTTTGTCGCAAGGCTACCTAAATCCTGTAGGAAATGATGGCTGGCTCTATAAAGATCAAAATATGGCGGAATACGATCAGCAGGCCATCGAAACGATGGCTATGGTATTGATGTATTTCAAAGCTTATGAGGTGACGCATGACCGGGAATACATCAAGAAAATGTACCTGAGCTACCAATGGTTTTTAGGCGAAAACAGCCTGCACCTGCCTTTATACGATCATGAAACCAAGGGCTGCGGAGATGGGTTGCAGCCACATGGTGTAAACAGGAACCAGGGTGCAGAAAGCACACTGGCCTACTGGATCTCCCACCTGGTGGTACTTAAAGCACTGGAATTTGAGTACGAATATATTCAGAGTACAGACATCGTGAACGCACAAAAAGGTTTGGTTTAACTCTTGTATACCTGATGAAAATAGCTGTGCTCTCCCCTATTGCCTGGAGAACGCCACCACGACATTACGGCCCCTGGGAACAGGTGGCCTCCAATCTATGCGAAGGCCTGGTCAAATCAGGTATGGAGGTAACCCTTTTTGCCACTGGCGATTCTCTAACTGAGGCGACATTGGCGCATGTGGTGCAAAAGGGATATGAAGAAGACAAGGAAATAGATGCCAAGGTGGCTGAATGTCTGCACATCAGTGAGCTGATGGAGCGCGCAGGGGAATTCGACCTGATCCACAATCACTTCGACTTTCTGCCCCTGAGTTATTCGGCCTTAATAAAGACACCTGTATTTACGACGATACATGGCTTTTCTTCAGAAAAGATCCTGGCGGTGTATCAAAAGTACAATAAGAATGGTCATTATATCTCCATTAGCAATTCCGACAGGCACCCTACCTTGGATTACCTGGGCACGGTTTACAATGGGCTAAATACGGAGGATTTTACGTTCAATCCGGTGGGAGAAGACTATTTACTGTTTTTTGGCAGGATACATCCCCATAAGGGAACTGCTGAAGCGATACAGATTGCGAGAAAATCGAAGAGAAAGCTAATTATTGCCGGAATTGTGCAGGATGCGGGCTATTTCGATAGGGATGTCGCCCCGCATTTAGGCGAAGATATTGTATATATTGGTGCTGCAGGTCCGGAAAAGCGCAATTCGCTGCTTGGCAAGGCCTATGCCCTGCTCCATCCCATCCATTTCGAAGAGCCTTTTGGATTGAGTGTAGCGGAGGCTATGCTCTGTGGTACGCCGGTGATTGCATTCAACAGGGGTTCGATGCCTGAACTGATCAAAAATGAGGAAACAGGATTTTTAGTGGATACGGTGGAAGAAGCTGTGGAAGCCGTGGGTCAGATAGGTAATATTGACAGGGCGGCTTGCAGGAAATGGTCAGCAGAAAAATTCTCTAAAGAAAAAATGGTAGAGGACTATATTTCCCTCTACCATAAAGCTTTTAGATAAGCAGATACACCATAAGTCCGATTTCGAACCTTCGGATTTATTATTGATCCTGAGCGGATTTCTTTAGCTTCTCCAGCAACAAATCAATCTTTACCGTAGCAAAAGACGAACAATAGTCTGATAGCCCATAAGGGATAATCAATTCTTCATTGTGGATAATGGCCCCGCATGAATACAATACATTGGGTACATAACCTTCCCGCTCATCAGTATTCGGAATAACAAGGGGTTCCCTTAGACGACCTATCTCTATAGAAGGATCATTGATATCGTGTAAGCTCGCACCCAGGCAATAGCGGCGCATAGGACCCACACCATGGGTGATGATCAACCAACCTTCTTTAGTTTCAATAGGCGAACCACAATTGCCAATCTGGATGAACTCCCATGGAAAAACAGGTGTCTGAAGCATAACTGGATTATCCCATACGGTCAGTTTATCAGAATACATGATGAAGTTGTTACGCCCGTCGATACGGGAGATCATGCAATATTTACCATTGATCTTTTTAGGAAAAAGTGCCAGGTTCTTATTTTGTGCACCGGAACCATGCAATGGACTGATCTTAAAATCATAAAAATCGGTGGTCTGCAACAACTTGGGCATGATCATCGCCCCGTCAAAAGCAGTATAGGTGGCGTAAAAAATAACAGAACCGTCGTCCTTAACAAAACGGACGAAACGGGCGTCTTCTATGCCTTTACGTTCAAACTCTGAAATTGGGAAGATGACGCGATCAGAAATATCGGTATCCCTGGAAAAGCTGATCTCGTGATAGGTATCAGACAACCAGAGCACTTTGTCAAATTCTAACTTCCGGGCATCATCAGTTTGAAGGTTCTTGGAATCGAGGATGATCTTCCTTAAAATGGCATAGTCAAATTTATCTTCCAGCTGCACACCTACCTCATCCAGTACCTCTACATCAATCTTAGAATCGGCAGCCTTCTTAAGGAACAGCTTCTTATTGTATACCGCATTTTTAACGATCTCGGCCTCATCGATATAATTACCTGCAGGAATGACGGTGATGTTGTAGTCGCGGTCGATCAGTGCCCTTCTGAATACCACAGAAGAGATATGTCCCTCACCTACCGCCCTGAAGCTAATGATCACCCTCTTTTCTCCCTCCACCAGGTCTGACTGGTCGGGATCTTCCACAATAGAAGGGTTAAAGAATGCGGCTGACTCGATAGAGTATTCATGGGTAAAATAAGAACCCAGCAACAAACGCTGGTATTTATCTAAAGTATCAAAATCGAAACCGGCAGCTTCAATACATGATTTTATCTTTTTGGCATGCCTGGTCAGGATCTTGGTGATGTTACGGTGCCGCTTGGAATATTCCTGCAACAATGGGGATACGATCCCAAAAACTTCCTTATCGCTGAGCTGCATCACACGTTTAACAACTTCTACTGCCCGGTCTTCACCATTAAAAAAAAATCTTGCAATTACTCTCTTAGGATCTGGATATACTTTTACGGGTTTACGCTCTATTAATAGTCTCATAGTATACAAACGTTTATGATAGGTAAAAAGGTTTTATGAAAGTAAAGAAATTTTTGGGGATATCGTAAATAAGAACATTTATTTCAAAGAGATGTCATCTGGAGCGGGTAACTGCCAAAACAGACAAAATAACTACTGACAAATTAACAAATAAAGTCAAACTGTCTATATTTAAAGATTGGGGATTTTGCAACAAATTCCGGCAATTGTCATCACTAAATAATATTGAATTTTCTAGAAAAAACTATATACCTATCAATTAGAGAGTTAACAAAATCACACCTGAGAGGCACCAGAATTAATATTTACTTTGGCATTCATCTTGACTATAGAACGTAAATGGTCAGAAATTAAAAAACAAAAAAGACCGTTGTTAATTTAAAAAATAAGAAGATGAAAAAATTATTATTATCATTAATCGCAGTTTCCGCAATGGCATTTAGTACTCAAGCTCAAACTGAAAAAGGAAAAATTATGTTGGGTGGTAATCTTGCATTTGACAGTTATAAAAGTGATGCAGACGGATCAAAAGCAAACACCAGCTTTTCGGTAGTCCCTAGTGTTGGTTATTTCGTAGACAATAACGTAGCTATCGGTACAGGTGTGGGTTATTCTTATGCTAAAACCATCGGTACACTGGAAAACCAGGCATTCGTAGTAAGTCCTTTTGGACGTTATTATGCCAACCTTTCTGATTCGTTTAAATTCTTTGGTCAGTTGGCCGTTCCTATGGAATTTGGTTCATCTAAATCTGTAGATGCTTCAGGTGATGTAGGTTCTAAAATTGGAAGCAGCACTAAAATCCAGGTTGCTCTATCTCCGGGCTTTGCTTTCTTCCCTACTTCTAAAATAGGTATCGAGTTTGCTTTGAATGGTTTAAGCTATACCAACTTTAAACAAGAAAATGCTAACGGAGACCAAATTAAAGGTTCAGGTTACGATTCCATCAACTTCGGCACGAACTTCTTTTCCCCAAAATTGGGTGTACAGTTCCATTTCTAAGATTTTAGGTTAGATTTATATTTGGTGAAAGTCTCTGACGTAATAGTCAGGGACTTTTTTTATTTTCGCAGAAAATCATACCAATGAAAAATCGAATCCTGCTATTGTCCCTTAGCGCTGCCATCTCTTTGAGCAGTTGCCAATCTAATTCTCAAACGACGACAGCAGTCGGCGATACCGCTGCGAAGGCCAGCGAACCGGTAAAAACGGAAGCATCTGCTCAGGGAAATGCCCCGGCGGATGTGGATGTCTCTAAAATAAAGCCGGCAGATGCCAAAACCATCCTGGCCCGCAAGCAAGTACCAATCTTATGCTACCACCAGGTGCGCAACTGGAAACCGACCGACGGCAAAGTTGGCAAGGATTATATCGTGGAGATACAGAATTTCAAAGATCAGATGAAGATGCTCGCTGATAGCGGCTATCAAACCATTCTGCCAGACCAACTATATGCCTATTTAAACACGGGTGCCCCATTGCCAGCCAAGCCGATCATGCTTACGTTTGACGATACGGACCTGGATCAGTTTACTACTGCTGCTCCGATTATGAAAAAGCATGGCTTCAAAGCCGTTTATTTTATCATGACGGTAAGCATTGGCAAGAAAGGTAAATTTGTGCACTATATGAGCAGTGATCAGATCAAACAACTTTCTGATGCGGGCAACGTGATCGGCAGCCATACCTACGACCATAAAAACTTTAAAAAATACCAGGGGAAAGACTGGGAAGAACAACTGGACAAACCGACAAAAAGACTGGAAGAAATAACTGGCAAGAAGATGACTGAATTTGCCTATCCTTTTGGCCTGTGGAATGCAGAAGGTATCCCTGAACTTAAAAAGCGCGGGTTTAGAATGGCTTTTTCACTGGCCGACAAACGCGACCAGAACGATCCTTTATTTACGGTAAGAAGGATCATCGCCAGTGGGTACTGGAGTCCGAGAACCCTGCACAACAGCATTGTAAAAAGCTTTTAAGCTGATTAGGCGACCTCGCTGATCACGTAGGTCTTTCCGTTGAATGCAAAGCTGTCTTTCTTCTGCTTACCGAGCATCATTTTCCCGATGGGCGAAGCTGCAGAAACGGCGAAGACAGTTTTGCCTTCAGCCTGGAGTTGTCCCGCACTAATGCTGATGTAGAAAATACCTTCACTGGTATGGACGAGGCTACCACCCCTGATGGCATCAGAGGGCGCTGCGTGTCCGATCGCTTCCAGCACTTTGAGGTTCTCTTCTGCGTCGATCAGCAACCTTTTATTTCGGTCTATATCCTGCTGCATCATTTCCCTGCTCGTTTCATATTTATCGCCTGCACTGCTTTTTGTATCGTCGTTACTGGCCTCACGCGCCTGCTCCAATGCTGTTTCAGCGGTCTGGATCCTTTGTTCGATAAACTTCAAACAAAGCTGATATAAGTTCTCTTTATCCATAAATTAAGACTCTACCCATTTGGTTTTTTCTTCTATCGGTGTACGTCTGGCTTCCCTGGGTTCTTCATTGTGGTAACCCATATAGAAAAGGCCAAAGCATTTTTCCTGTTCACCTAAGTTAAGATAAACTTTTAAATCCGCAAGCATTCCCGGCGAACTCCAATAGGCACCGACGTTCAGGGCCTCAGCAGTCAGGGCCATATTTTGTACGGCACATGCCAGGGCAGCAATTTCTTCCCATTCGGGGATCTTATCGGGATGCAGTTCCGCATTTAAAGTAACGATACAACTGGCCTGTGCAGCCTTATCTTCTATGCTATCGTATTTCTTCTGCAGGAACTGATGAGCGGGCGTAGTCTCTTTGTACAGGCGCGCGAGTTCCTGACCAAGCGCAGTCTTGCCTTCTTTTCGGAAGACAATGAAACGCCAGGGCTCCGTCATTTTATGGGTAGGTGCATAATTGGCACTCTCCAGGATTTGCTTAATGACCTCTACAGGAACCTCCTGTGTCGTGTAGCTGATTGGAAAAATACTTCTGCGTCTTTGTATAATATTGCTTAAAACCTCTATATCCTTGCTCATTTTAATCTATTTAGTTGTTTCCTGACCATTTTGGCCCTTGCAAAGAAAGCTATACTTTCGATGTCCGTCAAATAATCTATGGTCTCCGCTAAGTCATCTTTAATCCAACCGTAGCGGGGAACCAGGTTGGCCAGGGCTTGCATACAATGCACTTTGGCCGCGACCAGCATCTCCGGCTCCACCAGCCAGGTAAACAATACCTCGATGACAGGGTCGAAATCGATCTGTGGTAAAACATCCTGGTATATTTGATCTGCCCTTCTACCGGTGATTAGGGATATGATCTTTGTATAATGCCGCATGGCGGAATGGTTGCGCTGTTTGGGAAGCAACTCCAGCAGTTGCGGCAGGAAAGGAACAAACTGTGCGGGTCTGTGGGTCATGATATACTCCAGCATCCAGGCCGCCCTGAAAGCAATTTCTTTCTTTTTATGAAACGTGATCTCCAGCAGATCTTGCACATCGAGCGCATTGCTTTCTATTAGCGCCGTTAAGTAGGCCACCATATGGGTCTTCTGCGGCGTGTCGAGTCGTCCTATTAATTCTTCCTTCTCCAATTGTATATATTGTAAATATCAAACTTAAAAATAAACTAATAAATCTCCTTCACAAAGCGTTTTATAAATAATGATTACCTTTGCGGCTTATTTTTCAGCAATATGATTTCAGTTTCCAATTTATCACTCCGTTACGGAAAGCGCACTTTATTTGAAGACGTCAACTTAAAATTCACGCATGGCAATTGCTATGGTGTAATTGGCGCCAACGGAGCGGGTAAATCTACCTTCTTAAAGATTCTTTCGGGCGATGTAAACCAGACAACGGGCAGCGTAGCCTTTACCCCTGGTGAGCGCATGGCGGTCTTAAAGCAAAATCACTACGAATTTGACGATTTTTCAGTCATCGAAACCGTGATGATGGGTCATAAGGAACTGTATGACATTATGAAAGAAAAGGATGCGATCTATTTAAAGGAAGACTTTACAGACAAAGACGGCGAGCGGGCGGGAGAACTGGAGAACAGGTTTGCAGAGATGGATGGCTGGAATATGGAAAGCAATGCTGCGACCATGCTGAGCAATCTGGGCATTAAAGAGGAGCACCATTATAAACAATTGAAAGAGCTGGACGGTAACCAGAAAGTACGTGTGTTATTGGCACAGGCACTATTTGGCAATCCGGATATTCTTTTACTTGATGAGCCAACCAACGATCTGGACATCGATACCATCGCCTGGCTGGAAAACTTCCTCGCGGATTATCAGAACATTGTACTGGTCGTATCCCACGACAGGCACTTTTTGGATGCGGTATGTACACATATTGTGGACATCGACTTCAGCAAAATGAATATTTACTCGGGTAACTATACCTTCTGGTATGAATCCAGTCAGTTGGCTTTAAAACAGCGCAGCGACCAGAATAAAAAACTGGAAGAGAAAGTTAAGGAATTGCAGGAGTTTATTCAGCGCTTCAGTGCGAATGCCTCTAAGTCCAAGCAAGCTACTTCCCGTAAAAAAGCATTGGATAAAATCGATATATCGGAAATTAAAGCATCCAGCAGAAAGTATCCGGCTATATTGTTCAACAACCTGGGCAGAGAGGCGGGCGACCAGATCCTGCAAGTGGAGAATTTGTCGGCCAACATGAACGGTGAAGTGATGTTTAAGAATGTCAGCTTTATGGTCAATAAAGGAGATAAAATTGCGGTACTTTCACAAAACAGCCTGGCCACTACCGCTTTCTACAATGTCCTGACTGGTCGTGAAAAAGAATACAACGGCGAGTTTAAGTTTGGCGTCACCATCAATATAGCGGATATACCAAACGACAATTCCATTTATTTCGAAGGAAAAGATGAAAATCTGGTCGACTGGCTGCGCGAATACTCTGGCACGGATCAGGACGAGCAGTTTGTGAGAAGCTTCCTGGGCAGGATGTTGTTTTCCGGTGAGGAAGTATTGAAAAACGTGAAGGTATTGTCCGGAGGTGAGAAAATGCGCTGTATGTTCTCCCAAATGATGCTGAAGCATGCCAATCTTTTGTTGTTTGATGAGCCAACGAATCACCTGGATCTGGAATCGATCACAGCTTTAAACAATGGGCTAAAGGACTTTAAAGGAACGGTATTGTTCACCTCACGAGATCATGCGCTTACGGAATCTGTGGCGACGAGGATTATTGAGTTGACACCTAAAGGTGCGATTGATAAAATGATGACGTACGATGAGTACATCACCAGCGATGATGTGGCGCGCCTGCGTGAAGAAATGTATAAGTAGCAACAAATTAAATTGAGATTGCTTCGTCGCTGCGCTTCCCTCGCAATGACGGAGAGCGTAGATATATCGCAATGACGAGACGTATAGAATAGCGACCGTACTACTTGGATTGAATCCTTTAAACCTTGCAGTAGCAAATACTTTACACATCGGGTACCTGCAATGTTATTGCATTTGCTATTTTTGTATAGATAAAACGCACAGTCTATGATTTCATTAAAATCTGTAGCACATCAATATTCCAGCAGTCAACAGATCAGCTTTAAAGACTGGGAGATCGGGCATGGCAGCCATTGGCTCTTGCTGGGTGATTCGGGCAGTGGAAAAACGACACTGCTACACATCATCACAGGCATACTAAAACCTACACAGGGGAAAGTAAGTATTAAAGATACCTCGATATATAACCTGTCTTCCAGGGCGCTGGACCAGTTCAGGGGAAGAAATGTAGGCATCATCTTCCAGCGGCCGCACCTGATCAAAAGCCTGACCATCACAGAAAACCTGGTGATGGCACAAAGTTTTGCCAATCTGCCAAAAAATCTCCAAAGGATTGAAGAAGTCTTACAATCACTGGATATCGCCCACAAAAAAAATGCCTATCCAAATGAACTCAGCCAGGGCCAGTTGCAGCGTGTGTCTATTGCCAGGGCAGTGATCAATAAACCTGAACTGCTTATCGCGGATGAGCCTACCTCCAGCCTGGACGATAAGAATGCGGAAGCGGTATTGAAACTCCTGATGGAACAATCAGCACTCAATGAAGCCACACTGATTGTAGCGACACATGATAAGAGAGTTAAAGATGCATTCACCAACACTTACGAACTGACATGAGTCCATTAAAGATAAGCTGGAAAAGCTTGTGGTCAAAACCCTTGTCATCGGCATTGAATATTTTGCTGGTCGCATTCGGCACCGGCATACTGGCACTATTGCTGTTGGCTTCCAAACAGATCGGCGACAAGCTGGACAACAACTCAAAAGACATCGACCTGGTGGTGGGTGCCAAAGGGAGCCCTTTGCAACTCATCCTCAGTAGCATCTATTACATTGATTTTCCAACGGGAAACATTCCTTTAAAAGAAGCTAAAGAACTGGCCAGAAGCCCATTTGTAAAAAGAGCGGTACCTTTGGCTTTGGGCGACAATTACAATGGGATGCGGATTGTCGGTACGGATACCAATTTCATCAGCCTGTACAAACTTAAAGTGCAGTCAGGACAGTTCTGGTCGGGAGATTTCCAAACCACCATCGGCGCAGAAGTAGCACGTACCCAAAGCCTGAAGATCGGCGATACCTTTTATGGCGCACATGGTTTAAGTGGCAGCAGGGATGTGCATAAACATCATGCCTATGTAGTATCGGGTATCCTGGAGCCCCAGGGCAATGTGACAGACAACCTCATACTGACCAATATCGCCAGTATCTGGAAAATGCACAGTGATGAAGAGGAACATGCAAAAGCAGACCACGATCACGAGGGACATGAACTTGAAGCAGACCACAATCATAAAACAGAAGAGGCTGCCGACAGTGAAGAAGGCAAAGAACTTACCTCTCTTCTAATTCAGTACCGCTCCCCAATGTCGGTGGCGATATTTCCAAGAATGGTCAATGAAACCACCAATATGCAGGCCGCTTCTCCTGCACAGGAAAGTACCCGTTTATTCTCCCTGATTGGTGTAGGCGTTGATACCCTGCAATGGTTTGCTGTACTGATCATGCTGATCGCAGCAGTCAGCGTATTCGTCAACCTGTACAACTCACTAAAAGAAAGAAATTACGACCTGGCCATTATGCGCACATTGGGTGCGTCGAGGGGCAAGCTCTTCGTAATCATCATTGCCGAAGGCATCATCCTCACCCTCATCGGAACGTTATTGGGTTTGGCGCTGGGTCATGTGGTACTCGAAGTCATCGGTAGCTACCAGGAAAGCAACCAGGCCAGGCTTACAGGCATGGTTTTACTTTCAGATGAAATTTACCTTTTCCTTGCCGGCATTGGTATCGGTATCTTTGCAGCAGTCATACCTGCACTGCAAGCCTATCGGTCAAATATCTCCTCCATACTTTCTAAAAACTAATATTTTATCTATTTTGCTGAATCATTAATAACAACACACATGAAACAAATCCTAATAGCCCTGCTCCTCTTCAGCGGTTTTGCCGTAAAAGCCCAGCACAATCCTGACGACCAGATCATGTCAGACAACTGGGATGTGATCGGCGGTGTTGAATTTAAGATTGTCAAGGACGCAGAAATGTATGCGGTCTATAGCCCTGCCATAAAAAAACACGCCAATAAACCATTCGAACTGGAAGGATATATTGTCCCGATCAAAGACGGGATGAAACAAACGAAATTCATGCTGTCCACGCTGCCCATCAACCAATGTTTTTACTGCGGAAAAAATGGGGTGCCGATCATGGTCATGGTAGAATTGACTGAGCCTGTAAAGTTCACCTATCAAACCATTGTGGTCAAAGGCACACTGAAACTGAATGCCGGAAATGCGATGGACAACCCGCCTATTTCCCTTGTCAATGCAAAAGCCATTTAACAGATACCATGCACGCAAAAACCAATCCTGTAGACATTCTCCGTGAGCACGATTTAAAACATACCAAACAAAGGGTGAGGGTACTGGAAGAAATCGCTATGGATTCTGTTGCCGTATCACAACCAGAACTGGAAAAGAAACTTGGGAAAGAAATAGACCGGGTGACCTTATACCGTATTTTAAGCGTTTATGAGGATAAAGGCATCCTGCATAAAATCATAGATATGAATGGTACGGCCAATTATGCGGTGTGTAACAATGCTTGCACCGAACATCATCATCATGATGAGCATGTGCATTTCAACTGCACCAACTGCTTAAAAATATATTGTTTGGAAGTCAATGTGCCCAGGGTTAAGATGCCTGAAGGCTTTATAGCAAATACCGTAAACTCAATCGCTTACGGCATTTGCAAAAAATGTAATAAGGTCTAGTGACCTGAATGGCCATCCGCACCGTGCGCGTGACCATGACTTAATTCTTCCTGGGTTGCCTCGCGAACAGTCAGTATCTTACCGGCGAATATTAAGTTTTTACCAGCCATTGGGTGGTTTAAATCTACAGATACCACATCTTCGTGAACAGCGGTAACGCCAGCCCTGAAGTGATTGCCCTGGTTGTCCTGCAACGGGATCACATCCCCTACCGCAGGTAGATCTACCTCTTTAAACATGTCTTTAGGCAGGTCTGCATAGGCACCTGGATCGATCTCACCATAGCCATCAGCCGCAGTCAGTTCGAAGCTATACTCATCACCAACATTAAGGCCAGCCAAATGCTCTTCAAACTTTGGCAACATCATTCCTGTTCCATATAAGAATACCAATGAATTTTCTTCATCTGCTTTCTCCACAAAAACTTGTTGTCCTTCTTCATTGGTAGTATGCAATTCATACGTCAATGATACTACTGTATTAGGTCTAATACTCATCGTAATCTTATTTTTTAAGTAATTTAATGGCCTCATCAACTGTAATTACGGGCAGCTGACATGCTTTATTTCGGCAAATATAGATTTTTGTTTCCAAGCTTTGCTTATCTTTTAACAAAGGCAGGGTTGAATTTGTTCCTGCCAGCATGATTTTATTGGGAATATAAGTCTTGTTCAGTTCCTGTTGAACGGCTACATAATCTGACCCGGCAATGGCGATCTCATTGATGCCAAATACTTCGTTTAGCAACTGTATGGCCCAATTGGAATAGGCTGAACCGTAGGTATTGATCTGTGGGTGTACGGCACCAAGCATAGCGGCTGCTTTTTGTGTATAGCGTTCTTCATCAAACATCAATCCAAGTGTATGCAGGTTTTGTGCCATAGCAGAGTTGGAAGAAGGCATTACATTGTCCATGATCTCATGTTTGCGCGCAATGAGCGCTTCACTGGAAGCAGAAGTATAATAAAGCATCGGCGTCTCAGTATCCTCAAAATGTTGCAATACATAATCAGACAAGCGTTGTGCCTGGTGCAACCATTGCTCGTCAAAATCTGCCTGATAAAGTGCTAGCAATCCCTCTATAAAAAAGGCATAATCGTCCAGAAAGCCATCAATGCTGGCCCTGCCTGCTTTAAAATTTCGGTACAACCCACCGTCGGGCATGGATACATTTTCCAAGATAAAAGTCGCGGCCTTTTTCGCACGCTGGTAGTACTCCGGCCTTTCAAAAACTCCCGAAGCTTCTGCCAGTGCTTTGATCATCATACCGTTCCAGGCGGTCAGGCATTTATCATCGAGGCCTGGGCGCGCCCTTCTGCTTCGCTGATCCAGCAATTTATCTTTGGCCAGCTGCACTTTTAGCTGCAGTTCTTCCAGGGGAATGCCTTTTTTCTCGGCAAATTCCTCATCTGTTTCTCTCCTCAGCAATATATTCGTCTGCTCCTCTTCCCAATTGCCTTCTTCTGTTACATTATAATATTCCTGGAGTAATAGATGATCGCCTTCGGTGACCACCTCAAACTCATCGCCGCTCCAGACGTAGAATTTGCCTTCTACACCTTCACTGTCTGCATCCAGGGCCGAATAAAACAAGCCCTCCGGAGAACTCATCTCCCTTTCTGCCCATTTTACCGTATCCAGTACCACCTCTTTGAACAATTCCTTACCGGCATACTGATAGGCTTCGCTATAAAGACTAATCAGCTGGGCGTTGTCGTACAGCATTTTCTCAAAATGGGGCACATGCCATTGACCATCTACCGAATACCGGGCAAATCCGCCCCCGATCTGATCATATATACCACCCAGGGCCATTTTCTCCAATGTCATTAAAGTCGCCACATGGGTCGCATTGTCGTTCATCAGCTCGCTATACCTTAATAAAAATTGCCAGTTATTAGGCAGGGGAAACTTAGGCGCCCTGTTGTACCCCCCTTCAGAAAGGTCAAAACTACGTTTCCAGGATAAGGTAATATCAGTGAGGTCTTTCTCTTCATAATCACCCTGCTTTACGTTCGATATGATCTTTTCCGCAAGCTGGATGCCTTCCGTCAGCCTCACTGCATATTGCTCTGCTTTCTCGGGCTCATGCGCCCAGAGGTTGGCCACATTCAATAAGATATTAATCCAATCGTCTTTCCTGAAATACGTACCCCCATAGATCGGGCGCTGATCGGGAAGACAAATACAGTTCAATGGCCATCCCCCGCTGCCGGTCATCAATTGTATGGCCATCATATAGATCTGATCAATATCGGGCCGCTCCTCCCGGTCTACTTTAATACAGACATAATCGTTGTTCATCACTTCAGCCACCTCGTGAAGCTCAAAGCTTTCCCGCTCCATTACGTGGCACCAGTGACAGGCCGAATAGCCGATGCTGACCAATATCAGCTTATTTTCCCTGCGGGCTTTCTCCAGTGCTTCCGGCCCCCACTCATACCATTCTACCGGATTGTAAGCATGCTGTAATAAATAAGGGGAGGACGCGTGGATTAATTTATTGGGCTCTGTGTGCATAGGAAAAAGAGGATTGAAATATGGGGATTAAAACTTGAATGGATAAATCTATAAATTATCTACAAACCTGTTTCTATTTAGTTTTTGTTTTTATAATTTAGCCGGGTCTAATCTAAACTCCCGGGCGCATAGCAATGAAAATCACACACACGGAAATCTATCGTTTCAGCATACCCATGGAACCATTTGTCATCGCGACGGGAACCATGCATTTCGCACAAAATGTTTTTATCAAAGTACATACCGATTCGGGGATCTATGGTGTAGGTGAATGTTCGGCCTTCCCGATGATTGTAGGTGAGACGCAGGAAACCTGCCTGGCGATGGCCAAAGATTTTGCAAAGATCTGGATTGGCAAGGATCCTTTAAACATCCCGGAGCGCATGGACGATCTGCTGGGCTATGCGGCGCACAATGGCACAGTCAAGAGCGCATTTGATATGGCACTTTTTGATATTTCTGCCAAACATGCCGGATTACCGTTATACCAGTTTCTTGGTGGAGAACGGCGTACGATTGAAACCGATATGACCATCGGCATTGGCAGTCCTGAAGAAATGGCTGCCAGCGCTTTAAAATATCAAAACCAGGGTTGCAGGATCATCAAGATCAAACTCGGAAAGAAAATCCATGACGACATAGAAAGAGTGGCACAGATCAGGGCTGCTGTAGGTCCGGAACTTACTTTGAGATTGGATGCCAACCAGGGCTGGTCGTTTGATGACGCTTTATTCGCCCTGGGTGAATTAGAAAAATACGATATTGAGTTTTGTGAGCAACCGATGCGCACCTGGTACGACGATAAACTGCCTGAATTAAACCTCAATTCGCCTATAAAAATTATGGCCGATGAAAGTTGCTACAACCACCACGATGCCAGAAAATTAACAGCAAGCCAGTCTTGTGAGTACCTGAACATCAAATTCTCGAAATCTGGGGGAATCCTGGAAGCGCAGAAGATCCATGAGATCGCGCTACAGACCGGCACCAAATGTATGATCGGGAGTATGCTGGAAAGCCGGATTGCTTTAAGTGCGAACCTGCATTTTGCCCTGGCCAGTCCAAATGTCGTGTTCTTCGATCTGGATACTTGTCTATTGGGTCACCTGGTTGATCCGGTAGTCGGCGGACTAAGCTATGATGGTTATTTCCTGGATGTGCCGGACACCATTGGTATTGGTGCGGATGCAGATCCGGACTTCCTGAAGACCTGCGAGCATTGGACTTGCTAACTCATCACACTACCATCCCTGCGTAACACCATGTGCCCGGGATGTACATCTTTACCTCTCTCCGAACCTTAATCGCTATGGACATAGAGACCGATTGAGTATGCAAATGTGCTAGAAATAGCTACAAATGTGGCAGTTATTTTTTCTAATATATCTGAACTTGGTAAATAGTTAGACGAGAAATTCCAACAAATTAACCATATGTAAATCTCAATCTATTACCATGAAACAAAATCCCCTATTGCCGGTTCTGGCATGCGCAGTGATGTTATTCTCCAACTGCAAAGAAAATGATGTACAGGTAGATGCCAATCCGGAAAAGCTTAGCAATCAAAACTCCGGGCAATCACTTGCCTTGGCCTCGACTTTTTCGAACCCTGTTATTACTGCGGCACAAGATGCTAAGGATCCCCAGGTGTTTAAAGCCGAAGGAAAATTCTGGCTTCTTCATCCGGGTTCGGCAAACAACCAAGTGTACCAAATGTACTCTTCTACCGACCTGGTAAACTGGACGGCGGAGAGCGACTGCTTTTCGGTCAGCAATGGAAGTCTATGGTCGGCCGGATCTTTTCAGTACACGGATGCCAGCAATGTAAAACATTATAATATCTATTACACTCGTGTTATTCCTTCTGATAGCAGAAAGCGTACAATTGGTGTAGCAAGCGCTACTTCTCCGCAAGGCCCATATGTACGTGTGAGCAATCCTGACCTGCTTACCAAGGTCAATGGCAGTGGGGTGTATACGCCTGTAATAGATCCATCGGTATTTAAAGATCCGATCTCAGGCAAGGTATATATGTATTATGCACAAGGTGTGGGTGCCCCGGGCAATCCTACATTGCGTTGTGTAGAGCTGACATCAGACGGTCTGAACCTTGTGGCAGGTACCGATCAGCAGGTACTGACCATCACACAGGCATGGGAAAACATCAATATTGAGCACCCTTTGGTCTACTATGCGCCTAATGCGGCTCCTGCCAAAAGATACTATATGCTGTACAATGGCTCGGGCGGTGCCTTGGCCAGATATGCGATCGGATATGCGTACTCGTCTTCTCCAACAGGGCCATTCACGAAAGCTCCTGAAGGAACTTCTCCAGGAGAAAACCCAATTGTCAAGCAAAATCCATCGCAAGGTATCTATGGACCTGGCTCTCCGAATACAGTCGTAGATGATGCAGGCATACGCTGGATGATTTACCGCATCAAAACCACTGCGGGCGAATCCTGGGGCGAACGCGCCATTTGTGTAGACGAACTGTTCAGGAACAGCAGCGATCAGCTGATCTGTACACCGACCAAAGGCACCTCACAAGCAGCACCGACCTTTTAACCATCAGTAAAAGGGTCTGTTGGTGCCCGAACTGTACGGTTACTAAATATAAGGCGGGATTTGATAATCCCGCCTTATATTTATACTCCATATCGGCAATGTGGCCATATTACTGGAAAATGTATAAGCTATTTAATCAGTATTAGCTTATAGGGACTTTTAGCTTTTTCCGTATCTTTGATCGGGCCAAAACAATGTCGTATACACAATTAGAGGATAGTGAACTAACTGACCTGATCAGAAAAGGAGATGAAGCCGCTTTTGCTGAGATCTATCAGCGCCACTGGATGGTGATGTATAACCATGCGCTAAAAATGCTTGGTAATGAGGAAGATGCTAGGGATGTGATACAGGAACTCTTTACTACGCTTTGGACTAAAGCCGAATATATTCAATCCAGCATCAATCTTTCCGGCTATTTGTTTGTCACCCTGAGAAATAAGATCATCGACCTGATCCATCGCCGCCGAACGGAAGCCAAATACCTCGACTCCCTGGCCGCTTTTGCGGTTGAATACACCAACGAAACCCTTGCTGAAATTACGGAGAAAGAACTGCTGCAAACGTTGGATCTGGAGATCGAAAAATTGCCGCCAAAAATGAAGCTCATTTTTGAGATGCGGGTAAAACAACATAAATCCTACAAGGAAATTGCGGAGGTACTTAATATCTCAGATAAGACAGTAAAAAAACAAGTAAGCAACGCCATTAAGATCATCAAACCCAAACTGCACAGCTTTACCGGATGGACCATTATCCTGCTGCTGGCTAAATAAAAATATTTTTTATTTAGTTCTACTACTTCCCTCCTTCTCATCCGTTTAATAAATAGAAGCACCAAACAAGGATAGGCAATATTTTGTTAATCTACTGATTTAGTGCTCTGTTAACAATAAAATATGACTACGGATACAGCTGCACAATTGCTTAAAAAATATACTGAAGGGGAATGTAGCCCTGAAGAAGAATTGCTGGTCAACAGATGGTATATGGAAGAAGCTGCTAAAAAGGAGTCCAGTGACCCTGCTCATCCTATAGCAGAATATGACCTGATCTGGAAAGGGATACAAGATCAGTTAAACTTCAAAAATCTTGAAAAAGCACCTGTCAAATCGGCCCGCATCATTCCTTTAAAGTGGCTTATCGCAGCGTCCATGTTTTTAGTTGCGTCATTTGTTTTAATCTATCTGGTTTCTTCAGGCAATAAGCATGAGGCCATGATGGCAGAAATCAGGAAAAATGATATAGCACCTGGTGGCAACAATGCTACACTGACGTTTAGCGACGGCAAAAAGATCGAATTGAGCGATTCTAAAAACGGCATCATTATCGATGCATCTGATATGACCTATGATGACGGCAGTTCTATTACGTCGTCATTGCGAGGCACGAAGCAATCTCAGCAGGATAGTGAGGAGGAGAGATCGATGACTGTCAGCACCCCCCGGGGCGGGCAATATCAGATCAAGCTTCCAGACGGCACGAAAGTGTGGATGAATGCAGCCTCTTCAATTAAGTTTCCGGCCCGGTTTTCAGGAGCTGAACGCCGCGTTTCTTTAACGGGGGAAGCGTATTTTGAGGTTTCTAAGAATGAAGCGCAGCCTTTCAAAGTCATGACCGGTCAACAGGAGATTACCGTGCTCGGTACACATTTCAATATCAATGCCTACAGCGACGAGCCTGCAGCAAGAACAACACTTCTTGAAGGTGCTGTTCGGATATCTTCGTCACAACCCGCCGCATCGTCATTGCGAGGAACGAAGCAATCTGACAACGCTATCGTACTCAATCCCGGCCAGCAAGCTGTAATGACAGCTGGCTCCATTAAAGTGAGCAAAGCAAACCTGGAAGAAGCCATTTCCTGGAAAAACGGTAAATTCAGGTTTTCTGATGAAAGTATAGAAAGCCTGATGAGAAAAGTCTCCAGGTGGTACAATGTTAAAGTAGAGTATCGGGGAGAAATCCCTAAAGAAAGATTCGGGGGACAAGTCTCCAAATTCAATAAAGTATCTGATATCCTGGAGGTTTTACAACTCACGGGATTCGTACACTTTAAAATTGAAGGCCCTGATGAAAATGGAGCAGAAAGGAGGATCGTCGTATTGCCTTAATCTAACTTAACAAATACAAAGATCCAAAAGAAAGCCAGGTCCCGACGGCCATCAGAACCCGGCAATTGCTTTTGATCTTCATTAACTATTGCGTATTAAACAAACTATCAACTTATAACCAAAGCATTTCAAATGTACAAAAATTACACACGGAATGTATGCAGTATACTGTACTGTATACCTAAATTTTTACGGGTGATGACTCCGGACTTTTCTTCTGAAAGCCATCATACCTTAAAGCAACTGCTAAGAATTATGAAACTCAGCGTTTTTATACTTACTCTTTTTATTTTTCAGGCGCAGGCCAGCACATCCTATGCACAAAAAATCACTTTGTCTGAAAAAAACAGCAGCCTGGTTAGCGTATTGGACAAAATAGCGCAGCAAAGCGGCTATGACTTTGTGTACGGCAATACGCCAGTCAATGCAGCAAAACCGATCACGGTAGTATTGAAAAACGAGGATATTACAGATGCGTTAGAAAAAGTATTTGCTGGTCAGCAACTTTCCTATGCAATCCGCAACAAAACGGTGGTGCTGTATCAGAAGGAGGCATCTTTTCTGGACCGGGTGACGGGATTATTTCAGACGACTACGATCACTGGTAAAATAGTGGATGAACAGAATATGGGCCTGCCGGGCGTGACGGTACAACTGAAAGGCTCTTCGACGGTGACGACTACAAGCTCGAACGGTAATTATAGTATTTCTGTACCGGACAAAGGCGCGGTACTGGTATTCAGCTACATAGGCCTGATCAGTCAGGAAAAGGCTGTGGGTACAGGAAGCGTAATCAATGTGAAGATGACGGCATCTGCGGAGACGCTGGAAGAAACGGTGATCGTGGCGTATGGCACGCAGAGGAAGAAGGATTTGACGGGATCGGTGTCTACAATTTCCGGCGAGTCGCTGACTGATTTGCCTTCTACGATCAATCTGGAGCAGGCCTTGCAAGGTAGAGCTGCAGGGGTACAGGTGATACAGGAAACTGGCCAGCCAGGTGGCGCCACTAAGGTTAGGATCAGAGGAGCTTCTTCATTACTGGGTTCTAATCAGCCTTTATATATTGTAGACGGGGTACCTGTGGTGGCTGAAGGCAATATACCTGATAATAGTAATGTTGTCAATACGACTCTAATCAGAGAGGGCTTGAGCAGTCCCCTGAATAATATCAGTCCAAATGACATTGAGAGCATGACAGTTCTGAAAGATGCTTCTGCGACCTCTATATATGGTTCAAGGGCGGCTAATGGTGTGGTTATTATTACGACAAAGAAAGGAAGTGCGACCAAGGGGCCGGTTTATTCTTTCAATACATCAGTAAGTTATCAGGAGGCACAAACAGTTGACGTTTTAAATGCGGACCAGTTTAGAGAGTTATGGACAGAGGCAGCAAACAATTCGACTTCTACCGCAACAATACCTCAACAAATGAGAAACGGTACTTATTTTAAAGACGCAAATACAAATTGGGAAAAAGAGGTAAGCATGCAAAATCCACTCTCAAGGATTGCTAATTTCTCCGCATCTGGCGGAAATGAAAAAATGCGCTATTACACCAGCATTGGTACAACAAATCATGATGGAACCTTTGCCAACTCTGGATTTGAGCGCAATAACCTTTTATTGAACCTCGATTTTCAGGCCAGCGCAGCCCTAAAGTTCGGAACTTCTATTAATTTATCTACTTCAACTCAGGATTCTCCTGATGGCACGCTTTTTTCCCGGATCTACACCTTCAGGCCAGACTTACCCGTGTACAATCCAGACGGGACATTCACTTTTTCTGACGGGATGAGTTCAGAGAACCCAGTTGCCCTCTCTAAGGCCGGTAATACCAATAAAACGAATCTTTTAATCGGATCAGTTTTTGGCGAACTCAATTTCGCAAAATATTTTATTTTAAAATCAACGTTATCTATTAATTATAATACAGGATACCTGAAAACCTTCTATCCAAGTCAGACTGCCCGTGGAGGCTGGCTGAGAGCAAGCGGAGAAGGAACTGGATTTGGGCAACAAAATAGCAGTCAGGCTACCTCACACCTATGGGAAAATATATTGACCTATAACCAGCGAATTGGCAACCACAATATAGAAGGAATTGCCGGAGCAGCCTGGCAAGGGAATCAAAATGAATACATGTCTGCATCCGGTATGGGGTTCCCTCAAAATGACATATTAAATAATCTATCTAGTGCTACAAGCAATTTTCTAATCAGCTCTTCCAGAAATCAAAGTGGATTGGTGTCATTCTTTGGACGCGTGAACTACGGCTATGCAGATAAATATTTGCTATCTCTTTCAGCACGGACAGACGGTTCTTCGAAATTTGCGGTTGAAAATAAGTGGGCATTCTTTCCTACTGTGTCGGCAGCCTGGCGGTTATCAGAAGAAAAATTCCTTAAGAACGTAGCATTTTTAGACGAACTTAAATTAAGAGGAAGCATTGGTCTGACTGGACAGCAAAATTTTGGTGTTTATCAATGGCGTTCCCTTTTCTCAGCTGACCAGTATGGTGGCATGCCAGCCGTTGTGCAGGACCAGTTAGGCAACAGCCGTTTGAGGTGGGAATTGACGACTCAAACTGATATTGGATTGGACTTCTCCCTTTTCAAAGGAAGGCTTAACGGAACGGTAGATTATTATGTAAAAAATACGAAAGACTTGTTATTCAACGCACAATTACCAGGAAGCGCAGGGTTCAGTACAGCTATAAGCAATTTGGGCCGGTCCCAAAATAAAGGATTTGAATTTGCGCTTGATGGGGATATTATCGCATCGAAAGACTTTACATGGAACCTGGGTATCAATTTGGCCAGCAACAGAAACAAACTGGTATCTTTGAACAGTGATTTTTTAAATCCTGCTAATGGCAATATTACTCCACCATCGGGTGGGGGAATCTTGAGGGTGGGCGAACCATTCGGACTGATGTTTGGCCGCGTAGCTGGTGGAATTATTCAAAACCAGGCGGAACTAGATGCATTAAATGCCAAGGCTCCTGACGGAATTTATCAATTGGCCGGAACTGCACCTGGCGACCTTTGGTACTTGGATTTGAATGGTGATGGAAAAGCAAATACGCTCGACCAGACTGTAATTGGAAATGCACTACCTGATTTTTCTGGTGGTTTTACAAACAGTTTTAAGTACAAAAACTTTCGTTTGACGGCTTTATTTACCTACTCTATCGGAAATGATCTGAACTGGACAGCACAAGCCTCTGCGATTACCTTCCAGAGTCAGGCATCAAGTGAAAACAAAATGGCCATCGCATTAAACAGATGGACTCCTGAACGCCCGACAAATCAACCCAGGGCTGTGTACGGAGATCCAAATGCCAACTACTTTGGATCAAGCTTTTTCGTATATGATGGTTCCTTCTTGAGACTGAAAAACCTCAATATCGCATATGCGATACCTACAAAAGTATTACAGAAAACACGCTTCATTAAAAACATGGAAATCAATGCCTCAGGAACAAATCTTCTAACATTTACTAAATATCCTGGAGCAGATCCAGAATCCAGTAATGCTTCTGGAAATGATATCAATGTTGGATTTGATACAAGCAGATTCCCTATTGCAAAAGTATTTACTATTGGATTAAGGGCAGGTTTCTAAATATAGAATTACAAAGATGAAAAAACTCCTTTTTATACTCGCTATAAGCATTTTGATTACTGGATGCAGCAAATTAACAGATGTTTTGGATAACGATCCGCCAAATAATTTAGTGCCGGAAAATGTGGCACCAACAGCAGACGGACTTAAAAGATTACTCAACGGGAATTATGCTATCCTTAACGACCAATATTACAACATCCACACAGAAATTATTCCATCTGTATTGGGTGGAACTATGAACAGGGTATCTATGCCTGCTCTCAATTATCAAGACAATGCAGTATTATCTAATGTAGGTATGCTCAACTCCATGTGGATGGCTTTTTACAAGCTCGTAAACATGTCTAACTGGGTAATTAAACTAGCAGAAGAACTTCCTGAAGGGGAAATGAATGAAACGCTGAAAACCAGTATGGTCGCAGAAGCGCGTGCGCTGAGGGCCATGGGGCATTTTGATGCATTGAGATATTTCGGGCAGTATTATAATCCAAGCAGTCCTTTTGGAGTGGTGGTACGCACAGATGCAATAGATTTCACGACGCGCCATATAAGAAGAAGTTCAGTAGCGGAGGTTTATGATCAGATTATCCAGGATTTAGATTTTGCAATCGCAAACGGACCGGAATTTTCAAAAACGATCTATATGTCTAAAACTGCAGCCAAAGCACTTAAAGCACGTGTATTTCTGTACAAAGGCGACTACGCGGCGGCGGCAACATTGGCCAATGAAGTCATTACAGACAATAAAAGATCGCTAAGCCCAACATTTGCTGCTGTGTTTTCAACAGGCTTCAATTCCACTGAAATGATTTTCATGAAGGCTACAGATGCGGTGACATTTACCACAGAACGAAAGAAATTCACGTATACCAATGGAGCGACTATCGTCAGTCCATGGTTAAAAACGTTTATGGCGGGTGACCCGCGTGCTGCATTAAGCTTTAACGCTACGACTAACCGGGTACTGAAGGTTAATAATGAAACTTTCTTTGCGCCAACCTATTTTATCAGGTTAGCGGAAATGTACCTAATCAAAGCCGAGGGCCTGACCAGAACAGATGCGCCGCTAGATGAGGCTAAAGCCCCTTTGCTGGCGATCAAATCAAGGGCATTCGGCTCCGCGCAGACGTCGGCTGCGACTACTAAAGAGGCTTTACTTGACGAAATCCATGCTGAAATAATTAAAGAATTATGTTTTGAAAATGGCTCTGATTGGTTTGCAAATGTTCGCTTCGGGAAGATACAAACCATTAAGCCAAAAGTAACAAGCATTAATCAACACATTCTTCCGATCCCGGATTCTGAAGTGCTCTCTAACAACCTATTTGGCATACAAAACCCTGGATATGAATAAATCAAAAATTATATATGTAACTCTATTGTTTTTAAGCAGTGCGCTGGGCCTTCGGGCTCAGACGGCACTGCCCAAGACAGCCGACACCGCCACGAAAAAAGCAGCTGCCCCAATCAAAAGCTTTGCAGCTTTCTTCAAAGGTGAGGTCAAGTCAGACTCAGGATTGTTCATGACGCACACTGCCCAGAACACATTGTTCTTTGAAATTCCGGACGGCATGCTCAAAAAAGATATGCTGATGGTAGGCACCCGGATTTCAATGAGCAGCAGTGATTTTGAGGATGTAGTAGCTGGTGAACGCAGTCAGCCTGGCCTGATGCTGCAATGGGACAAATCGCCTGATGGCCGGTTTATCTTTCTTAGAAAAGTGACTTCCCGATTGGAGCTCCGATTTTCTGGTACAGACAGCGCCTTTCGCAATGCCGTGGCTTTGCAGACGCTCGATCCAATTATTATGTCTTTTCCCATCAAAGCGAGAGGTAAAAATGGCAAAAACTCCATCATCGATGTACAACCTTTGTATTTGGCGGATGTGAAAGAAATAAGCCCATTTTCACAACACCCGCTGCAAAAAGCCATGGGCATACCAGATAAAAAATACAAGGTAGAAACCGACCGGTCGTATATTGAATCATCGAAAAGTTTTGACAGCAATATTGAAGTACGCAGCATGATCACATTTACCTCTGGTGAGAATGTCTATACCCTGTTGGTGAACCGCTCTATGGTACTCCTGCCAGAAAAGCCAATGATGGGCCGGTATGCGGACGACCGTGTAGGCTATTTCGTAAAGTCTTTTACAGATTATAATGAGAGTGAACCGGTAAAAAAGAACCATTACATCAGTCGCTGGCGACTGGAACCTAAAGATGAAGACCGGGCAAAAATGGCCCAGGGCGTTTTGGTAGAACCGAAAAAGCCAATCATCTTTTACCTGGATTCATCTACTCCGCAGAAATGGAAAGAATATATCCGCAAAGGTGTGGAAGACTGGAAGCCTGCTTTTGAAGCGGCAGGATTTAAGAATGCCATTCAGGCTATTGATGCGCCGACTGATGACAAAAACTTCAATCCGGAAGATATACGCTATTCGGTAATCCGGTACACCGCCTCCCCTATTCCAAATGCCAAAGGACCATCTGTGACAGATCCCCGTTCGGGCGAAATACTGGAATCGGATGTGATCATGTATCACAACATTTTGCAACTACTGGCACAATGGCGCTTTGCGCAGACGGCTGCAAACGATCCTTCAGTTCGCTCTGGTAAAATGCCTGACGAAATCATGGGCGAGGCCATACGCTATGTAGCGGCGCATGAGGTAGGTCATGCTTTGGGATTGAGACACAATATGGCGGCTTCTCATGCCTTCCCTGTAGATTCTTTAAGGTCGGCGACTTTCACTCAAAAATATGGAACTACTCCATCCATTATGGATTATGCGCGAAATAATTATATAGCCCAGCCGGAAGACAAAGGGGTAAAACTGACTCCTCCTCTGCTAGGCGTGTATGATGTATATGCGATTAATTGGGGCTACCGCGCAATACCGGAAGCTACTACACCTGCCCAGGAACAAGCGAAACTGAATGCCTGGGTTGCAAAGCATCAGGACGATCCACGCTACCGCTATGCGGAAGGTGACGTGAATAGTTCTGATCCCTCTGCCCTTAAAGAAAGCCTGGGTGATGATGTGGTGAAAGCCAGCCGCTATGGAGTAAAGAATATTCGTTATATACTCTCCAACATGAAATCATGGATGAGCAAGCCCGGTGAAAAATATGATGATCTGGAAGATTATTATGTAGCTGCGCTGAAACAGTATGAACGTTATCTCGGACATGTAGGCGCATCGATAGCTGGTATGTATCAGTATTATCCGGTGCAGGGCCAGAATAAGTTGCCTTACTATTATACCACAAAGCAGCAAAATGCAGAGGCGGTGGCCTTCATGATCGAACAATATAAAAATCTGCCGCTATGGCTGGAAGCACTACCGGAAGACATGATCCTGTATGAAAAGATAAACACGATTAAGCTGATTGTTCCGGTAAGTACTTACGTAGAACGCATGGTTAAAAAATCGATGCAGGGAGATCTGCTGAATTATGGAAAGCTGGTCCATTTAACAGATAATAAATTACAGCACGGTGAGGAAGCTTATGGCGCCCAGGAGATGCTGAATGACCTGCGCAATGGATTTTTCTATAAAAAAGGTGCACAGAATTACTATGATGAAATGCTGCAGTCGATGTATGTAGACCGTCTGATGAGCCTGTCATCATACAGAAAGCCATGGGTTAGCGGAAAAGGTATAAATGCTTCTGATGAACTATATTTTCAATATATGAACCTGCAGGCTAGTGACAAACAATTTAAAGTTGAGGCCCTGGCACTGGCTGAGCTGAATAAAGTGAGGGACATAGTGAAAAGCCGAACGGGATCATCTAAAGAAAAGGGCCGGGAACATTACCGTTACCTATTGGATAAACTCAATTTGTTTTTGAAAAGCTAAAGATCACAATTATAGTGGAAAGGCTGCCTTAATCAGGGCAGCCTTTTTATTTAGTATTCAAAAAATTATCACTTGACAATGGTGGTCTACTTCGTACTGGCAGGGCGGTAGTCCTGGCTGGGCAGTGGCACAAAGTCTTTTTCTCCCGGTACGGGCATAAACTCTTGATTGTGCCACCTTTGCTTAGCCTCTTCTATCTTCTCTCTTGTGCTCGCCACAAAATTCCAATAAATGAAACGCTCCTCTGGAAAAGGTTCACCTCCGAAGATATAAATGGTGGTATTGGCGGCAATGGTAAAGGCGCATAAGGATGCTTCTTTGGCCACGAGGATTTGCTTTGGTCCATACGCATGTCCATCATTTGTAACGCTGCCTTCCAGAATATACAATCCAGCTTCTCCAAATAGTTCATGGCCAATGTTGAGCGTTTTCTCCGTAGGCATCTGACCATCTGTAGCAACATTTTTGATCTCGATCATGAACTGTCTGCTAAAGGTAGATACAGGGGATCTTTTGCCAAAGGCCTCACCGGCAATCAGTCTGAACGACACCCCCTCCTCTTCCCAATGTGGGATATCTTTGGCTTCGACATGCTGAAAGGAAGGAGCAATATTTTCGTGTTCCAAAGGCAAAGCCACCCAAATTTGCAGGCCATGCAGGTGCTTTTCGGACGTGCGCAAGTATTCTGGAGTCCGCTCTGAATGTACGATACCGGAACCGGCCGTCATCCAGTTGACCGCCCCTGGTTTAATCTCAATATCGGTACCCAAACTGTCTTTATGCTGCATACTGCCTTCAAACAAATAGGTCAGCGTAGACAATCCAATATGTGGATGAGGCGGCACATCAATGTTGTGATGATCATTCAAAGCCGCCGGCCCCATATGATCAATGAAAATATAAGGGCCTACCATTCGCTTGCCTCTGAAGGGCAACAACCTGCCGACCAAAAAATTACCAATATCGGCCGGACGTTCTTCTATAATTATGCTGATGTTTGACATACCATTGAATTTACCACTAATTTAAGATTATTAATCTTAAACACGCCCTGAGGCTGTAGAAATAAAACGGGTTAAATCTGATAATTGATAAGGGGGACAAGCTCCTGACTGGGTGGTAATAAATGCAGATAAGCCCGACGCAAAACTCAGACATTCCCTGATATCTGCCTGCAACAATCTTTTGGATAGGAAAGCCGCTAAAAAAGAATCACCACTGCCTATAGTATCCTTGACCTGTATTTTAAAAGCAGACTGATGATATACCCGATCATTGTTATAAAATGATGCCCCTTCTGCTCCCCTGGTAACGATGATTTCCTGTATACTATATTTGTCTTGCAAAAGTTTAATTTGAGTGATTTCATCCAAATCGGAAATGCTATACCAACCTGTAATCATCTTTAATTCATGCGTATTTAGCTTCAGCAAATCCGTTTTCTCCAGTAAGCTACTGATGTATCCCTTTTCATAATAAGGTTCTCTTAAATTGACATCAAACACCCGATAGGTAGCTAGGTCAAGAAGTTGCATTAAGGTATCTTTTGTTGCTTTTCTTCGTCCTGATAAGCTTCCAAACACAAATGCATCCATCTGCATCGTGAGTTCCTTAAAACGATTCTCTAATTCTATAAAATCCCATGCCACCGGATACACAATTTCATATTCTACCTCATTATTGGTTGTGATATTGACCTCCACAGTAGAGGTTTTGTGTAAGGAGTCCACCTGACAATACTGTGTACTAAGACCCAGGTCTTTCAATACGTTTAACAGGTCAGCTCCATTTTTATCATTCCCGACACGGCTCAATACGTGGCTGCGAATACCGCATTTATTTAAATGATATGCAACGTTCATGGGCGCGCCGCCTGGCTGTCTTCCGGATGGCAAATTGTCCCATAACACTTCACCAAAGCATATTACGTTAGGAGTTTGCTCTGTATTTTTTTTAATATCCATTGTTTGTCCTTTGGTTACAATTTGTGTTCATCAAGTTTTTTAATCATTTCGCGGATCCCATATGTTCTTAACCCACGCAGAATAGGAATATAACTTTTAATGAAGCGCTTATTTGTTGCCAGCTCCCCAAAAATACTTCCAATATTAAGGAATGACAGTTCATCACCGGCCCTAGATTCTTTTGCCTTCTCCAGCAAAACAGCATGCAACTCGTCTTGAATTTCATTTCTATAGCCTTTTTCTTCCGCAAGTTCAAAATACCTGCACCACGCGGCTATGATCAATGCACCTCTATGAATCGGCCCGTTTATTTTAAGCTGATCATTAATTGTGGGGAGTAAGAATTTGGGGATCTTTGCTGAACTTTCAGAAAATATCCGTGTAAGCTGATCTCTGATAAACGGATTCCGAAAGCGCTGCATTAAAGTATTTTTATAGCTCTCCAAATCAATCCCGGGTACGGGTTCCAGGATCGGGCCGGCCTCTTCATCCATAAAGCCACGTACGAAATCAAAAAAAACCTGATCGCTCATGGTCTCCCCGACATACCCATACCCATATAGGTACCCAGTGAAGCCCAATGCGACATGCCCACCATTGAGTAAGCGTATTTTCATTTTTTCATAAGGAATAACATCTGGTACAAACTGCGCCCCTACACTATCCCATTCTGGTCTTCCATTGATGAAATCATCTTCGATTACCCATTGACAGAACGGTTCGCAAACCACTGGCCATGCATCTGTGATAGCAAAATCATCCTGAAGCGACTGTATGTCTGCTGGGCTGGTAACTGGAGTAATGCGATCAACCATACTATTGGGAAAAGAGACATTTAGAAGTACCCATTCCGTTAGTCCAGGTGCTGCAAGGGTAATATAGGAAAGCAGCATTTTTTTGGTTACAGCTCCGTTGTGCTGGATATTGTCGCAGGACTGAATGGTCAGTCCGGGCAACCCTCTCTCTTTTCTAAGCTTCAGCGCCTGCGTGAGATAGCCAAAAATGGTTTGAGGCCGATCCGGATTGTTCAAATCGTGCTGTATGGAGGGTTCAACAGACTGAAAATCCCCCGTATCCGCATTAAAATTATATCCGCCTTCGGTAATGGTAAGCGTAATGATCCGAATGTCCGGGCTGGCCATTTTTTCAATAACGGCCTTTGGGTTGTCAGGTGCAAAAAGATATTCTACAATAGACCCGATCACCCTGGCAGTTCTTGTCCCATCAGGTTCAGTGATCAGTAGCGTATACAGTCCGTCCTGGCCTTTTAACGTCTCGTAGATCTTCCGGTCGTGTTTGAGCAGGGCTACTCCGCAAATGCCCCAATCGTCGTGGCCATGGTTTTGCAAGAGCTCATCGGTATAGAAGGCTTGATGTGCCCTGTGAAAGCCACCTATACCTACATGAACTATTCCTGTTTTTACATTGGTACGATCGTAAGCAGGTATACCTACCGACTTTGGAAGTGCTGAAATATGAGCTGAGTTGAGTTTTATAGTGGGTTGCATGATGGATTATTTCTCTTGAAATCTTTGCAGCAGCACTGCGAATATGATAATCAGGCCTTTGATTACTTGCTGTGAGTAGGCCGCGATGTCCAGCAGGTTCATGACATTTCCCATCATCCCTACGATCAATACACCAAGGAAAGTATTAAAAGCTGACCCTTTGCCACCAGCCAGACTGGTACCGCCGATGACGACGGTAGCAATAACATCGAGTTCCATGCCCACACCAAGATTTGGAGAGCCCACCGATGTCCTGGCGGTGCTGATAATACCAGCGATGGCCGCCAATCCGCCAGTAATGACGTATACTGCAAATTTGTAAGAAGAAACTTTTAAGCCCGACAGACGAACTGCTTCTTCGTTACTGCCGATAGCGATCAATATTCTGCCGAATACGTTGTATTTTAGAAGAATGGAGGTGATCCCAAAAATGATAAAGAGAATGATTGCCGGATTGGGAATCCCCAAAAAACTCTCGCTACCAAAATCGGTCAATGCCGATGCATTTTCATCAACCATAACCGGGGCTCCTTTAGAAAAGATAAAGCCAAATCCCCTGACGATGGTCATTAAGGCCAGGGTAGCAATAAATGGAGCCATTTTTTGGTAAGATACCAGATATCCGGAAGCACTGCCCACCAGCAGGCCGCAGGCCAGCGAAGCAGCAATAGCCAGGGGAAGGGGCATAGACTGGGTAAACAGCGCGCTCAGCACCGCTATCATGGCTACTACCGATCCTACTGAAAGGTCGATGCCCCCAGTGAGAATCACGAGCAGCATACC
>Ga0160464_100135_pt1 | contig 81696 bp, 93 predicted proteins | sample HID1971I_E11MG_FD_108275 | JGI IMG/M metagenome (GOLD analysis project Ga0160464, IMG submission 108275) | Enriched millipede-associated microbial communities from UW Madison campus, WI, USA - HID1971I_E11 MG | ecosystem: Host-associated > Arthropoda: Insects > Digestive system > Unclassified ...
AATGGTGATGCCGGGCGACAACGTGTCGATCACGGTGAAGCTGATCGCTCCGATCGCCATGGAAGAAGGTCTGCGCTTCGCCATTCGCGAAGGCGGCCGTACCGTCGGCGCCGGTGTCGTGGCGAAGATTATCGAGTAAGATATCGGGCTTGCTCGACTGAAGTTGCAGTAATGCTGTAAAAACCGGGACCGGGCACTTGCTCTCAGCGAGCGCCCGGTCCCACGCTCTTTTGCCAGATGTGCGGTGCAATACCGCCTCGCTCTTTTCAAGGAATCGTCATGCAGAACCAGAAAATCCGCATTCGTCTGAAGGCTTTCGACTATCGCCTGATCGATCAATCGGCAGCCGAAATCGTCGATACCGCGAAGCGGACTGGCGCGATCGTCCGTGGTCCGGTGCCGCTGCCGACGCGTATTCAGCGTTTTGACATCCTGCGTTCGCCGCACGTCAACAAGACGTCGCGCGATCAGCTCGAAATCCGTACCCACCAGCGCCTGATGGATATCGTCGATCCGACGGACAAGACCGTTGACGCGCTGATGAAGCTCGATCTGCCCGCTGGCGTCGACGTCGAGATCAAGCTGCAGTAAGTGCCGAAAGCAGTCTGGCGTGCCTGCAGGTGCGCTAGAAGATGCTAAGTCTTTGATTGCTTGCGGGATTCGAAAAGCCTTGTTATACTCCAAGGCTTTTCGCGCCTATTCGCACGAAAGAGACGCAAGAAAGCCGACCCAGTTTCTCGTAACGAGGCCGGCATTTGTAAATCAGCCCCGACCAATCGCAGTTGGGAATGGAGAAAACGATGAGCCTTGGACTCGTAGGTCGCAAGGTTGGCATGACCCGTATCTTCACGCCTGAAGGGGATTCGATCCCCGTCACCGTGCTGGACGTGTCGGACAACCGCGTGACGCAGATCAAGACCGTTGAAACGGATGGTTATACCGCCGTTCAGGTTGCATTCGGTGCTCGCCGCGCATCTCGCGTGACGAAGCCGCTGGCGGGTCACCTCGCCAAAGCCGGTGTTCAAGCCGGTGAAATCCTCAAGGAATTCCATATCGATACGGCCAAGGCAGGTGAACTGTCGAACGGCGCCGTGATCGGTACGGACATTTTCGAAGTCGGCCAGAAGGTTGATGTGCAAGGCACGTCGATCGGTAAGGGTTATGCCGGCACGATCAAGCGCTACAACTTCGCCTCGGGTCGCGCGACGCACGGTAACTCGCGTTCGCACAACGTTCCGGGTTCGATCGGTATGGCGCAGGATCCGGGTCGCGTGTTCCCTGGTAAGCGCATGACGGGTCACCTCGGTGACGAGACCGTCACGGTTCAAAATCTCGAAATCGCCCGCATCGACGCTGAGCGCAATCTGCTGCTCGTCCGCGGTGCAGTTCCGGGTGCGAAGGGCGGCAAGGTCTTCGTGACCCCGGCCGTCAAGGCGCGTGCTGTGAAAGGAGCGAAATAATGGAACTTAAGCTCCTGAATGCCAATGGTCAGGAAGGCGCTGGCGTGAACGCATCGGACGTCGTGTTCGGTCGCGATTACAACGAAGCCCTGATTCACCAGATCGTCGTCGCTTATCAAGCGAACGCACGTAGCGGCAACCGCGCGCAGAAGGACCGCGAGCAGGTCAAGCACACCACCAAGAAGCCGTGGCGTCAGAAGGGTACGGGCCGTGCTCGTGCCGGTATGTCGTCGAGCCCGTTGTGGCGTGGCGGTGGTCGTATCTTCCCGAACTCGCCGGAAGAAAACTTCTCGCACAAGGTCAACAAGAAGATGCATCGCGCAGGCCTCTGCTCGATCTTCTCGCAGCTGGCTCGCGAAGGCCGTATCGCGGTGGTCGAAGACCTCGCGCTCGAAGCCCCGAAGACCAAGCTGTTGGCCGATAAATTCAAGGCGATGGGTCTCGAATCCGTGTTGGTCATTACCGATACGGTCGACGAGAACCTGTACCTCGCGTCGCGCAACCTGGCCCACGTGGCAGTTGTCGAGCCGCGTTACGCCGACCCGCTCTCGCTGATCTATTTCAAGAAGATTCTGATCACGAAGGCTGCGGTCGCTCAGATCGAGGAGTTGCTGTCATGAGCGAAATTCGCAAAAACGATCATCGTTTGATGCAAGTTCTGCTCGCTCCGGTGATCTCCGAAAAGGCGACGCTGGTTGCCGACAAGAACGAGCAAGTCGTGTTCGAAGTCGCGCCGGACGCCACGAAGCAGGAAGTGAAGGCTGCTGTCGAGCTGCTGTTCAAGGTCGAAGTCAATTCCGTCAACGTGCTCGTCACGAAGGGCAAAGCCAAGCGCTTTGGCCGCTTCAACGGTAAGCGCAAGGACGTGAAGAAGGCGTACGTCTGCCTGAAGCCCGGCCAGGAAATCAACTTTGAAGCGGAGGCCAAGTAATCATGGCAATCGTGAAAGTTAAGCCGACCTCGCCGGGTCGCCGCGCGATGGTCAAGATCGTCAACAAGGATCTGCATAAGGGCGCGCCGCACGCAGCGCTGCTCGACTCGCAATCCAAGTCGGCGGGCCGTAACAACAACGGCCGTATCACCACGCGTCACCAGGGCGGTGGTCACAAGCAGCACTATCGTATCGTCGACTTCCGTCGCAACAAGGACGGCATTCCGGCAAAGGTCGAGCGTCTCGAGTACGACCCGAACCGTAGCGCGAACATCGCGCTGGTTCTGTACGCAGACGGCGAGCGTCGCTACATCATCGCGCCGAAGGGCGTGACGGTTGGTACGCCGCTGATGTCGGGTTCGGAAGCGCCGATCAAGGCAGGCAACACGCTGCCGATCCGCAACATTCCGGTCGGTACGACGATCCACTGCATTGAAATGCTGCCGGGCAAGGGCGCGCAAATCGCGCGTTCGGCTGGCACGTCGGCAATGCTGCTGGCTCGCGAAGGCGTCTACGCTCAAGTGCGTCTGCGTTCGGGCGAAATCCGCCGCGTGCACGTCGAGTGCCGCGCGACCATCGGTGAAGTGGGCAACGAAGAGCACAGCCTGCGTCAAATCGGTAAGGCCGGCGCAAACCGCTGGCGCGGTATCCGTCCGACGGTGCGTGGTGTTGCAATGAACCCGGTCGATCACCCGCACGGCGGTGGTGAAGGCAAGACGGCTGCAGGTCGCGACCCGGTGAGCCCGTGGGGCACGCCGACGAAGGGTTATCGCACCCGCAGCAACAAGCGCACGACGACGATGATCGTCCAGCGCCGTCACAAGCGTTAAGGAGTAGGCAATGACACGTTCTGCTAAAAAAGGTCCGTTCTGCGACGCTCATTTGCTGAAGAAAGTTGAGTCGGCAGCAGCTACGCGCGACAAGAAGCCGATCAAGACCTGGTCGCGTCGCTCGACGATTCTGCCGGATTTCATCGGCCTGACGATCGCTGTTCACAACGGCCGTCAGCACGTTCCGGTGTATGTCACGGAAAACATGGTCGGCCACAAGCTTGGCGAGTTCGCACTGACCCGTACGTTCAAGGGTCACGCGGCCGACAAGAAGGCCAAGAAATAAGGGGCTATCAAGATGGAAGTGAAAGCAATTCATCGCGGTGCCCGCATCTCGGCGCAGAAAACGCGCCTTGTGGCTGACCAGATTCGTGGTTTGCCGGTCGACAAGGCGCTGAACGTCCTGACGTTCTCGCCGAAGAAGGCGGCGGGTATCGTCAAGAAGGTCGTGCTGTCTGCGATCGCGAATGCGGAACACAACGAAGGCGCCGATATCGACGAGCTCAAGATCACGAGCATCTACGTCGACAAGGCTGCTTCGCTGAAGCGTTTCACCGCACGCGCTAAGGGTCGCGGTAACCGCATCGAGAAGCAATCCTGTCACATCACTGTGACGGTCGGGAATTAAGGAGCCATACGATGGGACAGAAAATTCATCCGACTGGCTTCCGTTTGGCCGTCAGCCGCAATTGGGCTTCGCGCTGGTACGCGAACAACAACAATTTCGCGGCGATGTTGCAGGAAGACATCGGTGTTCGTGAATACCTGAAGAAGAAGCTGAAGAACGCTTCGGTCGGTCGCGTCGTCATCGAGCGTCCGGCGAAGAACGCGCGCATCACGATTTACAGCTCGCGTCCGGGCGTCGTCATCGGCAAGAAGGGCGAAGACATCGAATCGCTGAAGGCTGAACTGCAGAAGCGCATGGGCGTTCCGGTTCACGTCAACATCGAAGAGATCCGCAAGCCGGAAACGGATGCTCAGCTGATCGCTGACTCCATCACGCAGCAGCTCGAGCGCCGGATCATGTTCCGCCGCGCGATGAAGCGCGCGATGCAGAACGCGATGCGTCTTGGCGCCCAGGGCATCAAGATCATGAGCGCGGGCCGTCTGAACGGTATCGAAATCGCTCGTACCGAGTGGTATCGCGAAGGTCGCGTGCCCCTCCATACGCTGCGTGCGGATATCGATTACGCGACGTCGGAAGCGAAGACCACGTACGGCATCATCGGCGTGAAGGTGTGGGTCTACAAGGGCGACACCCTGGGCCGCAACGAAGCGCCGGTGGTTGAAGAAGTGGCGGAAGAAAAGCGTCCGCGCCGCAACGCACGTCCGGGTGGCGATCGCCGTCCGCGTCGTGATGGTGAAGGCGCTCCGGCTGGTGCTCGTCGTGGTGCACCCCGTCGCGCTGGCGGTGACGCGAAGACTGGAGAATAACGATGCTGCAACCGAAACGCAGAAAGTATCGCAAAGAGCAGAAAGGTCGTAACACCGGCAAGGCGACGCGCGGCAACGCGGTGTCGTTCGGTGAATACGGTCTGAAGGCTATCGGTCGCGGCCGTTTGACCGCGCGTCAAATCGAAGCGGCGCGTCGTGCAATGACGCGTCACATCAAGCGTGGTGGCCGGATCTGGATCCGTATTTTCCCGGACAAGCCGATTTCGCAGAAGCCGGCCGAAGTGCGTATGGGTAACGGTAAGGGTAACCCGGAGTACTACGTCGCTGAAATTCAACCGGGCAAGATGCTGTACGAAATGGACGGCGTCTCCGAAGAACTGGCGCGCGAAGCGTTCCGTCTGGCTGCAGCCAAACTGCCGCTCAAGACGAACTTCGTCGTACGTCAGCTCGGCGCCTAAGGAGTAAATGATGAAGGCATCTGAACTTCACCAGAAAGACCAGGCCGCGCTCAACAAAGAGCTGTCGGACCTGCTGAAGGCGCAATTCGGCTTGCGTATGCAACTCGCGACCCAGCAGCTCACGAACACGAGCCAGCTGAAGAAGGTCCGTCGCGACATCGCACGTGTGCGCACCGTCCTGACTGAGAAGGCGAACCAGAAATGAACGATAGCGTAAAAACCTCGCTCAAGCGGACGCTGGTCGGCAAGGTCGTCAGCAACAAGATGGACAAGACGGTCACCGTTCTGGTCGAGCACCGCGTGAAGCATCCGATCTACGGCAAGTACGTCGTGCGTTCGAAGAAGTACCACGCGCATGACGACGCGAACACGTACAACGAAGGCGATCTCGTCGAAATCCAGGAAACCCGTCCGATTTCGAAGACGAAAGCCTGGGTTGTGTCGAAGCTGGTTGAAGCGGCTCGTGTGATCTGAAGCAGAAGTTGTAGTACCGCGATGCAGTAGTAAATCGTGTCGCAGTAAGTTTCGCTTGCAAGACCGAGATTATTTGTTATAATCTCGGTCTTCCCTCTTTGTGGGAGCCCCGTCGCGGGCGAAGCTGGTGGGGGAAGCCGGTTCGGGCGCCAGCCTGAGTCGACAGATTCACCGGATTGCGATGGCGGGTTTCGTCTGCCCTCGCTGCCTGTTCTAACCCAAGCAGCCAGTTGGCTGACGGGACCAAGACTGACCGGCTGTGCCATGGTGGTGCTACCGGATTAAGTTGGGAAAGATAAACCATGATCCAGACCGAAACTCGGCTTGAAGTGGCCGACAACACGGGTGCGCGTGAAGTCATGTGCATCAAGGTGCTCGGCGGTTCGAAGCGTCGTTACGCTAGCATTGGCGACATCATCAAGGTGACCGTCAAGGAAGCGACGCCGCGCGGACGCGTGAAAAAGGGCGAAATTTACAACGCCGTGGTCGTTCGTACGGCCAAGGGCGTGCGTCGCCAGGATGGCTCGCTCATCAAGTTCGACGGCAATGCCGCCGTTTTGTTGAATACCAAGCTCGAGCCGATCGGCACGCGTATTTTTGGGCCGGTTACGCGTGAACTGCGTAGCGAACGATTCATGAAGATCGTTTCGCTCGCGCCGGAAGTGCTGTAAGGAGTCGCGATGAACAAGATTCGCAAGGGTGACGAAGTCATCGTCATCACCGGCAAGGACAAGGGCAAGCGCGGTACCGTGCTGGTCGTTGCGGAAGATCGTGTGACGGTCGAGGGCATCAATCTCGTCAAGAAGCACGTGAAGCCGAACCCGATGAAGGGTACGACGGGCGGTGTGGAAGCCAAAACGATGCCGCTGCATATTTCGAACGTCGCATTGGTCGACGCGAATGGCAAGGCATCGCGTGTGGGCATCAAGGTCGAAGACGGAAAGAAGGTTCGCTTCTTGAAGTCGACCGGCGCCACGCTTAACGCCTGACGCGGAGTTAAAAAATGGCTCGTCTGCAAGAGATTTATAAAGAAAAGGTTGTGCCGCAACTCGTCGAAAAGTTCGGCTACAAGTCTGTCATGGAAGTGCCGCGCATCACCAAGATCACCCTGAACATGGGCCTTGGCGAAGCCGTCGCCGACAAGAAGATCATCGAAAACGCCGTGGGCGACCTGACGAAGATCGCTGGACAGAAGCCGGTTATCACGAAGGCGCGCAAGGCAATCGCAGGCTTCAAGATTCGTCAAGGCTACCCGATCGGCGCGATGGTCACGCTGCGCGGCCAAGCGATGTACGAATTCCTCGACCGTTTCGTGACGGTTGCGCTCCCCCGTGTGCGTGACTTCCGTGGCGTGTCGGGCCGTGCATTCGACGGTCGTGGCAACTACAACATCGGTGTGAAAGAGCAGATCATTTTCCCCGAAATCGACTACGACAAGATCGACGCGCTGCGTGGGCTGAACATCAGCATCACGACTACCGCGAAGACTGACGACGAAGCAAAGGCGCTGCTCGCCGGCTTCAAGTTCCCGTTCAGAAACTGAGGTTACCGTGGCTAAACTGGCACTGATCGAACGTGAAAAGAAGCGCGCGCGCCTGGCAGCCAAGTACGCTCCGAAGCGTGCTGAGCTGAAGGCTGTGATCGATGACGCAAGCAAGTCGGACGAAGAGCGTTACTTCGCGCGTCTGGCGCTGCAACAACTGCCGCGTAACTCGAACCCCACTCGCAAGCGTAACCGCTGCGCGATCACGGGTCGTCCGCGTGGTACGTTCCGCAAGTTTGGACTCGCGCGCGGCAAGATTCGTGAAATCGCTTTCCGCGGCGAAATCCCTGGCCTGACCAAGGCGAGCTGGTAATAGGAGAAACATAAATGAGCATGAGTGATCCTATCGCCGATATGCTGACTCGCATCCGCAACGCGCAGATGGTCGAGAAGGTTTCGGTGACTATGCCCTCGTCGAAAGTCAAGGTTGCGATTGCGCAGGTTTTGAAGGACGAAGGTTATATCGACGACTTCGCAGTGAAGGCTGAAGGCGCGAAGATCGAATTGAATATCGCGTTGAAGTACTACGCTGGCCGTCCGGTCATCGAGCGCCTCGAACGCGTCTCGAAGCCTGGCCTGCGCGTGTACCGCGGTCGCAACGAAATTCCGCAGGTCATGAACGGCCTCGGCGTTGCAATCGTGTCGACGCCGAAGGGTGTGATGACCGACCGTAAGGCGCGCCAGAACGGCGTCGGCGGCGAAGTCATCTGCTACGTCGCTTAACGCCTAAGGAGAAGAAACATGTCTCGAGTAGGTAAAAGCCCGATCGCGCTGCCGCAAGGCGCGGAAGTGGCCATCAAGAGCGACGTCATCACCGTTAAGGGCCCGCTCGGCACGATTTCGCAACCGGCTAACAAGCTGGTGACCGTGACGAACGACAACGGCACGTTGAAGCTCGCTCCGGCCGACGAAAGCCGCGAAGCAAACGCGATGTCTGGCACGATGCGCGCCCTGGTGGCGAACATGGTGCAGGGCGTCACCAAGGGTTTCGAGCGCAAGCTGACGCTGGTTGGCGTCGGGTATCGTGCGCAAGCGCAAGGCGACAAGCTGAACCTGTCGCTGGGTTTCTCGCACCCCGTGGTGCACCAGATGCCGGAAGGCGTCAAGGCTGAAACTCCGTCGCAAACCGAAATCGTGATCAAGGGGATCGACAAGCAGAAAGTCGGACAGACCGCAGCAGAAGTGCGCGGCTATCGTCCGCCTGAGCCGTACAAGGGCAAAGGCGTGCGCTATTCCGACGAGGTCGTGATCCTCAAAGAAACGAAGAAGAAGTAAGGGTGCGCAATCATGGATAAGACTCAATCTCGCCTGCGCCGCGCTCGTCAGACGCGTATCAAGATCGCTGAGCTGCAGGTTCCGCGTCTGGCCGTGCATCGCACGAATACGCATATCTACGCGCAAGTGTTCTCGGCGTGCGGTACGAAAGTCGTGGCAAGCGCCTCGACGCTCGAAGCTGAAGTGCGCGCTGAACTCGCCGACAAGTCGGGCAAGGGCGGCAATGTCAACGCTGCGACCCTGATCGGCAAGCGTATCGCCGAAAAGGCCAAGGCTGCCGGCATCGAATCCGTCGCCTTTGACCGCTCGGGTTTCCGCTACCACGGCCGCGTGAAGGCGCTGGCTGATGCGGCGCGTGAAGCCGGGCTCAAGTTCTAAGGGAAGAATTCGTCATGGCAAAGATGCAAGCGAAAGTTCAGGCTGACGAACGCGACGACGGCCTGCGCGAAAAGATGATTTCGGTCAACCGCGTGACCAAGGTCGTGAAGGGTGGCCGTATTCTCGGCTTCGCCGCACTGACCGTGGTTGGCGACGGTGATGGCCGGATCGGCATGGGCAAGGGCAAGGCCAAAGAAGTTCCGGTTGCCGTTCAAAAGGCAATGGAACAGGCCCGCCGCAACATGTTCAAGGTGCCCCTGAAGAACGGCACGCTGCAACACGAAGTGCACGGTAAGCATGGCGCCTCGGCGGTTCTCCTCGCTCCGGCGAAGGACGGTACCGGCGTGATCGCTGGCGGCCCGATGCGCGCAGTGTTCGACGTGATGGGCGTGCAAAACGTTGTGGCCAAGAGCCACGGTTCGACGAACCCGTACAACCTCGTTCGCGCAACGCTGGACGGTCTGCGCAAGCAGTCGACCCCGGCCGACATCGCGGCGAAGCGTGGGAAGTCCGTCGAAGACATTCTGGGCTAAGGTGGGCACCATGTCTGATAAAACTGTCAAGGTTCAGCTCGTCAAGAGCCTGATCGGGACTCGCGAAACGCACCGCGCAACGGTGCGTGGCCTCGGCCTGCGCCGCCTCAACTCGGTCTCCGAGTTGCAGGACACGCCGGCAGTGCGCGGGATGATCAACAAGGTCTCGTACCTCGTTAAGGTCATCGGCTAAGCGGCTGACCCTAGGATCCAAGGAGTTGAACATGGAATTGAATAACCTGAAGCCGGCAGAAGGCGCGAAGCACGCTAAGCGTCGCGTCGGTCGCGGTATCGGTTCGGGCCTCGGCAAGACCGCTGGCCGTGGCCACAAGGGTCAGAAATCGCGTTCGGGCGGCTTTCACAAAGTCGGTTTCGAAGGCGGTCAGATGCCTCTGCAGCGTCGTCTGCCGAAGCGTGGCTTCACCTCGCTGACGAAGGAATTCGTCGGTGAAGTGCGCCTGTCTGATCTCGAAAAGCTGCCGGTCGACGAAATCGATCTGTTGGCGCTGAAGCAAGCGGGTCTGGTCGGCGAACTCATCAAGAGCGCAAAGATCATCAAGACCGGCGAGATTGCGCGCAAGGTCACGGTGAAGGGCCTGACGGCAACGAAGGGCGCCCGTGAGGCAATCGAAGCCGCTGGCGGCTCGTTCGCCGAGTAACGCGCTTTCGCCGTTACTAGCACTAGCATCGGAGAAGGTACTTGGCTAACAGCCCGAGTCTCGCAAAAACCGGTCGAAGCGCGGCGAAATTCGGCGATCTGCGTCGGCGTGCAGTGTTCCTGCTGCTGGCGTTGATCGTCTACCGCATTGGTGCGCATATTCCGGTACCCGGCATCGATCCGGATCAACTGGCCAAGCTGTTCCAAAGCCAGTCTGGCGGCATCCTGGGCATGTTCAACATGTTCTCGGGTGGCGCGCTGTCGCGATTCACGATCTTTGCGCTGGGCATCATGCCCTACATTTCGGCGTCGATCATCATGCAGTTGCTGTCGATCGTGTCGCCGCAGATGGAGGCGTTGAAGAAGGAAGGGCAAGCGGGACAACGGAAGATCACGCAGTACACGCGTATCTTCACGGTGGTTCTGGCGACCTTCCAGGCGTTCGGTATCGCGGTCGCGCTAGAAAACCAGCCGGCTCTGGTTCTGGACCCCGGCATGGTGTTCCGGCTGACGACGGTCGTCACGCTGGTGACGGGCACGATGTTCCTGATGTGGCTCGGTGAGCAGATCACGGAGCGCGGTCTCGGCAACGGCATCTCGATCATCATCTTCGGTGGTATCGCGGCGGGTTTCCCGAACGCAATCGGTGGTCTGTTCGAGCTGGTTCGCACCGGTTCGATGAGCATCATCTCGGCGATCATCATCGTCGTGTTGATCGCGGCGGTCACGTATCTGGTCGTGTTCATCGAACGCGGTCAGCGCAAGATCCTCGTGAACTACGCGAAGCGCCAGGTCGGTAACAAGATTTACGGCGGACAGTCGTCTCATCTGCCGCTGAAGTTGAACATGTCGGGTGTGATTCCGCCGATCTTCGCGTCGTCGATCATTCTCTTCCCGGCAACCATCCTGAACTGGTTCAGCTCGGGTACGCGGACCAACTGGTTCGCAAACACGCTACACAACGTGGCTGAGGCGCTTAAGCCCGGTCAACCCGTGTACGTGCTGCTGTATGCGTTGGCGATCGTGTTCTTCTGCTTCTTTTACACCGCACTGGTGTTCAACAGCCGGGAAACTGCCGACAACTTGAAGAAGAGCGGTGCTTTCGTTCCGGGTATCCGTCCGGGCGATCAGACTGCACGATATATTGACCGCATCCTCACGCGTCTGACGTTGGCTGGTGCGATCTACATCGTATTCGTGTGCCTGCTGCCTGAGTTTCTGGTGTTGCGCTGGAACGTGCCGTTTTATTTTGGTGGAACGTCGCTGCTGATCATTGTCGTCGTCACGATGGACTTCATGGCTCAGGTGCAGTCGTACGTTATGTCGCAACAATATGAATCGCTGCTCAAGAAGGCAAACTTCAAGGGTGGCAACGTCCCGACGCGTTAATAAGGACTATGGCCAAAGACGATGTTATCCAGATGCAGGGTGAGGTCATCGAAAACCTTCCCAACGCTACTTTCCGGGTGAAATTGGAAAATGGCCATGTCGTCCTGGGGCATATTTCCGGAAAGATGCGGATGCACTACATCCGCATCCTGCCGGGCGACAAGGTTACGGTTGAATTGACGCCTTACGATCTGTCTCGTGCACGGATCGTGTTCCGGGCGAAGTGATTTGAAAAAAGGGTAATATCATGAAAGTGATGGCATCGGTTAAGCGCATTTGCCGCAATTGCAAGATCATCAAGCGCAAGGGCGTTGTGCGCGTGATTTGCAGCTCTGATCCGCGCCACAAACAGCGTCAAGGCTGAACGCCGCGCTTTTGCTTGCGCTTTTTGTTTGAGGAAAAACAATGGCTCGTATCGCAGGGGTTAACATCCCGAATCACCAGCATACCGAGATCGGCCTGACGGCAATCTTCGGCATCGGTCGCACGCGTTCCCGCGGCATTTGCACAGCAGCTGGTGTGGAATTTTCGAAGAAGGTCAAGGACCTCACTGACGCAGACCTCGAAAAGCTGCGTGACGAAGTGGGTAAGTTCATCGTCGAAGGCGACCTGCGCCGTGAAGTGACGATGAATATCAAGCGCCTGATGGACTTGGGTTGCTACCGCGGCATGCGCCATCGCAAGGGCTTGCCCCTGCGTGGCCAGCGTACGCGCACGAATGCCCGTACGCGCAAGGGTCCGCGTCGTGCAGCGCAATCGCTGAAGAAGTAAGCGGAACTGACAGTTACAGGAAAACGTAATGGCTAAGGCTTCGAACAACTCCGCGGCGCAACGCGTTCGCAAGAAGGTCAAGAAGAACGTCGCCGAGGGCGTGGTTCACGTTCACGCGTCGTTCAACAACACCATTATCACGATCACTGACCGTCAAGGTAACGCGCTGGCATGGGCGACCTCGGGTGGTCAGGGCTTCAAGGGCTCGCGTAAATCGACGCCGTTTGCAGCTCAGGTCGCAGCCGAATCGGCTGGCCGCGTGGCATTGGAATACGGCGTGAAGAACCTCGAAGTGCGGATCAAGGGCCCCGGTCCTGGCCGTGAATCGGCGGTGCGCGCGCTGCATGGTCTTGGCATCAAGATCACCGCGATCTCCGACGTGACGCCGGTCCCGCACAACGGCTGCCGTCCGCCGAAGCGCCGTCGTATCTAAAGTCGACGACGCGACCGCATGTTTCCTGTCGATGCGCAAGTATCGGCGGGTTTCGTGCGTTATGAAGTTTTGACTAAGCCCACCGTTCGACCCCAAGGGTTCGGACTAGCGCAGACGAAAGTGTGCGTGATCAATATTTAAGGATGCAAAGTGGCACGCTATACCGGTCCCAAAGCAAAGCTGTCCCGCCGTGAAGGCACTGATCTGTTCCTGAAGAGTGCACGCCGCTCCCTCGCCGACAAGTGCAAGCTCGACAGCAAGCCCGGCCAACACGGCCGCACCTCGGGCGCGCGTACGTCCGACTACGGCACCCAGTTGCGCGAGAAGCAGAAAGTGAAGCGCATCTACGGTGTGCTGGAGCGTCAGTTCCGCCGCTACTTCGCTGAAGCCGACCGCCGCAAGGGCCCGACGGGCGAAAACCTGCTGCAGTTGCTCGAGTCGCGTCTCGACAACGTCGTCTATCGCATGGGCTTCGGCTCGACGCGCGCCGAAGCGCGTCAGCTCGTGAGCCACAAGTCGATCGTGGTGAACGGCCAGGTCGTGAACATCCCGTCGATGCAGGTGAAATCGGGCGACGTCGTGTCCGTGCGCGAGCAATCGCGCAAGCAGGCTCGTATCGTCGAAGCCCTGTCGCTGGCCGAGCAAGGCGGAATGCCGAGCTGGGTGTCGGTCGACGCGAAGAAATTCGAAGGCACGTTCAAGTCGATGCCCGAGCGTAGCGATATCGCTGGCGACATCAACGAAAGCCTGATCGTCGAATTGTATTCGCGTTAATCGCGGCGGTAATGGATTGACAGCCGGGGAGCCTGATTGCTCGTGGCAAGGGGTGGCCTCGGCTGTTTATTTTCAGGTTGTTACCGGTCAGCCTTATCGGTGTAACGAGCCGAGGGTATTGAAAAGGAAAACCTATGCAAACCAGTTTGTTGAAGCCCAAGATCATTGCTGTTGAATCGCTTGGTGAAAACCATGCGAAGGTGGTTATGGAGCCGTTCGAACGCGGCTATGGCCACACCTTGGGTAACGCGCTTCGGCGCGTGCTGCTGTCGTCGATGATTGGCTATGCGCCGACCGAAGTGACGATCGCAGGCGTCGTGCATGAATATTCGACGCTCGATGGTGTGCAAGAGGATGTGGTCAACCTGCTGTTGAACCTGAAGGGCGTCGTTTTCAAGCTGCACAACCGCGATGAAGTCACGGTGACGCTGCGCAAGGAAGGCGAAGGACTCGTCACGGCCGGCGATATCGAACTCGCGCACGACTGCGAGGTCATCAACCCGGAACACGTGGTCGCGCACCTGTCGAAGGGCGGCAAGCTCGACGTTCAGATCAAGATCGAAAAGGGCCGCGGCTATGTGCCGGGCAACGTGCGTCGTTACGGTGAAGATTCGGCGAAAATCATCGGCCGCATCGTGCTGGATGCGTCGTTCTCGCCGGTTCGCCGCGTGAGCTACGCCGTCGAAAGCGCGCGTGTCGAACAACGTACCGACCTCGACAAGCTCGTGATGAACATCGAGACCAACGGCGTGATTTCGCCGGAGGAAGCGATCCGTCAGTCGGCGCGTATTCTGGTCGATCAGTTGTCGGTGTTTGCAGCGCTCGAAGGCACGGAAGCGGCAGCGGAAGCGCCGTCGCGCGCGCCGCAGATCGATCCGATCCTGCTGCGTCCGGTGGATGACCTCGAACTCACGGTGCGTTCCGCGAACTGCCTTAAGGCCGAGAACATCTACTACATCGGCGATCTGATCCAGCGCACGGAAAACGAGCTGCTGAAGACGCCGAACCTGGGCCGCAAGTCGCTGAACGAAATCAAGGAAGTGCTGGCTTCGCGTGGTCTGACGCTTGGTATGAAGCTCGAAAACTGGCCGCCGGCTGGTCTCGACAAGTAATAGGCGAAGTCGCTGCGTAACTTTGCAAAGACGCGGATTCTGCTTTAAAATCCGCGTCTTGCTTAATTTTCGACCGGCCCGTGCGCTGATGTAGAGCGCAATAGAAGAGCTGGATCAAAACTCGTTAAGGAACTGAAAATGCGTCATAAGCATGGTCTGCGGAAACTGAACCGCACGAGCAGCCATCGTCTGGCAATGCTCCGCAATATGTCGAATTCGCTCATCGAGCACGAAGTCATCAAGACGACGCTGCCGAAGGCCAAGGAACTGCGCAAGGTCGTTGAGCCCCTCATCACGCTCGGCAAGAAGCCGTCGCTCGCGAACCGCCGTCTGGCGTTCAACCGCCTGCGCGATCGTGATTCCGTCGCGAAGCTGTTCGACGTCCTCGGCCCGCGCTACGCGAGCCGTCCGGGTGGCTACCTCAGCATCCTGAAGTTCGGTTTCCGCGTCGGCGACAACGCTCCGATGGCGCTGGTCCAGTTGATGGATCGCCCGGAAGTTGAAGAGACGGAAGAAGTGCAAGAAGCGGAATAAATTCCGTTTCCAGTTGTTCACAGAAAGGCCAGGCTCAAAGCTTGGCCTTTCTGCTTTCTGCCTGCGACGTTTCAGCGCGCCGATGCGTAAAAGTGTGTGTCGGTCGCCGATGCTACGATATGCAATTAACCTGCCGTTTTCCCGGAGTATCCGCGTGAATGTCCCCGTCGCTTTGATGCTTTCCACGCTGCCTGACGCCGCCGCGGCCGATGCGCTCGCGCAAGCGGCGCTGGACGCGCGGCTCGCCGCCTGCGTGACGAGCCCCGGTGCGGTGACCTCGCGGTACCACTGGAAGGGCGTGCTGGAGTCGTCGCAGGAAGTGCAATTGTTGTTCAAGACGAGCATCGCGCGCAGCGAAGAATTGCAGCGCTTCGTCGAGGCTCGACATCCGTACGAGACACCCGAAATCCTCGTCTGGCAGGTGAATGCATCGCCGGGCTATGGTCAATGGGTCAACGCAGAAACGCAGCGTCCTCTTCATGTGTGAGTTTTCCCGTCTTTTCGCGCGGCGATTCTTCGGCGCCTTCCTGCTTCTCGCAGCGTTGGCACTGCTGTCGGGCGCCGCGCGCGCAGCTGACGATTTCCTCGATCCCGATGTCGCGTTCAAATTCAGTGCGTCGGAAAAGCCCGGCGAAGTGGACGTGCGCTACAAGATCGCCGACGGCTACTACATGTACCGTGAGCGCTTCGCGTTCGCGGTGAAGAGCGGCGATGCGACCATCGGCGCCGCGCAACTGCCGGCGGGCAAAGTCCACTTCGATCAGACGTTCAACAAGGACGTCGAAACCTATCGCGGCGAGTTGCACATCCGCATTCCCGTCGCGCAGGCGAAGGGGCCATTCGAGCTCGCGGTGACGTCGCAGGGATGCGCGGATCAGGGCATCTGCTATCCGCCGATGGAGAAGACCTACCGCGTGAAGGGCGACGCGCTGCAAGCGGCGGGCGCCGCGTCGACTACCGTCAGGCCGGACGCCGGGAGTTCATGGTTCGAGCGCGCGACCAGCGCCGACTACGCGCAGTCCATGCTCGAAGGCGGTGGCTTCTTCGCGGTCGTCGGCATGTATTTTCTTGCCGGCATGGTGCTGAGCCTACTGCCGTGTTCGTATCCGATGATCCCGATACTGTCCGCGATCATCGTCGGAGAAGGTGCGCGCGTGACGCGTTCGCGCGGATTTGCGCTGTCGGTTTCGTATGTGATCGGCATGGCGCTCGTTTATACGGTCCTCGGTATCGTTGCTGCGCTGATCGGACAGAGCCTCGGCGCGTGGCTGCAGAACCCGTGGGTGCTCGGAGCGTTTGGTCTGCTGCTCGCGGCGTTCGCCGTCGCGCTGATTTCGGGCGTCGACATCAAGTTGCCTGAACGCTGGCAAAGCGGGGTGAACGAGGCTTCGCAGAAGCGCAGTGGGGGCAAGTTCGCTGCGGTCGCGGTGATGGGCGCGTTATCCGCGCTCGTCGTCGGTGCGTGCATGACGGCGCCGCTGTTCGCGGTGCTCGCGTTCATCGCGCATACCGGCAACGCCGTGCTCGGCGGCGCGGCGCTCTTCGCGATGGGCATCGGACTGGGCGTGCCGCTTTTGATCATCGGCCTGGGCGCGGGATCGATCCTGCCTCGCGCCGGCGCGTGGATGGATGGCGTGAAGGTGTTTTTCGGCGTGGTCCTGCTCGCGGCTGCACTGTGGATCGTGTGGCCGGTTATCGGCGGCGTCGCGCAGATGCTGCTCGCCGCGCTGTGGCTGTTGATCGCGGCAGCATCGCTCGGATTGTTCTCATCGGGCACATCGACGGCTGTCGGGGTCTGGAAGCGACTCGGACGCGGTCTCGCCGCGGCGTTCGCTATCTGGGCGGCGACATTGCTCGTCGGCCTGGCAGCGGGTTCCACGGATCCGCTCCGCCCGCTCGCCGTCCTCGCTTCCCGAGGCGCGTCGTCGGCGGCTGCGAACGCACAAGCGGAAGGACCGACGTTCGCGCCCGTGCGTTCGTCGGCGGAACTGGATTCGGCGGTGAAGGCCGCCGCGCGTCCTGCGATGCTCGACTTCTACGCCGATTGGTGCGTGTCCTGCAAGGAAATGGAGAAACTGACTTTCTCCGATGCCCGCGTGCAGGCGCGGCTCGCGCAACTGAAGCTTCTGCGCGCAGACGTGACCGCCAACAACGCTGACGATCAGGCGCTGCTCAAGCGCTTCAAGCTTTTCGGGCCGCCGGGCATCATCTTCTTCGATGCGCAAGGCAACGAAGTCGCGCGCGTGGTCGGGTACGAATCAGCCGATACTTTCCTGAAGAGCCTCGACCGGGTCGGGCCGTCGAACGGATAAAAACGAAAGGGCGATGCATCGAGCATCGCCCTCTTCATATCGCGAGCCGGAAGCGTTACTTCGACGCCCGCAGAATGCGCGCCGCATCCAGCGCAAAGTACGTCAGCACGCCGTCCGCGCCCGCACGCTTGAACGCGAGCAGCGCTTCCATCATCACCTTGTCGTGATCGATCCAGCCGTTTTGCGAGGCGGCCTTGATCATCGCGTACTCGCCGCTGACTTGATACGCGTACGTCGGGAAGCGGAATTCGTCCTTCACGCGGCGCACGATGTCCAGATACGGCATGCCGGGCTTGACCATCACCATGTCCGCGCCTTCCTCGATGTCCATGCGCACTTCGCGCATCGCTTCATCGGAGTTGGCCGGGTCCATCTGGTAAGTCATCTTGTTGCTTTTGCCGAGATTCGCGGCCGAGCCGACTGCATCGCGGAACGGACCGTAGAACGCAGACGCGTACTTCGCCGCGTACGCCATGATGCGCGTGTGAATGTGGCTCTCGCTTTCGAGCATCTCGCGGATCGCACCGATGCGGCCGTCCATCATGTCCGACGGCGCGACGATATCCACGCCCGCTTCTGCCTGCACGCGCGCCTGCTCGACAAGGATCTCGCTCGTTTCGTCGTTCTTCACGTAGCCTTCCTCGTCGAGCACGCCATCCTGGCCGTGGCTCGTGTACGGATCGAGCGCGACGTCGGTCAGCACGCCGAGCATCGGGAAGTTCTTTTTCAGCTCGCGCACGGCGCGCGGAATAAGACCTTCGGGGTTCGTGGCTTCGCGGCCATCCGGAGTCTTGAGCGACGGCTCGATCGCCGGAAACAGCGACAGCACCGGCACGCCCAGTTCCACGCACTGTTCGGCGACTTTCATCAACAGATCGACGGACGTGCGCTCGACGCCGGGCATCGACGGCACCGCTTGCCGCACATTCGTGCCCTCGACGATGAATACCGGATAAATGAGGTCGTTGGTCGTGAGAAGGTTTTCGCGCATCAGACGGCGCGAGAAGTCATCGCGGCGCATCCGGCGCGGGCGATGGTGGGGATAGAAGCTCATGTCTTGACTCGAATTTGGAGTGGTCTTCGGGGCGGTCGAAAACGGCTTCAGAAATGCGTAAACCCTTGCCGAACAAGCATTTGGACGCGTCTGAAACCGTTTTGAGACAATGGTATATCATACCGATCGAGCGAGGCGCTTGCCGCCGGACTCCCCGCTTCTCCTCCCTGAGCGGGTGCCTGTCGATGTTCGATTAGGCTGTTAACCCGCCGTCATGCGGCGGGTTTTTTTCATGCCGGCGCGTGCGCGCGACGGCTCACTCGGCTGCGTCTTCTGACGCGTTCTCGCCGGCTTCCCCGGGCATCAGCCAGCTTTCGATCTGCTCGTGCGCTTCTTCCAGCCCCGTGCGCTTGAGCGCTGAGAAGAGCTGCACGGTGAGCTCGCCGCGATAGCCCGCATCCTTGTATTCAGCCAGCGATTTCTTCGTCGCGCGCAGGGCGTTGGTCATTTCCTGTCGCGTCAATTTGTCGCATTTCGTGAGCAGCGTGTGAATCGGCTTTCCGGTCGGCGCGAACCAGTCGATCATGATGCGATCAAGGTCCGTAAGCGGGCGGCGCGAATCCATCATCAGGATCATGCCGCGCAGTTGCGCGCGACTTTGGAGATAAGTCGACAGCAGACGCTGCCAGTGTTCCTTCGCCGCTCCCGGCACTTCGGCGTAACCGTAACCCGGGAGATCGACGAGATAGCCGGTCGGCGCGGCTTCCGGCCCGACCGAGAAATAGTTGATATGCTGCGTGCGTCCCGGCGTCTTGCTGGCGAACGCGAGCCGCTTCTGGTTGCACAGAATATTGATGGCCGTCGATTTTCCCGCGTTCGAGCGTCCCCCGAATGCGATTTCGGGCTGCGGCGTGGGCGGCAGATCGCGGAGATGATTGACGGTCGTGAAGAAGCGGGATTGGTGAAGCAGAAATGACATGGCGGGCCCAATCGAAAGAGCTGCGAAAACTTCAAGCCTTGAGAACCCGGCAAATACTGGGCATGCCCCGACTGGCGTCTTTGCGTGTAGCGGGTTATTGTACAATACGACGGATTTTTAAAGACCAGCACGGGCACGCAAGACCCAAGCCGCAGGCGGCACCCACAGAGGAGCGAGACAGTTTTCGGGGCACTTTTTGAGCCTCTTCGTTCAGTGAGTTCGGGTATCTTGCGGCGATAATCGGTCGCCGTCGTTTTTTGCAGAACCTCACATTCTCACAAGACGAAAAACAGGGTACGCGAATGAACCGACTGTACAGGTCTCTGGTGGTGATTCGGGCAGCGGCGGCTTTCGGTGCGGGTTTGAGTGGTCTAGCAGTATCGATGTCAGTGAACGCGGCGGAGCCCGCGCAAGCGGCGAAGCCGGATGCGGCGCGAGGACAGGCCATCGCGACGCAGGTGTGTGCGGCGTGTCACGCAGCGGACGGCAACAGCGCCGGTGCCGCGTTTCCGAAACTCGCTGGCCAGCACGCCGAATACATCGTCAAGCAATTGAAGGATTACAAGACGCAGCCAGGTGCGAAGGCGCCGGCGCGCAATAATCCGATCATGGCGGGCATTGCGGGCGCGCTGTCGGATCAGGACATGGTGAACGTCGCGGCGTACTTCGCGTCGCAGAAGGCCAAGCCCAATTTCGCGCGCGACAAGAACGACGTCACGCTGGGTCAGAAGATTTACCGTGGCGGCATCGCGGACAAGGGCGTACCGGCGTGCGCCGCCTGCCACGGCGCGACCGGCATGGGTATCCCGGTGCAGTATCCGCGGCTGTCATGGCAGTGGGGCGATTACACGGTGGCGCAGTTGAACGCCTTCGCATCGGGACAACGCGCCAACAGCGAGCCGATGCACCAGATTTCCTCGCGCCTGAATGAAGCGGAGATGAAGGCGGTTGCCGACTACATCGCCGGGTTGCATTAAGCGTAAAGCAGTCAGCGTCCAGCGGTTCCCGGCGGCACACGCCGGAGTCGCCCATACTACGAAGCCGGTCCCGGGCAGATCCGAGAAGACCGGCGCGAGAACAAGAAAAGGGTGGGACGTCGGTCGATGAGACCGCTAGCGTCTCCACCCTTTTTTGCTGTCCAGTCGGAGTTTGAATGAGCGTCACCACATCGGGTTTGCAGTCGAAGTCGAGCCGTCGGGCCATCAGGCATTTTGTCGAACTCGTCAGTTCGATGCGCTTCGCCATCGCGTTGCTGGTCATTCTGGCGATCGCGAGCATCATCGGTACGGTGCTCACGCAAGAAGACCCGTATCCCAACTACGTGAATCAGTTCGGTCCGTTCTGGGCCGACATCTTCCGCGGCGTGAGCCTCTACAACGTGTACAGCGCGTGGTGGTTCATGCTCATCCTGATCTTCCTCGTGATCTCGGTGTCGTTGTGCGTCGTGCGCAACAGCCCGAAGATGATCGCGGACCTCAAGAGCTGGAAAGATCGCGTGCATGAAGGCGGTCTGCGCGCGTTCCATCACAAGGGCGAGTTCGCGGTATCGACGAATCGCGCGCAGACAGCCGCGACGCTCGAGCGACTCGCCGCGAAGATGGGCTACCGCTTCAAGACGCGCGAGACCGACAACGGCGCGACGCTCATCACCGCCAAGCGCGGCGCGATGACGAAGATCGGCTATATCTCGGCGCACGTCGCGATCGTCGTGATCTGCATCGGCGGTCTGCTCGACAGCAATCTGCCCATCAAGCTGCAGATGTGGATGTTCAACAAGACGCCGATCGTCAGCAACGCCGTCATCAACGACATCCCGCCCGAGCATCGTCTTTCGACGTCGAACCCGACATTCCGCGGCTATGCGTGGGTGCCGGAAGGGCAGAACGTCGGCACCGCGATCCTGAATCAGCAGGACGGTTCGATCATCCAGGATCTGCCGTTTTCGATTCAGCTGAACAAGTTCATCGTCGATTACTACTCGACCGGCATGCCGAAGCTCTTCGCGAGCGACATCGTCGTGATCGATCACAAGACGGGCAAGCGCATTCCGGCGCGCGTCGAAGTGAACAAGCCGTTCACGTACGACGGCATCTCGATCTATCAGTCGAGTTTTCAGGACGGCGGCTCGAAGCTCGAAATGACCGCATGGCCGATGACCGGCGGCAGCGCGAAGACCTCGCCTTTCAACGGTACGATCGGCGGCACGTCGCCGATCGGCACGCAGTTCACCGGCGCGCAAGGTGAAACCGTCGAGTTCACGGATTTCCGCGCGATCAACGTCGAGAACATGACCGACGGCAGCGGCGCGCCGGACGCGCGCGGCGTCGGCAAGACCGAAACGCTGCGCGACGCGTTCGACGAGCGTCTCGGCTCCGGCGCGAAAACCTCGAAGCCGACGGATCTGCGCAATATCGGGCCATCGGTGCAATACAAGGTGCGCGGCACGGACGGCCAGGCGCGCGAGTACAGCAACTACATGCTGCCGGTCGACGTGAGCGGCCAGCGCATGTTCCTCGCGGGCATGCGCGTGAGCCCGAACGATCCGTTCCGCTACCTGCGCATTCCCGCCGACGAACAGGGCACGATGAAACAGTGGATGGACTTGCGCGCCGCGCTCGCCACGCCCGCGACGCGTGCCGAAGCCGCGCACCGGTTTGCGCTGCGCTCGGTTCCGCAGGAAAACGGCGAGCTGCAGAAGCATCTGGAAGAAAGCGCGGTTCGCGTGCTGAATCTCTTCGCGGGCGTCGACGAAACGGGCAAGGCGACGACGAATCCGCAGATGATTGGCGGTTTCCAGAGCATCGCGACGTTCATCGACCGTTCGGTGCCGAAGGGCGAGCAGGAAAAAGCGGCGGGCCTCTTGATGCGCATGCTCGAAGGCGCGATGTGGGACGTATGGCAGATTTCCCGAGAGCAAAACGGCCAGCCCGACGCTAAAGTGGATGAAAAGAACTCCGCGTTCGTTCAGTCATCCATCAACGCGCTTTCCGATAGCTTTCTGTACGGTTCGCCCGTCTTTCTGCAACTGGACAACTTCAAGCAGGTGCAAGCTTCGGTATTCCAGCTGACGCGCGCGCCGGGTAAAAATCTGGTGTATCTTGGCAGCCTTCTGCTGGTCGTCGGGATTTTCTCGATGTTCTACGTCCGCGAACGCCGGCTCTGGTTCTGGCTCAAAGATGCAGGGCAGGGCGGCGCGAGCGTGCTGATGGCGATGTCCACGGCGCGCCGGACGTTCGATTTCGAGAAGGAGTTCGTCCGCACGCGCGCGCAGATCGCGGCAGCGCTCGACGCGAAGCCGACAGAACCGGCTGATCCGTTTCCGGCATCCAGTGCGCCCCAGCACTCGCAATCCGAGACTCCGAGCTCGGAAGTTTCGACACGGTAAGATCATGGACCTCACACAGACTTCCTCCCACGCCTCCGCCAAGACGGAACGTCCGGCACCCGGCCTTCCCGATGTCGCCGTGTTCGACGATCGTCCGTTCCTGCGCCGGCTGACGCTGATCGATTGGCTTTTCGCCCTCGCGATGGTCGCAGGCGCGGGTTTCGCGCTGAACCGCTATCACGCGTACATGGACGTGTACGACACGGCGGTGCTGGTCGGCGCAGTGCCTACGTTCGTCGTGCTCGGCTGGCGCTGGAAACCGGTGCGTCTGCTGATCGCGATGATCGCGGTGCTCGCGCTGTTTTCGATCCAGCTTTATCAGCACGACCTCGCCCGCGCCGACACCAATTTCTTCCTCAAGTACTTCCTGTCGAGTCAATCGGCGATCCTGTGGATGAGCGCGCTCTTCATCCTCGCGACGCTCTTTTACTGGATCGGACTCGTGACACGCTCGCAGACCGGCGGCGCGATCGGTTCGCGCATGACGTGGGTCGCGGTGCTGATGGGCTTCACCGGCCTGATGGTGCGCTGGTACGAGTCGTACATGATCGGCTCGGACGTCGGCCATATTCCGATCTCGAATCTGTATGAAGTGTTTGTGCTGTTCTGCCTGATCACGGCGCTGTTCTACCTCTACTACGAGCAGCATTACTCGACGCGGCAGATGGGCGGTTTCGTGCTGCTAGTGATCAGCGCGGCCGTCGGATTTCTGATGTGGTACTCGGTCGCCCGCGACGCGCAGCAAATCCAGCCGCTCGTACCCGCGCTGCAAAGCTGGTGGATGAAGATCCACGTTCCGGCGAACTTCATCGGCTACGGCAGCTTCGCGCTCTCGGCGATGGTCTCCGTCGCGTACCTCGCGAAACAGCGCGGTTTCATGGCGGACCGCTTGCCGTCGCTCGAAGTCCTCGACGACGTGATGTACAAGTCGATCGCCGTCGGCTTCGCGTTCTTCACGATCGCGACGATTCTCGGCGCGCTGTGGGCCGCGGAAGCGTGGGGCGGTTACTGGAGCTGGGACCCGAAGGAAACGTGGGCGCTGATCGTCTGGCTGAACTACGCGGCGTGGCTGCACATGCGCCTCATGAAGGGCCTGCGCGGCGCGGCGGCGGCGTGGTGGGCGCTCACCGGCCTGATCGTCACGACGTTCGCCTTCCTCGGCGTGAACATGTTCCTGTCGGGCTTGCATAGTTACGGCAAGCTCTGATCGGTTGTTTCGACTGTTAAAAAACCGCCATGCATCACGCTGGCGGTTTTTTTTGGGTTTTTCGGTGGAATACTGGCGTCGGGACTGCTGTTTTCCCTTTATGAGCATTCAGCGGCGACATCCCGAGCGTCGCAATGGAAGGAACGCAAATGTGGATCAAACGAAATCGTCATCTTTATGGCGATGACATCGCGGGTCATGAAATCACGCCGCGCGACGTGTTCGAAAATCGCCGGCGCGCGCTGCGCTCGATCGGCGCGTTCGCCGCGACAGGACTTGCCGGCGCAAGCAGCCTAGCCCACGGGACGCTCACGTCGCCGGATGCGAAAGGCCAGAAGCTCGCGTCGGCGAAGACCAATCCGAAGTTCGTCGCGCTGGACAAGCCGACGTCGTTCAAGGACATCACGACCTACAACAACTTCTACGAGTTCGGCACCGACAAGGGCGATCCCGTCGAGCACGCGGGCACGTTGCGTCCGCGTCCGTGGAAGGTGTCGGTCGAAGGCGCGATCAAGAACCCGAAGGTCTACGACATCGACGATATCCTGAAGCTCGCGCCGCTCGAAGAACGCGTGTACCGGCTGCGCTGCGTCGAAGGCTGGTCGATGGTGATTCCGTGGATCGGCGTGTCGTTGTCCGAACTCATCAAGCGGGCCGAGCCGACGGGCAGTGCGAAGTACGTGCAGTTCATCACGCTCGCCGATCCGTCGCAGATGCCGGGACTCTCGACGCCGATTCTCGAATGGCCGTATTCCGAAGGCCTGCGCATGGACGAGGCGATGAACCCGCTCACGCTCCTGACCGTCGGCTTGTACGGGCAGGTGCTGCCGAACCAGAACGGCGCGCCCGTGCGCGTGGTCGTGCCGTGGAAGTACGGCTTCAAGAGCGCGAAGTCGCTCGTGAAGATCCGCTTCGTCGAGAAAGAGCCGCCGACGAGCTGGAATCTCTACGCGCCGAGCGAATACGGCTTCTTTTCGAACGTGAATCCGAACGTCGATCATCCGCGCTGGAGTCAGGCGACGGAGCGGCGCATCGGCGAGGACGGCTTCTTTTCACCGAAGCGCAAGACGCTCATGTTCAACGGCTACGGCGATCAGGTCGCGTCGTTGTATCAGGGCATGGATCTCAAGAAGAACTTCTGAACGATGCCGACCGCTTCCGATATCAAAGGCACGCGGGCGAGCGCGGGCGTTCGCTGGGTCGTTCCGGCGAAGGTCGTCGTATTCATCGCGATGCTGTTTCCGCTCGCGCGTCTCGTGCTGCTCGGCGTAACGGGCGGCCTGGGCGCGAATCCGATCGAATTCATCACGCGTTCGACCGGTCTCTGGACACTCGTCTATCTGTGCATCACGCTCGCGATCACGCCGGTGCGCCGCATGACCGGCATCGCGGCGCTCGCGCGCTTTCGCCGAATGATCGGGCTGTATGCGTTCTTCTTCGCCGTGCTGCACTTCACGACGTACATCTGGTTCGATAAATGGTTCGATGTCGCCGCGATGCTGAAGGACATCGGCAAGCGGCCGTTCATCACGGTGGGCTTCGCGGCGTTCGTGCTGCTGATTCCGCTCGCGGTCACATCGCCGAAAGTCATGGTCAGAAAGCTCGGGCGTCGCTGGCAGACCTTGCATCGGGCGATCTATCTGATCGCCGCGCTCGCGATCCTGCATTTCTGGTGGATGAAGGCGGGCAAGCACGATTTCGAACTGCCGAAGATCTACGGCTCGATCGTGATCGTGTTGCTCGGCTGGCGCGTGATCGCGTGGCTTCGAACGCGAGCGACACGGCGGCGCGCATAAAAAAAGCGATGCCGAGGCATCGCTTTTTTCGTTGAAGCGCACGAAGCTTCAGTCCGGAAGAATCGATTCCCCGGCGAACAACTGCTTCACTTCTTCACGTTCGCGCACGAGACGCGCGCGTTCTCCATCGACCATGATCTCGGCGGCGCGCGGCCGCGTGTTGTAGTTCGAGCTCATCACGAAGCCGTACGCGCCCGCGGAGCAGATCGCGAGCAGGTCGCCCGGTTCGATGGCCAGCTCACGGTCCCGCCCGAGCCAGTCGCCGCTTTCGCAGACCGGACCGACGACATCGTACTTGTGCGCCTGCGCGTCGCGCTTCACGACCGGCACGATGCGATGAAACGCCTCGTACATCGCGGGACGCGCGAGATCGTTCATGGCGGCATCGACGATGGCGAAGTTCTTTTCCTCGCCCGGCTTCAGAAACTCGACGCGCGTCAACAGTACGCCGGCATTGCCGACGAGCGAACGTCCCGGCTCGAAATACACTTCGCGCTGACCGTGGCCGCGCTTCTCGATGTGATCGAGCACCGTCTTCACGAACTCGCCGATATCGGGCGGCGTTTCGTCGTCGTACGTGATGCCGAGACCGCCGCCGACATTGACGTGATGAATGTGCATGCCGTCCGCTTCGATCTGCTCGACGAGTTCGAGCAGTTTGTCGACGGCATCGAGATACGGGCTGATCTCGGTGATCTGCGAGCCGATGTGACAGTCGATGCCGACGACATCGAGGTTCGACATCGCATGCGCTTGCGCGTAGGTCGCACGCGCATCGCTGAACGCGACGCCGAACTTGTTCGACTTGAGGCCCGTGGAGATATACGGATGCGTCTTCGCATCGACGTCGGGATTCACGCGCAACGAAACCGGCGCTGTCTTGCCGAGCGATGCCGCGACTTCGTTCAACGCGTGCAGCTCTGGAATCGACTCGACGTTGAAGCCCTTCACGCCCGCTTCGAGCGCTTCGCGCATTTCCGCCGCCGACTTGCCGACGCCCGAAAACACCGTGTTCTCCGCCTTGCCGCCCGCCGCGAGCACCCGCGCGAGTTCGCCCGACGACACGATGTCGAAGCCCGAACCCATGCGCGCGAACACGTTGAGCACGGCGAGATTGCTGTTCGCCTTCACCGCGACATGGACCGTCGCGTGACGGCCCGCGCATGCATCGGCGTAGGCGCGATAGGCGCGTGTTATCGCATCGCGCGAATAGACGTAGAGGGGCGTGCCGAACTGCTCCGCGAGCGACGCGGCTGAAACGCCTTCGACGTGCAGCACGCCGTCGACGTAGTGGAATGCGGAATCACTCATGCGTGGAATCGAAAATGCGCCGTGAAGGCTTGGGGATCAATAAGCGGACGACGCGGCTTTCGGCGCCGATGCGGCGTTGGGGCTGGTCTTCAGGTCCGTCTCGGGCGAGAGCGACAGGGGCTGACCCGACGTATCCGGAATGCTGCCCGCACGCGATGCGGTTTCGCTGCCCGGAGTGACATTCGAAGGCGGCGTATTCTGGAGATCGTTTGGACGTTGCGGTAGCGGGGGCACCTTCGGCAGATAGAGCGAACCGCGTTGCCCGCAACCGCCCAGCGTGATCGTTGCCGCGGCGCCGATGCTCAAAGCCGCTACAATCGCGCTCATCCTGAAAACGACTCGCATGACCGTCCCTAAACGTTGAATCGATGGAGTTTAGCATGACAGACCAGGAATACCTGACGCTGGCGGAGGCCGCGCTGACCGCCATCGAACGCTCGGTGGATCAAGCCGAAGCCGATATCGAATTCGAGCGCAGCGGCAATGTTTTGACGCTGGAGTTCGAGAATCGCACGAAGGTGATCGTGAACCTGCAGCCGCCGAAACACGAGATCTGGCTCGCGGCGAAGGCGGGCGGTTTTCACTACAAGTACGTCGACGGCGCCTGGCGTGACACGCGCGACAACAGCGAATTCTTTGCCACGCTGAGCAAGTATTCGAGCGAACAGGCTGGCGAGCCGATCAAATTCAAGGCGTAAAAAAAGCGAGCGGACCGCATGGTCCGCTCGCTTCGAATGTCGCAGGCAAAACTACTGCCCCTTGAACAGATTCATGATGTCCTGCTTTTCCTGTTCGCCGACTTCGGGCGCCGGCGCCGTCACACCGGACACCCCTTCCTGCGGTGGCGCCTGACTCACGCCGATGGTCGCGACGAAGCCGTGTCCCGGCGTCATGTCGTCGTAGTACAGCTCGTTGCCGAGCGGCGTGATATCGGGCGGCATCATCGGCTTGTACTCGGGCACGCCCTTCAGCGCGCGGCTCATGTAATCCATCCATACCGGCAACGCGAGGCCGCCGCCTGTTTCCTTGTCGCCGAGGGTGCGTGGATTGTCATAGCCGATCCACGCAATCGCGACGAGCGTGCGCTGATAACCGGCGAACCACGCGTCGCGCGAATCGTTCGTCGTGCCCGTCTTGCCGGCGAGATCGCCGCGTTTCAACTGATTCGTTTTCGAACCCGTGCCGTGCTGTGCGACGCTCTGCAAAAGGCTGTTCATCACGAACGCGTTGCGCGGCGTGATCGCGAGCGGCGCGCTTTGCTGTGCGACGAGCGGCTGCGGATGCGACACGACGCGGCCGTACGGATCGGTGATATCGGCGATCAGATACGGATTCACGCGATAACCGCCGTTCGCGAACACCGCATAGCCCGCCGCCATTTGCAGCGGCGTGACGAGGCCCGCGCCGAGCGCCATCGGCAGATAGGCGGGATGGCGGTCCGCATCGAAACCGAAGCGCGTGATGTACTGCTGCGCGTACTTCGTCCCGATATGACTCAGGATGCGGATCGACACCATGTTCTTCGAGCGTTGCAGCGCGGAGCGCATCGACATCGGGCCGTCGAAGCCGCCGCCGTAGTTCTTCGGCTCCCACGCCTGGCCGCCGGTCTCGGCGGCGCTGAAGAAGAGCGGGCCATCGTTGATGATCGTCGCGGGCGAAAGACCTTTCTCGAGCGACGCCGAATAGATGAACGGCTTGAAGCTCGAACCCGGCTGACGCCATGCCTGCGTGACGTGATTGAACTTGTTCTTGTTGAAGTCGAAGCCGCCGACGAGCGCGCGGATCGCACCATCCTGAGGCACCATCGAGACGAACGCGCCTTCGACTTGCGGCAGTTGCGTGATGATCCAGTTGCCGTCGTCGTTTTTCATGAGACGCACGATCGCGCCCGGGCGGATGCGCGAATTCGGCTGCGCGCGCGAGCTCAGCGCGAACTGGACGAAGCGCAGATCGTTGCCGGTGATGGTCGCCGTGTTGCCGTCGATGAAGCTCGCCTTCACTTCCTTCGGACTCGCCGACGTCACCACCGCCGCGACGATCTCGCCGTTGTCGGGATGCTCGGCGAGCGCGTCGTCGATGGCCTGCTCGCGGTCATCGGCATCCTTCGGCAAATCGATATAGCCTTCCGGCCCGCGATAGCCATGCCGATGCTCGTAGTCCATCAAGCCGTTGCGCAACGCGCGGTAGGCGGTGTCCTGATCGGCGGAATCGATCGTCGTCACGACGTTCAGACCGCGCGTGTACGCTTCCTCGCGGTATTGCGCGTACATCATCTGACGCACCATTTCCGCGACGTACTCGGCGTGCACGCTGAACTCGCGACCCTGTCCCTTCACGACGAGCGGCTGATTCACCGCCTGGTCGTAGTCCGCCTGGGTGATGAAATTCAGCTCGCGCATGCGTTGCAGGATGTACTCCTGCCGCACCTTCGCGCGCTTCGGATTGACGACCGGGTTATATGCCGACGGCGCTTTCGGCAGGCCCGCGAGCATCGCGGCCTCGGCGAGTGTGACGTCTTTCAGATCCTTGCCGAAGTAGACGCGCGCCGCGCTCGCGAAACCGTACGCGCGCTGCCCGAGATAGATCTGATTCATATAGACCTCGAGAATCTGATCCTTCGTCAGCGCGCGCTCGATCTTGTACGCGAGCAGCATTTCGTAAATCTTGCGCGTGTAGGTCTTCTCGCTCGACAGGAAAAAGTTGCGCGCGACCTGCATCGTGATCGTGCTCGCGCCTTGCGACGCGTGGCCGTTGGTCAGCGCAACCGAGCCCGCGCGCAGAATGCCGGTGAGATCGACGCCGCCGTGATCGTAGAAGCGCGAGTCCTCGATGGCGAGCACGGCTTTTTTCAGATGATCGGGCACGTCCTGAATGCGCACGACGCTGCGGCGCTCTTCGCCAAATTCGCCGATCAGAACGTGATCCGCCGTATAGATGCGCAGCGGCACCTTCGGCTTGTAGTCGGTGAGCGCTTCGAGCGAAGGCAGATTCGGCATCGCGACGACGAGCGCATAGCCGAGCACGAGACCCGCGCAGACGACGAGCGCGAACACACTGACGAAAAATCCGAGCATGAGCCGCGCCCACCATGGGCGCTTGGCTTTTTTGGGCCTCTCGGGCGGCGTGGACGGCGGGTTAGACGAGGAAGAGGATTGCATTGGCACCACCAAAAACGGTCACGCGATTATAGCTGTCCGGTTTTGCGACTTTTCCGAAGCCTTTCGGCGCGCCGTTCGCGCGTTCTGGCCGCTGTCTTCAAGATACGCGCGATCGTGCAGGGAAGCATCCTTCTATCGTGAGCGTTGGCCGTTCGGCCGAGTGTTCGCCGCCGATCACGCTCGCGACAATCTTTCCAAGTCAAGCGCCCGAACGGTTCGGTGCGCGAGTGAATGGAAGGAGTGGCTGATGAGTAAGGAAAACACGCTGCGCGGCACGATGCTGACGGTCACGCGGCGCTACGCGGCGGGCATCGACGTGGGCGAGGACGCGGTGCGGCTCGCCATCGTGAGCAGACGATTGAGAGCGAATGCGGCGGTGTGCGTCGAGCATCTGGATTCGGTGGCGCTGCCGTCGGGCGCGGTGATCGACGGCGATTTCGTCGATCGGGAGGCGATCGTCGCGGCATTGCGCGAGGCGTTCCTGCGCTTGCCGGAAAGCGGCGCGTGGCGGGCGCTGCGCTGCGCGATGGGCTTGCCCGCGTCGGCGACGCTCACGATGCAGATTCCGCTCCCACGTCTGATCGACACGGATGAGCAGCTCGCGGGCGCCATCGGCGGCGATCCGCGCGGCATGCTCGAACCGGCGGTGCTCGTGGAAGCGGAACGCGCGGCGGGCATCGAGAGGGGCGCGCTGGCGGTGGATTGGTCCGTGCAGGCCCGGGAGGACGGTGAGGCGCAGGTCGCGATCGCGGCCACGGCGCGGCGGCATGTCGAGGCGCGCGTCGAAACGGCAGCGGAAGCGGGCATCGCGCTATCCGCCATCGACGGCGAGCCGGCCGCCGCGTTGCGCGCGATGCGCCATGCCGGCGCGGTCGAACTGAATGCGGACGCGCGCTATCTCGTCTGCTGGCTGGAAAGCACCGGTCTGCATGGCTGGCTCGTCGGCGGGCGCGGCGTCGAAAATGAAACTCGATATCCCGCACCGGAACATCGGAGTATTTCCGACGCGCTGCACGAACTCGCTGGCCAGGATGCGCCGCTCGACTGCATCTACGTCGGCGGACAGATCGAGCTGCTGGCGCACGCGAGCCTTCCGCTTCCGGTTCTGGGCAAGACCTTCAACTGCCCCGCGCTGCCTTTCGAGGCCGCGCCGTACTGCAACGGCGCTTCCGACATCCAGGCCGCGCACCGGCATTCGCCGCGCTTCGCGGCCGCGTTCGGTCTGGCCTTGCGCGAGGTGATGCAATGAGCGCCGCCATGCTCGACGGTTTCAATCTCCTGCCGTATCGCGCGCGAAAACGCCGCGAAGTGCGGCGTCAGCGGCTGGCGCTGCTCGGCGCGGTGACGCTGGCAGGCTGCGCGGCTGTCGGCGCCGTGGCCGGCTGGGACACGTTCGAGCGCGCCCGTCTGGACGAGCGGCGCATGGCGCTGGAGGCGTCGCTGCGCACATCGGGCGCGCAGATCGACGAACATGCGCGGCTCGTTCGCGCCGAATCGGATCGGCGGCGCGCGCGCGAAGCCGCGCAGCCTTTGGCCTTGCCGCGCGAGCGCTTTCTCGCACTGCTCGAAGCGCTCGCGGAGGCGCCTCTGCAACGCGGCGTCGCGCTTCAACGCGTGTCGCAGAGAACGAACGAGGTCGAGCTTGCCGCGCTCGCTCCCGATTCGCAGGCGGCCGCGCAATGGCTCAAGCGGCTCGAACGCGTGCGCGGCGTGCAGGCGGTGGAAGTGATCGAGATGAAACGGCGCGCGGAACCGGCGCCGTCGGGCAAGCGTGGCGCGTCGCCGATTGTCGGAGAGCATTCCGCGCATTTCGAGTTCGTGGCGCTCGTGCGGTACGCGCCGGAGCATTCGCGCGATGAAGCCGCGTCGCGTCAGGCGCGTCCGATATTGACAGCCACTCGCGCTGCCACGCAGGAGAAACGGCCATGAGCACGATTCCGATGAACTTCGCCGCGAAGACGCGTTCGCGTGGCGCGCCGTCCATCCTGCAGCCGCTCGACGAATGGTCGCGACGCCGGACCGCGTGCGTTGCGATTGCGTTGGGTCTGCTCGCCTTCGTACTCGGTCTGCAAGCCTGGCGCACGTTCGACGCGAACCAGCTCGATGCGGGCCGCGTCGCGTGGGCGGCGACGCAGGCGAAGGTGCATGACGCGGGGCGCATCGCTGCGGAACTGCCCGATCTGCGAGCGCGGGCGGCGTCGGGCCGCATGGAGCCGGAGCACTGGAGCGCCGCCGACGCGTTGCGCGCCATCGCGGATCTGGCGGCGCAGAGCGGTCTGCGCGTTGCGGACATCGAGCCCGTTGCGGTCAAGGTCGGCGAGCCGAAAGTGGCTCAGCCGATTCCGGAGCGCGCACTCAGACTGCGCGCGGACGGCGCCTTTCCCGAAATCCGGCGCTTCCTGGAAGCGCTCGCCGGCCTGCCACGGCTTGTCGTGCCGGAAAGCGTGCAGATCAAACGACAGCCGGGCACGCTCGCCATCGAAGCGACGCTGCGCATCTTCGAGACGTTGCCGGCGGTATCGCCCATCACGGCATCGCGCGTTGATGCGTTCGTCGTCGATCCGTTCGGCAACGCGGACGCTGTGACGCAAGGCGGCGACATGCTGCTCGTGGGTACGTTCGTCGGACGCCGTCGCGCGATGGCGCTGTTGCAGAGTGGCCGCGATGTCGATGGCTTTGCGCCGGGGCAGAAGATCGGTGACGAATGGCTCGGGCGCGTCGTGCCGCGTGCGATCGAGCTTGCTCGTACCGATGGCATTTCGCGCAAGCTGACATTCGCGGAGGATCGCAAGTGAGCCACTTCGCGAAGCTTTCGCGCAGATTCGCGGCAGCGGGCGCGGCGGTGCTGCTGGTCGCGCACGTGGCGCTCGCAGCCGAAAGCGCCGATACGACCATCGCGCCCCTGCCGCCGCTGCCCGCATCGTTCGACGCACAGTCTGTCGATCCGCTCGTACCGGACGCGCCGGTCGTCCCTCAGAGCGCGGAAGTCGCCGCGCCCGAAAAGCCCGCAGCCGAAACAGCGGACGCACTGGAAGGCCCGCCGGTGCCTTTGCCGGAGCTCGAACGATTGAGCCGCGCAAAGCACGACGGAAACGACGACGGCAAGCCGATCACCCTTGATCTGAAAAACGCCGACCTCGGCGCTGCCCTGCACGCATTTGCACGCTTCACGGGACTGAACATCGTCGCGAGCGAAAAGGTGCGCGGACAGGTGTCGATGAATCTCGTCGCCGTGCCGTGGCGCCGCGCGTTCGACACGCTCCTCGAAGTCAACGGTCTCGCGATGGAACAGCACGACAACGTGATCTGGGTCGCGCCGCTCGCCGAACTCGCCGCGCGCGAGAAGCTGCGCTTCGAGGCGCACGCGCGCGCCGCGGATCTCGAACCGCTCGCGAGCCGTACGTTCGTGCTGCGCTATTCGCGCGCGGAAGACCTCCGCAAGATGCTGACCGGCTCGGGCAGCCAGCGCGTGCTGTCGAAACGCGGCTCCGCCATCGCCGATGCGCGCACGAACCTGCTCTTCGTCACCGACCTCGACGCACGCGTCCGGCAGATCGCCGAGTTGATCGCGCTGATCGACAAGCCGACGCCGCAGGTGATGATCGAGGCGAAGATCGTGGAGGGCGAGGCGGGGCTGTCGCGCAATCTCGGCGTCAAGCTGGGCGTCGCGTCGCAGAACGATCCTTCGACCGGGTTGGCGGGCGGCAAGGACGGTGTGGTATACGATCTGTCGGCGGGGCCGATCAACGGTTTCGACGCGGCGACCGCCGGGCTCACGTTGTTCGTCGCGCAGGCGACGCGGCTGCTCAATCTCGAACTGAGCGCGCTGGAGGCGGAAGGGCGCGGACAAATCGTCTCGAGTCCGCGCGTCGTGACGGCGGACCGGATGAAGTCCATCGTCGAGCAGGGCATGGACGTGCCGTATCAGGCGAAGGTCGGCAACGGCGTGTCGGGCGTGCAGTTTCGGCGCGCAACGCTCAAACTGGAGGTTGAGCCGCAGATCACGCCGCATGGCCACGTCATTCTCGATCTCGACATCACGAAAGACAGCCTCGGCGAGGAGACGGCGAACGGGCCGGCCATCCAGACCAAGCATGTGCAGACGCGCGTGGAAGTGGAAAACGGCGGCACCGTGGCGATCGGCGGCATTTATTCCGATGACGAGCGACAGGACACGACCGGCGTGCCGGGACTGTCCAAATTGCCGGTGATCGGCTGGCTGTTCCGTCACGACGCGCGGCGCAGCTCGAAGAGCGAACTCGTCATATTGATTACGCCGCGTGTGATCGCGCCGAGCGGCTGAACGCCGGCTCGCGGGCGGCGCGACTCGACAAAGCGGGCGGTTTGCCCTTAAGCTGCCGCACGAAGAAATTCGATACTGTAAAAGGATCCAGGTTGCAGGAAGGGCACGCGAACGCGAACATTTTTTTCGTCGGACTCATGGGGGCGGGTAAAACCACCGTGGGCCGTGCGGTTGCGCGCCGTCTGCAGCGCTCGTTCATCGATTCGGATCAGGAGATCGAGGCGCGCACGGGCGCCCGTATCCCGGTGATCTGGGAACTGGAAGGCGAGGCGGGTTTTCGTCAGCGCGAGGCGAACGTCATCGACGAGCTCTCGCAGCGAAACGGCATCGTGCTCGCTACGGGCGGCGGCGCGGTGTTGCGGCCCGAGAATCGCGAACATCTGAAGAATCGCGGCATCGTCATATATCTGCGCGCCAATCCGCACGATCTCTGGCAGCGCACGCGGCGCGACAAGAACCGTCCGCTCCTGCAGACCGACGATCCGCGCGGCAAGCTCGAAGCGCTCTTTCAGACGCGCGATCCGCTGTATCACGAATGCGCGCATTTCGTCGTGGAAACGGGGCGGCCGACCGTCAACGCGCTCGTCAATATGGTCCTGATGCAACTGGAGGTCGCCGGCGTCGTCAAGTCGGCTGAGTCATAATGTCCGCCATGATTACCCCAACGATCACCGTCAACGTCGAACTGGGCGAGCGCGCCTATCCCATTCATATCGGTGCGGGCCTGATCGGCCGCACGGAACTGTTCGCGCCGCACATCAAGGGCGCGTCGGTGGCGATCGTCACGAATTCCACCATCGATCCGCTCTACGGCGACCAGTTGCGCGCCGCGCTCGAACCGCTCGGCAAGAAAGTGACCACGGTGGTCCTGCCGGACGGCGAAGCGCACAAGAACTGGGAAACGCTCAATCAGATCTTCGATGCGCTGCTTACCGAACGCGCCGATCGCAAGACGACGCTGATCGCGCTCGGCGGCGGGGTCGTCGGCGACATGACCGGTTTCGCGGCGGCGAGCTACATGCGCGGCGTGCCGTTCATCCAGGTGCCGACCACGCTGCTGTCGCAAGTCGATTCGTCGGTCGGCGGCAAGACGGGCATCAATCATCCGCTCGGCAAGAACATGATCGGCGCGTTTTATCAGCCGCAAGCGGTCATCGCGGATATCGGCGCGCTGCACACGTTGCCGGAGCGCGAACTCGCGGCGGGCATCGCGGAAGTCATCAAGACCGCGGCCATCGCAGATGCCGAACTCTTCGACTGGATCGAAACCAACATCGACGCGCTGAATCGCCGTGACGACGAAGCGCTCGCGCACGCCGTGAAGCGTTCGTGCGAGATCAAGGCGTCGGTCGTCGCGTCGGACGAGCGCGAGGGCGGCCGGCGCGCCATTCTCAATTTCGGCCACACCTTCGGCCATGCGATCGAAGCCGGGCTCGGCTACGGCGAATGGCTGCACGGCGAGGCGGTCGGTTGCGGCATGGTGATGGCGGCGGATCTGTCCGTGCGTCTCGGCAAGCTCGACGAAGCCGCGCGCCGGCGTCTCGTGCGTGTGATCGAGGCGGCGAAACTGCCCGTCACGGCGCCACAACTCGGCGACGACCGCTACGTCGATCTGATGAAGATCGACAAGAAGGCCGAAGCCGGCGAGATCAAATTCATTCTGCTGACCCGCTTCGGCGCGACCGAGATCACGAGCGCGCCCGATCAGGCCGTGCGCGCGACGCTCGCAGCCAGCGTCTGATCCGCGCGAGCGGCGGCCAGAACCACGATTCGGAGCAGCCGGTGAGCGACAAAGAACAGCAACTTCCGCCGGGCATGCCGCCGACGCTCGCGTTCGAGGCGCATCTCGCGCCGTACGCCGCGCACGCGTCGCAATCGCGCGGGCGGCGTTTCGCCGAACCGCCGCCCGCGGCGCGCACGGAATTTCAGCGCGATCGCGATCGCATCGTGCATTCGACCGCGTTTCGCAGGCTCGAATATAAGACACAGGTCTTCGTCAATCACGAAGGCGATCTCTTCCGCACGCGCCTCACGCACAGTCTCGAAGTCGCGCAGATCGCGCGTTCGGTCGCGCGCAATCTGAGGCTGAACGAGGATCTCGTCGAAGCCATTTCGCTCGCGCACGATCTCGGCCATACGCCGTTCGGTCACGCCGGGCAGGACGCGCTGCACGAATGCATGCGCGATCACGGCGGCTTCGAACACAATCTGCAAAGCCTCGCGGTGGTCGATCAGCTCGAAGAACATTACGGCGCGTTCAACGGCCTGAACCTCTGCTTCGAGACGCGCGAAGGCATCCTCAAACATTGCTCGCGCGAAAACGCGCGCAAGCTCGGCGAACTCGGCGAGCGCTTTCTCACGGGGAAGCAGCCGTCGCTCGAAGCGCAAATCGCGAATGTCGCCGATGAAATCGCGTACAACAATCACGACGTCGACGACGGCCTGCGCTCCGGCCTCATCACGCTCGACCAGCTTTCCGAAGTGAGCCTCTGGCACACGCATTTCGATGCCGCGCGTGCCGACTATCCGGACATCGAGGGGCGCAGGCTCATCCACGAGACGATCCGCCGCATCATCAACACGTTGATCGTCGATCTGATCGAGGCGACGGGCCGCAATCTCGAACGCGTCGCGCCGCAATCGCTCGACGCCGTGCGCAATGCGCCGACGCTCGTCGCGCACAGCGATGAAGTCGCGGCGCAGGCGGCGCAACTCAAGCGCTTTCTGTTCAAGAATTTGTACCGGCACTATCGCGTGATGCGCATGGCCAACAAGGCGAAGCGCGTGGTGACGGGCCTCTTCGAAGCCTTCACCGACGATCCGCGCCTCTTGCCGCCCGCTTATCAGGCGCGCGGACCGGTGACGGAGGAATCCGCGAACGACGCGCCTTCATCGAGCCACGACAGCTCGCAGGCGCGGCTCATCGCGCATTACATCGCGGGCATGACCGATCGCTATGCATTGAAAGAGTATCAACGCCTGTTTGTCATCGACAACAACTAATATCGCGCGTTTCAAGCGCGAATCCTCGAAAGGAGACTCATCGATGAGCTGCAAGCCCCTGTTCCGCACGATCTCGGCCGCCGCCGTTCTGGCCTTCGGCGCCAGCACCGCGGCGCACGCCGCGACGGAAATCCAGTTCTGGCACGCGATGGAAGCCGCGCTGGGTGAGCGCGTGAACGACATCGCCAACGACTTCAACAAGTCGCAGAGCGATTACAAGATCGTTCCCGTGTTCAAGGGCACGTATGACCAGGCGCTCGCGGCGGGCATCGCGGCGTATCGCAGCGGCAACGCGCCCGCGATCCTGCAGGTCTACGAAGTCGGCACCGCGACGATGATGCAGGCGAAGAAGGCCGTCATCCCCGTCTCCGATGTCTTCAAGCAGGCGGGCGTCACGCTCGACGAAAAGGCGTTCGTGCCGACCATCGCCGGTTACTACAGCGACGCGAAGACCGGCCATCTGATCTCGATGCCGTTCAACAGCTCGACACCCGTTCTCTACTACAACAAGGACGCGTTCAAGAAGGCCGGTCTCGATCCGAACCAGCCGCCGAAGACCTGGGCCGATGTCGAAGCCGACGCGAAGAAGCTGAAGGTCGCCGGTTATTCGTGCGGCTACTCGTCGGGCTGGCAAAGCTGGATTCAGCTCGAGAATTACAGCGCGTGGCATGCCGCGCCGTTCGCGACGAAGAACAACGGCTTCGACGGTCTCGACGCCAAGCTCGAATTCAACAAGCCGTTGCAGGTCGCGCACATCCAGTTTCTGCAGAACATGGCGAAGGAAGGCACGTTCACGTATGTCGGCCGCAAGGACGAGCCCGTGTCGAAGTTCTATAGCGGCGACTGCGGGATCATCACGAACTCGTCGGGCTCGCGCGCGACCATCGCGAAGTTCGCGAAGTTCGATTACGGCGTCGGCATGATGCCCTACGACGCGAGCGTGAAGGGCGCGCCCCAGAACGCGATCATCGGCGGCGCGAGTTTGTGGGTGTTGTCGGGCAAGGATCCGGCTGTCTACAAGGGCGTCGCGAAATTCCTCGCGTATCTTTCGACGCCGGAAGTCGCGGCGAAGTGGCATCAGGACACGGGCTATCTGCCGGTCACGCAGGCCGCGTATGAGCTCACGCAGAAACAGGGCTTCTACGACAAGAATCCCGGCGCGGACATCGCGATCAAGCAGATGCTGAACAAGCCGCCGCTGCCCTACACCAAGGGCCTGCGTCTGGGCAACATGCCGCAGATCCGCACGATCGTCGATGAAGAGCTGGAGCAGGTCTGGGCCGAGAAGAAGACGCCGCAGCAAGCGCTCGACGCGTCGGTGCAACGCGGCGACGAACTGCTGCGCCGCTTCGAGAAGACCGGCAACTAAAACGCGTGCGCCCGCGTTCATCGCGGGCGCTTTCGTCGGGACACAACGCATGGAAAAACGGTCTCGTTTCGATACGAGCGTCTTGCCGTATCTGCTCGTCGCGCCGCAGCTCGCGATCACCGCGCTGTTCTTTCTCTGGCCGGCCGGTGAAGCGCTCTGGCAGGCCACGCAGAGTCAGGACGCGTTCGGCACGTCGAGCGAGTTCGTCGGGCTGGCGAACTTCAGGCAGTTGTTCGCCGATCCGCTCTATCTCTCGTCGTTCAACACGACGATGATCTTCTGCTCGCTCGTCACCGTGTCGGGCCTCGTGATCTCGCTGCTGCTCGCCGCATGCGCCGATCGCGTGACGCGCGGCGCGAAGGCGTATCAGACGCTGCTCATCTGGCCGTACGCGGTCGCGCCCGCGATCGCCGCCGTGCTGTGGTCGTTTCTGTTCAACCCGAGCATCGGGCTCGTGACGTATGCGCTCGCGAAGCAGGGCATCATCTGGAATCACGCGCTCAATGGCACGCAGGCGATGTTCCTCGTCGTGCTCGCGTCGGTGTGGAAGCAGGTCAGCTACAACTTTCTGTTCTTCTACGCGGGCCTTCAGGCGATCCCGCAATCGCTGATCGAAGCCGCGGCCATCGACGGCGCCGGCCCCGTGCGACGCTTCTTCGGCATCGCGCTGCCGCTCTTGTCGCCGACGTCTTTCTTCCTGCTCGTCGTGAACCTCGTCTACGCGTTCTTCGATACCTTCCCGGTCATCGATGCCGCAACCGGCGGCGGCCCCGCGCAATCGACCAAGACGCTCATCTACAAGATCTTCGCGGAAGGCTTTCAGGGACTCGATATCGGCAGCTCGGGCGCGCAATCGGTCGTGCTGATGGTGATCGTCGTCGCGTTGACGGTGATCCAGTTCCGCTTCGTCGAACGCAGGGTGCAATACTCATGATCGAAAACCGTCGCGGCTTCGATATCTTCTGTCACGCGGTACTGCTGCTCGGCGTCGTGTTGATTGTGTTTCCGGTGTACGTCGCGTTCTGCGCGGCCACGATGAACTCGAAGGAAGTGTTCAGCGTGCCGCTCTCGCTGATTCCGAGCACGCATCTCTTCGAGAACGTCGCGAATATCTGGACGCACGGCAGCGGCAACGCTGCGGCGCCGTTCGGTCTCATGCTGATGAACAGCCTCGTGATGGCGCTCGTGATTTCGATCGGCAAGATCGCGGTATCGATCGTGTCCGCGTATGCGATCGTGTTCTTCCGCTTTCCGCTGAAGAACCTCGCGTTCTGGCTCATCTTCATCACGCTGATGCTGCCCGTCGAAGTGCGCATCTTCCCGACGGTGCAGGTCGTCTCGTCGATGCATCTGTCGAACACGTATGCGGGATTGACGCTGCCGCTGATCGCATCCGCGACGGCGACCTTTCTCTTCCGCCAGTTCTTCATGACGCTGCCCGACGAGTTGATGGAAGCGGCGCGCATCGACGGCGCGGGTCCGCTGCGTTTCTTCTGGGACGTCGTGCTGCCGCTTTCGAAGACGAATATCGCGGCGCTCTTCGTCATCACGTTCATCTACGGCTGGAATCAGTATCTCTGGCCGATTCTCATCACCAACGAAGTGTCGCTGCAGACGGCGGTGGTCGGCATCAAGAGCATGATCGCGTCGGGCGACACCGCGACCGAATGGCATCTGGTGATGACGGCGACGCTGCTCGCGATGCTGCCGCCGCTCGCGGTCGTGCTGACGATGCAGCGCTGGTTCGTGCGCGGACTCGTGGACTCAGAGAAATAACGGAGAAGGCTGATCGATGGCCGCATTGAATCTCAAAGGCGTAAAGAAAACTTACGACGGCTCGAACTACGTGCTTCACGGCATCGATGTCGCGGTCGAGGACGGCGAGTTCGTCGTGATGGTCGGTCCGTCCGGCTGCGGAAAATCGACGCTGCTGCGCATGGTCGCGGGACTCGAAAGCGTGTCGGAAGGCGCAATCGAAATCGGCGGCAAAGTCGTGAACAAGCTGGAGCCGAAGGATCGCGATATCGCGATGGTCTTTCAGAACTACGCACTTTATCCGCACATGAGCGTCGCGCAGAATATGGCGTATGCGCTGAAGATCGGCGGCGCGGACCGGAAGACCATCGAGGCGCGCGTCTCCAATGCGGCGCGCATACTGGAGCTCGAACATCTGCTTGCGCGCAAGCCGCGCGAACTGTCGGGCGGGCAGCGGCAGCGCGTCGCGATGGGCCGCGCGATCGTGCGCGAGCCGGCGGTGTTTCTGTTCGATGAACCGCTTTCGAATCTCGACGCCAAGCTGCGTGTGCAGATGCGCCTCGAAATTCAGCGTCTGCACGCGCGGCTCGCGACCACGAGCCTGTATGTCACGCATGACCAGATCGAAGCCATGACGCTCGCGCAGCGCGTCATCGTGATGAACAAGGGCCACGCCGAACAGATCGGCGCGCCGACTGAAGTGTACGAGCGGCCTGCGACGGTATTCGTCGCGAGCTTCATCGGTTCGCCAGCGATGAATCTGCTGGGAGGCAGGCTGTCCGAAGATGGCGCAACCTTTGTCGTCGCAGGCGACGGACCTTCATTGCCTGTATCCAACGTGAATAGCGCGATGCATGGGCGCGAATGGATCATCGGTATTCGTCCGGAGCACATGACGCCCGGAAACGTCGACGCACCGAGCGCGGCGCTCGAAGTCGATTCAGCCGAACTGCTCGGCGCGGACAATCTCGCCCACGGCAAGTGGGGCAAGCACGACGTGGCGGCGCGCTTGCCGCACGAGCATCGTCCGCAGCGCGGCGAGCGGCTCAACGTGTCGCTGCCGGCGCGGCATCTGCATTTCTTCGATCCGGCGTCGGGACTGCGCGCCAATTGAATGGAGCACACGCGATGAGAACCTGGCCCTATCCTGCGATCGTCGCGCATCGCGGCGGCGGCAAGCTCGCGCCGGAGAACACGCTGGAAGCGATCGACGTGGGCGCGCGCTTCGGTCACAAGATGATCGAATTCGACGCGAAGCTCTCCGCCGACGATATCGTCTTCTTGCTGCATGACGACGCGGTGGACCGCACGTCGAACGGGCGCGGCGCGGCGAAAGCGATGACCTACGCGCAACTGCACACGCTCGACGCGGGCACATGGTTCAGCGCGGAGTTCGCCGATGCGCGCATGCCGACGCTTGCGCAAGTGTATGAACGATGCGCGAAGCATGGGCTTGCGGCGAACATCGAGATCAAGCCGAGTCAGGGGCGCGACGTGGAAACAGGCGTGCTCGTCGCGCGCGAGGCGGCGCGTTTGTGGGCGGATGCCGAAACGGCGCCGCTGTTGTCATCGTTTTCATACGCGGCACTCGAAGCCGCACGCGATGTCGCGCCGAACCTGCCGCGCGGCATGCTGTACGAGCGCGTTCCGGAGAACTGGCGAGCGCAGACTTCGGCGCTATCGTGCGTATCGCTGCACGCGAATCATCGCGCGCTCGATGAATCGCTCGTCGAGCAAATCAAGGATGCGGGCTTGCGTATCCTCGCCTACACGGTGAACGATTCGGCGCGCGCGCGTTTGCTCGCGCAATGGGGCGTCGATGCGATCTGCACGGATCGCATCGACATCATTGGCGCGGATTTTCTGGAAGCGTCGTCCGATTGAAACGTCAGCGCACGCGCGCGAGCAACACGCCCGCGACGAGCGCCAATCCGCCAACGAGCGCAATCGTCTGCCAGGGCTTTTCGTGAAGATAGGCATCCGCGTCTCCAAACGCGGCGCCAGCGCGCTCGCGGAGTGCCGCGTGGGTATCGTTCAGACGTGCACGGGCGTTGTCGAGACGCTCGCTGATCTGCGCGCGCAGCGCAGCCGCATCGGCCGATGTGCCTTCGGACAAGGTGCTTTCGAGTTCGCTGAGAAGCGTGCGGAGTTCCGAGCCGATATCCTCGGCCGCTTCACGGCCATGGCGCGCCATGCGGCGTGCGCGGCGGCTCGTCGTGCTCCATGAATCTCCGATGGCGTCTCGCGTATTAGGCAGTGCGTTCATAGATCGCTCCGATGGATGAGTCGTGGATAGCCCGCCCGAGATGGCGGGAAACCCATCATGCAGCAAATTCGATGCCGGTGCCTGGACCTTGCGCAACTCATCGGTAAGCGCGACCGTGATTGATCTGGCGCTCGCGTCGGCGCGTAAGAACTGCATGTGATTCCTTCAACCGAAGGTCACATTTACAAGCACGCGCAAAACAAAACGCCGACACGAGTTAATCATGCCGGCGTTTTCTTTCTTTTCAACAATCACGCTTATATCGACGTTACATGCCGATGCGCAGTTTGACTTTAGAAACGATAGCCGACGCGCAAATATGTGACGATCGGGTTGAGCGTGATTTTCGCTTGCGACTGGACATTGAGCGTGCCGACAGGCGTTTGAGCCTGCGTGTTCAGCTTTGCCGTGGCCTTCAAAGGAATGAACGACACGGAAAATCCGGCAAACCAGTGTTCTGTGAAATTGTAAGTCGCACCGACGTTAAACACAGGCGCCCACGAACTATCCGTGTCGACTGTGGTCGGACCATGCAGGACGGAGCCTTCGAATTGCTGATTCGTGATCTTTGCGTCGGTGAACCAGGTACGCGTCACACCAACACCGACGAACGGACGGAACTTCGCGGTAGGAGCATTGAAGAAGTATTTGAACAGCAGCGTCGGGCTCCATTGCTTCGCGCTACCGAGCTTGCCGTACTGCGAGAAGGTGCCTGTGCCTTCGAGATCGAACGTGGGCGGCACGCCCATTTCGAGTTCCGCTGCGATGTGGTCGGTAGCGAAGTAGCCCAATGTGAAGCCGGCCGTGTCAGCGCTCGAAATGCCGGCGCCGGTGCCGGGAACATCGATATTGACCGGAGATCCGCCTACACTGGTTTCTTTGAGCGGACCACTGCTGTCTTGCGGGGCAAAGTGAAACCAGCCTGCTGTTGCATAGAAGGATCCAGCAGATTGCGCATGTGCCGCGGTAGACACACACGCTAATGCCGCGATCCCCGTGATGACTTGTTTTATTTTCAATTTGTGCTCCTCCAAAAAAGCACGCTCATTATGAACACAACATTTCACATTAACCATAGCGATGCCGTAGAGCATTTTCCCTAGGGCAAAGAGCGGCTTTGGGGCCTCGTTGCACGGCACTTGCATGTGTTTGTCCGCGCTACCGTAACGGCTCCGAAAGGCCCCCGATTGGGGTAACACAAATGCGACCAACGGAATATCCAGAATGGCACGGCTTGCACGACTCTACGTTCCCGAACAGCCGCAGCATGTCATCCTGCGTGGTCTCGACCAGCAACCCGCCTTCGTCGACGACCAGGACTACGAGCTCTTCATCGACTGCTTGAGGACTGCTTCACGTGATCATCACCTCTCCATCCACGCCTACGCGCTGATGCCGCAAGCGGTGCATCTGCTCGTCACGCCTCGCGACGAGTCCAGCTTGCCCAAAGCGATGCAGGCAGTAGGACGTCGTTATGTAGCGCACTTCAATCGCCGTTACACGCGACGCGGCACCCTGTGGGAAGGCCGCTATCGTGCCACGGTCATCGAGGGCGAACGTTACTTTTTGCTCGCCACACGCGTCGTCGAAATGGCGCCCGTGCGCGCGCTACTCGTCGCGGCGCCGCAGGACTACAAGTGGTCCAGCTTCCGTCATCACATCGGGCTCACCCTGGATGGGCTGATCACCGACCATCCGCTCTTCTGGTCGCTCGGCAACACGCCATTCGAGCGCCAGCACGCCTACAAGGAACTGTGCGAGCAACCGCTCGACGAGCGCGAAGCCAACCGTCTCCTGCAAGCGACACTCAAAGGCTGGGTGCTGGGCAGCGATGCCTATCGCGAATGGGCATCGCATGCTGCCAACCGACGGGTGTCGCCGCTGCCGCGCGGACGTCCGCGCAAGATCCGCGAAACCCCACAAACCCAATAACGGCGTGCCACGGCAAACCTGAAGCGGAAATGAAACGGCGTCTCGAAATTTCGGGGTTCGCCGTTTCTTTTTCGTCGACAATGATGCGTCCCCAATATAACGGTGCGTGTTTGCACCATATCGATAATTGGTGTCACATCATCAAGTTTTATTTGCCATCTTTTTGATTCGTCGCGTATATTTCGATTTCCGGCGATTGCCGCGGTGCAGCGTGCCGCGCACGACCGTGCTTCGTGACGCTTTCCAAGCTGAAAAAACGGTCGCAAGCGACAAGAAAATGGTTCAACGGCCGAGTCGGCCCCTCACAGTAGAGACGGTGTCCCCATGAACGATCATCAGCAACCGGCAGCCGGTTCGCTTCCCGCCGCGCAGGGCATGTACGACCCTGCGAACGAGCATGACGCCTGCGGCGTCGGCTTTGTCGCCCATATCAAGGGGAAAAAGAGCCACGAGATCATTCAGCAGGGTCTCAAGATTCTCGAAAATCTCGATCACCGTGGCGCGGTCGGCGCGGATCCGCTGATGGGCGACGGCGCCGGCATCCTGATCCAGGTGCCGGACGGCTTTTATCGCGAAGAAATGGCCAAGCAGGGCGTGACGTTGCCGCCGGCTGGCGAGTACGGCGTCGGCATGATCTTTCTGCCGAAGGAGCATGCGTCGCGTCTCGCGTGCGAGCAGGAACTGGAGCGCACGGTCAAGGCCGAAGGCCAGGTGGTGCTCGGCTGGCGTGACGTGCCCGTCGATTCCAACATGCCGATTTCGCCGACCGTGAAGGCGAGCGAGCCGCTGATCCGCCAGATCTTCATCGGCCGCGGCAAGGACATCGTCGTGACGGACGCGCTCGAGCGGAAGCTCTACATCATCCGCAAGACGGCGAGCCATCGCATTCAGGCGCTCAAGCTCAAGCACGGCAAGGAATACTTCGTGCCGTCGATGTCGTCGCGCACGGTCGTCTACAAGGGCCTGCTGCTGGCGGGTCAGGTCGGCGTGTACTACCGCGACCTGCAGGACGAGCGTGTCGTGTCGGCGCTCGCGCTCGTGCACCAGCGCTTCTCGACCAACACGTTCCCGGCGTGGGAGCTCGCGCACCCGTATCGGATGATCGCGCATAACGGTGAAATCAACACCGTGAAGGGCAACGTCAACTGGCTGAACGCGCGCACCGGCGCAATCGCGTCCTACGTGCTCGGCGACGATCTGCCAAAGCTCTGGCCGCTGATCTATCCGGGCCAGTCGGACACGGCGTCGTTCGACAACTGTCTCGAACTGCTTGTGATGGCCGGCTACCCGCTCGTCCACGCGATGATGATGATGATCCCGGAAGCGTGGGAACAGCACACGCTGATGGACGACAACCGCCGCGCGTTCTACGAATATCACGCCGCGATGATGGAGCCGTGGGACGGTCCCGCCGCGATCGCGTTCACGGATGGCCGCCAGATCGGCGCAACGCTTGACCGTAACGGCCTGCGTCCGGCGCGCTATCTCGTCACCGACGACGATCTCGTGATCCTCGCGTCGGAGTCCGGCGTGCTGCCCATTCCCGAATCGAAGATCGTCAAGAAGTGGCGTCTGCAGCCGGGCAAGATGTTCCTGATCGACATGGAGCAGGGCCGCATCATCGAGGACAAGGAGCTCAAGGACAACCTGTCCAACGCGAAGCCGTACAAGAGCTGGATCGACGCCGTGCGCATCAAGCTCGACGAAATCGAGCCGAAGGCCGAAGACGTCGAAACGCAACGCCGCGAAGCCGCCGCGCTGCTCGATCGCCAGCAGGCGTTCGGCTACACGCAGGAGGACCTCAAGTTCCTGATGGCGCCGATGGCGCAGTCGGGCGAAGAGGCCGTCGGCTCGATGGGCAACGACTCGCCGCTCGCGGTCATGTCCAACAAGAGCAAGACGCTCTACAACTACTTCAAGCAGTTGTTCGCGCAAGTGACGAACCCGCCGATCGACCCGATCCGCGAGAACATGGTGATGTCGCTGAACTCGTTCATCGGTCCGAAGCCGAACCTGCTCGACACGACCAACATCAACCCGACGATGCGCCTCGAAGTGTCGCAGCCCGTGCTCGACTTCAAGGACATCGCGAAGATCCGCGCGATCGACAAGTACACCGGCGGCAAATTCAGCTCGTACGAACTGAACATCTGCTATCCGGTGGCGTGGGGCAAGGAAGGTATCGAGGCGCGCATCGCGTCGCTGTGCGCGGAAGCGGTCGATGCCGTGAAATCCGGCTACAACATCCTGATCGTGTCCGATCGCAAGATGGACCGCGATAACGTCGGGATTCCGGCGCTGCTCGCCACGTCCGCGATTCACTCGCATCTCGTCGCGCACGGTCTGCGCACGAGCACGGGTCTCGTCGTGGAAACGGGCTCCGCGCGCGAGACGCATCACTTCGCGCTGCTCGCGGGCTACGGCGCGGAAGCCGTTCACCCGTACCTTGCGCTCGAAACGCTCGCCAACATGGCCGACGGCCTGAAGGGCGACCTGTCGGCCGACAAGGTCATCTACAACTTCACGAAGGCGGTCGGCAAGGGCCTGTTGAAGGTCATGTCGAAGATGGGCATTTCGACGTACATGTCCTACACCGGCGCGCAGATTTTCGAAGGCGTCGGCCTGTCGTCGGAGCTGGTCGAGAAGTACTTCCGTGGCACGGCGACCAAGGTCGGCGGCATCGGCCTCTTCGAAGTGGCGGAAGAGGCGATCCACCTGCATCGCGACGCATTCGGCGACAACCCGGTCCTCGCGAACATGCTCGACGCGGGCGGCGAGTATGCGTACCGCGTGCGCGGCGAAGAGCACATGTGGACGCCTGACGCGATCGCCAAGCTGCAGCACTCGGCGCGCAGCAACTCGTATCAGACGTACAAGGAATACGCGCACATCATCAACGACCAGACGAAGCGTCACATGACGTTCCGTGGTCTGTTCGAGTTCAAGGTCGAGCCGACGAAAGCGATTCCGCTCGACGAAGTCGAATCGGCGAAGGACATCGTCAAGCGCTTTGCGACGGGCGCGATGTCGCTCGGCTCGATCAGCACGGAAGCGCACGCCACGCTGGCTGTCGCGATGAACCGCATCGGCGGCAAGTCGAACACCGGCGAAGGCGGCGAGGACGAAACGCGTTATCGCAAAGAACTACGCGGCATTCCGATCAAGAACGGCGACACGCTGCAATCGATCATCGGCAAGGAAGTCGTCAGCGACATCCCGCTGAAGGACGGCGATTCGCTGCGCTCGAAGATCAAGCAGGTTGCGTCCGGGCGTTTCGGCGTGACGGCGGAGTATCTGTCGTCGGCGGATCAGATCCAGATCAAGATGGCGCAGGGCGCGAAGCCGGGTGAAGGCGGTCAGTTGCCGGGCCACAAGGTTTCCGAGTACATCGGCAAGCTGCGTTATTCGGTGCCGGGCGTCGGCCTGATTTCGCCGCCGCCGCACCACGACATCTATTCGATCGAAGACCTGGCACAGCTCATTCACGATCTGAAGAACGTGAATTCGGCGTCGAGCATTTCGGTGAAGCTGGTGTCGGAAGTCGGTGTCGGCACGGTTGCCGCCGGTGTCGCGAAGGCGAAGGCGGATCACGTCGTGATCGCGGGTCATGACGGCGGCACGGGCGCGTCGCCCTTGTCGTCGCTGAAGCACGCGGGCACGCCGTGGGAACTCGGCCTCGCCGAAACCCAGCAGACGCTCGTGCTGAACCGTCTGCGCGGCCGTATCCGCGTGCAGGCCGACGGCCAGATGAAGACCGGCCGCGACGTCGTGATCGGCGCGCTGCTTGGCGCGGACGAATTCGGCTTCGCGACGGCGCCGCTCGTCGTCGAAGGCTGCATCATGATGCGCAAGTGCCATCTGAACACGTGCCCGGTCGGCGTCGCGACGCAGGACCCGGTGCTGCGCGCGAAGTTCTCCGGCCAGCCGGAGCACGTCGTCAACTTCTTCTTCTTCGTCGCGGAAGAAGTGCGCGAGATCATGGCGCAGTTCGGCATCCGCAAGTTCGACGATCTCATCGGTCGCGTCGATCTGCTCGACATGAAGAAGGGCATCGAGCACTGGAAGGCGAAGGGTCTCGACTTCTCGCGCATCTTCTATCAGGTGCCGGTTGGCGAAGACGTCGCGCGCAAGCATGTCGACGTGCAGGATCACGGCCTCGACAAGGCGCTCGATCACGTGCTGATCGAGAAGTCGAAGGCGGCGATCGAGAAGGGCGAGCATGTGTCGTTCATCCAGCCGGTGCGCAACGTGAACCGCACGGTCGGCGCGATGCTGTCCGGTCTGATCGCGAAGAAGCACGGTCACGACGGCCTGCCCGACGACTCGATCCACATCCAGTTGAAGGGCACGGCGGGCCAGAGCTTCGGCGCGTTCCTGGCGAAGGGCGTCACGCTGGATCTCGTCGGCGACGGCAACGACTATGTTGGCAAGGGCCTGTCGGGCGGGCGCATCATCATTCGCCCGACCAACGACTTCCGCGGCAAGTCCGAGGAAAACATCATCTGCGGCAACACGGTGATGTACGGCGCGATCGAAGGCGAATCGTATTTCCGCGGCGTCGCGGGCGAGCGCTTCTGCGTGCGTAACTCGGGCGCGACGGCAGTTGTCGAAGGCACCGGCGATCACGGCTGCGAATACATGACGGGCGGCACGGTGGTCGTGCTTGGCGAGACGGGCCGCAACTTCGCGGCGGGCATGTCGGGCGGCATCGCATTCGTGTACGACCCGGACGGCACGTTCGCCGGCAAGTGCAACAAGTCGATGGTCGCGCTCGATCCGGTGCTGCAGCAAGCCGAACAGGAGCGCACGGTGGATCGCGCGCTGTGGCACACCGGCAAGACCGACGAAGCGCTGCTCAAGGGCTTGATCGAGCGTCACTTCCAGTTCACCGGTTCGCCGCGCGCGAAGTCGCTGCTCGAGAACTGGGACTCGGCTCGCCGACAGTTCGTCAAGGTGTTCCCGACCGAGTACAAGCGCGCCCTCACCGAGCTCGGCGCGAAGAAGTCGAAGGACGCCATCGCGGCTTAAGGCCCGAATCGCAACGTTTAGAAAGGCTCTCCGGTGCGTGTGCATCGGGGAGCGCGATCCTCACCAAATACAGAGAAAGAAATGGGCAAGGCAACCGGTTTTCTCGAATTCGAACGCCGCCACGAGGCGTACGAAGCACCGCTGACCCGCGTCAAGCATTACAAGGAATTCGTCGCCGCGCTGACGGATGAAGACGCCAAGGTTCAAGGCGCGCGCTGCATGGATTGCGGCATTCCGTTCTGCAACAACGGCTGCCCGGTCAACAACATCATTCCGGACTTCAACGATCTCGTGTTCCAGCAGGACTGGAAGAGCGCGATCAACGTGCTGCACTCGACGAACAACTTCCCGGAGTTCACGGGCCGCATCTGTCCGGCGCCGTGCGAAGCGGCGTGCACGCTCGGCATCAACGACGATCCGGTCGGCATCAAGTCGATCGAGCACGCGATCATCGACAAAGCCTTCGCCGAAGGCTGGGTCGTGCCGCAGCCGCCGAAGCACAAGACGGGCAAGAAGGTCGCTGTCGTCGGTTCCGGTCCTGCGGGCCTCGCGGCCGCGCAACAGCTCGGGCGCGCGGGGCATGAAGTCGTCGTGTTCGAGAAGAACGATCGCATCGGCGGTCTGCTGCGTTACGGCATTCCCGACTTCAAGCTGGAGAAGTGGCTGATCGACCGCCGTATGCGTCAGATGGAAGCCGAAGGCGTGTCGTTCCGCACGAACGTGTTCATCGGCCGTGATCCGTTGCCGGCGTACATCGGCAACACGGCGAAGGAAACGATCACGCCGGACGAGCTGAAGGAACAGTTCGACGCGGTCGTGATCGCGGGCGGCTCGGAAACGCCGCGCGATTTGCCGGTGCCGGGCCGCGAGCTGGAAGGCATCTACTACGCGATGGAATTCCTGCCGCAGCAAAACAAGGTCAACGCCGGCGACAAGCTGACGGATCAACTACTGGCGAAGGGCAAGCATGTCGTCGTGATCGGCGGCGGCGATACGGGTTCGGATTGTGTCGGCACGTCGAATCGTCATGGCGCGAAGAGCGTGGCGCAGTTCGAACTGCTCGCGCAACCGCCCGAGGAAGAAAACAAGCCGCTCGTGTGGCCGTATTGGCCGATCAAGCTGCGCACGTCGTCGTCGCATGAAGAAGGTTGCGATCGCGACTGGTCGGTGGCGACGAAGCGCTTCGAAGGCAAGAACGGCAAGGTCGAAAAGCTGATCGCGGTGCGCGTCGAGTGGAAGGGCGGCAAGATGCAGGAAGTGCCGAATTCCGAATTCGAACTGAAGGCCGATCTCGTGCTGCTCGCGATGGGTTTCACCCAGCCGGTGTCGCCCGTGCTGGAGGCGTTCGGCGTCGAGAAAGATGCGCGCGGGAACGTGCGCGCGGCGACCGAAGGCGACAAGGCGTATTACACGTCGGCGGACAAGGTGTTCACGGCGGGCGATATGCGCCGTGGTCAGTCGCTGGTCGTTTGGGCGATTCGCGAAGGACGTCAGTGTGCGCGGTCGGTGGATGCGTATCTGATGGGGTCGAGCGAGTTGCCGCGGTAAGTCTCGGCGATGCTTGATGAAAAGGCCACGCAGTTGCGTGGCCTTTTTTGTTTTGGCTGCGCGCGGCTCAAGCCTCCGCCATCGCCCTCTCTATCTCGATCTTGTAATCATGGAACATCGCCACCGACTCGCGATGCGCCACGCTCAGAATCGCCGCCTTCGGCAGCCGTTCGACGAGCGTGTTGTAGATATGCAGTTCGTTTTCCGCGTCGAGCGCGCTGGTGGCTTCATCGAGGAACACGAAGTCCGGCTTGTGCAGCAGCACGCGCGCCGCGGCAAGACGCTGTTGCTCGCCCGGCGACAGACTCCGCGCCCAGTGCGCGCTTTCCTCCAGCCGGTCCGCATACGCTTCCAGATTGCACAGACGCAGCGCTTCGCGCGATTCGTCGTCGCTGAACGTGCCGCCGGGCGACGGATACGACAGCGCCGCGCGCAGCGTCCCGATCGGCAGATAGCTCATTTGCGGGATGAACATCATTTTTGCGTCGACGGGCGCGTCGATGGTGCCGTCGCCGAACGGCCACAAACCAGCCAGCGCGCGCATCAGCGTGCTCTTGCCCGACCCGGACGGCCCGACGACGAGCCAGCGCGAGCCCGGCTCGATCGACACGTTCGCCACGCGCGAGAGCGGCGTGCCGTTGGGCAGCGCGAGCATGAGGCCGTTCGTCGTGAGCGAAGGCGTGCTCGTGTAATGCAGGTTGATGCCGCCGTGCTCCGTCGCCGGCGACGTTTCCTCGCGGATATGAGTCGAGCGCATCACGCGTTTGAATTCGCGCAGACGGTTGACGGTAGCGCGCCATTCGACCAACGTCGAATAACTATTGATGAACCATGAAAACGAATCGCTGACCGTGCCGAACGCCGATGAAATCTGCATCAGCACGCCAAACGAAAACGCGCCCGCGAAATAGCGCGGCGCGGCGACCATGATCGGAAAGATGATCGCGATCTGCCCGTAGAAGCTCAACACGAAGGTCATGCGCTTCGTGTACTTCATGATGAGCCACCAGTTGTCGCGAATGCGCTGGAAGATGGTTTTTGCGTTGGCGGTCTCGGTGGAGATGCCGTCGTAGAACGCGATCTGCTCGGCGTTTTCGCGCACGCGAATCAGCCCGAAGCGAAAATCCGCTTCCACTTTCTGCTGCTGATAGTTGATCGACACGAGCGGATGCCCGACCTTCTGGATGATCAGCGAGCCGAGAATCGCATAGAGCGCGGCGGCCCACACCATGTAGCCCGGAATCGTGATCGGCGTGCCGCCGAGCGAGAACGTGAGCGCGCCCGCGATGGTCCAGAGAATCGTGATGAAGGTGACGAGCGTGACGAGCGTCGAAAGCAGGTCGAGCGACAGCGAAAGCGTGGTGGTGGCGAAGGACTGGAGGTCGTCGGAAATACGCTGGTCGGGGTTATCGGCGAGGCGATCGCGCTCGATACGGTAGAACGCCTTGTCGCCAAGCCATTGCTCCAGAAACCGGTTGGTGAGCCATTGCCGCCAGCGGAACGCGAGCATCTGCCGCAGATAGCGCCCGTACACCGCGAGCAGGATGTACGCGAACGCGAGGCCCGTGAAGATCAGCAGCAGATGCGGAAAGTCTTTGACGTTCTTGTTCTGCAGCGCGTTGTAGAAGTCGGCGTTCCAGCTGTTGAGCCGGACATTGATCCACACGACCGTCATGTTGATCGCGATAATCGCGACGAGCAGGCCCCACGCGAAACCGCGCTCCTCCGAGACCCAGTAGGGCTTGATGAGGCTCCAGGCCGAGACTTCGTCGGCCTTCTGCTGCGTGCTGTCGGTACGAGTGTTGGTCATGAGCTTCCTGCTGATGCGCCCCGTGGCGCCCGATTGTGACGTCCGCGGCCGGGCCGCGCGCGGCGTTTTCCGGCCCCGTAAATTGTTCCGGGATTCTCTTAACGCTCGCTTAATTTCGTGCGATCGGCCGGCGAACCATGTTCGCGGCATTGTGCCAGAGTGCCGACGCGCGCGATAAAAGGCGGGCAATCCCGGTTTGCAGCGGCTTCGCCTTTCATGTTTTAATGATCCTCGACGAAACAGGGGTGCTTCGCGTGCATCGGCGGCCGGAACGGTCGGCAGCGCGGCGAGGCTGAGAGAGACCCTTTGCACCCGATCCGGGTAATACCGGCGAGGGAAGTTTCCGGAGAACGCGCGAATCCCGCGCCATTCCTCCAGTCTCTTCCAGTATTTTTCTTCCGCCCGGCACGTTTCATCCGATGCCGAGCCGGTCTCTCCGCTGATTTCGTCCTCGTGATGTGGCGTCGCGCCAGCACGGTCGAGATCGCGTACTTCGTCTCCTCGTGCGGTGCAGCGTCACGCCCTTTGGAGACATCGAATTGAACAGGATCGAACAGAGCGCGCCGCGCCGGCAGGACTTCGCCGTCGTCGGCGGCGGGCTCGTCGGACGGCTCGTCGCCTGGCAGCTCGCGGGCGCGGGCCATGACGTCGCGCTATACGAACGCGGCGATGCGGCGGGCACGCAATCGGCTGCGTGGGTCGCCGCCGCGATGCTCGCGCCGCTCGCCGAAGCGGCGAGCGCGGAGCCGCTCGTGGTCGGCCTCGGCGCGGCGTCGCTCGAACGCTGGCCGCGTCTCATCGAGCTATTGCCCGAGCCGGTCTTCTTTCAGCGCAACGGCACGCTCGTCGTGTGGCACGGTGCCGATCGCGCCGAGGCGCCGCTTTTCGAGCGCCGTCTGCGCGCCAATTCGCCCCCCGATCTGCTCGATGGCGGCTTCGTCAAGCTCGCGGGCGCGCAAGTCGCGCAGGCCGAACCTGCGCTCGGAACGCGCTTCGCGCAGGGCTGGCTGCTGCCGAACGAAGGCCAGCTGGATAACCGCCAGGCCCTGAGCGCGCTCGCGGCCGGACTCGCTGCGCGCGGCGTGCGCACGCACTGGAACACGCCGGTCGACGCAATGCCCGACGCCCGCTGGATCATCGATTGTCGTGGTCTGGGCGGAAAGCCCGCGTGGCCCGCGCTGCGCGGCATCCGCGGCGAAGTCGCGCGCGTGCATGCGCCGGGCATCGGGCTTTCGCGGCCGGTGCGGCTGCTGCATCCGCGCTATCCGCTCTATATCGCGCCGAAGGAGAACGATCTGTACGTGATCGGCGCGACGGAAGTGGAAGGCGAAGACATGTCGCCCGTCAGCGTGCGCTCGGCGCTCGAACTGCTGAGCGCGGCTTTCGCCGTGCATCCGGGCTTCGGCGAGGCGCGCATCCTCGAACTGAATTCGCATTGCCGGCCGACCTTGCCGGATCATCGGCCGGCAATTGTCTGGGACGGGGCGCGGACCTTGCGCGTGAACGGCCTGTACCGGCACGGTTTCATGATCGCGCCCGAAGTCGCGGATGCCGCGAGCCATCTGGCCGAAGCGCTCGCTTCAGGCGACGTCGCCGATGCCGACACCTTCTCCGATTTCCGCGGCGCCGCGCGCTGGCCCGAACTGCTGCACGGCGAGTTCTCGGTCGCGCCCGCGCTTTCGCATTGAGCAAGAGACAAACGAGATGAACATCCACATCAATCAGCGTGTCTTCGATTTGCCCGACACCGCCACCGTTACCGAAGCGCTCGCCGCGTTCGGCGCGAAGCCGCCATTCGCGGTTGCGTTAAACGGCCAGTTCGTCGGGCGCGGCGAGCACGCCACGAAAACGCTCGCCGCGGGCGACAAGCTCGACGTCGTGTCGCCCGTCGCGGGCGGCTGAATTCCGAACCGAAGGATCGAATCATGACCATATCCACCGCCGACGTTCTCACGCTCTACGGCGAGACCTTTCCGAGCCGCGTGCTGCTCGGCACTTCGCGTTATCCGTCGCTGCAATCGCTGTCCGACTCCATCGACGCCGCGCGGCCCGGCATGGTCACGGTCGCGCTGCGCCGCCAGTCGGAAACGGGCGAAGCCGGCTTTTTCGATGTGCTGAAGCGCCACGGCGTCGCGCTGCTTCCCAACACGGCCGGATGTCAGAGCGTCGACGAAGTGCTGACCACCGCCCATATGGCGCGCGAAGTATTCGAAACGCCGTGGATCAAACTGGAGCTGATCGGCGACGATTACACGCTGCAGCCCGACCCGATCGGCCTCGTAGAAGCGGCGGCGAAGCTGATCCGCGAAGGCTTCAAGGTGCTGCCGTATTGCACGGAAGACCTCGTGATCGGCAGGCGGCTTCTCGATGCCGGCTGTGAAGCGCTGATGCCGTGGGGCGCGCCGATCGGCACCGGCAAGGGCGTGACCAATCCTTACGGGCTGCGTACGCTGCGCGAGCGGCTGCCGGACGTGCCGCTGATCGTCGATGCCGGTCTCGGTGTGCCGTCGCACGCGTGCCAGGTGATGGAATGGGGCTTCGACGGCGTGCTGCTCAATACGGCCGTATCGCAGGCGACTTTCCCGCCGCAGATGGCGCGGGCCTTTGCGCTGGGCGTCGAGGCGGGGCGCACCGCATTTCTCGCCGGCCCGATGGCCGAGCGCGACAGCGCGCAGGCGAGCACGCCGGTCGTCGGCATGCCGTTCTGGCATCAGGACGGAGGCGCGGCATGAGCTTGCTGAATCGCGAAGTTTTCTGGCCGCCGGCCGACGAACTGATCGAAGTCGCCGAGCGGATTCGCGCGCGTCTGGGCGAATGGCCCGCGGCCGAAACGCGCTGGCGCATCTGCCTGACCGCGCCGGAATCGCCGAAAGCCGGCGATTTGATCGTCGCGGCCGAGTCGCACGACGCGGACACCGGGCGGCTCCTGGCGAGCGGCGCGGCGGTGCTCGACGCGCGTGACGGCCGCGTGACGCTGCATCGTGGCGACGAACGTTTCGCACTGGAAGGCGAATGGTCCGATGATTGGCTGGCCGCGCTCGCCGCCTTCCTCGATTGCAACTTCGAACCGCACGACGCGCTCACGCTCGCGCTCGCCTGGCGCGCGGGCGACGAGAACAAGGCGGACGCCTGGCCTGTCGATTTCGCTACTTTCCCGCGCGTCGCCGATTTGCCGCCGGCTCCCGAGGGCGGCTTCCCGGCGTGTCCCGATCGCCTCGGCCTGTATCCGGTGTTGCCGAGCGCGGACTGGGTGGAACGCGTGCTGGACCTCGGCGTGCGCACCGCGCAATTGCGCCGCAAATCGACCGACGCCACCGATTTGAGCCGCGAAATCGCTCGCTCGGTCGAGGCGGGGCGTCGGCATGACGCACAGCTTTTCATCAACGACCACTGGCGCGAGGCGATCGCGGCGGGCGCGTACGGCGTGCATCTGGGCCAGGAAGACGTGCAGACGGCCGATCTGAACGCGATCGCGAAGGCCGGCGTGCGACTCGGACTCTCGACGCACGGCTATTACGAGATGCTGCGCGCGCTGCATTTCAAGCCGAGCTATCTTGCGCTCGGCGCGGTTTTCCCGACCACGACGAAAATCATGCCGACCAAGCCGCAAGGGCTCGCACGGCTCACGCGCTACGTGCAGCTTTTGTCGGGACGCGTGCCGCTCGTCGCGATCGGCGGAATCGACGCCAAGGTGATGCCGGACGTCCTCGCGACGCGCGTCGGCAGCGCTGCGGTCGTGCGCGCGGTCACCGAAGCGGCGGACACGGTGGCGGCGGTCTTGTTGCTGCAACAAATGTTTGCAAGTCAATGGTGAAAAATCCCAAAAACGAAGGGGCGCAAACCTAGGCAAAGCACCGATTGCACGCAGGCCCTATAATTCGGCCTTTTGCGTCAACGGAATCTCTTACCCAGTGCCTGCTTCTTCCGAGACTCTGCTGGAGCTACGCGACGTCGATTTCGGCTACGGCGACCGGCTCGTACTGTCGAACCTGAACATGCGTTTCCCGCGTGGGCAGGTGGTCGCGGTCATGGGCGGCTCCGGCTGCGGCAAAACCACGACCTTGCGCCTGGTCGGCGGCCTCGTGAAGGCGAGCCGCGGCCAGGTCACGTTCGATGGACAGGACGTCGGCGCGCAGACGCGCGACGGTTTGTACGCGCTGCGCCGCAAGATGGGCATGCTGTTTCAGTTCGGCGCGCTGTTCACTGACCAGACCGTGTTCGAGAACGTGGCGTTCCCGCTGCGCGAACACACGGATCTGCCGGAAGCGTTGATCCGCGATCTCGTGCTGATGAAGCTGAACGCCGTCGGTCTGCGCGGCGCGCGCGATCTCGCGCCGTCCGAAATTTCGGGCGGCATGGCGCGGCGTGTGGCGCTCGCCCGTGCCATCGCGCTCGATCCGCAGCTCATGATGTACGACGAACCGTTCGCCGGCCTCGATCCCATCTCGCTTGGCATCACGGCGCAACTCATCCGCACGATCAACGACGCGCTCGGCGCAACCTCCATTCTCGTCACGCACGACGTGCCGGAATCGTTCGCCATCGCCGACTACGTGTATTTCATCGCGAACGGCGGCATCCACGCCGAAGGCACGCCGGCGGAGCTGCGTGCATCGCAGGACCCGACCGTGCGCCAGTTCATCGACGGCACGCCGGACGGCCCGTTCAAGTTCCACTACGCGAGCACGCCGCTCGCCGCGGATTTCGGCATCGGAGGGCAGGCATGATCAGCGCGCTCGGACGCTGGGTGCTCGACGGTTTCGGCACCGCGGGCTACGCGACGCGCATGTTCCTGCGCCTCGTGCTCGAATTTTTTTCGCTGTTGCGGCGCCCGCGGCTCGTCACGAAACAGATCCACTTCGTCGGCAATTATTCGCTCGTGATCATCGCGGTGTCGGGATTGTTCGTCGGCTTCGTGCTCGGCTTGCAGGGCTATTACACGCTGAGCCGCTACGGCTCGGAACAGGCGCTCGGCCTGCTCGTCGCGCTGTCGCTCGTGCGCGAGCTCGGGCCGGTCGTCACGGCGCTGTTGTTCGCGGGGCGCGCGGGCACGTCGCTCACCGCCGAAATCGGACTGATGAAGGCGGGCGAGCAACTCACCGCGATGGAAATGATGGCGGTCGATCCGCTCAAGGTGGTCGTCGCGCCGCGCATGTGGGCGGGCATCATCGCCATGCCGGTTCTCGCGGCCATTTTCAGCGCGGTCGGCATCATCGGGGGCTACGTCGTCGGCGTGATCCTGATCGGCGTCGATCCGGGCGCGTTCTGGTCGCAGATGCAGGGCGGCGTGGATGTGTGGCGCGATGTCGGCAATGGCGTCATCAAGAGCATCGTGTTCGGCTTCGCGGTGACGTTCATCGCGTTGTTCCAGGGCTACGAGGCAAAGCCGACGCCGGAAGGCGTGTCGCGAGCGACGACCAAGACCGTCGTGTACGCGTCGCTCGCCGTACTCGGGCTCGATTTCCTGCTGACCGCATTGATGTTCAGCTAATGGACCAAGCGCAGGCGCCGGGCAAGGCGCAGGGCGTTGTGAAGGGCACAGACCATCACGCGCCATCTGCGAAAAGATTCTCTTTGGGAAGACGATGAAAAAGACTGCTCTCGACTTTTGGGTCGGCCTCTTCGTGGTGCTCGGTTTCGTGGCGCTGCTCTTTCTTGCGCTGAAGGCGGGCAACATGAGCTCCCTGTCGTTCCAGCAAACCTACGAGGTGAAACTCAAGTTCGACAACATCGGCGGGCTCAAGGCGCGCGCGCCGGTCAAGAGCGCGGGCGTGACGGTCGGGCGCGTGGGCGGCATCGGCTTCGACTCGAACACGTACCAGGCCGTCGTCACGATCGATATCGACAAGCAGTACCAGTTCCCGAAGGATTCGTCGGCGAAGATCCTGACGTCGGGTCTGCTCGGTGAGCAGTACATCGGCCTCGAGCCGGGCGGCGACGATCAAATGCTGAAGAACGGCGACACCATCACGATGACGCAATCGGCCGTGGTCCTCGAAAACCTGATCGGCCAGTTCCTCTACAACAAGGCGGCGGATTCCGGCGCCTCGAAATCATCGGCAGCGCCGGCAGCGCCTGCGCCCGCACCGGCTTTCCCGGGCGCGGCGAGCGCGATGGGCGCATCGGGCGCGGCTGGGGCGAATGCCGCCTCGGCTCCGGCTCAATAAGGAGAAAAGCATGCAGGCGATGGGGATGCGGCGCGCAATCATCGTGGCGGGCGCGATCGCGCTCGCCGGCTGCACGACGGTGACGACACCAACCAAAGGGGATCCGCTCGAGAGCTACAACCGGACGATGTTCACGATCAACGATACCGTCGATCAGTACGCGTTGAAGCCGGTGGCGAAGGGTTACGTGTGGGCGGTGCCGGAGCCGGTGCGCAACAGCGTGACCAACTTCTTCTCGAATATCGGTGACGTCTACATCGCCGCGAACAATCTGCTGCAGTTGAAGATTGCGGATGGCGTGTCGGACATCATGCGCGTCGCGATCAATACGCTGTTCGGCGTCGGCGGCCTGTTCGACGTCGCGACCATCGCGAAGCTGCCGAAGCACTCGGGCGATTTCGGCCTTACGCTCGGGCATTATGGCGTACCGGCCGGCCCGTATGTCGTGCTGCCATTGCTCGGGCCGAGCACCGTGCGGGATTCGGCTGGTCTGGTCGTCGATTATTTCGGCAATCCGCTCACCTATGTGAGCCCGGATTCGGTGAGCTGGGCGCTCTATGGCGTGAACCTCATCAATGTGCGCGCGAATTTGCTCGGCGCAACCGACGTGCTCGCCGATGCCGCTCTCGACAAGTACTCGTTCGTGCGTAACGCGTACTTGCAACGCCGTCAGTACCTGATCTCCGGCGGCGACAGCAACATGCCGGATTACGGCGAAGCGCCCCTGCCGAATTACGGTGATGAGGGCGCGGCTCCCGCGGCGGGTGCATCGGCCACAGCGGCTCCGGCTTCGGCTTCGGGCACGGCCGCTGCGCCTGCTCCGGCGAGCGGACCCAGCAATACGGTGCCGGGCAATCAGTATGTCCCGCCGTCTGGTTTCCCTTCATTCCGCTTGCGTTGAGCGAGTTTTCGCTAACGCGCGGTAACATATCTAACGACATTTCTTACGCTTTGGATGCTGCACCGCCTGAACTCGATTCAGGCGGCGCGCTCAAACCGAAGCCTCTACTTTTGCAGGGTTTGTGATGAAAAAACTTCTCCTTCTTCCCATCTTCGCGATGTTCATGGCGCTTTGCGGCGCGGCGTCGGCGCAGAGCGTCGATTCGAGTTCGCCCGACGTGCTGATCAAGACGGTGACGCAACAGGTCCTCGACGAAATCAAGTCCGACCCGAAGATTCAGTCGGGCGATATCGCTAAGATCACCGAGCTCGTCAACCAGAAGATCCTGCCGTACACGGATTTCACGCGCACGACGCGCCTCGTGATGGGCCGCAACTGGAACTCGGCGACGCCGGAGCAGCAAAAGCAGATCGTCGAGCAGTTCAAGATGTTGCTGATCCGCACGTACTCGGGCGCGCTCGCCCAGGTGCGCAATCAGACGGTGCAGTACAAGCCGTTCCGCGCGAATCCGGACGACACCGACGTTGTGGTCCGCTCGGTCGTGATGAACAACGGTTCGCCGGTCGAACTCGACTATCGCCTGTACAAGACGGCGCAAGGCTGGCGCGTGTACGACATCAACGTGCTCGGCGCATGGCTGATCCAGGCGTATCAACAGCAGTTCAACGAGCAGATCTCGCAGAATGGCGTGGGCGGGCTGCTGCAGTTCCTGACGCAGCGTAACCAGCAACTCGCGAGCGGCAAGGCATCGTGAGCACGCAAGCCACGGGCGGCCGTTTCCAGACGGCCGCGACCCTGACCCACGAGAGCGCGAAGGCCGCGCTCGACTCGGGTCTGTCGCGCATCGCAGCAGGCGCGACCGAAGTCGATTGCGCGCCGCTCACGCAGTTCGACTCCTCCGCGCTCGCCGTGTTGCTCGCATGGCAGCGCGCCGCGTCCGCGCGCGGCGCCGCACTGGGCGTCGTCAATCTTCCTTCAGGGCTCGTCAGTCTCGCGCGAGCCTACGGCGTCGATACGCTTCTCTCGTTCCGACATTGATCCTGTTCTGACACCCCGTGCAGAACGCGGCAGCACGCTTCGCTGCCGCAATCAGGATCGCTCCGAAGTCGGCCCCAGCCGCTTTGCCCTATAATCAAACGTTTTTTTCGGGCCCCAACCCGGCCCTTTTTGGTCCGAGCCCGGGTCCGTCAAGCGAAAAAATCCGCACATTTGAGGCGCGGCCGTGCGCGGCGCGCGCACTGTCTACATGTCAGCCATAGAAATCCGAAACGTCAGGAAGCGCTACAAGGATCTCCAGGCGCTTAAAGGCGTGAGCCTCACGGTGGAAGAGGGCGAGTTCTTCGGCTTGCTCGGCCCCAACGGCGCGGGCAAAACCACGTTGATCAGCATTCTGGCCGGCCTGGCGCGCGCCGATAGCGGCACGATCTCCGTGCGCGGCCACGATGTCGTCGGCGACTTCCGGGCGGCGCGGCGCGCACTCGGCGTCGTGCCGCAGGAACTCGTGTTCGATCCGTTCTTCACCGTGCGCGAGTCGCTCCGTATCCAATCGGGCTACTTCGGCTTGCGCAACAACGACGACTGGATCGACGAGGTCATGGCCAATCTCGATCTCACCGAAAAAGCCGACGTCAACACGCGCGCGCTGTCGGGCGGGATGAAGCGCCGCGTGCTCGTCGCGCAGGCGCTGGTGCATCGTCCGCCCGTGATCGTGCTCGATGAGCCCACCGCCGGCGTCGATGTCGAATTGCGTCAGACGCTCTGGAAGTTCATCTCGCGTCTGAATCGCGAAGGTCACACGATCGTGCTGACGACGCACTATCTCGAAGAAGCCGAATCGCTGTGTCATAGGCTCGCGATGCTTCGTCGCGGTGAAGTCGTCGCGCTCGAGCGCACGAGCACGCTGCTGCAGCGTTTCTCGGGCATGCAGTTGTATCTGCGCCTGTCGAACGGTGCGTTGCCCGCCGACTTGCGCGCGCTCGAAGTCGATCCGCACGCGGTGTCGGGCGCGCAGCATCTGCTGCGCCTCGCGAGCTACGACGACGTCGAGCCGATTCTCGCGAAATGCCGCGCGGCAGGCTGCACGTTCGATGAAATCGACGTGCGCAAGGCCGATCTGGAAGACGTGTTCGTGCAGGTGATGAACGAGCCGGAAGTGGTCGAGGGGCTTTCATGAGCGGTTTCCAGACGTTGTTCTACAAGGAGCTGCTGCGCTTCTGGAAGGTTTCGTTTCAGACCGTGCTCGCGCCGGTCGTCACGGCGCTGCTGTATCTGACCATCTTCGGTCACGCGTTGTCGGGGCACGTGCAGGTGTATCGGGGCGTCGGCTACACGAGCTTTCTCGTGCCCGGCCTCGTGATGATGAGCGTGCTGCAGAACGCGTTCGCGAACAGTTCGTCGTCGCTGATCCAGTCGAAGATCACCGGCAATCTCGTATTCGTGCTGCTGCCGCCGATCGCGCATTGGGAAATGTTCTTTGCGTACGTGCTGGCGTCGGTCGTGCGCGGGCTGTGCGTGGGCTTCGGCGTGTTCATCGTGACGATATGGTTCATCCCGATGTCTTTTTCCGCGCCGTTCTACATCATTGCGTTCGCGATCCTCGGTTCGGGCATTCTCGGCACGCTGGGTTTGATCGCGGGCATCTGGGCCGACAAGTTCGATCAGCTGGCCGCGTTCCAGAACTTCCTGATCATGCCGCTCACGTTTCTTTCCGGCGTGTTCTACTCGACACATACGCTGCCGCCACTGTGGCGCGCGGTGTCGCATCTGAATCCGTTCTTCTACATGATCGACGGCTTTCGTTACGGCTTCTTCGGCCTGTCCGACGTGAATCCGCTGGTGAGTTTCGGCATCGTCGGCGGATTCCTGGCCGTGCTGGCGCTGATCGCCGTGCGATTGCTCGCGAGCGGCTACAAGCTGCGTCACTAATTCAAGGAGACTTCCATGTTGCCGACTCCGGAGCAAGTGAAGGACTACATCGCTGGCGGCTTGTCCTGCCAGCATCTCGAAGTGGAAGGCGACGGCCAGCACTTTTTCGCGACCATCGTGAGCGATGCGTTCGTCGGCAAGCGGCTGATCGCGCGTCACCAACTGGTTTATGCGGCGCTCGGCGAGCGCATGCGCGAGGAGATTCATGCGCTGAGCATGAAGACCCTCACCCCCGACGAGTGGAAATCGGCCTGAGTCCACCCGGCGAAGCCAATCAGGTCACACGACTCAATTTACGTAACACCGGCATCACCGGCAGACAAAGGCAGTAAGAGTGCGATTCATTCAAGATAACCGCGGCGCCGAAAACGGCTCCGCAGCAGGAAGCTCGGTCGAAGGACAAGCAATGGATAAATTGGTCATCACGGGGGGCGCGAAGCTCTCTGGCGAAATCACCGTATCGGGCGCGAAGAACGCGGCTTTGCCCATTCTTTGCGCAAGTCTTCTCACCGCCGACGACGTCCATCTGTCGAACGTGCCGAATCTTCAGGACGTGCGCACGATGGTCAAGCTGCTGCGCCAGATGGGCGTGCAGTCCGAAGTGTCCGGCGACGGCCGCGTGAGCCTCAATGCATCGAAGGTCGACAAGCTGATCGCGCCGTACGAAATGGTCAAGACGATGCGCGCGTCGATTCTCGTGCTCGGGCCGCTCGTCGCGCGCTTCGGCGAGGCGAAGGTGTCGCTGCCCGGCGGCTGCGCGATCGGCGCGCGTCCGGTCGATCAGCACATCAAGGGCCTGCAGGCGATGGGCGCCGAGATCAATATCGAGCACGGTTTCATCGAAGCGCGCGCGAAGCGTCTGAAGGGCGCGCGCATCATCACCGACATGATCACCGTCACCGGCACCGAAAACCTGCTGATGGCGGCGGTGCTGGCCGAAGGCGAGACGGTCATCGAGAACGCGGCGCGCGAACCCGAAGTGAGCGATCTCGCGCATCTGCTCGTGAAGATGGGCGCGAAGATCGACGGCATCGGCACCGATCGTCTGGTGATTCAGGGTGTCGACAAGCTGCACGGTGCAAAGCACGACGTCGTGCCGGATCGCATCGAGGCCGGCACGTTCCTGTGCGCGGTCGCGGCCGCAGGCGGCGATGTCACGCTGCGTCGCGTGAGCTCGCATCTGCTCGACGCCGTGACGGCCAAGCTGCGCGAAGCTGGCGTCAGCATCGAAGAAGGCGACGACTGGATGCGTGTGCGCATGGACAAGCGCGCCGGCGCGGTGAATATCCGCACGTCCGAATATCCCGCGTTCCCGACCGATATGCAGGCGCAGTTCATGGCGCTCAACACGATCGCGAACGGCACGTCGCAAGTGGTCGAGACGATCTTCGAGAACCGCTTCATGCACGTGCAGGAGCTGAACCGTCTCGGCGCGCACATCACGATCGACGGCAACACGGCGCTCATCAGCGGCGTGGAGAAACTTTCCGGCGCAAAGGTCATGGCAACCGATCTGCGCGCGTCCGCGAGTCTCGTGATCGCGGCGATGTGCGCGGACGGCGAAACGCTGATCGACCGCATCTACCATCTGGATCGCGGCTACGACCGCATGGAATCGAAGCTGACGGCAGTCGGCGCGAACGTGCGCCGCATCAAGGGCAGCGGGAGCGAGCAATGAGCTCGCTGCCGCAGACGTCGTCGTCGGTGGAGCCGAGCGCGCCCCTCACGCTCGCGCTGTCCAAAGGGCGTATCTTCGAGGAAACGCTGCCGTTGCTCGCCGCCGCCGGCGTGCAGGTGGCCGAAGATCCGGAGAGCTCGCGCAAGCTGATCCTGCCGACCACGAACCCGAACCTGCGCGTGATCATCGTGCGCGCGACCGATGTGCCGACCTACGTCGAATACGGCGCGGCGGACTTTGGCGTCGCAGGCAAGGACGTGCTGATCGAGCACGGCGGCAGCGGCCTGTATCAACCGATCGATCTGGACATCGCGCGCTGCCGTATGTCGGTGGCCGTGAAGGCGGGCTTCGATTACGCGAGCGCGGTGCGCCAGGGCGCGCGTCTGCGCGTCGCGACGAAGTACACCGAAACCGCGCGTCAGCATTTCGCGGCGAAGGGCGTCCACGTCGATCTGATCAAGCTGTACGGTTCGATGGAACTCGCGCCGCTCGTCGGGCTCGCGGATGCGATCGTCGATCTGGTCAGCTCGGGCGGCACGCTGCGAGCGAACAATCTCGTCGAAGTCGAAGAGATCATGCAGATTTCGTCGCGGCTCGTCGTGAACCAGGCGGCGCTCAAGCTGAAGCGCGCGGCGCTCAAGCCGTACCTCGACGCGTTCGAGCGCGCCACGGCCGCAATAGGAAATTAGGCGAGCCGCACGCCGCGGCGCGCCACCAGCAAAACGGAAAACCAGCATGTCTATCAAGATTCGCAAACTCGATTCACGCACCGATGGTTTTCACAAGGCGTTGCGTGCGGTTCTCGCATTCGAAGCGAGCGAGGATGAGGCAATCGAGCGCTCGGTCGCGCAGATTCTCGCGGATGTGAAGGCGCGCGGCGACCAGGCCGTGCTCGAATACACCAACAAGTTCGATCGTCTCAAGGCGGACAGCGTCGCGGCGCTCGAATTGCCGCTGTCCGAAATGGAAGCTGCGCTCGAAGGTCTCGAGCCGAAGCGCCGCGCGGCGCTGGAGGCGGCGGCAGCGCGCGTGCGCGGCTATCACGAGAAGCAGCGCATCGAGTGCGGCAGCCATAGCTGGCAATACACCGAAGCCGACGGCACCGTGCTCGGCCAGAAAGTCATGCCGCTCGATCGCGCGGGCATCTATGTTCCGGGCGGCAAGGCGGCGTATCCGTCGTCGGTGCTGATGAACGCGATTCCGGCGCGCGTCGCGGGCGTGAAGGAAATCGTGATGGTCGTGCCGACGCCCGACGGCGTGAAAAATCCGCTCGTGCTCGCGGCGGCGCTACTCGGCGGCGTGGATCGTGTGTTCACGATCGGCGGCGCGCAGGCGGTCGGCGCGCTCGCGTACGGCACTCAAAGCGTGCCTGCGGTGGACAAGATCTGCGGTCCGGGCAACGCGTATGTCGCGTCGGCGAAGCGTCGCGTGTTCGGAACCGTTGGCATCGACATGATCGCGGGGCCGTCCGAGATTCTGGTCATCTGCGACGCCACCACCGATCCCCGCTGGGTCGCGATGGACCTCTTCTCGCAAGCCGAGCACGACGAGCTCGCGCAATCCATCCTGCTGTGCCCGGACGACAACTTCATCCAGCGCGTCGAGGATGCGATCGTCGAACTGCTTCCGTCGATGCCGCGCCGTGACGTCATTCAGCGTTCGCTCGAAGATCGCGGCGCGCTCATCAAGGTGAAGGACATGGCCGAAGCGTGCGCGATCGCGAACGACATCGCGCCGGAGCACCTCGAAATTTCCGCGCTCGATCCGCATCAGTGGGCCGCGCAAATTCACAATGCCGGCGCGATGTTCCTCGGCCGCTACACGAGCGAAAGTCTCGGCGACTACTGCGCCGGTCCGAATCACGTGTTACCAACTTCGCGCACCGCGCGCTTCTCGTCGCCGCTCGGCGTGTACGATTTTATGAAGCGTTCGAGCGTGATCGAAGTGAGCGCGGACGGCGCCCAGACGCTTGGCGAGATCGCGGCGGAGCTGGCGTACGGCGAAGGCCTGCAGGCGCATGCGCGCAGTGCGGAATACCGGATGAAAAACGTCGGCTGACATCGAGCCGGACCGAATGAACGAGGCGGCCTGAGAGCCGCCGCCTGACCGGTGAGAGAGACGCCGGGAAAACATGACCACAGCACAAGACATCATTCGCCCCGACATCCTCGCGATGACGAGCTATCCCGTGCCCGATGCCACGGGCCTGATCAAGCTCGACGCGATGGAAAATCCCTACAGCCTGCCCGCCGATCTCGCCGAACGTCTCGGCGCACATCTCGCGGGCGTCGCGCTGAATCGCTATCCGGCTCCGCGCCCCGTGGATTTGCTCGCGAAGATCAAGCGCACGATGAAGTTGCCCGACGCATGCGACGTGCTGCTCGGCAACGGTTCGGACGAACTGATCAGCATGATGTCGGTCGCGTGTTCGAAGCCGGGCGCGAAGGTCGTCGCGCCTGTGCCGGGCTTCGTGATGTACGAAATGTCGGCGAAGTTCGCGCATCTGGAGTTCATCGGCGTGCCGCTCAAGCCGGACTTCACGCTCGACGCCGACGCGCTGATCGCCGCCATCGACGAACACGAGCCCGCGCTCGTGTATCTCGCGTATCCGAACAACCCCACCGGCACGCTCTACGACGACGCCGACATGGAGCGCGTGATCGCCGCGGCGAGCAAGAGTCTCGTCGTGATCGACGAGGCGTATCAGCCGTTCGCCGGGAAAAGCTGGATGCCGCGCGCGGCGGAGTTCGATAACGTCGTCGTGATGCGGACCGTCTCGAAGCTCGGGCTAGCGGGCATCCGCCTCGGTTACATGGCGGGCCGTCCTTCGTGGATCACGCAGTTCGACAAGGTGCGCCCGCCGTACAACATCAACGTGCTGACGCAGGCGACCGCCGATTTCCTGCTCGATCACCTCGACGTGCTCGACGCCCAGGCCGCCGATCTGCGCGCGCAGCGCGCCGCGCTCGTGCGGGAAGTTGCCGCGCTGCCCGGCATGACGGTCTATCCGAGCGCGGGCAATTTCCTGCTCGTGCGCGTGCCGGACGCCGCCGTTGCTTTCGAAACCCTTCTGACTTCACGGGTTTTGATAAAAAACGTGGGTAAAATGCACCCATTGCTGACCAATTGCGTGCGTTTGACGGTCGGGACGGCCGAAGAAAACGCACACATGGTCGCGGCGCTGAAAAAGCTCGCACTGAACTGAACCCCACTTTCGAAAGTCTCAAGGAATCACCATGCGCATTGCGGAAGTCGTTCGCAACACCAGCGAAACGCAGATCCGTGTGAAGCTCGATCTGGACGGCACCGGCAAGCAAAAGCTCGCCACCGGCGTCCCGTTCCTCGATCACATGCTCGACCAGATCGCCCGTCACGGGCTCATCGATCTCGACATCGAAGCGCATGGCGACCTCCATATCGACGATCACCATACCGTCGAAGACACCGGCATCACGTTGGGGCAGGCGGTCGCGAAGGCCATCGGCGATCGCAAGGGCATTCGCCGCTACGGTCATTCGTACGTGCCGCTCGACGAGGCGCTGTCGCGCGTCGTGATCGATTTTTCCGGCCGTCCGGGTCTCGAATTCCACGTGCCGTTCACGCGCGCGCGCATCGGCACGTTCGACGTCGACCTCACCATCGAATTCTTCCGCGGCTTCGTGAATCACGCGGGCGTCACGCTGCATATCGACAACCTGCGCGGCATCAATGCGCATCATCAGGTCGAGACCGTGTTCAAGGCGTTCGGCCGCGCGCTGCGCATGGCCGTCGAAATGGACGAACGCGCGGCGGGGCAGATTCCGTCGACCAAGGGCAGTCTCTGATCGACTCACGCTGATTCGGCGCGCGCGTCGACAACAAGATGGATCTGTTCAAGTCGTTCATATCGTTGCTCGCGCTGATCAATCCGGTCGGCGCGATACCGTTTTTCCTGAGCCTGACCGCGCAGCAATCCGACATCGAAAAGCGCAACACGATTCGCGTCGCGTCGATTTCCGTGTTTTGCGTGATCGCGGTGACGGCGCTGCTCGGGCAGCAGATCATCGCGTTCTTCGGCATTTCGGTCGGATCGTTCGAAGTGGGCGGCGGCATCATCATGTTGCTGATGGCGATCAGCATGTTGAACGCGCAGGTCGGCAACGCGCGCTCGACGGCCGAGGAACGCATGGAAGCCGAGGAGCGCAACAACGTCGCGGTGGTGCCGCTCGCGATACCGCTGCTCACCGGCCCGGGTTCGATCAGCACGGTGATCGTCTATGCTGCCAATGCGCAGCACTGGTACGACCGCTTCGGGCTCGTCGTGCTGGGCGCGATCATCGCGGGGCTGTGTTTCGGCGCATTGAATCTCGCCGAGCCGATCGCGCGCTGGGTCGGGCGCACGGGAATCAACATTGGCACGCGTCTCATGGGTTTGATGTTGTCCGCATTGGCGGTGGAATTCATCGTCAACGGGTTGAAGGCCTTGATGCCATCTTTGAAATGAATACTTCGATTGCGATTGTTGATTACGGAATGGGCAACCTGCGCTCGGTCTATCAGGCGCTGAAAAAGGCTGCACCCGAAGCGAACGTGGCGATCGTCGATCAGCCGCAAGGCATCCATGCGGCGGATCGGGTCGTGCTGCCGGGACAGGGCGCAATGCGCGACTGCATGGCGCATCTGGCCGAATCCGGCCTGCAGGAAGCCGTAATGCAGGCGGCGCGCGAAAAGCCGATGCTCGGCGTGTGCGTCGGCGAGCAAATGCTCTTCGACTGGAGCGAGGAAGGCGATACGAAAGGCCTGGGCCTCCTGCCCGGCAAGGTCGTGCGTTTCCAGCTCGACGGCCTGTTGCAGGACGACGGCTCGCGCTTCAAGGTGCCGCAGATGGGCTGGAACCGCGTTCGTCAGACGCAGGCGCACCCGATCTGGGACGGCGTCGCGGACGGCGCGTTCTTTTACTTCGTGCACAGCTACTACGTGGTGCCGGACAATCCGGCTCACACGTCCGGCGAAACCATGTACGGCAGCGCATTTACGTCGGCGGTTGCGCGCGACAATATCTTCGCGACCCAATTCCATCCGGAAAAGAGCGCGGATGCCGGTTTGCGCCTGTACCGGAATTTCGTTCACTGGAACCCGTGAAAGGGCTCGCGCGCTAGCGTTTTCGCCTATTACTACGGGCCCATGACCGTTGCAAGACTTGTACTACACTAGCGAGACGGCTCGCGGCGCAGGCACGAAAGACCGCACGTGCGCCGTTTTGATCAACTCTACCCAGAAAATACGCGATACCTATGCTGCTCATTCCGGCCATCGATCTTAAGGACGGTCAGTGCGTGCGCCTCAAACAAGGCGATATGGACCAGGCGACCATTTTTTCAGAAGATCCTGCAGCGATGGCCCGACATTGGGTCGATCGCGGCGCCCGTCGGCTGCATCTGGTCGATCTGAACGGCGCGTTCGCCGGCAAGCCGAGAAACGGCGACGCGATCCGCGCGATCCTCGACGAGGTCGGCAGCGAGATTCCCGTGCAACTGGGCGGCGGCATTCGCCATCTGGAGACCATCGAGCGTTATCTGGACGACGGCCTGTCGTACATCATCATCGGCACGGCGGCGGTGAAGAATCCGGGCTTTCTGCAGGACGCGTGCAGCGCGTTCGGGGGGCACATCATCGTCGGGCTGGACGCGAAGGACGGCAAGGTCGCCACGGACGGCTGGAGCAAGCTCACGGGCCACGAGGTCGTCGATCTCGGCCGCAAGTTCGAGGACTACGGCTGCGAATCCATCATTTACACGGACATCGGCCGCGACGGAATGCTTCAGGGCATCAACATCGACGCGACCGTGCGCCTCGCGCAGGCGGTGAAGATTCCGGTGATCGCGAGCGGCGGGCTGTCGAGCATCGCGGATATCGAATCGCTTTGCGAGGTCGAGAGCGAGGGCATCGAAGGTGTGATCTGCGGTCGCGCGATCTATTCCGGCGATCTCGATTTCAAGGCGGCCCAAACGCGCGCCGACGCGCTGCGCGAAGCCGACGGCGCCTGAAGACGCCTGAGCGCGAGCACATCTGAGCAGCACACCGGGCGGCCGCGACGCCGCCCTTACTTCGTAAGTGGCAAGAACATGGCTCTCGCAAAACGCATCATTCCCTGCCTGGACGTGACCGCCGGTCGCGTCGTCAAGGGCGTCAATTTCGTCGAGCTGCGCGATGCGGGCGATCCCGTCGAAATCGCGCGTCGTTACGACGATCAAGGCGCCGACGAACTCACGTTTCTCGACATCACCGCAACGTCCGACCAGCGCGATCTGATCCTGCCGATCATCGAGTCGGTGGCGTCGCAGGTGTTCATTCCGCTGACCGTCGGCGGCGGCGTGCGCGCGGTCGAGGACGTGCGGCGTCTGCTCAACGCGGGTGCGGACAAGATCAGCATGAATTCGTCGGCGGTCGCGAATCCTCAACTCGTGCGCGACGCGTCGGACAAGCACGGTTCGCAGTGCATCGTCGTCGCGATCGACGCCAAGCGCGTGTCGGCCGAAGGCGACACGCCGCGCTGGGAAGTGTTCACGCACGGCGGCCGCAAGGCGACGGGCATCGACGCGATCGAGTGGGCGCGCAAGATGGCCGAGTACGGCGCGGGCGAAATTCTTCTGACCAGCATGGATCGCGACGGCACCAAGGCCGGCTTCGATCTCGCGTTGACGCGCGCCGTATCGGACGCGGTGCCGGTGCCGGTGATCGCCTCGGGCGGCGTCGGAACGTTGCAGCATCTCGCGGACGGCATCGTCGAAGGCCATGCGGACGCGGTGCTTGCCGCGAGCATCTTTCACTACGGCGAGCACACGGTCGGCGAGGCGAAGCGCTTCATGGCCGATCACGGCATTTCGGTGAGGACGTAAGCGGTGAGCGATCAAATGACCTGGCTCGACAAGGTGAAGTGGGACGCGAACGGCCTCGTGCCGGTGATCGCGCAGGAAGCTTCGACCAACGACGTGCTGATGTTCGCGTGGATGAATCGCGAAGCGCTCGCGAAGACCATCGAACTGAAGCGCGCGGTGTACTTCTCGCGCTCGCGTCAGCGCCTGTGGTTCAAAGGCGAGGAATCCGGTCACGTGCAGCACGTCCACGACGTGCGCCTCGATTGCGACGAAGACGTCGTGCTTCTCAAGGTCGAGCAGGTGTCGGGCATCGCGTGCCACACCGGCCGCCATTCCTGTTTTTTCCAGAAATTCGAAGGCACGGCGGAAAGCGGCGAGTGGGTCGCCGTCGAGCCGGTCCTGAAAGACCCAGAAAGCATCTACAAATGACGCAAGCCAATACGCTGGACACGCTGCTGCGCCTCGCCGCCGTCATCGACAGTCGCAAGGGTGGCGATCCGGAACAATCCTACGTTTCCCGACTCTTTCACAAGGGTGACGATGCGGTCCTGAAGAAGATCGGCGAGGAAGCGACGGAAGTCGTGCTCGCCGCCAAGGACGCGCGTCATGGCGGCGCGCCGAAAGCGCTCGTCAGTGAAGTCGCCGATTTGTGGTTTCATTGTCTCGTGATGCTGTCGCATTTCGACCTGAGCCCTGCCGACGTGGTCGCTGAACTGGAGCGTCGCGAAGGTTTGTCGGGGATCGAGGAAAAAGCGCTGCGCAAGTCGCGCGAGCGCGAGCAAAGCGGCAGCTGACGAGCATCTCGCTTTCAAGCGAAGGAGGGCAAGCATGAACCGGCAGTACGAACCCTATCCGCCGCCTGTCGTTCAGAACTCGGATGACCCTGAGCGTCTGCGCAACATTCGCACGTTCACGCACGTTCTGTATGCGTTGTATGCCTTCTATTGGCTGACCGGCGGGCTCACGGGCCTGGTCGCCATCATCCTCAACTACATCAAGCGAAGCGACGCCGCCGGAACGCCGTATGAGGATCACTTCACCTGGCAGATCCGCACGTTCTGGTGGGCGGTGCTGGGTCACCTGATTGGTTTCGCGACGATCTGGATCGGCATCGGCTTCCTGATTCTCGCCGCGGTCAGCATCTGGACGCTTTATCGCATCATCAAAGGCTGGTTGTATCTCTACGAGAACAAGACGATCGAACCGCGTGCGTGGTTCTGATTCTGCTTTGATCGAACGGGCCAGCAGGGAGACACGGGACATACATGAGTCAAGACAACTGCATTTTTTGCAAGATCGCCACTGGTCAACTGCCGAGCACGAAGGTCTATGAGGATGAAGAGTTCGTCGCCTTCAACGACATCAATCCGGCGGCGCCGGTGCATGTGCTGGTGATCCCGCGCAAGCATATTGAAACACTTTCCCACTGCACAGAAAGTGACAGTCCGCTGCTTGGTAGAATGGTGAGTCTCGTCGGACGTTTGGCGAAAGATCTGGGTGTCTCTTACACGGGAGGCGACACCGGTTTTCGCACGGTAATTAATACCGGGCCGGGCGGCGGGCAGGAGGTGTATCACATCCACGCGCATTTGTTGGCCGGCGAGCGCCCGTGGCGCCGAATGGGGTAATGCGGCACTCTACGTCTGCTTTCTCCTTTCCAATGAAATATTGGGCGAGCAAAATCGATAGTTGAAGTTGAGGCGGACAGCCTCGGCTAAGGTCGCAAGGCCAGTCTTCCGTCCTCGGTACCCAATTCGGGGCGGAATCACGGAGAGTTTTCATTCATGGGTTCGTTAAGCATTTGGCATTGGTTGATCGTTCTGCTGATCGTGGCGCTCGTGTTCGGCACGAAGAAACTGCGCAATATCGGCGGCGATCTGGGCGGCGCGGTGAAGGGTTTCAAGGAAGGCATGCGCGAAGGCGAGACGCCGGCAAATTCGACCGATCAGCGTGAGCTGCCGCGTAACGGCGCCGTGGACGTCGAGGCGAAGGACAAGTCCCGTTCGGGCGACTATCGCTAATCCGTCCGCCGACGGTAACCCTCCACTTTTCGTTCAATGCTCGATCTCGGTCTGACCAAAATGGCGGTCATCGGCGTCGTGGCGCTGGTGGTCCTCGGGCCGGAGCGCCTGCCCGGCGTCGCTCGCACGGCGGGGGCGCTGTTCGGGCGCGCGCAGCGCTATATCAACGACGTCAAATCGGAAGTCGCGCGCGAGATGGAACTCGATGAGCTGAAGAAAATGCGCACCGAGTTCGAAACCGCGGCGTCGAATGTCGAATCGACGATTCATGACACGCTGCGTCGCCATGAATCCGAATTGAACGATGCATGGAAAGAGGGCACGTCGGTCGCACCGAGCATTGCGGGCAGCACGGGCGAATCGTCGGACAGCGCCGCGTCGGATAAGCCCTGGGCAAGCACGTCTTCATCGACGTCGACCAGGCGCAAGAACTGGCGCGTGAAGCAGGCCGCGATTCCCAACTGGTACAAGCGCACGACTTCGCGTCGCACGCGGGTCCAATCGGGCGCGGCGCGCGTCGCTCGTCATACGCCCGCCACCCTGCGCCGGCAGACGAAGTTCTTCTGAGCGAGCCGCGATTCCTTCATCGATGATTTCTACCGAGGGCCGGCGTGAGCGACCCGCAACACATTAAAGAAGAGCCCGTCGAAGAGACGTTCATTTCGCATCTGGTCGAATTGCGCGATCGCATCATTCGCGCGGGCGCTTCGGTCATCGTCGTATTCATCGCGCTGGTGTACTGGGCGCCGGACATCTTCAAGCTGCTCGCCCGTCCGCTGATGCAGAACCTGCCAGCCGACGGCAAGATGATCGTCACCGATGTCACCGGTTCGTTCTTCGTGCCGATGAAGGTGACGATGCTCGTCGCCTTCGTGATCGCGCTGCCGATCGTGCTGTATCAGGTCTGGGCCTTTGTCGCGCCGGGCTTATATCAGCATGAGAAGAAGCTCATCGGGCCGCTCGTATTCAGCAGCTACTCGCTTTTTCTGTGCGGCATGGCGTTCGCGTACTTCGTCGTGTTCCCGACTATTTTCCGCGTGATGGCACACTACAACGCGCCGCTCGGCGCGGAAATGACGACGGATATCGACAATTACCTAAGCTTCGTGCTGACGATGTTCATCGCGTTCGGGGTGACATTCGAAGTTCCGATCGTCGTCGTGCTTCTCGCGCGCATGGGCGTCGTATCGATCCAGAAACTCAAGCAAATCCGTCCGTACGTGATCGTCGGCGCGTTCGTCATTTCGGCAGTCGTTACGCCGCCTGACGTTTTCTCGCAGCTGATTCTCGCGATTCCGCTCATCATTCTTTACGAGGCGGGCATCATCGCGGCGCGGCTGGTAGTCGGCAAGGAACAGATCAAGAACGAGGAGCCGGCGGCCGAGTAGGTGCGGCGTATTGTCGCGGCGGGAGTCGGCGTCGTGGAAACAAAAAAGGCAGCTTCGAGTGATCGAAGCTGCCTTTTTGCTTTCAAAAATGCGTCGTTTTATTCGTCGCCCTGGTCACCCTGATCGCCTTGATCTTCATCCGGCATCTGCGGCGCGCGTGGTTGCGCGGGACGCTTGCCGATCATCACGTTGACGTCCAGCTCCTTGTTCTTGCGCATCAGGTGAACCTTCACCGACGTGCCCGGCTTGATCTGCGCGACGACGTTGAGCAGGCGCGTGGTGTCGGTGATCGTGTCGTCGTTGATGGAAACGAGGATGTCGCCCGGCTTGATGCCAGCCTTGTCCGCCGGGCCGCCTTGCAGCACGCCCGCGACGATCGCGCCGGATTTCTGATCCAGCCCGAACGATTCGGCGATCTCCGGCGTGACGTCCTGAGGCTCCACGCCGATCCAGCCGCGCGTGACCGTGCCCGTCGTGATGATGCTTTCGAGCACGCTGCGCGCGGTCGACACGGGAATCGCGAAGCCGATGCCGAGCGAGCCGCCGCTGCGCGAATAGATCGCCGTGTTGATGCCGAGCAGATTGCCGTTCACGTCCACCAGCGCACCGCCTGAGTTGCCGGGATTGATGGCCGCGTCAGTCTGGATGAAGTTCTCGAACGTGTTGATGCCGAGGTGATTGCGCCCGAGCGCGCTGACGATGCCCATCGTGACCGTCTGGCCTACGCCGAACGGATTGCCGATCGCGAGCACGACATCGCCGACACGCGTCTGATCCATCCGGCCGAGCGTGATGCTCGGCAGATTGGTCATGTTGATCTTCAGCACGGCGAGGTCGGTTTCCGGATCGACGCCGATCACTTTCGCGCTGGACGTGCGACCATCGGCGAGCGCGACTTCGATTTGATCCGCCCCGTCGACGACATGCTGGTTCGTTAGAATGTAACCTTCCGAGCTGACGATGACGCCGGAGCCGAGATTCGATGCAGGCGGCTCGTCGCTCTTGCGTTTGTTCTTGTCACCGAAGAAATAGCGGAACAGCGGGTCTTTCGCACGCGGGTCGGGCGGCAGATTGCCGTCCTTGCTGGAGAAGACGTTCACGACGGCCGGCATCGCCTTTTGCGCGCCTTCCGAGTAGGACGACTGAACCGGGCGCGAGCCGATGCTCGGCGCCACCTCCTGCAACGCGACGATCGGCTCGGCAAGCTGCTTGCCGAATTGACCCTGACGTTGAAGCCACTGCGGTTTCAAGGTCGCGATGATGAACATCAGGGCCAAAAGCACGGTGACCGCTTGGGCAAAAAATAGCCAGAAGCGTCTAAGCATTTGAAGGGATAGAGGATTTCATGGATCGGATCGAACTCGAATTGTATCTGAACAATCTGCTGGAAATCGGCCGCTTCAAGGACTATTGCCCGAACGGTCTGCAGGTTGAAGGCGCGCGCCGCGTGCAGAAGATCGCGACCGGCGTAACGGCCTCGCAGGCGTTCCTCGAGGCCGCGCTGGAGTGGGGCGCGGACACCGTGCTCGTGCATCACGGCTACTTCTGGCGCAACGAGGCGCCGCAGATCACGGGGCGCAAGCACCGGCGGCTGCGCACGCTGATCGCCAACGACATCAATCTCTTCGCCTACCATCTTCCGCTCGATTCGCACCCGGAGCTGGGCAACAATGCACAGATCGGCGCGCGACTCGGGCTGATCGCCGACAGCCGTTTCGCCGATCAGGATCTCGGCTGGGTCGCGACGCTCGCGATGCCGCTTTCGCTCGAGCACTTCAGCGCGATGGTCGAGAACGCGCTCGGCAGGAAGCCCCTGGTGTTCGGCGACACGGACAAGGAGTTGCGTCGCGTGGCGTGGTGCACGGGCGGCGCGCAGGGGTACTTCGAAGACGCGATCGCGGCGCGCGCGGACGTATATCTGAGCGGTGAAGTCTCGGAACAGATGATGCACATCGCCGCGGAATCGGGCGTGGCGTACATCGCGGCCGGCCATCACGCGACGGAGCGATACGGCGTGCAGGCCGTCGGCGCGCATCTGTCCGAGCAATTCGATATCGAACATCTTTTTATCGACATCGATAATCCGGTTTAATACGTTGTTAAGCCGGCGTGACCATTATTGGCCCTTGCAGCTGCCTGAATGAAGCTTCACCAGATTGCGCGAAAAACGTGGGGAAAACCCTGAAGCATCAATCACTTCGAGTGATTTTTGCTAGTCAGCCCTTGTAAATGCTAACTCCATTCGCGCACACTAACGGCGAACAACTGATGTGACGGTATAAATCCAACTCAGAAGTGGGGCGTGTGATGCGAGACAAGGATGAAAAACGCGTCGACGGCGGCCGCCGTTCCTGGCTGATTGCGACGACCGCAGCAGGTGGTTTCGGAGCTGTGGCAACCGTGGTTCCTTTTGTAGGTTCGTTTGCTCCATCGGAGAAGGCCAAGGCGGCGGGCGCGCCTGTCGAGGTCGATATCAGCGGACTCAAGCCAGGCGAAATGATGACCGTCGCCTGGCGCGGCAAGCCGGTGTGGATCGTCAATCGCACCGACGAAATGCTTGCCGACGTCAAGAAGGCCGACAACGAAGTGGCCGACCCGAAGTCGAAGATGGAATTTTCGATGCCGTTGCCGGAGTACTGCAACAACGAGTTCCGCTCGCGCGCCGATCACAAGAACATTTTCATAGCGGTCGCCGTGTGCACCCATCTGGGCTGCACGCCGACGCCGCGCTTCCAGGAGGGTGCGCAACCCAATCTCCCCGATAACTGGCCGGGCGGCTTCCTTTGCCCGTGCCACGGTTCGACCTATGACATGGCCGGCCGCGTCTTCAAGAACAAGCCCGCGCCGCAGAACCTGGACATTCCGCCGTTCATGTTCACTTCCGCGACGCAACTCGTGATCGGCAAGGACGAAAAGGGAGAGGCGTAAATGGCGACCGCAGACAAGGAAGTGGAGGCAACGGGCTTGACCGGCTGGATCGACCGCCGGTTTCCGATGACCTCGACCTGGAAGAAGCACGTATCCGAGTACTACGCGCCGAAGAACTTCAACTTCTGGTACTTCTTCGGCTCGCTCGCGCTGCTGGTGCTGGTGAATCAGATCGTCACCGGCATTTTCCTGACGATGAACTACAAGCCCGACGCGACGCTCGCGTTCGCATCGGTCGAGTACATCATGCGCGAGGTGCCGTGGGGCTGGCTCATTCGCTACATGCACTCGACGGGCGCGTCGATGTTCTTCGTCGTCGTGTATCTGCATATGTTCCGCGGGCTGATGTACGGGTCGTATCGCAAGCCGCGCGAACTTGTCTGGATCTTCGGGTGCGCAATCTTTCTCTGCCTCATGGCCGAAGCGTTCTTCGGTTATCTGCTTCCGTGGGGGCAGATGTCGTTCTGGGGCGCGCAGGTGATCGTGAATCTGTTCTCGGCGATTCCGTTTATCGGCCCGGATCTGTCGCTGTGGATTCGCGGCGATTACGTCGTATCCGATGTCACGCTGAACCGCTTCTTCGCGTTCCACGTGATCGCCATTCCACTGGTGCTGATCGGGCTCGTGGTCGCGCATCTGGTCGCGCTGCATGAAGTGGGCTCGAACAATCCGGACGGCATCGAGATCAAGGCGAAGAAGGGCCCGGACGGTATTCCGCTCGACGGCATTCCGTTTCACCCGTACTACTCGGTGCACGACTTCATGGGCGTGTGCGTGTTCCTGCTGATCTTTGCCGCGATCATCTTCTTCGCGCCGGAAATGGGCGGCTACTTCCTCGAAGCCAACAACTTCGTGCCGGCCAACCCGCTGCAGACGCCGCCGGAGATCGCGCCCGTGTGGTACTTCACCGCGTTCTACGCGATGCTTCGCGCCACCACCGATCCGTTCAAGATCGTGCTGATGATCGTGATAGCGCTGCTTGGCGTGCTCGCGCTGGTGAAGGGGCGCGGCAAGTGGCGGCTGGGCCTGCCGGTGCTCGCGGCCCTCGTGCTGATTTTCATGGCGCTGACGGAATCGAAGTTCTGGGGCGTGGTCGTGATGGGCACGGCGGTCGTGTCATTGTTCTTCCTTCCGTGGCTCGACCGTAGTCCGGTGAAATCGATCCGCTATCGGCCGCTCTTCCATAAGGTCTTTTACGCGATCTTCATCTTCGCGTTCCTGATGCTCGGTTTCCTCGGCACACGACCGCCATCGCCAGCCGCGACGCTGATCGCGCAGATCTGCGCGTTGATCTACTTCGCGTTCTTCCTCGGGATGCCTTTCTGGACGCCGCGCGGCAGATTCAAGACGCCGCCTGAGCGAGTGCACTACAAACCTCACTGAGCGCACGTCCGGAGACAAATACGATGAAAAAATGGCTCTCTACAATAGCGATGATCGGCGCGGCGCTGCTCGCGTTCGGTGCGGCGCCGGCGTTTGCGCAGGAAGAAGCGGTGCTCGATCGCGCACCTGACAGTTCGGACAATCTGGCGTCTTTGCAGCATGGCGCCCAAGTTTTTGTAAACTACTGCCTGAACTGCCACAGCGCGAACCTGATGCGGTACAACCGGCTGACCGATCTCGGCATCAGTCAGAAGCAGATTCAGGAGAATTTGCTCTTTTCGACGGACAAGGTCGGCAACACGATGTCCATCGCGATGCGCCCGGAAGACGCGAAAGCGTGGTTCGGCGCGTCGCCGCCGGATCTGTCGGTCGAGGCGCGGGCGCGCGGCAACGACTGGCTCTATACGTACTTGCGGAGCTTCTATCGCGATCCGACGCGGCCGACCGGCTGGAACAACCGCGTCTATGAGAATGTTGGCATGCCGCACGTGCTCTGGACGCTTCAGGGCATTCGCGATGCGAAATTCGAGACCGATACGGACGAAAAGACCGGCGAAAAGGTAAGAAGATTCGTCGGTTACACTCAGGTTACGCCTGGTGCCATGTCATCCGTGGATTATGATTCAACTGTGGCCGATCTCGTTTCGTACATGTCGTGGATGGCGGAACCCGCGCAGCAGACGCGCAAGCGGCTCGGTGTCTGGGTTCTGCTGTTCCTGGCGCTCCTGAGTTTCCTCGCGTGGCGCCTGAACGCGGCATACTGGAAAGATATCAAATAGCGCGCCTTCGACGGCGTGGGTCGGCGCGACGACGTTTTCCTCGAGAAAACGCCGCGGCCGGCCCTTCGAGTTTACTGAAGGAACTTTAAAAACATGATGGTTCTGTATTCCGGCACTACTTGCCCCTTCTCCCAGCGCTGCCGGCTGGTGTTGTTCGAAAAGGGCATGGACTTCGAGATTCGCGACGTTGACCTGTTCAACAAGCCGGAAGACATCGCGGTGATGAACCCGTACGGGCAGGTGCCGATCCTCGTCGAGCGCGACCTGATCCTGTACGAGTCGAATATCATCAACGAATATATCGACGAGCGTTTCCCGCACCCGCAACTCATGCCGGCGGATCCGGTGCAGCGCGCCCGCGCGCGCCTGTTCCTGCTGAACTTCGAAAAGGAACTGTTCGTTCACGTCGGCACGCTCGAGAACGAGAAGGGCAAGGCCGCCGAGAAGAATCACGAAAAGGCGCGCGGCGCGATCCGCGATCGCCTCACGCAACTCGCCCCGATCTTCCTGAAGAACAAGTACATGCTGGGCGAAGAGTTCTCGATGCTCGACGTCGCGATCGCTCCGCTGCTGTGGCGTCTGGATCACTACGGCATCGAACTGTCGAAGAACGCTGCACCGTTGATGAAGTACGCCGAGCGGATTTTCAGCCGCCCGGCTTATATTGAAGCGCTGACGCCTTCCGAAAAGGTGATGCGTCGATAGTTTGAGTGCGTTGGGACGCGGCAGCGCGGTTTCGCGCGGCCGCATTCCGGCAGAGGAAAGTTGATGCAAGAGATTTCCACCAAGCCGTATTTGTTGCGCGCGCTGTACGAGTGGTGCACGGACAACGGTTTCACGCCCCATATCGCCGTGCGGGTCGATGCCGCCACGCGCGTGCCGCGTCAGTTCGTGCGCAACGACGAGATCGTGTTGAACATCAGTTTCGAGGCGACGAGCCAGCTGCAGATGGGCAACGAGTGGATCGAGTTCAGCGCGCGGTTCTCCGGCAAGTCGCACAAGATCGAGGTGCAGGTCGCGAACGTGCTCGCCATCTACGCGCGCGAAAACGGCCAGGGGATGGCATTCCCGGTCGAGCAGACGCATTCCGGTTCGGAACTGGCGAGTGCTCCCGTCGGGGCGCGATCGCCTGAGCGTGAGACGCGGCAGATTGAGGAGCCCGCTGCTGAGCGTGCGGAGTCCACGCCGAAGGATGAGTCGCAGGCAGCCACGGACGACGACGACGCTTCGAAATCACCTGCGAGGTCTCACCTCAAAGTCGTTAAATGAAGTAGAATCGCGCTCTTCGCCGGCTTAGCTCATCTGGTAGAGCAGTTGATTTGTAATCATCAGGTGGCGGGTTCGAGTCCTGCAGCCGGCACCAAGACTTACGTCGACGGGTCGTGCGATGTCCGCACGACCCGTTTGCTTTGAGTCGGCAGGATCAGTAGGTTGAGTCAATAAGAAAACGCTTCGAATCTTGTTGACACGAACCGAAATGTTGTTCATAATCTCGTTTCTCTGCTGCTGATGCAGCGACGCAAGACAGAAGTTGAGGTAGTGAATGTCTTGCGATGTGCTCTTTA
>Ga0160464_100136_pt1 | contig 80736 bp, 65 predicted proteins | sample HID1971I_E11MG_FD_108275 | JGI IMG/M metagenome (GOLD analysis project Ga0160464, IMG submission 108275) | Enriched millipede-associated microbial communities from UW Madison campus, WI, USA - HID1971I_E11 MG | ecosystem: Host-associated > Arthropoda: Insects > Digestive system > Unclassified ...
CATCGACCTCAATCCCCAGATATCGAACAGTGCTCTCCAGCTTCGTATGGCCGAGCAGCAACTGAACCGCCCGTAGGTTCTTCGTTCTGCGATAGATTAGTGATGCCTTCGTACGTCTCATTGTGTGAGTGCCATACATGGCTGGATCAAGGCCTACGGCTTTCACCCAGCCTTTGACAATACGAGCGTATTGACGAGTGGATAGATGGTCTGAGGTATGTAGCCGACTAGGAAAAAGGCAGTCCTCGCTGCGTAGTTGTGCCTGATGTATCCATGCCACGAGAGCTGACCGTGTTTGCTCAGTGATCTCAAACTGCACTGGTCGCTGCGTTTTCTGCTGCATCACCATGGCTCGTGATGATACGTGTTCGCCATGGGCGACATCGCGCACGCGGAGCTTGGTTAAGTCGCAGGCTCGAAGCTTACTGTCGATGGCCAGATCGAAGAGAGCCAGATCCCGGGTTCTTTCCGCAATTTGAAGCCTTACTCGGATGGCCCAGATATCTCTCAGTCGGAGTGGGGCTTTCTGCCCTACTAGTTTTCCTTTGTTCCAGGGCTGACGGCCGCAGGTAGCGATGATGTTCATAACAAGTCCTCCACGTGTGGAAAGACAAGGATGGCTAATCAGAGCGACGGTCGCTCACCGGCCAAGAGTACTCTCTTAGAGGGGTCTAAGAAGCCGGGGGGAAATTAAGTGTAGGAAATTTCTCACGCGTCCTTGAACTTTAATGAGCAACAGTTGTTCATAGGGGAGTTGCCTGTCAGAGGCAATTCTCGCAGATCACGTGCCGTTCTGGTGCATGCTGCACCCGCAGGAAGATTTCACAGGGATGCGAAATGAAAGTATGTTTCCGGCCTAAGGAGTACCTGGCCCGTTTCGGTACGTTGTACTTGCCTGTTAGAAAACTGCCACCGTCCCTTCATTCGGTGGCCGTATTGTTGTTCGGTTTGATCAGCAGTTTCGGCGTGCAGGCCGCTGACCCTCCCGCACCTGCCCAACAGTTGCTATTGCAGCAGGACCGCGAGCGAGCGTTGCGCGAGCAACTTGAGCCGTCGCCGGATGTGCGCCTTGAGGCGCCGCCCTCATCCTCCGCCGGGGTTTTGCTCGAGAAGCGTGAATCCCCCTGTTTCCTGATTCGTCAGGTCGTCTTGAACGGCGAGTTGGCTGAAGATTTTCAATGGGCACTGCGCAGCGCCGATCCCAAAAATGACCCGGCCACCGGTCAATGTCTGGGTGCCCAAGGCATCAACCTGACGATGAAGCGAATCCAGAATGCAATCATCGAGCGCGGGTTTGTCACGACACGCGTGCTTGCACCGCCTCAGGATTTAAACAGCGGTGTGCTGCAACTGACCCTGATTCCGGGGCGCATTCATTCCATCCGCTTCGCCGAAGGCACCTCTACCCGAGCCAATGCCTGGAACGCGGTGCCTGCCAAAACAGGTGACCTGCTGAACCTGCGTGATCTTGAGCAAGCGTTGGAAAACTTCAAACGCGTGCCCACGGCTGAGGCGGATATCCAAATCGCCGCGGCCCAGGGAATGGACGCAAAGCCGGGCGACAGTGACTTGGTTATCGCGTGGAAACAGGCACTTCCCGTGCGTTTGAGCGTGTCGGTAGATGATTCGGGAACCGACGCCACAGGTAAATACCTGGGTTCGGCTTCGGTGTCGTTGGACAACCTGCTGAGCCTGAACGATTTGTTCTACGCCAGCTTCAACCACGACTTGGGCGGGGGGGACGCGGGTAATCGTGGTTCCAAGGGCCATACCTTGCACTACTCTGTCCCCTACGGTTATTGGCTGTTTGGCGTCACGTCCAGCGAGTATGACTATCACCAGACGGTCGCTGGGGCCAACCAGACTTACAAGTACACCGGAGAAAGCAAAAACAATGAGATCAGCGCGTCTCGCTTGCTGTATCGCGATGCCGTGCGCAAAACCACGCTCAAGCTCAGTGGCTGGACGCGCACTTCGCAAAACTATATCGACGATACCGAGATCGAAATTCAGCGCCGACGCATGGCAGGCTGGGCGCTGGGGCTGAGTCATCGGGAGTTCATCGGTACCGCCACGCTCGATCTGGGCACCAGCTATCGCCGGGGCACAGGTGCGCGCAACGCAATCGCTGCGCCTGAGGAGGCGTTTGACGAAGGGACCTCGCGTTCGCAGATCATCAACGCCGACGCGCAATTTTCCGTACCGTTTGGCCTTGCCACGCAGCGCTTGCGTTACACCGCGGCCTGGCGTGCGCAGTGGAACCGCACGGCGTTGGTGCCGCAGGATCGTTTCTCGATCGGCGGGCGCTACAGCGTGCGCGGGTTTGACGGTGAAAACATTTTGTCGGCCGACCGTGGTTGGCTGGTGCGTAACGACCTCGGCCTGGCGCTGGGCGACTCCGGGCAGGAAACCTACCTGGGTGTTGACTACGGCAAGGTGGGCGGGCCTTCAAGCCAATACCTCATTGGTGATCATCTGGCTGGGTACGTGGTGGGATTGCGCGGTGGCTACCGGCAAGTGTCTTACGACGTGTTTGTCGGTCAACCGATCAGCAAACCCAAGGGCTTCGAGACTGCCAGTACCACGGCAGGTTTCAGCCTGACGTGGTCGATGTGAGGGTTTGCCATGCAACTCGATAACCTTGAGCTGATCGCGCCGGCGTTCAGCGAAAAGCCATGGAACGAGGCCCAGGCCCTGGGTGCCGCCGTATGGCTGTGGATGCACTCGGCGAGCCATCGCGATGTGCCGCTGCACACCCTGAACGCGCTGCTGTTGCCAGCTATTGCCAACCGCCAGTTCATCATCGGCTACGAATCGGGGCGCCCGGTGTTTTACGCCGCCTGGTGTTGGTTCAGCGTCGAGGCCGAGCAGCGCTATGTGCAAAATCCTGCCATCAGCCTGCCTGCGCACGACTGGAACAGCGGCGAGCGACTGTGGTTCCTGGACTGGGTGGCGCCTTTTGGTCACAGCGCCCGCCTTGCACGCTTAGTGCAGCGCCATTTGTTTGCCGACAGCCGGTTCAGCGCTCTGTATCACCGGGGCAACGAGCGCGGGTTACGGATCAAGCGGTTTCAAGGTGCTGCTCTGGCGCGCTTGAAGTGGCCGATCGCGGCCGTTGCCCGCCAATCGTAGTACTTGCGGCATTTTAGAGCTTTCAAGACACAGGGATCGTCATGAACAAACACCTCTACAGGATCGTTTTTAACAAAGCCCGTGGCCTGCTGATGGTAGTGGCCGAAAACGTGCTGGGCAGCAAAAAAGCCTCAGGCACCGGGATCGGTGTCGCCCCTGTCGTCTTGAATACTGTGCTGACACTGCGTCCCCTGCGGTTCTCATTGATGGCGGCGTTGGGCTTGATCACATTGGCCTCGCCGCTGGCCTGGGGCGATATTGTGGCTGACCGTGGCGCTGCGCCCGGCCAGCAACCGGTGATTATCAACGCCGCAAACGGTGTGCCCCAAGTCAACATTCAGGCCCCGAGTGCGGCAGGGGTGTCACGTAACACCTACAGCCAGTTCGACGTTAATGCCCAAGGCGCGATCCTTAACAATGCGCGCACCAATACCCAAACTCAGCTGGGTGGCTGGATTGAGGGCAATGCGCATTTGGCCGGCGGTACGGCGCGAGTGATCCTTAATGAGGTCAACAGCAGCAACCCCAGCCAATTGCGTGGTTACATCGAAGTCGCCGGTGACCGAGCCCAGGTGGTGATCGCCAACCCGTCGGGCATCGCCTGTGACGGCTGTGGTTTTATCAACGCTAACCGTGCCACCTTGACCAGCGGCAGTGCGCAGATGCAGGACGGCCAATTGCAAGGCTACCGCGTTGAAAGCGGCAAGGTGGTTATCTCCGGCAAGGGCCTGGACGCATCGCAGACCGACTTTACCGATGTCATCGCACGCTCGGTCGAGGTCAATGCCGGTATTTGGGCCAAGGACCTGCGGGTGACCAGTGGCGCCAACCAGGTCAATGCCGACAATACCCAGGCGACGGTCATCAACGGTTCCGGCGATAAGCCCCAGGTCGCCATTGACGTGGCGCAGCTGGGTGGCATGTATGCCGGCAAAATCAAGTTGGTGGGTACCGAAGCCGGCCTGGGCGTGCGCAATGCCGGGCAAATAGGTTCGAGTGCCGGCGATGTGGTCATCAGCGCCGACGGGCGCCTGGGCAACAGCGGGCAAATCAGCAGCAGTCAGAACCTGCAGGTGGACAGCCAGCTGGGCATCGATAACAGCGGTTCGCTGTACAGCAAGGGCGCCGCGACGCTGTCCAGTCGTGGCGATATCAACAACCAAGGGGTGGTGGCTGCGCAGCAGGACTTGACCCTGACCGCCCAAACCATCGACAACGCCAGCAAGTCGATATTGGGCGCAGGTGTGGCAGCTGACGGCGCGGTCAGTGGCAATGGTGCACTACGCGTCAGCGCCAGCCAGACGCTCAAGCACCAAGGCTCGGCGATTGCCGCCGGGGATCTGCAGTTGAGCGCCGAGAACCTTGACCTCAATGCGAGTAAGATCGCTGCGCACAATGTCATGCTCACTGCCCGCACGGGCGGCGCTGACTTAAGCGGTGCAGCGTTGGACGCGACAGGGACGTTGAGCACAGCGGTGCGACAAACCCTGACCACCGACAGTGCCAAAATCAACACCGAAGGTGTGCAATTGGCCGCCGGCAGCCTGTCCAACCGCCAAGGTGAAATCGTCCAGGTCGGCAAGGGCGCCACGGTGATTGCTGTGTCCGACAGCCTGGATAACACCGAAGGACGCATCGCGAGCAATGCGACCGACGTACGCCTTTCGGCGGCGCGCCTGTCCAATGCCAAGGGCAGGATCGAGCACGCCGGCACGGGCAGCCTGACCCTTCAGGGCCAGGCGCTGACAGGTGCCCAAGGCAGCCTGCAGAGCAATGGTCTACTGCAAGTCACCGTTGCCGACGCGGTACTGGACGGCGCCACCACCGTAGCCCGGCAGATTCAAATCGACGCCAACCAACTGTCCAATCGGCAGGGGAACATCCTGCAGACCGGCGCGGGCACGTTGCGCATCAACACCACGGGCCTGCTGGACAACACGGGCGCCACAGTGGCCAGTGACAGTGATATCAGCCTGACGGCTGATCGCTTGCTCAATCAAGGCGGCGCGGTTCAGGCGGCGGTGGCCGGCAACCTCAAGATCACCGCGCATACGCTGTTGGACAACAGTGCAGGCACGCTGGCCGCAGCCAAGGGCGCACAGTTGAGTACCGGGCAGTTGCTCAACGCGCAAGGCAAGATCACTGCGGGCGACAGCCTCACGCTGTCCGGCGGGCAGGTGAACAATGACCACGGCACGCTGGCGGCCATCGGCGCACTCAGTGTCAGCGCCGACGCATTGCGTAACCGGCAGGGCACCGTGGGTTCGGTCGGCGGGCCGCTGGTGCTGACGGTGAGCCAGGGCGCGTTCGATAACATCGGCGGTGTGGTGCAGGCCCGGCAAGGCGTGACAATTACCAGCCTGGGCCTGAATAACGACGATGGGTTGATCAGTGGCGCGGCGTTGTTGCTCGACAGTGCCGGGCAAGGCCTGTCAAACCAGCGCGGCGCCATTATCGGCAGCGGCACCGTGGACCTGCGCAGTGGTGAGCTCAAGAACCAGGCCGGGCTTATCCAGGGTAGCGGTGCGATCACACTCGACACCCATGGGCAAACGTTGACCAATACTGACTCGGGCAGCGCCAATGGCATCCTCGGGCAGGCCGGTATCACGCTGCGCTCCGGCAACCTGAACAACAACGCCGGCTTTATCGGCAGTAAAGGCGACGTGGCGATCCATGCCGCGCAGGTCGATAACCTCGACGCCGGTGTACTCAGCAGTGAAAAGAGCCTGCTGCTAACCGCTGGCGGCCTGAGCAATCGCGGCGGCCAGCTGCAGAGTCTGGGGAACGCGCGGCTGGACATCGGCAGCGGTCACCTCGATAACGTCGGCGGCCTGCTGCGTGCCGGGGGCACCTTGACGGTCGATGCAGGACAGTTGGATAACCAGCAGACCCAGGGGAGCAACCAGGGCGTAGAGGGGCAGTCGTTAGCCCTGAACCTGGCGCAGTTGCTTAACCGCTCGGGTGCCATTCGTGCCGACCAGTTGCTGAGCGTCAACAGTACCGGGCAGTTGGACAACAGTGCGGGCCTGATCTCGTCGAGCAAGCAAGTGTCGATCAACGCAGACCAAGCGCTGCTCAACAGTGCCGGTACATTGATCGCCGGAGAACGGCTCGGCCTGACCAGCGCCAGCCTCAGTGGCGATGGCCGCGTGTTTAGCCTGGGCGACATCAGCCTCAACCTGGCTTCGGGGTTGGTCAATACCGGCAAACTGCAAGCCAACGGTAATCTAGAGGTGACCCTGCAAGGCACGCTCGACAACCAGGGTGGGGTTCAGGCCGGCAAGCAATTGCGGGTATTGAGCGGTGGGGTTGAAAACCGCGCCAACGGTGAGATCAGTGCCGCGCAATTGAACCTTGATGTGGGGGATACCCTGAATAACCGTGGCTTGATCGATGCCCAGATCACCCGAATCAATACCCAGGTGCTCAACAACCTTGGCAGCGGCCGTATTTATGGTGATCACGTATCCATTGCGGCGGGGCAACTGACCAATGATGTGGAAGATGCCCGAGCGGCCGTGATCGCCGCGCGCGAACGCCTGGACATTGGCGTCGGGACGCTGGTCAACCGTGAGCACGCCATGCTTTTCAGTGCCGGTGACTTGTTGATCGGCGGCGCGTTGGATGCCCAGGGGCAGGCCACCGGCCAGGCCGGGCTGGTGCATAACGCCAGCGCAAGTATCGAAGCACTCGGCGGGCTGAGCCTTAACAGTGCCGAGTTGCGCAATACCAACGAACACTTCAGCACCCAAGTGGTTGAGGTCAGCCGCGAAGGCGTCCAGGAGTTCCAGCACACCGGCTCTGCCAATCGCTATCGCCCGGATCAGATCTCACTCTACAACGACGAAGTCAGCCACTTGGTCAGCCCCGAGGGCGTGGCCGATAACTACAACCGCTACGACTACACTCGTACCACTACCCAGACCCAGATCCTCACCTCGGACCCGGGTGAAATCCTTTCCGGCGGCTCAATGCTGCTGACCGCCAATTCGGTGTTGAACGACAAGAGCCGGATCATCGCCGGCGGCACGTTGGTGGGCACTATCGGACAGCTCAACAATACCGAAGTCACCGGGCAGCAGACGGTGACGGACAGTGGCACGTTCAGCCATTTGTATCGCATCCATCGCAAGGGCCGTGACCGTCAGGGCCGTTCGACAGCCGCCTACAACCCGGCCGCCAGCGTCACGGATATTTTCCTGCGGCCAACCCAGTACCTGCAAAACACCGCCCATACCGGCAGTGGCCTGCAACTCGGCACTCGCCTGACCAGTAGCGTCGATCAGGCTGCCGGCGGTGCCAGTGCGGCCAAGGTCAATGTGGGCAATGGCCGAGCGCCTGGCCCGGTGCTGGAAGTGGCGGCGCTGCAAGCGACGGCGGCGGGAGGCGTAGGTGAGTCAATCCGTACCGGCGGGCTTAATGTGCAGGTGCCGGACAACAGCCTGTTCCACCTCAATCCCCAGGCCAACCCGAACTATCTGGTGGAGAGCGACCCGCGTTTCACCAGTTATCGTTCCTGGCTGTCTTCCAACTACATGCTGGATCGGCTGCAACTGGATCCGGGCCTGACCCTTACGCGGCTGGGCGATGGTTTCTATGAGCAAAAACTGATCCGCGAACAGATTGCCCAACTCACCGGCAGACGCTTCCTCGACGGCTACGCCAATGATGAGACCCAGTACCGCGCGTTGCTCGACAGTGCGCTGACCTACGCCGGCAAGTGGAAGCTGGTGCCGGGTGTGGCGCTCAGCCCTGAGCAAATGGCCCAGTTGACCAGCGACATCGTCTGGCTGGTGAAGAAGGACGTGACCCTTGCCGACGGCAGCGTGACGCAGGCGTTGGTGCCGCAGGTGTATGTGCGGGTGCGCGACGGCGACCTGGATGGCTCCGGTGCACTAATGGCGGGCAACGTAGTCGACCTCAAGCTACAAGGCGACCTGGTTAACCGCGGCACGATCGCCGGGCGCAGCGTGCTGGCGATTTCCGCCGACAACCTGCAGAACCTGGGCGGGCGCCTGACCGGTGGCGAGGTGGAGGTAAAAGCCCGCACCGACTTGAACAACCTCGGCGGGTTGATCGATGCCTCCACGCGCTTGAATACGGTTGCCGGTCGCGATATCAACATGGTGTCCACCACGCGCAACACCGAAAGTGCCCAGGGCACCGCCACGGGTATTTCGCGGGTTGCCGGGTTGTTTGTCTCCGATGCCAAGGGTGAACTGGTGGTGAACGCGGCGCGCGATATCAACCTGAGTGCGGCGCAGATCGTCAGTTCCGGCAAGGACGGCAAGACCACGGTGGTTGCTGGCCACGATATCAACCTGGGCACGGTGACCCAGAGCCGTGAACAAAGCGTGCAATGGAACGCCAGCAACTGGCGCAAGGACGCGAGCCGCACCGATGTCGGCAGTGTTATCAAGGGTGAGGGCGAGGTACGCCTGATCGCGGACAATGACCTCAATGCCCGAGGCGCCAAGGTCGTCAGCGAGCAGGGCGGGGTCACCGTTTCGACAGGCCGCGACGTCAATTTAAGCACCAGCCAGAGCTACAACTTTGTCGACGAGGCCCATAAGGTCACCGGCAGTAACAGCTTGTTCTCCAGCAAGACCACTACAACCCGCGACACCGTGAGTGAAACCCGCGCCCAGGCCACCACCCTCAGTGGCGAGACCGCGTGGGTCAAGGCCGACAATGACTTGAATGTGCGCGGCAGTAACGTGGTCTCCACCAGTGGCACCACCCTGGTAGCCGGGCACGATGTGAATGTGGTGGCCGCCACCGACCAGCTCAGCGAACAGCACTTCAAGGAGGTCAAGCAAAGCGGGCTGTTCAGCGGTGGCGCCATCGCGGTGACCATCGGCAGCCAGCAGCGCAGCGACAAAAACCGTACCGCCAGTGAAACGGCGGCGGCCAGCACCATCGGCGCCACCGATGGCAACGTGAGTATCCTGGCCGGCAATGCCTACCGCCAGGTCGGCAGCCAAGTGACGGCGCCCAAGGGCGATGTGAACATTGCCGCGCGGTTGGTCGATATCCTTGAGGCCCGTGACCAGCAACACATCACCCAGGAGACCAAGTTCAAGCAAGGCGGCCTCACGATTACCGTAACCAACCCGGTGATCGAAGCCGTGCAGACCGCCCAGCGCATGAAAACCGCGTCCGACCGCACCGATGATGGCCGGCTCAAAACACTGGCGCTGGTCAACACCCTGATGGGGGCGGGCAACGGCTATATCCAGTATGACAAGGACCGGTCCATGGCCGGCGGCATTAATATCAGCATTTCGGCCGGCACCAGCAAGAAGGAAAGTAAAACCGAGCAGACCTCCAATTCGACCGCCAGCTCGTCGGTGTTGGCCGGTGGTGATGTCAACATTACCGCGGCCGGCGCCGGCAAAAACAGTAACCTGACCTTACAAGGCAGCCAGATCACCGCCGGCCATGATGTTAACCTCAAGGCCGACGGCGCTATTGCCTTGCTGGCCGCGCAAAACACGGTGCAACAGCGCACGACCGAAAAGGGCAGCAACGCCAGCCTTGGGATTGGCATTGCCATCGGCGGCCAAACCACTGGCATCAGTTTTAACGCAGGGGCGTCCCAAAACCGCGGCAAGGCCGATGGCGATGATGTGGTCTGGAGCAATACCCATGTGGACGCCGGTAATAAGGTCTCGCTCGATTCCGGTGGCGATACCCGACTCAAGGGCGCAGTGGTGAGTGGCAAGCAAGTCACGGCCGATGTGGGCGGTGATTTCAGTGTCGAAAGCCTGCAGGACACCAGTACCTACAAGGCCAAACAGACTAGCCTGGGCGTGGGCGTGAGTATTTGCGTGCCGCCATTCTGCATCGGCTCATCGAGCTTCACGTTGAGTCAGAACAAAGGCATTCAGAAATCCAACTTTGAAAGTGTCACTGAGCAGAGCGGCATTCGGGCCGGGGACGGTGGTTTTGATATCCGGGTCAAGGGCAACACCCACTTGGTGGGCGGCGTGATCGCCAGCAACGACAAGGCGATTGCCGATGGCAAGAACAGCTTGAGTACCGGCTCATTGACCACCGCTGACCTGCACAACAGCGCCAAGGCCAGCGCCGACAGCAGTGGGCTCACCCTCAGCAGCGACTTTGTCGGCCAGGGCATGTACGGCGCCAGCAAGGCCTTGTTCAGCAACTACCTGGATGCAGGGAAGGCTTCGGACTCTTCCGAGGGCAACACGCTGAGCGCGGTGAGTGCCGGCAATATCCTCATTACCGATGCCTATCGCCAGCAGCAATTGACCGGCCGTGATGCCAGTCAAACCGTGGCCAGCCTTAACCGTGACACCGCCCACTCCCATGTTGGCGCCGAGCGTCAGGACCTGGACAAACTGCAGCGTACCGCCGAGGCGGAGCAGTCGATCAAGAATGAGGCCTATCGCCAAGGGGTGCAGTTTACCGATAAGGCGTATCGCACCATGTTCAAAACGCCGCCACAGATGTTGGCGCTGGAGCTGGATGAACAGGGCAATGTGAAGGAAGGCGCGGACCAAAAGCCGTTGTTCCGTGTAGTGGGTGATGCAGAAAGGCAACATCTGCAGGCGGATGAAAACAACGTAGTCAACGTAGCCCTCAATGGCATTTTCAACGACGACAAAGCCGCGGCTAAATACGCGGCTCAGCATCGCGACCCTGGCGCGACCGGGCCACAGTATTTCATGTGGTTTCCCAAGGCGGACAATACCCTGTCGGAGCTGTTGATTGCCGGGTATCAGAAGGCGATGGATAACGACTTTTTCGGCTTGACCAACTACACCGCGGCCTCGCGCCAGTTGCAGCTCGACTATGGCGCCACTGGCTTGCACCTGACTGAACACAGTCGCGGCACTATGACCGGTGGTAACTCCCGACAATCCATTTACAACATGCCTGATGCTGCCGGGTTACTCAGCAAGACTACGGTGTATAACTTCGGTGGAGCGTTCAATGTTTACACCGCCGATGAACAGTTGGCCTTTTTGCAAAACCGTTCGGCCGTCACCGACCCAGTCGAACAGGCGAAGATGGTTCTTAAATACGAAGTTCATAACAACGACCCGGTGGGCAGGTGGTTCTTCATGGGCAATAACCCGGGTACTGGCGGCGTAATACCTGAGGGCAGCAGCTTGCTCAAGGAGTTGGGCAATGTCTTCACCGGTGATACGACCATGCACAGCTGTTATGGCAGTGGTGCGCAAGCCTGCGCAAGATATTGGCCGCAAGGCAAGCCGGTGCTGGTGCCTGTCAGCCCGAGAAAATAAGGAGATTGATCATGTGGCTTAAACCTATGGCATTGGCGCTGCTGCTTGCTACCCTCGTCACCGCCTGTTTCAGCGAGCCCTTTCAGCCCCCGGCGGCTGATGCGGACTTATGGGAGAAACCCGGCGCGAGCAGCAAGGATGTCTTGACCTCCATGTTGGCTTGCGGTGAGAAGAATGGCTCCGGCATCGATCCCAATGCCAGCTTCCAGGAGCGGGCGCAGCGCTTTGTGTGTATGAAGCGCTCGGGCTACACCCGGCGTGATGGTTTTGACGTCTGTGCGTTGCGCACCCAAGAACCGTTGAAGGCCTGTGAGTCGGCGCAATGAAACCACAAAAAAACCGCCCTCTTTTTGAGGGTTCGTCACTCAACACGATAGGGACATCACCTGTGAAATATGCAGTCTGCGCCACCTTGCTGCTGTTACTGAGCGGCTGTCTGACCATGTCGGGTGAGTACACCGTGACGGCTCAGGACGCCTCCGGCGCCCCGTTAACCAAGCTCGGCACGTTCACCGCCGAGGGCCATAACATTTACCCCATACGCAATGCGTTCTGCCTCAATGCGCCGGGGGCGACGGTCATCATTCGCGATGCCCGGACCGGCGAGGAACTGAGCAGCGAAAGCCCTTATCACTGCCGTTAAGCCTCAAAAAAGGACTTCCATGAGAGCGTTTCTGATAGCCGGCCTGGCCGTGGCCGTGAGTGGCTGCGGCAATATTTCCAATATCCGTGCTTACAACACGCCCTATGTTGAACCCACAGCAGGGGATACCGCACGCTTGCGCGTGATCACCAATGGCGTGGCGCGCGGTGTGCCGGGCCGTGACTGCATCGACTGGCGTGTGCCTGGCGCCGGGGTGATGGCCGTGTCCGAATCCGGCTTTGCGGCTCAGAATAATGGCCGCAGCCTGGGCATGCCCGAGAGCAACCGCCGGGTGGAGGCGCAAGGCTCGGCGCGTAGCGAACTGAAGGTGCCGGCGAACAAGCCTTTTGCCATGAACTTCCAGAGTGAGGGCTATGTTTCTGGCGGCAATTCCTATAGCTGCAGGCAGAGCTTTCACTTCACCCCCAAGGCCGGGCAAGATTACGAACTGATCCTGCTGGACGGTGGCCAGTGCCTGGTCGCGTTGCAGCGCTTAAACCCAGCTGGAAAACCTGAAAACGAGCCTGTTGAGAAGGCAGGGCTGTGTAGAGCATTGGATGCCTTTTAGCTTAGCGTATTCAGAATTCCAGCAATAGGTGGCTATCCGGACATTGCGGATAGTTCAAACCTAAACGTGAGCCGAATCAATGCGCATCGGGGGCGTGGCCTTTAGCCGACTTGACATACCAGGCGCATCCAAGAGGCAGAGAAGTGAGCCAGCTTGCACTTGCGGAGGAGGCAAGCTGGGCGAAACCAGAACCGAGTTGGTCGTCCGCTTTTGGCCGATAGCTGCCGCTCACTGACGACCATTTTCGACCGAGAGCGGACGCTCGCCCAACCGCTCTACCAACCTTACGAGATAACCGTCGGCATCCTGGACGATGAATTCTCTCTGGCCTACTTCTACATTTTCTGCCCGATACCAGGTGTCTTTGCATTCTCGATAGAGTGAAACACCAGCCTGATCAAGTTTTTGGATGATGGGGGCGACAGCTTCAACATCAATCTGTAGGTTCATGCCTCTTCCAAACGGCCTGGTCAACGGCGCCGTCAGCCATTGACCCGCGTGCGGATCAATCTGCTCAAGCATTACTTGAGCGCCATTCAAATCAAGGTATGCAAACCCATCTTCCGGGCGTTGATAAGCTACTTTGAACCCCAGGCAAGAAACCCAAAAAGCCAAGCTGCCCTGCAGGTTGGTGACCATTAACTCCGGCACCAGTTTGTTGCGTTCGAACATGAGATGACTTCCATTTCACAAGGCCCATTTTTGCAGGCGAACAGGTGTCAGTATCCAATAAATACGCCGCGATCCAAATGTGGGAGGGGGCTTGCTCCCGATAGCGGTGGGTCAGCCAACATCAATGTTTGCTGGTCTCACGTCTTCGCGGGCAAGCCCCACATTTGGATCGTAGAGTATCAGTTAGATAGCGGTCGGCTGTCAGGCACCAGGGAGAGCAAGCTTACTCCCCTATCGCAGCAGCCCCGATAGCAAAATACGAAAGCTGGCGATTGCTTGCGTCGATGCCAGGTGTGGATCAGCCGCACTCGCGATCCACAGAGACGCATTCAAGGCTGCGCCGTTGACCAAATAGGCAGTCGCCTGTGCATCCACGGGCTTGATGACGTTCTGATCGATCAACACCTGAATACTGTGCATGGTGCTGGCCAGGCACGCGCTTTGGCTGGCGGCCCGCGCCGGGTCGCCAAGAACCGCAGGGCCATCCAGCAGCACGATACGTTGAATTTCCGGTTCAAGCGCCAGCTTGATCCACTCGACGCACTCCTCAACGAAACCCTCCCACGGCGTATCTGCTGTTTCCACGACTGCACGTAGGCGCGCCGAGGATTCTTCGTCTATCTGAGCAATCACGGCTTCCAGCAGGCCTTTCTTGCCACCGAAGTGGTGATAGAGCGCGCCGCGTGTCAGTTCGGCATCCGCTGTCAGATCCTCCATGGCAGTTTCGGCGTAGCCCTTCGCTGCAAAGGCTTTACGGCCTGCCGCGATCAATTTGCTGCGCGTTGACGCAATCATATCTGCACGTTTTTGTCGCGCCATCAGGCTCTCCTCACTAGATCATGAATGCATTGACATGCAGGACGTATGTTAATACATTAATCGCATACATTTTGTATGCGAGTGCGACAGCAGCTGCCTGCCGCATCATTTGCTCAACCTAAGCGCGAGAATGTCATGACAAAACTATCGAATCAGCAGGTCGTACTGGCGGCGCGTCCAGATGGAGATTTGAAGCCATCCGACCTACGTCTTGAGGATGTAGCAGTACCGATACCTGGCGAGCGCGAAGTTCTGCTGGAAACTATTTACCTCTCCATTGACCCTTATATGCGCTGGTGGATGAGGGCTGAAAAGTCCTACAACGATCCTATCGAGATCGACCAGGTCATCGTCGGTGCTACGGTGTCCCGTGTGAGGGCGTCCCATCACCCCGATTGGCAAGTCGGTGCTTGGGTATTGGCTTTTTCCGGATGGAAACGCTTTGCTGTTTCAGACGGCAGCGACCTGCGTCGACTTGATCCAGACCTGGCGCCGCCTTCCACCGCACTGGGCGTGCTTGGAATGACTGGTTTCACGGCCTATGCGGGCTTGCGTAACATTGGCAAGCCCAAGCCGGGCGAAACCGTAGTAGTTGCGGCTGCCAGCGGCGCGGTCGGCTCTATGGTCGGACAAATCGCCCGTCTGCGTGGTGCACGAGCGGTAGGCATCACTACCGGGGCGCAGAAGCTCTCTTACGTGAAGGACGAGCTGCATTTCGATGCAGTGGCCGATTACAACGCGCCAGACTTCGCGGAACAACTGGCCAAAGCCTGCCCGGACGGGATTGACGTCTACTTTGAAAGTGTCGGCGGAAAAATCTGGGATGCCGTGCTGCCGCTCTTGAATACTTACGCTCGCGTACCTGTGTGCGGGGTTATTTCTCAATACGAGAAACCGTCCGGTGTCCAGGAAAACACCGATCGCCTCTCCAATACGATGGCGCAGATTATGGGCAAGAGCCTGACCCTGCGTGGTTTCATCCAGACGGAATATGCTCAAGAGCAGCTAGCTGATTTTCTCGAGGAGGCGGGCCAGTGGATCGCCGATGGAAAATTGAGTTATCGCGAACAGATTACCCATGGGTTGCATACCGCACCGCAAGCTTTGATCGACCAACTCAAGGGACGTAACTTTGGCAAGACGATTGTCCAGGTGAGTGAGGTGTAAACCGGTCTAGCTGGAACCCTGCCCATTAAAACGAGCTCATACCAGGATAGGGGTGTTATGAAACGATTTGAGATTCAACAGATCGCGCAGCTTCCACCACAGATCCTGGCGTTGGAAAAAGAGGCCGTTGGTGAAGGTTTCAGGTTCCTCACCCGCCTGATTACCGAGTGGCACTCTGGAGCAAACCGCTTTGATGCCCCCGGCGAGTGCCTGATGGCGGTTTATTTGAACCAGCAACTGATAGGCATTGGAGGTCTGTCAGTTGATCCATATGCTGGAAATAATGCGGCTAGACTGCGACGGGTATACGTCGCAGCTTCGTCAAGGGGGCAACATGTGGGGCAGACGCTAGTAAAGGCGCTGGTTGCACGTGCCGCTCTCAGGTTTCAGATCGTGCGTCTTTGCACTGATACGCCTGAAGGGAACGCGTTTTATACGCACTGTGGTTTCAAGCGAACAGATGATGCCCACGCCACCCATATCATGTTGCTTACGGACACCTGAGTCTTGAACCCTCGACGTCACTGTCTATTGACGCAGTTGAACCGCACACGCCTGGAACGAGCGACTGTGCCTGGAAGTCTACCTGTATCTACTCATGGGTAAGGTACAGGGCAATGGACAAGACAATCACCGTGGATCAACTGGCTACCACTGACCTTGGATCCATCAACGAGATATGGCTCGGCGGCACGCATACCCAGCTATGCCTATGGCGTGGCGAACAAGTCTTCACCCACGAAATGCTCAGCGAGGGCACCCACGATCAGAATGTGCGACGCCTGTGCTTGCAGTTGGTCAACCCTGACGATCAGGCCGCAGTGGCCAGCGTGGAGTTGATCGCGCGGCAACGGCTGGAAAAGATGGGGAAGAAGGGCGAGTTTTATCCGGCTCAAGAGGTGGATACTTATCGATAGTGGGCCGCTCTTTGGATTTTCACGCAGGGCAGCGAGCCCGGCTGGTGTCTTTGGGTGGTGGACACCCGAACTGGCGACGCGGTCACTGCCACGCCTCGCAGAAGGCGGTAATACAGCTCTTGCAGGGCCAGCGGGCTGCTCTTGTCCGATTGCTGCAAGTCACTGAGCGCAGCAACCGGCCAAAAGCGGTCATTTGGCGATGTCTCAGGATTTAGAACAGAGGTTATTCAAAAGAGGGGTGGAAACTTGGTTGGGTATTGCATTAATGCAATCAATAACGGAGTTTGAGCCTAATGTCGTAAGTACCAATTTCGGGTAGGTGATAGCCATCGCACAAAAGAAAATAAACGCTACGACTAAAAAGGTTATAAGCCAAGCAGCCTTATCTAAAATTTTAGATTTTGGTTTTGCCTCCATTGTTTTATACAGCCATATAAAATTGTATCCGGCGAGCATGATAATCAGCACTAAAGCGGCCCAGGTAAAAGCGACAACAAAAAAACGCTGATCATAGGTTGACGCCGCCATTACTTGCATTGTTGGAAGCGCCACAAGCATAGCAAGACATAACGCGAGGTTTTTAAGACCGTCAAAAAGAGTTTTAATGTCAACGATAAATGGCTTGCTGAAGAATGGCTCTACCTTGCGTATTAAGAGGTCTTTTTTGATGATCATAAAGTCTGTGTTATTAATTTTGTTGACCTTTTCTCCCGTATCTAAAAAATATGTTTTTTGCGAGGTGATAACCGTCTGTTCGCCACGGCCTCTTGGCTCTTTAGTTTCCTTGGTTTTTTCAATGACGATGTAAGTTTCTTTTGATTTGGTTTTGGCTTTAAAGCGGTCGGTCTCAATAGCAGCTGTCATTTTGGTCTTCGCGTGTTGGGTTAGCAAGATGATATCGAATTGGCATTATCGATGTGTAGGGCCCTTATTTCCATATCCGCATGTTCTATTCTTTGATTCAGGCCCCACGGAAGTGAAGTTCAAACGCGGCTGCGAGCCGGCGTGACGGGTACATCGCCAATTATCAGCAAAGCGTGCGCGACCTGGCGAGTTGCGGTATAGATATCGTGTGCTACAACTTCATGCTGGCGCTGGATTGGACCCGCACTGACCTTGCCTGGGCCTGACTGATGGCGGTTGGGCGCTGCGTTTCGATCTAATCGCGTTTGCTGCTGCGCACCTCAGCCAGCCGCTTGATTGCAGCGTAGCAGCAGGATGAAGAGGTAATTCGATTGTGCTTCTATCCGACGCCTGTGTTTGCAGTGGGTTGACCCTGGCGCTCAAGCCCTGCGCGCAGTCAACAACACCGTCGCCGCCGCCGACAACAACCCCGCACAACAACGATTGAAGAGGCGCTTGCCACGTGGCTCGGCGAACCAGCGGCGCATATGCAGGCCCATATAGGCGTAGGCGCTGATGGCGACCCATTCCAGCGCCAGGAACATCGCGCCCAGCAGGGCGAATTGCGTGGTGATAGGTTGGCCTGGCACCACGAACTGGGGGAGGAAGGCGGTGAAGATCAGGATAGCCTTGGGGTTGCCCGCCGCCACCAGGAACTCCTGTCGCGCCAAGGCCAATAAGCCGACTTTGCTGGTGGCCGTTTGCGTCTGTGCCTGTGGGTCCGCACGCCATAGCTGATAGGCCAGGTAAAGCAGGTACGCCGCGCCGAGAATCTTGATTGCGTAGAACAACAATTCCGACGTCTGCAGCACCACCGCCAACCCTGCAGCGGCGAGGGCGATCATGCCGGCGAAGGCCAGCAAGCGGCCGAGACCGGCCAGGCAGGAGGTGCGGTAGCCGTAGCGAGTGGCGTTGCTCACCGACAGCAGGTTATTGGGGCCGGGCGCCATGTTCAGGGCGAAGCAGGCGGGGAGAAAGAGGGCGAGGGTGGCGAGGTCCATGGCGGCTCCAGGTGACAGGTGGCAGAGGCATGAGCATAAGGCTACGTGGCGCGGTTGGACAATCCTTGCGTTGGCTCGCTGCCTTGTAATCTGGCTATGATGCTGCGACACCCATCACGGGCTTTCGAAACGGAGGAAACACCTTGCTGAGCATCGGCATCCTGGGCGTCGGCGAATTGACTGAAAAAGTGGTGATCGGCCTGCGTCGCGGCGGGTTCAGTGGGCGGGTGCTGCTCTCGCCACGCAACCATGAGCGTGCACAGCAGTTGGGCAGGGCCTGGGCTTGCGAGGTCATGGCCGACAACCAAGATGTGGTCGATCAGGCGGATTTGTTGTTCCTGGGTGTGCGCCCCGAGGTGGTGGAGGCGCTTTCCCGGGAGGTACGCCTCAAGCCGGGGCAACCCCTGGTTTCCCTGGTCGCCGGCATGAAGCTGGATGACTTGGCGCTTTGCTTCCCAAAGGCGCAGCCGGTGCGGGCGATGCTGTCCTATGCCGCGCAGATCAACCAGTCGACCGTGGTGGTTACGCCAGCGGGGCAGCCCCTTGAGGCGTTGTTGGGCACCCTTGGGACGTTGATCGTGCTGGATCAGGAAAACGCCTTCGAACTGGCCACCGTCGCGGCCTGCATGAACGGTTGGTTCTATTTCTTTCTCAATGATCTCCAACGGTGGTTTACCGATAAAGGACTGAGTCCAGAGCATGCCCGGCAATTGGTGATGGGCAATATGCAGGACTGCCTGGCCAGCGCCGGTCATCAGCCCCAGGCGCGCATGGACACCTTGGGCAATGCCATCGCGACACCGGGCACCTTCACGGCTGCCGGGCTCGAAGTGCTGCGCGACAAAGGTGCGCCGCAAGCGTGGGCAGCAGCGTGTGATGAGGTGCTGGAGCGCTTGCAGAAAGCGTCGCAGAGGCACTCCGGCGATCAATAACCCTCAAGTTATTAGCAAAGGTTTACACCACTGCCTGCGCTCCTTCGGTATGTTTTTCAGCCACTTGCGTAATCTGGTAGTGCCTCAATGCAGCGTTGTCATCAGCGGTTGGATCCGCAGCTCATCACCATCCGCCGGCTGTTCCAAGCCCGTTGGCCGGCATCCAGGTGCCGGACGCGCAATGGCTCAACGGCGAGCTCAAAGCGCTGATTGCCCTGCGCCTGGCCGCCGACACCCAGGGGGCGCAGCGCAGCAATACCGGCGGTTGGCAGTCCGCCCATGATTTCCCGGAGTGGGACGGCGCGGCCTGCGAGACGTTGGTGAGGTTTGCCGCTGAGTTCGCCCTGACTGCCGGGTTCAGTAGCACCTGCGCGGCGGCCAGTGGCACCTTTGTCATGTTCCCTTCCTGGCTGATGCACTCGGTACGACGCTTTGAAGGCTCGCGGCCGCGGATCTCAATTGCGTTTAACTTTGGCGTATGACTGCACTTGGCGCATGGCGTGAATAACCGCCTGCGACCACTGATCTTTAGCTTGGCCCGACCAGCTTGAGTTCGTAGCCACCTGCACAACAGCATCGCGCCACTGTATGGCCTTGAGGTGACTGATGCCCCTATGGAACTGCCGCTGGAACCGATCTCTATGCTGTATCGGCGCACGGATCAAATGGATGGTCGCTCCATCTGGTTTCGCCAAGTGATCAGAGAGGTCATGTCAACGACATTGCCCCAGCCACTGGGCATGTAACTGCACAAAGTGCTCCTGTAGCCATTCAACAAACACCTGCACCTGTGGGGCCAGGTGTGTCCGACTTGGATACAACAGCGATACCGGGCGCGGGGCAGGGCGATAGGCGTGCAGGATCTCCACCAGCGCGCCACTGTGCAGGTGTTCGGCCACGGTGATCCCGGGCGCCTGGATGATGCCGAAGCCTGACACGCCACATTGCACATAGGCATTCGATTCGGTGACGGTGATGCCCGCGTGGCTGACGAAGGTCTGGTCCTGGCCCTTGACCATGAAATGCCAAGGCAAGGTCCGGTTGTTTTGGCCGGACAGAAAGTTGACCCCTCGATGGCTGGCCAGGTCTTCCAGGCACTCGGGGCGACCTTGTGCGTGCAGATAGTCTGGGGCCGCGCAGGTCACCATGATTGCTTGCGCGATAGGGCGGGCAATGAGGCTCGAGTCAGGCAAGTCGCCGATGCGTAACGCACAGTCGATGCCCTCACCGATCAAATCAACGGTTCGATCAGTCACCCCCAGTACCAGGTTGATGCCGGGGAAATTGTCGGTGAAGCCCTTGAGGCTGTTGATGAATTCCAGTTGTGCGAAAGCGCTCGGGATATCGATGCGCAGACGGCCACCCAGGGTTGCCCCGGTGCGGTCGAACATACTGGTGGCGGCGTTGATATCCGCGAGGATTTCCTGCACCCGAACATAGAAGCGCTCGCCCTCGGCGGTGAGCGCCACCTTGCGGGTGGTGCGCTGGAACAGGCGCACACCTAGTGATGCTTCCAGCTCCTGGATATACCGGGTGACCTGCGGGCGGCCAATGTCCAGCGATTCAGCAGTTTTGGTGAAATTGCCAAGCTCCGCCAGCCGGGCGAACAGGCGCATTGATTGCAGCAATTCCATGACAATTTCCGGTGGCGATTGTTATATCAGGATAGAACAATCCTGTGTTTTTTTGCGCATTTATTGCGCGCGGCCAATGGCGAATGATGGACCCAAGGCAGATCGATTGCGGTTTGCGGTCATTACCTGCATTGGGAGATTCATCATGAAAGCGTGGTTACTGAAAGACTTCGGCCTCGATAACCTGCAACTGGACGAGGCGCCCACCCCACATCCGCAAGCTGGCGAGTTGCTGGTCAAGGTCGGCGCGGTATCTCTGAACTTTCGCGACAAGGCCATCGTCGACGGCATCTATGAGCCGCACAAGGTGCCCAAACCATTGATCCCGGTGAGCGACGCTGCTGGCACCGTGGTAGCAGTGGGGGACAGCGTGACGCGCTTCAAGGTCGGTGACCGCGTTAACTCTCACCTGTATTCGCGTTGGCTGGATGGCGAACCGGGCCCCCACGAACCGGATTACTGCTTCGGTTCGCCGCTGCCGGGCGGCCTGGCCGAGTACATGATCATTCACCAGGACAGCGCCGTAGCCGCACCCGCCAATATGAGCGATGAAGAGGCCGCTACGTTGCCCATTGCCGCGCTCACCGCCTGGTACTCATTGGTGGATTTCGGCCAGATCCAACCGGGGCAAACCGTGTTGGTCCAGGGCACGGGTGGGGTCTCCATCTTCGCGGTACAGATTGCCACGGCGCTTGGCGCAAAGGTGATCGCAACGTCTAGCAGCGACGACAACCTGCACGCCGTCAAGCGCCTGGGTGCAGTAGCCGGGATCAATTACCGGACGACGCCAGACTGGGCGGACGAGGTGCTGAAACTCACCGCAGGCAAGGGTGTCGATCTGCTGCTCGATGTCGCGGGGGGCAACGGCATCAATCAGTCGGTCGCGGCCACCAAGGCATCCGGGCGCATTGCACAGATCGGTTTCTTGACCGGGCAGACTGTAGCGCTTGACCTCATGCCGCTGATCTTCCGCCAGACGACACTGCGTGGCATTGCCGTAGCACCACGCTCATCGTTCGACCGGATGAATGAGTTCCTCAACCAACACGATATCCGCCCTGTTATCGACCGGGTCTATTCGTTTGCACAGGCGCGTGAAGCTTACGAGCATCTGGCCAGGGGCGCGTTTGGGAAGGTGGTTATCAAGGTGGGTTGAGGATGTCGGGGGCACTGTCGAGGGGAACCCTCACGCTAAAGACCGTGCCCTGTTCTGCATCCGAGCTGACATCGATGGATCCGGCATGGGATGCGACGATTTCCGAGGCGATGAAAAGGCCCAGGCCCAATCCTTCTGCGGAGCCTAGATCGATTGTCGAGCGCTGGGAGAAACGGCCCATGGGGTTGAATATGAAGGGCAGCACGTCTTCGGGTATCGCCTCGCCGCGGTTGTGCACGGTGAATACCGCGCAAGCCTCCACGGTGCCTAGCTCGACCTTGATCGGGAAGGTGGTGTCCCCATGCTCCACCGCGTTGCTGATGATGTTCGAGAAGACTTGCTCCATTCTGGCGCCGTCAAATTTTCCTGAAACCGCAGCCTTCATTTCGAACACGACATTGGCCTCTGGATGAAACGCCTGGATTTCTTCCACTACTCGCTGGCAGAGCGGTGCGAGATCGATAGCCGCGGTTTTTACCGGGATGCCCGGACCCATCTGGCAACGTGTCAGGTCAAGCAGGTCGCCCACAATCTGGCTCGCTCGGCGCACGCTGGTGTACATCTGGTTGGCAATTTTGTTGTCCCGGGGGCCGATGTCCTTTGAACGCCTGAGCACGTCGGCTCCCAGCAGGATCGCGCCCAACGGCGTGCGCAGGTCGTGGCCGAGTATGCCCAGGAACACATTGCGTGATGCCTCAACCGCACGTGAATAGCTGGCGATGGACTCGGCGAGCGCCTGATCGATGGCCTCGTGGAACCGGGTCATGTCGTCGACATTGATCGGCGTGCCCTCGTTGACTTTTCTCATCCATTGGCTCACCACACTGGTTCTGAGTGCGCGGTATTCCGAGACCATTTGATCAATCGTGAAACCGGCCATCAGGCGCGTCATTGCGTGGGTTTCAGCGGCGGTTTCCTGGTCATCGGCCGGAATCAGCCCTTGGGCCTTGGCGGTTTGCTCTCGCTTGGTCTGCGTGGTGCGCAAGTCGGTCACGATTGCCCGCAACATCTGCTCGGCATGATCGCGCAGCGCCACGCTATCGAGGTCCCCGCCCGGCGTCTTGATGGTTCTGGCGAAATCTTCCCAGGCCTGCAGGATCGGCTCGAGGTGCTCAAGGATGAAGTCGGGCAGGCGCATGTCTGGAGTCCTGATAGGAGGCGAGGCGGGCAGAAAAGCGAGGCTGCGCAGGTAAGTATGAATGTCGGCAGTGTAGGAGGTTGTCGGTTGCTTTAATAGCTCGACCGGTGGCGGGCACTCTAGCCGCGGTCCAACTGTGGGAGGAGGCTTGCCTCCGATGGCGGCCTGACAGCCGACCTTGTGTAGATACCTATGGCCACCGGGGGCAAGCCCCCTCCCACATTTTGACCCACGTGTGTCTGGTGCTCTACTTAAGGATGAAACCTGCGCCCCAGCGCATCCAGCCGCACCGCAATCGGCGGCAGGCGTTCGCTGCTGCGGGCGAGGGTCTCGACGTCGTCAGCGGTGCTTTGGGCGATGGTTTGCACAGACTGCAAACGCTCGACAATTTCCAGGTTCGCCGAGGTCTGCTCGCGGGTGGTGGTGACGATATGGCCGTTGAGTTGGTCAATGTGGGCAATGTCCTGGCCCACGGCGTGGAGCATGTCCACCGCCAACTGGCTGTCTTCCACACAACGCTCCACGCCTTCGCGGCTGGCGTGCATGGCTTCGACGGCCTGGCGGCTGCCCTGTTGCAGGCCCTCGATGATGGTCTTGATTTCCTGGGTGGACAGGGCAGTGCGCTGGGCCAGGCTGCGTACCTCATCGGCCACTACGGCAAAACCCCGGCCCTGCTCGCCGGCGCGGGCGGCTTCGATGGCGGCGTTGAGGGCCAACAGGTTGGTCTGGTTGGCGATGCTGCTGATCACTTCCAGCACCGAGCCGATTTGCTCGGCCTGCACGGCCAGGGATTGCACGGTGGATTCAGTGTCATTGATGCGTGACGCCAATTGGCTGATTTCATGCTGGGCGCGACCGACGCTTTCCTGGCCGCGGATAATTTGCTGGCTGGCCTGGCCTGCGTGTTCCACCGCTTGTTCGACCTGCACCGTGATGTGACCGGTGGCGGCTTCCAGGCGCTGCATCGAACCGGTCATCTCGCCGATCTGCGCCAGTTGATGGTTCGCGCCTTTTTCCAGGGTGCCGCTGGCGGTGGCCAGTTCCTGGCCGAGTTGCCCAAGGCCGTGGGAATCGCGGGCAACGCCATCGATGAGGTGGGTGAGCTGTTGCAGGAAGTGGTCGAAACGCGTGGCCAGGGAGACTCGCAACTTGCCTTCGCCTTTGGCCGATTCCACGGTGAGCTGCGAGGTGACGGCGAGCATCTTCTCGAGCATTTCCTGGCTCTCGACCGCCTCAGCCTGGCTATGCACCGCCAGGTAGAGCAGGGCGACGGTTTCCATCACCACGTAGAACGCGTGAACGAAGATCATCGTCCAGCCGCCGTGATGCTCCATCACAAACACCGGAAAACCCTGATGCTGCAACGCGTGGAACACCAGGTGATGCGCGGCGATGGTCAGCGCCGCCACCAGGATCGGCAGCCAGTCACGGTAGAAGGTCAACACCGCCAGTAATGCGAAGATGCCGAAGTGGGCTTCGATCACCCCATGCGCCTGGTTGATGTGCAGCGCCGCCATCACCATCAGGCCGGCGCCCAGTGCACAGCGCATCACACGGGTGCCGCCGATGACGCGGTAGAGCGCGGTCAGCACCACGCCGGTGCCGCCACCGACGATCAGCGCCTGTAGCCAGGTGTCATGCCAGAACGCCAAGCCCAGGGAGAATAGCGACATCAGCCAGATCAATGCCAGCATGATGCGGTCGGCCTTGCGGTAGTGCTCAATAAAACGGGGGCGGACGGGCATTCACTCTTACTCCATGAGGGTGGGGTGCCGAGGTCTAGCAAGCACGCAGCGTGCCACGAAGGCCTGCCGCTGTGGAGTGAAGCAGATGTTCGGGATTTTTGCGGTTGCCAACGCTTTATCGGCAGGCCTATTGCGGACTTTAGAACGGCTGCCCGAACAGGCAGCCGTGGCGGCATGGGCGCTTTAGAAGCTGTACTTGGCGGTCAACATCATGTTGCGCGGAGCGCCATAGGAATCACCGCCATAGCTCGCAGAGTTGGCAATGGCCTGGTAGTACTTGCGGTCGAAGATGTTGTTGGCGTTGAGCTGCAGGTCCAGGTGCTGGTTGACCCGGTAGCCGGCCATCAGGTCGGTGACGGCATAGCCGCCTTGCTTGAGCCGATATTGGCTGCCATCTGCCAGTGCGATGTCGTTGTACATGCGGCTCTGCCAGGAAATGTTGCCGCCCACGCGAAGTTTTTCCAGCGGGCCCTGGAAGTTATAGCGGGTGGTCAGCTTAAACAGATGCTCCGGGGTGTCGGTGTCGAACTGCTTGTTGACCTTCTGCGGGTTGGCGTCGTCCTTGATGGTGTGGGTGCGCGCGTAGGTATAACCACCGCCGACCTGCCAGTTCTCAGTCAAGGCGCCTTGCAGTTCGAAGTCGATGCCCTGGCTGCGGATTTCGCCCGAGGCCTGGTAGCAGGACGCCTGCGGGCAATCCGGCACGACGATCTGTACGCCGCGGTTTTCCTGGTCGACGCGGAATACCGCCAGGCTCGCATTCAGCGCACCACCCAGGTATTCGCCCTTGATACCCACTTCATAGTTCTTGCCGACAATCGGCTTGAGCGGGGTCGCGCTGGTGTTCTTTTCCTTCTGTGGCGTGAAGATATCGCTGTAGCTGACATACACCGAGTGCTGGTCGTCCAGCTCGTAGATCAGACCGGCGTAGCGGGTGAGGTTGCGAGTGACCTTGTAATCGCCGTCGCCATCGCGGTTGTCATAGTCGTACCAGTCCAGGCGCCCGCCGAGGATCAGCTTGAGCGGGTCGGCCAGGCTCAGGCGCGTGGTCAGGTAGAAACCATCCTGGGTGGTGACGTCGCGCTCGTTGTTGGTGTGGACGAAATTCGGCTTGCCGGCATTGAGCGGCCAGTTCATGTCGTACGGGCTGTAGTTGCGGGTGGTCATGTCGTAGATTCGCTTGCTGGCGCCCACCACCAGTTCGTGGGTGCGCCCGAATGCCTGGAACGGGCCGCTGGCAAAGGCGTCGAGACCCGCCTGGTTTTCATCATAAGTGGCCTGGTACACCGTGCGGGCCAGAGTGTTGTTGGTCCAGCGCGACTGGTAAGAGCCGGAAAACAATGCATCCTGTTCGGAATAGTTGGCGTTGACCTGCAGGTTCCAGTCATTGGCCAGGCGCTGGCGCAGCTCGGCGAATACCGTGTTGATTTCCTGGTCTTTGTTCTCCCAGTCGGTGCCCGGGTTGTAGGAGCGCGACAGGTTCAGGTGGTGACCATCCTGGCCGATCATCGACGAGCCCCAGAAGTAGTTAGTCTTGTCCTTCTGGTTCGAGAAACCGAGGGTCAGGCTGGTGTCTTCGCTCAGGTCGGCTTCGGTCACCGCATAGAACAGGCCGTGATCCTGCTCGGCGTTATCGATGAAGCTGTTGGCGTCGCGGTAGGAGGTCACGACCCGGCCGCGCCAGGTACCACTGTCGTTGAGTGGGCTGGAGGCATCCAGCTCGCCGCGGTAGTCGTCCCAGCTGCCGGCGGCGCCGGTCAGGGTGAGTTTCTGCTCATACAGCGGCCGTTTGCGGATCAGGTTGATGGCCGCCGAAGGGTTGCCCGCGCCGGTCACCAGCCCGGTGGCACCGCGCACTACCTCGACGCGATCGAACATCGCCAGGTTCGGCTGCGCGCCTACCGACGCGCCGTTATAGCCGCTGGGGATACCGTCATACATGAGGTTGTCGATGTCGAAACCGCGGGCGGTAAAGGCTTGGCGGCCAGGGCCGTTGGAGTAGTTCAGGAACAACCCGGGCGTGGCGTTGACCACATCGTTGATGCTGGTCATCGCCTGGTCATCCATGCGCTGGCGCGTGATCACGGTCACGGCCTGCGGGGTTTCACGCAGGGTCAGGGGGAGTTTGGTCGCGGTGCTCATCGAGCCGGTGGTGTACGACTCGGTGCCCTCGGTCGTTTGGCCCAGCTGTTGGCCGGAGACCTCGGTGGCGCCCAGTTCAATGGTGGCCGGTGCTTCGGCATCGGCGGCCAGGGCCGCGTGCGAGGTTGCCAGGCAGATAGCAATTGCCATCAAGCTGGGTGAAAAAACGTTGCCGCCGCGTTGTTGCACAAACATTGTTATAGGGCTCCCCAGAGGCCATCCGTGGCGAATAATAAATCTGTTGATAATTATTCTCATCAGTGTGGCAGATTGAATCCGTAGGAAAAAGCCTTGGGGAAGAATTAGTTAACGAAATTTTCCATAGGTTGCGGGCAGGCGTTTAGCCATTATTTGATGCCCGCCGGACTTCTCCGACGGGGCACCGTTCTGCAGTTTTCATGCGTTCAGGGGGCCAACTTGGTAAAAATAGTTGTGTGAGGGTTATGTACCGCAGTGGCTCTCGTACACACTGCGGTACAAAGATCGCCTCAGAACGCCATTCTCAGACCGAACGTGCCTTGGCGGCCGCGGAGCATATTGCTGTCCAGATTCTTTTCGGTGCCGACCTCACCATACAGGCTCACACCCTGTGCAACTTCCAGGGTAGCCCCAAGGCTGACATCCACAGTGGTGGATTTCTGCTCGGTGTCGATACGGGTCTCATGGTTGAAAAAAACGCTATTGTCCCCGGCGCTGGCGTGCCAGACATTGGCCCTCACATAGGGCTGCAGCGGCATGCCATTGACCTTGTAATCGCCGCGCAGGCGCACGCCCAGGCGCGTGGTGACGTTGGTATCGGCGTCATAGGAAACGTCTGAAATTCCATCATTCTGGCTATCCAGCTTGGTTTTGCCGACGATCAACTGCGCCTGGGGCTCCACGACCCAGTCGGCGCTCAGCGCCAGCGGCCAGCCGACTTCGGCGGAGGCGGTAACGTTATGCCCGCGGGTTTTCATCTTCACGCCACGGTCCGATTCGGTGTTGCCATCAAAGCGGGTACCCATCAGCACCAGGTCGAGGTAAGCCTGGTTGGCGCCGATCAGCGTCCAGTAGGCCCCCAGGCTATCGCCGCGCAATGTGGTCTTGCCGGCGTCCTTGTCCTCCCAGCCGCCGTTGAAGCCTTTCACATTGCCCTTGAGGCGGCTATGACCGACGAAGAACCCGAGGCGCTGCAGCAGGTCGTTGTCCAGGTGGCTGGCGAACACATCGGTGCCCACTTGAAAGCCTGTCAGCGAACCGTCCAGGGTCGGGCTGACCGTACCGGCGTAACTCTGGCGGCTGCTGTTGCCGTAGACCCGGCCCCAACCCGCCGGCATGATACCGGTTTGTTGCTGGCGGCTCTGATCGCCCATGCGCTCGTGATAAGTACCGAGCATGCCTTGCACGATTTGCTCGGCGGCGGGAAACAGCGCAGCGTACAGCGGCACTTCGGGACGGTAAATCGGGATTTCCTTGTCGGTGGGATTAGATGGCAGTGGTGGGGTTTCAACTACCGGTTCCGGCAACGGTGTGACCGGCTCTCCGGGTTCGGGCAGCGGCGTGACCGGAACTGTGGAGCGCAGGTAGTAATTCTGCTCGGTTCCGGTGGTGACCCCACCTTTGAACAGGTAGTAGTCAAACGCCCCGGCGGTGACCGTATTGCCCAGGGTAAAGGCCGTACCTGTCCCGCTCGCGCCATTGAGCGCTTGCACCACCTGGATGCCGTCCTGCAACGTCGCGGCGCCAGCGCCGCCAAGGTTGGTGACCAGCAGCTGGGTGTTGCCTTGCAGCGTGCCGTTGCTGACCACCAGTTTGTCGCTGGCCGAGTTGTCTGCCCCCAGCACGGTTTGCAACGCCAGACGCCCACCGTTGCCGGTGTAATTGCCGTTGATGGTCAAGGTGTCGCTGGCGGTGGAGCTGCCGGTGGTCATGTCGAGGGTGCCGCTGTTGATCACATTGACCCGCTGGCCAGCGGTGAACGGGTCGACGCTGCCCGTGCCGACCAGCAACGCACTGCTGCCATCTATGGACAAGGTGCCGGTACCGGTTGCGCTGTCCCCCAGCTTCAACGCCCCGCCCAGGGTCATTTGCGAGCCGTTGTCCAGGCGGATGTTTTCCCACTGGGTGAAGAGGGCAGGGTCACCGACCTTGGTGTTGTCCAGGGTCAGGGTGTCGGTGCCCAGGCCCCCATCCAATAATTGCGCCGCCGCCACCTGCGCAGCCACCAGCCCTTGAAGCAATGCGGTATCGTCGCCTTCCCCCATCAGCACTGAGGAATGCAGGTTGCCGCCGGACCAGACCAAGTCATCATTGCCAAAGCTGAGTAACAACTGCCCGTTGACGGTACCACCGGAGATGATTATCTGATCGTCACCGCCACTGACACTGATATTGCCGCCGACCAACGCCTTACCCCAGATCAGGACAGTGTCCCTGCCGAAGCCAGTCACCAGATTGCCGATGATCGTACCGCCAGACATATCGAACCGGTTGTCATCGAGTTTCATGTTGACCCGGCCGATGATGCCTTCGGTCATTGTCGCCTCGTCGCCGTCCTCGAAAGCCCCGGTGATCGTACCGCCGCTCATGAAGAACACGTCCAGCCCGTCGCCCTGTTCCAGCGAGGCGATGGTGCCGCCGCTCATGGCAAAATGGTCGATGCCTGACCCCTGGGTGACTTTACCTGCCTGGCCCCCGGAAATCTGCGCGATATCGGCGCCCGAGCCCTGGCTGACCGACCCGGTGATACTGCCCAGGTTGAGCCGGAAAATATTGTTGCCGTCGCCTTGGTCGAGGCTGCCATCGATCCCGGCGCTTGGGCCGTTCACATCGACCAGATCATTGCCGCCTCCGTACACCACATTTCCGCTCACTCTGCCGGTTGCGGTGATTTCGAGGGTGTTATCACCGCCGTTATCGCTAAAGCCCGGCGCGGTGGCGCTGTCGCAGCTGGAGGTGTCGCTGCCCGCCGTGTTGTTGATGGTACACGCCCCATACGAGGCCAGCGGCCAGGCCGCCAGTACAATCGCTGAGGCAATGCCTGAGTACAACAGAGAAGTGATCCGTGTGCGCATGGTCGGCCCTCGCTTGAGCACATTGATGTCCCGGCACCTGGGATACCAGGCGCGGTTCAAAACCATGGCAACGACGAACGCGATACGGATCAGGGACTACGGGTTACCTGCATCTGAAAACACCGGCCAATGCAAAGGGTTGGCATGGCTTTCTCGACTGCACCTTAACCTGTGCAGGACTTTTTGCACCTTAGCCGTAGATTTGATCGGCTGCTACTGTAAGAAATAACAGGTATAGACGAGCCGGCGTTTAGGCAAATACGATCTCGTAGGGTTCGCGTATACGCTCGAGCAACACTTGGGCAAGCTTGGGCGGTAGACCGATCTGCGGATCGCCGACCAATTGACTGGCATAGGCATGGGTCGCGTGCAGCTTGCGCGCCACGCTCCAGGTATCCAGGCGTACCTTGCGTGCGCGCTGCCAGGGGATCATTGAAGCCTCCCGTGCCGGCCAGTGCCAGGCCCAGACCGGCAGTTCATACAGCCTGGCCCCCACCAGGCTGCAGGCCTTGGCGCTGGCGCGGCCGACGGCATCGTGATCGTCATTACCGTCGCGGCACCACGTGGTAAATACCCTGTCACCCGGTTGCAGGTAGCGCGCGATGAACTGGCTCATCGCCTGTTCGTGGGCGGCCAGCGCGTCATCGCGAAACCCGCCGCGGATCCATTTCAGGCTGTGCAACGGCATGCCCAGTCGACGCAACGCTTCGGCGCTTTCCTGGGGGCGCACCACGCTCAAGCGGCTGGCCGGCCACACGTGTGAGCCGGGGTGGCTGGCGCTGCCATCGGTGATGGAGATCAATTGCAAGGGGTGTTCGCGGGTACTGAGCAGTTGCAGCAAACCACCACAGGCCAGTACTTCATCGCCCGGGTGCGGGGCGATGACCACGACGCGTGCGCCGGGCGGCACCAGGTTGGTGAGTGCGATGACGGGAACCTGTGCCAGCTGCGGCGCACTGTTCCAGATTTGCGCGGGGCCGCGACGGGCTTCGCTTAGGGAGGCAGGCTTCATGGGGTGACATATCCTTGTCGGTCAATGCTGGGTCGTACCCCGTTGACGGGACGACGCTCTTGTTTTTACCCCAGGCTCCGCTGGGGTGAGTGCACGGCATGCCAATCCTGGCGTGCCGTGCAAGGCGTTATGAGCATAGACAAGGATCTGGCGCTTTTACACGTTGGCGTGTCGTTTTTTTACGAAACCTGCATCAGACTTTTCAAGTAGTCGCCGAACCCGCCCTGGGCGCGGCAGTCCAGGCGCGCACTGGTCACCACTTGAGGCGCATGGCTCCAGGCAATCGAGGCGCCGCAACGTTCTAGCTCGCGCACCAGCTGCACATCTTCATGGCAGGCCAGCGGCTCGAACCCACCGGCCTGCACGTAGGCGCTGGCGCTCACTCCCAGGTTGGCGCCATGGATGTGCCGATGCCCATCGCGGGCCTGGTAAGCCTGGTGATAACGAATCTGTGCTGCCGAGTCGAAGCCTTCGCTCCAGGCATCCACCGTCACCGTGCCACACACGGCATCGCAGCCCAGGGCCAGTTGCGCCACCAGCCAGTCAGGGGCCACGCGGCTGTCGGCGTCGGTACAGGAAATCCAGCGTGCGCCCAGGTTTAATAAATGCCGTGCGCCGTCGCCTCGGGCTTGCCCCACATTGCGCGCCTGCACCGGCAGGCTGTGCACCCGATGCGCCTGGGCGATCGCAGCGCTGCCGTCGGTGCAGCTGTCGAGTACCACCAGGATCTGCACCGCTTCCCCCAGCAGGCCGGGATGGTTGGCAGCGATCTGCGCAGCCCTCAGGCAGTCGCCCAGCAGCGCTTCTTCGTTATGCACCGGGATCAGAATACCGATCATCGCAAACCCTCGTGGTGTGCGACCGAGGTACCCTCACGGCTCCACAGGTCGAGCAGGAAATCCTGGTCATGGTACTGCGCCAGGGGCGGCATACCCAGCCGCTGCTGGAGCAGGGCGTGCACCTGTTCGGCGGTTTGCGGGCAACCCTCGATGGGCGGGCGCCAATGACAGGCCAGCAACTGACCGTCAGCAGTCAAGGCGGCGAGGGCGCAGTCGATCAGGCGATGCAAGTCATCGGCATCCAGGTAATAACACAGCTCACTCAGTACGATCAGCTCAAACTCGCCGGCGGGCCATTGCCCGGGCAGGCGACGCTGTTCCACCAGAGCGTGGGGGAAATCTGCCAGCCGCGTTTGTGCCAGCAGCACCGCCGCCTGGGTCGCGTCGCAGCACACCAGGCGATCGCAACGACTCGCCAGTTCAGCGCTCAATTCGCCGTTGGCACAGCCAGGTTCAAAGATCGAGACGTAATGCGACCGGGTCAGCACGGCCAGTGTCAGGGCGCGCTTGCGTTGTTCGTACCAGCGCTGACGAAAGGCCCAGGGGTCATCGTTGCCGGCAAACAGTTGGTCGAAGTAGGGGGTTGCCACACTCATACGAACACCACTTCAAAAGGTTGCAGCAAGCGCTCCACCACATAGGGCGCCAGTACCGGCGGCAGGCCGATTTGCGGATCGCCTTCCAGCTGGCTGGCGAAGGCGTGGATCGCATGGCGTTTGCGCGCCACGGCCTCGATGGTCAACGGGATTTTGCGCGCCCGATGCCAAGGCACCATGTCGTCTTCAGCCGTGGCCCAGTGCCAAGTCCACACCGGCAGTTCATACAAGGTTGCGCCAACGGCCTGGGCGGCCTTGGCGCTGGCGCGGCCTACGGCTTCATGGTCGCAATGGCCGTCTTCGCGCCAGGTGGCGAACACCACGTCGGTGGGTTTTAGGTGGCGCTGGATAAACTCGCAGAGCTGGGCTTCGCGCTCGGCCACTTTGCTGTCGGCAAACCCGGCGCGCAGCCATTTCAAACTGTGCAGCGGCAAGCCGAGGCGATGCAGGGCTTGGGCCGACTCCTGGGGGCGCACTACGCTCAGGCGGTCCACCGGCCAACGCCGGGAGCCGGGATGACTGGCACTGCCGTCGGTCACGGAGATCAACTGGATGGGCCGGCCCAGCAGCGCCAGACCTTGCAGCAAGCCACCGCTGCCGAGCACTTCATCGTCCGGATGCGGGGCGATGATCACCGCGCGATGCCCCTCGGGTACCAACTGCGCGACGCTGATGTGCGGCAACTCGGCCAGCCGCGTCGAGGTTTGCCAGTGATTGAGCGATGTACCCTGACCGACAATCGGATTGGGCTTCATAACTGCCACCTCCCTAAGGGGTCGCCGGCAACCTGTTCGCCCAGGGCGGCAAGGTCGCGCTCGGCATGGCTTTGCCGCACATACACCGGCAAGTCCGCCATCAACTGGGCAAAGTGTGGGTCCTTGCAATAAGGCCCCGCACCGACGCCACGACCGACGTGATGCATGACCTGTTCGACTGCGTCCTCGATACAGGCCCGTGCCTGTTGCGCCAGTTGCCGGGCATCCGCGCTCGGCTCGCGGTCGATCTGCTCGGCGCTGGCGCGTAGCACGCAAGCGGCACTGTTGAGGGCGCTGTCGACGGCGCCGAGATGGGCCAGGGCATGGGGCTCGGGGCGCTGGGCACAGTGGGCGCGCAACACTTCACCCAGGCGCTGCGCGGCGCCGTACCAACATGCGGCAATGCCGATCCCGCCGTGCCAGAAACCTGGACGGGACAGGTAATCGCCCGGGCCGCCGACCGCAACGCCCCGGGCCTCGTGGAACAGCACTTCGACGCTGCCTGTGGCCGCCATGCCCACGGCACTCCACCCTTCATCGGTGACCGTCACGCCAGGTTGATCCATTGCCACCGCCACCAGCTGCTGGCGATCCTCTTCGTCCCAGGCGGTCAGCAAGCCATGGCTGACCACCGCCGCGCCGGAGCACCACGCCTTGCGCCCATCTACCACGAGCCGCTGGCCAGCGTGTCGCACCCGCACTTTGGCGGTCGGCGGCTCAGATGCCCACATGCCCCATGTACTGCCCAGCGGCGGCAGCGGGCTGTCGAGTTCGGCAATGATCGCCAACGCATCGGTATGGCCTTCGAACAACTTGCACAAGCGCAAATCATGCCCCGCCACCTGCGCCAGCCCGCTGAAGCGGGCCAGGGTCTTGCCACTGCCGGGCACCGGCAGTTGATCCAGACCTTCCTCTTGGAGTGCCTTCAGTGCGTCACCCAGGGCCTGCGTATCCGCATAACCGCGGTAACCCTGAAGGAAACCGTGCAACGCCATCTCACACCTCGCCTTCGCGTTGCAGTTCAAACAACAGCAGCGAGCGGCCGGTTACCGCGTATTCATGCTCGAAATCAAAGCGCTCCTGACCGCGTACCGCCGGGTCGTTGGTGTCGAGCATGCAGGTCCAGAACTCACCCTCTGGCACCGGCGGCAGGCGGAAATTGACCATGTCGTGATGGGCATTGACCACCAGCAGCAAGGTCGCGTCCGCACCGGCACGCCGAATCCCGGTCTCCTGGGCGCGGCCATCCATCAGCATGCCCAGGCAGCGGCCCTGGCTGTCTTCCCATTGCTCGGTGGTCATCTCGTTGCCATCCGGCGCCAACCAGGTGACGTCCTTCACGCCGATATCTTCGTTGTAGTCGCCGACCAGGAAGCGCCCACGGCGCAGGATCGGATACGCCAGGCGCAGCTTGATCAGGCGCTTGACGAACTTGAGCAGGGCCTTGCCGTCGTCGTCCAGGTCCCAATTGACCCAGCCGATCTCACTGTCCTGGCAATAGGCGTTGTTATTGCCATGCTGGGTACGGGCGAACTCGTCCCCGGCGACGATCATCGGCGTGCCCTGGGCCAGTAGCAGGGTGGCGAAGAAATTGCGCATCTGGCGCAGGCGCAGTTCGTTGATTTCCGGATCGTCGGTGGGGCCTTCGACGCCGTGGTTCCAAGACAGGTTGTTGTTGCTACCGTCCTGGTTGTTTTCGTCGTTGGCCTCGTTGTGCTTGTCGTTGTACGAGACCAGGTCGTGCAAGGTGAAACCGTCGTGGGCGGTGATGAAGTTCACCGAGCTGTAGGGCCGGCGTCCGCGATGATTGAACATCTCGCCCGAAGCGGTCATGCGCCCGGCGAAATCCGCCAGTTGGCCGTCGTCGCCTTTCCAGAACGCGCGCACCGTATCGCGGAAGCGGTCGTTCCATTCCACCCAGCCTGGCGGGAAGTTGCCCACTTGATAACCACCGGGGCCGCAGTCCCAGGGTTCGGCGATCAGTTTCAACTGGCGCAGTATCGGGTCCTGGCGGCAAGCGACGAGGAAACTGTGGCGCTCATCGAAGCCATCGCGGTAGCGCCCCAGAATAGTTGCTAGGTCGAAGCGGAAACCGTCCACATGCATCTCGGTGGCCCAGTAGCGCAGCGAGTCGGTGACCATTTGCAGCACACAGGGGTGGCTCAGATCCAGGGTGTTGCCGGTGCCCGAATCATTGATGTAGAAGCGCTTGTCATCGGGCATCAGCCGATAGTAGGAGGCGTTGTCGATGCCGCGCATGGACAGGGTCGGGCCGCGCTCGTTGCCTTCGGCGGTGTGGTTGTAGACCACGTCGAGAATCACTTCCAGCTTCTGCTCATGCAGGTGCGCGACCATATCCCCGCACTCAGCAATCTTGCCGCTGGCCAAGTAGCGCGGGTCGGGGGCGAAGAACGCAATGCTGTTATAGCCCCAGTAGTTGGTCATGCCTTTTTCCAGCAGATGCTGGTCGTTGACGAAGGCGTGCACTGGCAGCAGTTCGACCGAGGAAATACCCAGCTGGCGGATGTGCTTGAGCACGTCGTCTTCCATCAGGCCGGCGCAGGTGCCGCGCACCGACTCGCCCACCGAAGGGTGGCGCATGCTGATGCCGCGCAGGTGGGTTTCATAGATGATCGTACGGTCCCATGGTACCCGGACCGGTTGATCGTTGCCCCAGGTGTGCGCCGGGTCGATGACCTTGCACTTGGGCACGAAGGGCGCGCTGTCACGCTCATCGAAGCTGAGGTCGTCGTCGGGATGGCCAATGGTGTAGCCAAACAGCGCCTCGGACCACTTGAGCTCACCCACCAACTGTTTGGCGTAGGGGTCGATCAGCAGTTTGTTGTGGTTGAAACGGTGACCATTGGCCGGGTCATAAGCGCCATACACGCGGTAGCCGTAAATCAGCCCGGGATGGGCGTCGGGCAGGTAGCCGTGGAAGATCTCGTCGGTGTACTCGGGCAGTTCGATGCGCTCCAGCTCTACCTCGCCGGCATCGTCGAACAGGCACAGCTCGACTTTGGTGGCGTTGGCCGAGAACAGTGCGAAGTTGACACCCAGGCCATCCCAGGTAGCACCGAGGGGGAAGGGCAAACCTTCACGAATCCGCGACGGTTCATGTTCCTGCGTCGCTGTAGCTTTATCGGGTTTGCTCATTGAGTTGCTCCTGCAAAAAGTCTTTTTTCGGGCCGAGCGCAACCGTGCTGACGGTGCTTCAGCGAATCACGTGGACGCAAACGGGCCTCCAGTACGGAGGCCCAAGGGATCATGGCGCGGGCGGTTTGGGCTTTTTCGGCGCGGCCGGTTTTTTCGCCGCAGGCTTTGCTGCAGCCGGTGCCGCCGCCTTAGGCTTGGCGGCGGGCTTGGGCGCGGTTTTCGGCTTGGCGGCTGGCTTGGGCTTGCTGGGGGTCAGCGCTTCGGCTTCGGCCAGCTTGCGCGCCATCTCCCAGTGGCGGGCATCCTCGCCGTGTGGCTTGCCTTCGGACTCCCAGATCTGATGCGCCAACTCGCGGATGCGTTCCTCTTCTTTACTCATCACAAACTCCTCACAGAAAATGTTCAGCTTTCTTGATTATCAGGATTGATAAAGACATTGACCGGGAGATCCCCCAGGGCAGCGCTGATCAACAGCTCCTTGTTGGGTGTGACTGCGCGTGTTTGAAAAAGTCCCTTCCAGTTTTGTGTTGTGGCGGCGAACGGTAATTTAACCCGCGTGTCGCCCCAAACCGGCGCATTGACCTGGGGAAACATGCCGTTTTCCAGCAGTTGATAAGGCCAGCGCGGCACCACCACCAGCAGCTGTTGGCCTTGATGTTGGCGGTAGAACGCGACCACCCGCTCGGCATGCTGGCCGACCACTTCCAGCGCGGTGTAGCTGCCGTGGCGGAACAGCTCGGGACAGGTTTTGCGCAAGCCCAACACCTGGGCGATCAACGCCTGTTTGATTCGCCCGTCACGCCAGTTGAACAACAGTTCGCCGATGTCCGGGGGGGTATCCAGTGCACGTTGCCGTGCAGCGAAATCCACCGGGCGACGGTTGTCCGGGTCCACCAGGCTGAAGTCCCAGAACTCATCGCCCTGATACACATCTGGTACGCCCGGCACGGTGAGATGAAGCAAGGTTTGCGCCAGCCCGTTCAGGGCACCGGCGGGTGCGATGGCCTGGGCGGCGCTGTCCAGCGCACTACGCAACGGCGCACCGGCGTCACTGAGTAACAGGCGCTTGAGGAAACCTTCGACACCTTGTTCATAGGCCTCGTTGGGGGCGCTCCAACTGCTCTGCAACTTGGCCTCGCGCAGGGCTTTTTGCTGCCACTGCCAGAGGCGTTGCTGGTAGGCCTGCAAGTCGGGGTTGTGCTCCAGCGGCCAGCTGCCGAGCAGCACCTGATATAAAATCAGCTCATCACCCGCCGAGGGGCTATCAGCATTTTCCCGCAAGGGCGCCGCCAGGCTGCGCCAGTGCTCGACCTGTTCGGCATACCAGGGCGCGCACTCGCTGAGCACCGCCAGGCGGGCGCGGGTGTCTTCGCCGCGTTTATGGTCGTGGGTGGCCGTGGCCAGCAGGTTGTCGGGGAAGGCCTCCAGGCGCTGTTGATTGGCGGCGTGGAAGTCCGCTAACGGCGCACTGAACTGTTCGGTGCTGAAGCCCACATCATTACGCGACAGCAGCACTGCCGAGCGATAGAAAGCGGTGTCTTCCACGGCCTTGGCGGCGGCGGGCGAAGTCAGCTGCTGGAAGCGCACGCAGGCATGCTTGAGGATCTTGCGTTCACGGCCCACCGGGCGATTGCGCCAGGGCTGACCACCCAGCCATTTTTCCAGGTGTTCAAGCACCGGCCAGTCGCTTTCATTGAGGGTGCTGCGCGCACCGTCCATGGCCTGCCGGAATATCTCGTCGTCGGCCGCACTGCGACCCCTGGCGCTGATGTAGGTGCGGTACACCGGGAAATGCACGATCAATTCCTGCAAGGCCCGGCGGATGGCACCCAGGGTCAGGTCGCGGGTCATCACATCGTCGCGGGCCACTTGCAGCAAGGCCTGGGCCACGCTTTCGAAGTCGCCGCCCAACGAGCCGTTGAGGATCTGCTGGCGCGCCAGCCGGGCCTCTTCGATAAACGCCGAAGGGCGTTCGCTGTGCCGCGTCCACAACTCGGCCAGCGGGGCAAAGCCGTCTGGGTGGTGTTGCAGCAATGACAGTTGGTTCATGAATTCGTAGCCGGTGGTGCCGTCGACCTGCCAGTCTTCACGCAGGGTTTCCCCGTCACCGAGGATCTTTTCCACGAAGATCGGCAAGTGGCGCTGGGGCGACAAAGCATCCACGCGGCGACGCAACTTACGGCAATAGCCCCGCGGGTCGGCCAGGCCGTCGATATGGTCGATGCGCAACCCATCCACCAGGCCTTCGCTGATCAGCTCGAAAATCTTGCCGTGGGTGGCTTCGAACACCGCCGTGCGTTCTACACGCAAGCCGCCCAGCTCATTGACGTCGAAGAAGCGCCGCCAGTTGATATCATCAGCGGCGGTGCGCCAGCTGGCCAGGCGGTAAGCCTGTTGTTCGAGCAGATGATGCAGGCGCTCGAAGCCCTCGGGCTGGCGACCATCGAAGGCGGCCAGCCGCTGTTCAATAGCCGGCAGTACTTCGGTAGCGCGTTCGGCCAGCGCTTGCTTGAGCCAGGCGGCTTCGGCGTAGGCGTCGTCCTGATAGGCGAGGGCGGCAAAGCGCTCGGCCAGCGGCCTGAGCCCCTCGTCGTGGCCAAGGATCAAGGCATAGTCCCTTGGGCAGATCGGAAATCGATGTTCGTAGTGTTCGGCGTAGAAGGCCCCGTGAGCGGCATCGAACTTGAGGGTCAGCGTACCGCTCTGCAGGGCTTCACCGTAATCGCTGCCCAGGAACGGCATGAGCAATTGGCCTTTGAGCAGGGGGTCGGGCGAATGCCACTGGATATCGAAGAATTCGCTGTACGGGCTCAAGCGGCCCCACTCCAGCAGGTCCAGCCACCAGGGGTTATCCGCACCGCCCACCGCCATATGGTTGGAGACGATATCGAGGATCAGGCCCATATCGTGCTCACGCAAGGCGGCGACCAGGCGCCGCAGCGCCGCTTCGCCGCCCAGCTCCGGGTTGACACGGGTGGGGTCGACCACATCATAGCCATGCATGGAGCCGGCGCGGGCGCTCAGCAGCGGCGACGCATACAGATGACTGATGCCAAGCTGGGCGAAATACGGCACCAGCGGCACCGCGTCATCGAGGGTAAAGTCTTTATGAAATTGCAGGCGCTGGGTTGCGCGCAGGGGCAGTGCTTTCATCGGTCACGCTCATAAGCTTGGTTGCGCGCCACGGCCAGCAGTTCGAGGCGGCGCGCAGCACTATTATTGTCGAGCAGGCTGGCGGCCTCGCCTGGCAGGCGACGGCGCCAATTGGGGTGGGTATCGAGGGTGCCGGGCAGGTTGGCTTGCTCCTGGATGCCCAGCGCGTCCTCCAGCGGCAGCAATACCAGTGGCGCGCGGGTGTGCCCCAGGTAGCGCACACTGGCGTCGATCATATGGTCGGTGTCGTTGCGTATTTCATCGACAAAGTTCTGCGGGTCCTGGCCCAAGGCCTGGCGTAGCGCCTGGCGTTCGTTCAGGCGGTGCTCGCTCCATTGCTCCACGGTCGGGGCGTCGATCAGGCCGAGTTGGATATTCCATTCGATATCGCGGCTGTGCCACCAACCGTTGAGGGTGGGTAAATCATGGGTGCTGGTGGTGGCCAAGGCGTTGTCGGGCCAGTCCAGGATCGGCTTGAATTGGCCTTCATGGTTCTGTTCGAACAGCAGCACCCGCATGCCCAGGATCGAGCGGGCGCTGAGCTTTTCGCGCAGGCCGTCGGGCACGGTGCCGAGGTCTTCACCGAGGACGATGGCCTGGTGGCGGTGGGATTCCAGGGCCAGCAGGCGCAGCAGGTCGTCCACCGGGTAATACAGGTAGGCACCTTCATCGGGCGAAGCACCCAGAGGAATGACCCACAGGCGCTGCAGGCCCATTACATGATCGATACGCAACCCGCCGGCATGGGCAAAGTTGGCCCGCAGCATCTCGATAAAGGCTCGATAGCCATGGCGCTTGAGGCCCTCAGGGGAAAACGCCGAGATGCCCCAGCCCTGACCCGCGCGGTTAAGAATGTCCGGCGGCGCACCCACGGTCAGGTCGGCCAGCAGCTCATCCTGGCGGCTCCAGGCCTGGCTGCCACCGCCGTCCGCGCCCACCGCCAGGTCGGCGATCAGGCCGATGCCCATGCCGCTGCCACGGGCGGCTTGTTGTGCGCGCTCCAGGCTGCGGGCGATCAGCCATTGGGTGAAGGCGAAGTAACCGATCTCATCGCGGTTTTGCTCGGCGAACTGCGCGAGGGCCGGACTTTGCGGGGTGCGCCAGGCTTCGGGCCAGTGGCGCCAATCGAGGTCTTCGCCGGCGGCGGCGCGCTGGGCTTGTATGGCTTCGAAACGACAGTGGTTTTCCAGGGCTTCGCCGCCGCACTGGCGGAAGCTCTGGAAGTCGGCATGCTGCGGGTGCGCGCCGTGGCGGAAGTCTTCATACAGCGTCCGCAACAGGCGTTGCTTGGCCTTGGCGGCGCCGGGCCAGTCGATCAGGGGCAGTTGCTCCAGTGCGTGCAGTTCGTCCGTCAGCCCGGCGGCTTCGATTGCGTTGCGCACTTCACGTTCACCCAGGATGCACGAGGGCGAAGCATACAGGCTGTTGAGAAACAAGCGGCTGGACGGCGAATAAGGGCTGAAACGTTCGGTGTCGGCGCTGAACATCGCGTGCATCGGGCTGATCGCCACCGCCTCGGCACCACGCTCGGCCGCCGCGCGCACCAGATGCTCCAGGGCCAGGGTGTCGCCGAAGCCGCCATCGCCTAGGCGGCGCAGGGCATACAGTTGCGCGCTCAAACCCCAGGCCCGGGCGGGGCGGCTGTCCACCGCGTCGGCCACGCTGTAGCAGTGGGCGGGAGCAACGGCCAGGGTGAAGGTTTGCCCGTCGATATGTACCTGGTGGTAGCCGAGGGCGATCACACCGGGCAACACGGCATCGCCGTCAAGGCGCAGCTCCAGGGTTTCACCGCCTTCGAGGCTGACGCGACACGGGGTATCCGCTGCGAAGTAGCGCGCCAGGTCCAGGCCTTCACCGCTGTCGGTAGTCATCAACGGCGGCAGGTGGGTGTCTTGTTGTACTTGCTCAAGCTCGCGCAGGCTGGCGTCGATCTCGGCATCGGTGTCGGCCGGGTGCCCCAGCCCTTTGAGAACCGCACGCAGGGCATCGGCTTGCACATGTTGCGGGCGACCGTTGGCATCGATCCAGTCGACGGCCAGGCCCGCACGGCTGGCGAGTAGTTCCAGGTTCGCTTCGCTCAAAAGTCTTCTCCAGCAGGGAATAGGGATACGCGGGCGCTGTAGGGTGGCAACTGCGCACCTTGCTCGGCCGGCGTTTGGAAGATGAGGTGTCGAGGGGCTGGGTGGTCCAGGGGCTGTTCGCCCAGGTTCAGGTCGATCTGCAACAGGCCGCCGTTGCCCAAGCGCCAACGCGCCATGACGGCGCCCTCGGCCAGCACCTGTGCGCCCAAGGCCATCGCGCCGGGCAAGTGCGGCGCCACATGCAGGTGGCGCAGGCTCAGCAGGTGACGATAGAGCTGGGCATGGTCGTTTTCTACAAATGAAGGCATCGATTGCAGGAAGGTGGGCAACGCGTTGGGGTCGGGGATGCGCTCGCGTTGTTCGGGGTCGTGAAACGCGGCGAAATCAGCGAACTCATTGCGCCGACCTTCGCGCACCGCCTCGGCCAGTTCACCGTGATGGTCGGTGAAAAACAGGAAGGGTTCGGTGGCGTTGACCTCATCGCCCATGAAGATCATCGGAATCATGGGGCACAGCAACAACAGGGCGGTCGCCGCTTTCAGCGCCTGGGGCGAGCAAAGCTGGTGCAGGCGTTCGCCCAGGGCGCGGTTACCGACCTGGTCGTGGTTCTGCAGGAACGCCACGAAGGCGCTGGGCGGAAGATCGGCACTGGGTTCGCCGCGTGCATGACCATGGCGGGTGGTATCGCCCTGGTAGATAAACCCTTCGCCCAGACAGCGCGCCAACTTGGCGGTAGGCTGTTCGGCAAAGTCGCTGTAATAGGCATCTGTTTCGCCGGTGAGCAGTACATGCAGCACGTTATGAAAGTCATCATTCCATTGGGCGTCGAAATCCTCCTTTAACAGGCTGGCCTGGTTCAGCTCGTTTTCCAGCATCAGCCAGACGTGACGCCCGCTGTCGACCCGCTGACGCACTCGCTGCGCAAGTTCCTTCAGGAAACCGGGATTATCGATGGCGTGCACCGCATCCAGGCGCAGGCCGTCGAAGCGGTATTCCAGCAACCACATCAAGGCGTTATCGAGGAAGAAATCCCGTACTTCACGGCGTTCGAAATCGATGCCGGCGCCCCAGGGCGTGTGCACGTCTTCCTGGAAGAACCCCTGTGCGTACTGACCCAGGTAATTGCCGTCGGGCCCGAAGTGGTTGTAGACCACATCCAGGATCACGGCGAGGCCGTGGGCATGGGCGCTGTCGATCAGGTGCTTGAGTTGCTCGGGTGAGCCATATGAGGCGTGGGGCGCGTAGGGCAGCACGCCGTCGTAGCCCCAATTGCGTTCGCCGGGAAATTGCGCCAGAGGCATGAGTTCAATGGCGGTGATGCCCAGCTCGGCCAGGCGCGGCAAGTGCTTCTCCACCTCGGCGTAACCGCCCATGGCGCCTACGTGCAGTTCGTAGATCACCGCCGTATGCCAAGGGCGGCCTTGCCACTGACTATGGCGCCACTCATAGGCCTGCGGGTCAACCACTCGGCTCCAACCGTGCACATCCACGGCCTGGGCCCTGGACGCGGGGTCGGGCACCGCCTTTTCCCCATCGATGTTGAAGCGGTAGAGCGTGCCGGCGGGGCACGCTGTTGTTAATTCGAACCAGCCATCCGCCTGGGGCAGCATGGCGATGGATTTCCCGTGTTCCAATTCAACGCTGACATAAAACGCGTCTGGCGCCCACAGGGCAAAACGCGTGTGTTGCGCGTCCAGCATGATTGCGCCGTGGGGCCAGGTTTCCAGAGTCCGTAGTGGCATCTATGAAGCCCTCCCAATGATTATTTAGTCGATTTCCCCAGGGCCTTGGCCACCAGTTGTTCGTAGAGTTCGGCGTAGGGTTCTACCGCCTGGCACCAGTTGAAGGGTTGGGTCATGGCGCAGCTGCGCATGGCGTTAAGTAGGCCAGGCAGGGCAAAGACCTTGAAGGCGCGGCTCAGGGCTTCCTTGTAGCTGTCCACAGTGGACTCGTTGAACAGAAAACCAGTGACGCCATTTTCAATGGTGTCCGCCAGGCCGCCGGTGTTACGTGCCACCGGCAACGAGCCGAAGCGCTGTGCATACATCTGGCTCAGGCCGCAAGGCTCATAGCGCGACGGCATCAGCAGGAAGTCGCTGCCGGCGAACATGCGCCGAGCATCGGTCTCGTTGAAGCCGATGCGCACGCCCACCTGGCCCGGGAATCGCAACGCCAACTCGCGCATGGCATGTTCTTCTTCCGGCTCGCCGCGGCCGATGATCGCGATTTGGCCGCCGTTCTCGACGATGAAATCGGCGACCGCCTCGGTCAGGTCCAGGCCCTTCTGGTAGACCAGGCGCGACACCACCGCGAACAGCGGGCCACTGGATGGCTGCAGCCCAAACAGCTCGCGCACATGGGCGGCGTTTATGGCCTTGCCTTCCCAGTCGCCGATATTGAAGTTGTGGGTCAGGTGCGTGTCGGTGGAGGTTTCCCAGCTTTCGTCGATGCCGTTGGGAATCCCGCTGAGCAGACCTTGCTGGGTCTTGCTGGCGAGAAACCCATCCAGCCCGCAGCCGAATTCCGGGGTGGTGATTTCCTGGGCGTAGGTGGCGCTCACGGTGGTGATATGGCTGGAATAGGCCATGCCGGCCTTGAGAAAGGACATCTTGCCGTAGAACTCCATGCCTTCCTGTTGCAAGGCGTGGGGCGGAATGCCCAGCTCGGGCGTCGACGCCAGGCTCACCACGCCCTGGTAGGCCAGGTTATGAATGGTGAACAACGTCGGCGTGCGTGACCCACGCCAGTGCATATACGCCGGGGCCAGGCCAGCGGGCCAGTCGTGGGCGTGCACCAAGTCCGGGCACCAATGGATTTGCGCCAGGTTGGCGGCCATATCGGCGGCGGCCAGGCCCAGGCGGGCGAAGCGAATATGGTTGTCCGGCCAGTCGCGGCCATTATTGGCACCGTAGGGCGTGCCTTCGCGCTCGTACAGCTCGGGGCAGATCAGCACATAGATGACCAAGCCGTCCTTGAGGTCCATGCGCCCGATCTTGCAGGGTGGCAACGCGGCGTGGCCGCCCAGCTCACCGACAATGTGAATCGGGTTGTCGCTTTCCATCACCTGCGGGTAACCGGGGATCAGCACCCGCACATCGTGCAGGTGGGCCATGGCGCGGGGCAGGGCAGCGGACACGTCGCCCAGGCCACCGGTTTTCACCAGGTCGGCGAATTCGGAGGTGACGAACAACACTTTCTTTCGATTCGGGTTCTGACTCACGATCGGCCGCACAGTGTTGGGCAGGTCGGCCAAAGACTTAGGCCCCCCTGCCGGCTGACTAAAACGCTCTCCCTGAGTATCTACTGCGGCACTGATCATAATGCACTCCCATCTGTTGGTCGGCTAATGGCCCGCTGCCATTGGCTCCGATTGACCGCATCCTGCGGCCAGGCACACAAGCGCTGTACAAGCTGGCAAGGCGTATGCCAGTTGCGGCTCAGGCTAAAAAAGATTGGATGGACGGGCATTTGGCGTGAGTCGCGTGTGCTCGTCCTTACCTAAAACTGGACCTGCGGCAGAGTTCGAAAGTTTCGATTTTTTGCGGGGTTTTTGTTTTGGAACGGACCCATCGGTCCTCAGTCTAGGATAGATCCCAGCGCCTGTAGGGTTTTCAGCGGGATTTTGTAGGACAAAAATCTTTTAAGCTTAGGCTGCTGGCGATTAGCCTCCTCTCTACTGTAGGAGCGAGCTTGCTCGCGAAGCACTCAAGAGCGCCGCGTACACCATGAATGTCGCGCGTTATCATTGAAGGCTTTCGCGAGCAAGCTAGCTCCTACAAGGGGCAGGCCAAGCACGGCGCTCGCACTGATCTGGTGCGTCAACCGAGTATCCGAACGGGCACGCCGCTGGCCCAGGCCTGGATATCCTCGACCATCTGCTGATAGAACTGCCGGTAATTCTGCTCGCTCACATACCCGATATGGGGCGTCGCCAGCACATTCGGCAAGCGACGCAACGGATGGTCAGCCGGCAGCGGTTCCTCGGCGTATACGTCCAGCGCCGCTCCGGCCAGGCGGCCACTGCTTAGCGCCTGCACGAGCGCCTGCTCGTCCACAATCGGCCCGCGTGCGGTGTTGACCAGGCGCGCCGTCGGTTTCATCCAGCCCAACGCCCGGGTATCCACCAAGCCACGGCTGCGCTCACTGAGCACTAAATGAATGCTCAGGATATCGGCCTGCTCGAACAGTTCGCGCTTGCTGACCCAGGTGACCCCAGATTCTGCCGCCCGCTGCGGCGTGAGGTTCTCACTCCAGGCAATCACCCGCATGCCGAACACCTGGCCGAACCGGGCGACCTTCTGGCCGATACTGCCCAGGCCGAGGATTGCCAAGGTTTTGCCATGCAGGTCGCCGCCCAGGCCAACCTGCCAGCCGCCTGCGCGTAGCGAGTTGGCTTCGGCAAGCAGATTGCGCGTGGAAGCCATGATCAACGCCCAAGTCAGTTCCGGTGCCGCATGTTTGTAGCTGTCGGTGCCGCACACCTGAATACCCAGGGCCTTGGCGGCGGGAATGTCGATAGCCGCATTGCGCATGCCGCCGGTCACCAGCAATTTGAGCGTCGGAAGGCCTTGCAGCAGCGCCTTGTCGAAGGTTGAGCGTTCGCGCATCAGGCAAATCACGTCAAAGCGCTGCAAACGCTCGACCATCGTGGCGGTGTCGGCGGGGTAATCGTGGAGAAAATGCACCTGGCCCACGGCGTCCAGAACCGACCAATCCACCACGCCCCTGGCTACATTCTGCCAATCATCCATCACTGCAATCTGTACCGACATTTACGCGTGCCTCGCAAAGGTTGGATCAAAGAGTTTTCATACCCTGCAACAGCGCTTTATGAAACTGCTCCGGCTCTTCCATCTGTGGCGCATGGCCCAAGCCTGGGAATTCCACCAGGGTGGCGTGGGGAATCAGCTCGGCCACCTGCTTGCCCAGCACTTGGTAATTGCCAATCCTGGCCTTGACTGCCGGCGGCGCGACATCTTTGCCGATGGCGGTGGTGTCGCTGGTGCCGATCAGCAGCAAGGTGGGCACCTGCAAGTCCTTGAATTCGTAGTACACCGGCTGGGTGAAGATCATGTCGTAGATCAACGCCGAGTTCCAGGCGACCTGATTGTGCCCCGGGCCTTTGTTCAGGCCGGCGAGCATATCTACCCAGCGCTCGTATTCGGGTTTCCAGCGTCCGACGTAATAGGTGTCGCGCTCATATTTGCGCACGCCGTCGGCGCTCAGGTTCAGCTCGCGCTGATACCACTGGTCGACGCTCTGGTAGGGCACGCCCAGGGCCTTCCAGTCTTCCAGGCCGATAGGGTTCACCAGCCCGAGTTGTTCGGTTTGGTTGGGGTACATCAGTGCATAACGCGTGGCGAGCATGCCGCCGGTGGAATGGCCGATCACCGTTGCCTTCTGGATGCCGAGTTTTTCCAGCAATTGGTGGGTGTTGGTCGCCAGTTGCTGGAAGCTGTACTGGTAGTGGTCAGGTTTGCTGGAAGTGCAGAAGCCGATCTGGTCCGGCGCGATCACGCGGTAACCGGCGTCGCTCAACGCCTTTATCGAACCTTCCCAGGTGGCACCGCAGAAGTTCTTGCCGTGCATCAGCACCACGCTGCGGCCGTTGGCTATGCCTTTGGGGGGGACGTCCATGTAGCCCATTTGCAGGGATTTGCCTTGGGACTGGAAGGTGAAATGCTCCAGCGGATAAGGGTATTGAAACCCTTGCAGCTCGGGGCCATAGGTGGCAGCGAACACGGGAGCGGCAGCGCCTGACAACAGGCCAGCGACGCACAACGCACGGATTGAAGGCATGGGTTCCAGCTCCAAGAGAGATGACCGGATGCTCTTTGGAAGAGATTAACTGGGGATTAACACCCACTGCAGGGTCAGCGCTGCGAGCACCCCATAACGTACGCCTTTGGCCAGGGTGACCAGCAGTAAGAAACGCCACAGCGGTTCACGCATCACCCCGGCCACCAAGGTCAGCGGATCGCCGACTATGGGCATCCAACTGAGCAGTAACGTCCAATGCCCCCAGCGCGAGTAATGCCTGCGAGCTTTTTCCAGTTGCTTGGCGCTGATCGGAAACCAACGCCGCGCCTTGAAGCGTTCCACCGAGCGCCCCAGCAGCCAATTGACCAGCGAACCGAGCACATTGCCCAACGTGGCGATGCCCAGCAGCAGCCACAGGTGGTAATGCCCGCTGAGCAGCAGGCCGACCAGCACGGCTTCCGATTGCAAGGGCAGTAACGTGGCGGCACCAAACGCCGCGGCGAACAGCCCCAGGTAACCCATCAGCACCGGTCAGTGTGCTGGGTATTCGGCCACCACTATGTCTTTACCGTCACGGGTCAGGCCGATGACTTGATTCGCCTCGCTGCGACCTTCCACTTCCATGCCTGGCGAGCCCAGGGGCATGCCCGGCGCGGCGAGGCCGAGCAGATCGTTGCGTTTGCGCAGGGCCAGCACTTGCTCGGCGGGCACATGGCCTTCGACGAATTTGCCGTCGATCACTGCGGTATGGCATGAACCCAGGCGTGGTGCGACGCCCAGGCGTTGCTTGACTGCGCTCATGTCTGTTTCGACATGGTCATTGACCTTGAAACCGTTGCTCTCCAAGTGGCTGATCCACTTTTTGCAGCAGCCGCAGTTGGCGTCGCGGTGCACATCGATGGGGATCAGGTCGGCGGCCTGGGCGAGAGTGGAGAGCAGGACGCAGGAGAGCATGGCCAGTCGCAATGGGTTTTTCATCGGGGGTCTCACTGAAAGCGCGGCAATAAATCGGGCATTCTCCCTGCTTTTCGCATCGGGGCGACGCAGTAGTGTTTCTAAATTATACGAAGCAGGGGCTCTCCAGCCGGCACTTGAGCTGATCCAGCGCGATGGCGGACCGCTTGGCAATGTGTTCGTGCAAGGTTGCGAGCTGCAACTCGGTCTCATACGTCAGTACGCGCTTGAACAGCGTGCCGTTACGATGAGGTTGCAGGAAATAATGGATAGCACCGTCCACGGCCAATGAGGTAAACACGGCCCTGAACTCATTGGGGCAACGGGCAATTTGCACGCGGTAACTCATGGGGACGCGTATGCCCAGCAAATCAATGGTTTCAGTAAAACGCGCACCTACCGGCACTGAGCCGGTGGTGCCAGTGTCGGCATTGAGAGAGGTGGGGTGCCATTCGTGCCAGCGGTCGGGCTGGGTCACATAGGCGTAGACCCTATCGACAGGTGCCTGGATGAAGCACTCCTGACTGATCCGCTCCAAGCGGATCGAATGCTCAGTCGCATGCATGGCACACCTCCTGTGTGGCGCGTTATAACACTGGGAGCTCTCAGGATAGTCGACTCCCGCGCTCAGCACGGGAGTATTCATAGCATTGATCAGCGTACTTTAAAGCGCCCCATCAAGCTGATCACCCGGCCATTGGCCTCCAGCAGGCTCTGGGTATTGATTTGCGTGGTATGCCCGCTTTGTACCAGTTCATCGACCATATGGCGGATCTGCACCATGCTGCGGTTGATCTCCTCGGTCACCGCACTTTGCTGCTCGGCGGCCGTAGCGATCTGGGTGCTGAGGTTGTTGATATGGCTGACCGAACCGGCCATCTCATCCAGGCCGGTGTTGACCCGCGCTGTGGCATCCGCTGCTGATTGGCAACTGGCCTGGGTGTTTTCCATGGCGGCGACCGAGGAACTCACGCCGGTGGTCAGGCGTGCCAGCATCTCGTTGATCTGCGAGGTGCTGGCCTGGGTGCGGGCCGCCAGTGCGCGCACTTCGTCGGCTACCACAGCAAACCCCCGGCCTTGCTCGCCGGCCCGCGCCGCTTCAATCGCAGCGTTGAGCGCCAGCAGGTTGGTCTGGCCGGCAATGGCGCCGATCACGCCGAGGGTTTCGGTGATGCGTGCGGCATCCTGGCGCATATTTTCCACGGTGTGGGTGGCGCTGGCCACTTCACCGATCAACGCGCTGACGCTGGTGGACGCTTCACCCACCACCACCCGGGAGCGGTCGGCATGTTCGTTTGCACGCTGGGTGAACGAGGCGGTCTCGGCGGCGTTTTGCGCCACGGTGTCGGCGGTGGAGCTCATTTCGGTGATGGCGGTGACCGTCTGGTCGGTTTCCGAGGCATGCCTGACCAGGATCTGGTTGGTATGGGCTGATGTTCGTTGCAACTGTTCAAGCCCGGACGACATGGCGCCAGTGGCTTGGGTCACTTCGCCGATCATGTTTTGCAGGTAAACGATAAAGCGGTTCACCGAGTGGCCGATAGCGCCCAACTCGTCTTCGGCCCGGATGGTGATCCGTCGCGTCAGGTCGGCGTCGCCGGTAGAGAGGGCGTCAATATTGGTTTTCAGCGTTTTCATGCGCTGCACCAGTTGGCGGATGGCATAGGCGGCCAGCAGCACCAGCAGCAACACCATGGGGATCTGCACCAGGGCCAGGCTGCCGAGCACATCATTACGCTGGGCGGTGATCAGCGAGGTGGGCAGGGCGGTGGCGAGGAACCACGGCGTGCCCTCGATGGCACGCATGTAGAAGGTGCTGGCCACGCCCTGGTTGTCGAATTCACTGCGTTGTGAGCCCTGGTCGCGATGGGCCAGGGCTTTGCTGACCTGCGCGGCGAAGGCCGAGGTGCCGGTCAGTTCGCTGATGTTCTTCAACACTACCGGGCTACTCAAGCGCGTGCTGTTGCTGATGATCTTGCCATCGGCCTCGACGATCAGCATTTGCCCGCCGATGTCTTTTTCCTTGCTGGCCACCAGCTCATTGAAGAAACCCAGGGTCACGTCGATAGTGGCCACGCCATAAGCGGCGCCGTCACGCTGGATCGCCATGGCGCAGTTGGTGCGCGGCTCCTGGCTGGCATCATCCTTGTAGGCGGCGGCCCAGGCACATTGACCGCGTGGGGAGGCGAGGCCGCCCTTGTACCAGCTCTGGTCGTAATAGTTGGGGGCCGGGTCGCTGTTCCAGAAGGTGTTGACCGCCAGCTTGCCGGAGGCATCGCGGTGCCAGAACGTACTGTGCTTGTTACGCCCCGGCGTACGCTGGTTAGGCAGCGGCCAGATACCGCCGCCAAATACTTTCAGCTCGCCGTATTGATCCACCAGGCCGGGCAAGACCTTGTCGATGGCATCGCTGTCGAGCAAGGGGATGGTCTGGGTGATGCTGCGTTGCTGGGCCTGGACCTTGTTCAGTTCGCCCTGGATCTGTTCGGCCACTTCGGCCACGCGATTGAGCACCACCTGTTCTTCGGTGTGCTGCAGCTTGGGCGCGACCAACTGGCCGATACCCACCACGGTCAATACGAATAACACCAGGACGAATAGCACCAGGAACAGGGTATAGCGGGCTTGAATGGAGCGCAGTGGGGGCATGGGAGGTCGTCCTTACGAAGCGTTATTGTCGACGCGGCTTTGTTAGAGCTTCGTCGGGCTATCGGCGAGGAACGGCTGAGCTTTAGGCGCCAAGGTGCGAAGTCGGAAAGCGTCAGTGCAGGGAGGTCCAATTGCCGACCGCCCTGCGCGCATTCTTTGGGTCGCCGGGTGGGCGGCGTGCCCATGGCGCCTCAGGCGCCGTCGCCCTGGTGACTGACTTCGAAATTGTAGATCGCCCTCAGTGGCTTACCCATCTCTTCGTTCAAGGCGTTTTCGGTGAAGGGGGGCGGATTGATCGTGCCTGGGGGCGTTGAAGGGTCGTTGTCGAAGTCGAAAGGCGTTGCACTGTTGGGCAGGCCTATGGCTTGAAGTTCGTCATTGTTGACGGTTTTCGAGATGCCCGATTCCAGTTGCTCGGTGCTTGTACCTGCCAGGAAGGTACCGGTTGCACCATTGTAGGCATGGGCAATCTCATGGAAGAGAGCCGTGACGGGTACGGTCGTGTTGGTGCGGTCAGCGCTCTCCAGCGTAGACGGATGAGCATAAAAAATACGCGCTCGATCAGCGCGGGAGCCTGGAACGCCATTTTTGAGAACGCCCCATTTGCTGTCGTCCATCGTCTTTCTGACTTCGGGCGCCACGTTTTCCAGTTCTGTGCTGCCATACAGGTAGGCCACCTCGCTGCCACCGCCGGGTTCGATGCTGACGCTGCCGCCATTGCGTGCCGCCAGTTCATCCATTTTCGCCAGGGCTTGCTGGCCTATGGGGGAACTGCGAAGAAACTCGATGTCGTCGGCGACCTGCTGTTTGAAGCCATGTGTGCCGTCTTGCACAGTGAAACCCTGGTCACCGGCTTTGCTTGGGTTCACCAGGGTAAAGGCCGAACCTTGGGTGCGATCGAAATAATCAGCGGCGCCGACATAGATGCGGTCCCCGTGTCGATTGTTCCAGATAGCGTCATGGCCTTTGCCGGTGTAGAAGGTCGTGCGGTCATGCCCGACCAAATGATCATCACCGTTGCCGCCATTTAGCACATTATGCCCGCTGCCCCCGAAGAGCCTGTCCTGGTCGTCGCCGCCGTCCAGGTAGCTCTGTTTGGTCGAAGGGCCGAGCCCTGCGTGAAGATCATCCCGGCCCTGGTTGCCGTACATCACGTTATTGCCGCTTCCACCGATCAGAGTGTCATCGCCTTCGTTGCCCGCTGCATAACCCAGGCCGCTGCCCAACCGCATGAAGTCATTTCCCTGACCGCCGTAGAGTCTGGTCCTGCCGCCGCCGCCCTGGATATAGTCGTCTCCATCCCCGCCTTCAATGTCCAGGGTCAGCTTGACGTCATCGTCGACGATCACGGTGTCATCACCACCTTTGGCGTCTATCCACAGCGCTTGTCTATGACCTCCTTCCTGTTTCTCGAACAAGTATTCCTTGCCGTTGATGAGGATCTGCAGCTTGTCGCCGGGGTAACTTCGGATATGAATGTGGTCTGCACGATCACCGGTTTCTATATAGAGCCAGTTGCCGATAACTTCCGGGTCTTTGGGCGGCGATGAATCCCAGTCAATGACCCTGCTGATTTGAGTATCACCGTCGGCATGGAGCAGGTGAATTCTCCGTTCGCTGGTACCAGGCGTCAGATCCGGCGGAGGGTCGAAGGGTGACGGTTTGGAGGCGGGTGGGGGACTGTAAAATGTTGCCAGGTACGTCAGGGGGAACAGCATGGTGCCTTCCTTTCATTGACTCACGATGAAAACCTGAATTTGCCTCAGGATCGCCATTGTGTGGAGGCTCAGGCGCGATCGTTCCCGGGGGCTGACGACCTTCGTGATGCGGAACATTTCCGTTCGCTCCGGTAAACCCAATCCCCCCTCTGCTGCGTGCAAGAGGGCCTACATGCCGATGCTGTCCTTATGGTAATTCGGCCTTAGGGGGGTTCCCATTTCTTCATACAAACCGTTCTCGGTAAAATGCCTGGGATTGTCGCTGGTCAAGCCCACGGCCTGGTGTTCGAAGTTATTGACCGGGTTGGTTCCACCCGATCGTGAAATTTCCAAGGTCTCGCCTGGCAGCAGCGTCCCGGTGGCGCCATTGTAGGCGTGGGCAAGCTCATGGAAAAACACGCCAATCGGCGATCGCAGATGGGTGTGTTGGCTGTTTTCCACGATCTGCGCCGGGTCGTAGTAGATCACTGCGCGATTGGCCCTTGAGCCGGCAACGCCATCTTTCATTTCTCCCAATGCAGCACCGTCAAGGTTTTGCGCTTGCTGCTCTGTCAGGTTATCCAGTTCAGTACTGTCGAATTCATAACTGGAGCCGTCCTGGCTGATCGGAGCAATGCTGACTTTGCCGTGATTCACCATCGCGATTGCATCCATTTCAGTGAGCGCCTGCTGACCGATAGGTGAACTGCGCAGGAACTCGAGGTCGTCGGCCACTCGCTGTCTGAAATCTTCGTTTTCCTGCTCGGTTGATTCGACTGATTCCAACAGTGTGAAACCGTGCTGGCCGGCGTCGCTGGGCTTGACCTCGATGAATGTCGAACCGCTGGCGCGGTCGAAGGCATCACCGGTTTTGCCGTAGATTCGATCCTCACGGCGGTTATTCCAGATACTGTCCTGGCCTTTGCCGGTGTAGAAGGTCGTACGGCCAGCGCCCACGAATACATCATTGCCATTGCCCCCGTGGGCCACGGTTTGCCCGCTGCCCGAGAGGAGTGCATCGTCGTCGTTGCCACCGTCCATGTAGGTCTGTTTACCCTCGGGGCCGAAACCGCCAATGAGCAGGTCCTTGCCGTTGTTACCGTACATCGCGGCATTGCCGCTGCCGCCGATCAGTGTGTCGTCATCGTCGTTGCCCTCCGCATAGCCGAGGCCGCTGCCCAGGCGCATGACATCCCGGCCCTTGCCCCCGTAGAGGCTGGTCCTGCCACCACCTGCCTGCAGGTAATCGTCGTCGTTACCTCCTTCTACCGTTGCCTGCAGTTTGACGTCATCATCGATGATCACCGAGTCATGGCCACCTTTGGTCTCGATCAGCAGGCTCTGCTCAGGCCCCTGTGGTGGCTTTATCGAAAAGAAGTAGGGTTTGTCGTTGATGAGTATCTGCAGCCTGTCGCCAGGCCAGTTGCGTATGTGGATGCGGTCGGCGCCGTCGCCGGTCTCTATAACCAGATAATTACGTTTGATCGTGGGTACATCGGAGCTCGGGTCCCATACAAGCAGCCGCGAGATGTTGACCTCACCGTCGCTGTGCAGTGTGAGCAGCCGGTGGTTATACACGCCAGGTTCCAGGTCCGGTGGCGGGTCATAAAACGATGGGGCAGGGTGGCTGGCAGGCCCACTGGATCGGGCGTCTGTGTAAGTTGTGGCGAGATACGCCAGGGGAAATAGCATGTGCGCGTCCTCCATGGTTGCGCGTTACGAAAGCCTGACTACCTGTCAGGTTTCCATTGAGTGACGTGGGCAGGGTAATGGTTCCAGTGGGTTGTCAGAGGATAATTCTGTATACGTCCCTGAATGCGCGCAGGCGCGATTGTCGCCGCAGGCCCATGCCGACGGGCGGCTAGACCTGCGCCCTGCGATAAGCGCCAGGCTGTTGCCCGGTGACTTTATGAAAGGCGCGGGTAAACGCGGCCACCGACTGATACCCCACCGTCAGGGAGGCTTCGGCTACGGTTTGGTCGGCCTTGAGCAATTGGCAGGCATGGCGCATGCGGATCATCAACAGTACTTGGCCGGGTGACTGCCCGCAAAGTTCATTGAAGCGCTTGAAGAACGCCGAGCGCGACAACCCGGTGCAGGCCGCCATGCTTTCCAGGCTCCAGGGCTCGCCCGGCCGTGCGATCAACTGTTCCAGCAGGTGTGCAAACGCAGGCGCACGGCCCAGCGCTGCCAGGCCGCCGAGGCCGGTGTTATCGATCACTTGTTGACGCAGCACATACAGAAACAGCAGATGACACAGGCGTTCAAGCAACGCAGAGGAGGGCGCAGGTGCCCGGGCACATTCTTGCAGGATCAGCTCGAACAGGTTGCGTGCCGCGGTAAGCGACGGGTCGCCGGCGCGCAGGATGATCCAGGTGGGCAGGGTGTCGACAATCAGCGTCGACAGGCCGGATTGGAAATGAAAAAAACCGCAGACTAATCCCACACCGTCGGTGGCGTTGCTGTCCAGGGCCTGCATCGGACGGCGCGGGCACTCCTGGGCGCCGGCTGCCGTAGCTTCCCCGGACAGTCGATAAGCAAAGTCGCGCAACAGAAACACCGCGTCACCATTATTCAAGTGCTGAGGCGTTGGATCGCCGTCGATATGCAGCCAGCATTCACCCTGCACAATCAAATGGAAGCTCGCCTGGGCCAGGCCATGGGTGCTTGCATGCCAGTCGCCACAGTAGCGACCCACGTGAAACAGGCTGGTGTTGAGTTCGAGGCTATCTAATAACCAGTCGACTAGAACATTGGACGAATTCATCTAATAGAAAGACTCAAGAGCAAGTAATCGCTACTTTAGCCTATTGAGCGATTTTTTTAGAACCAACAGACTGGGGCATTAGATCCCACTAGGAGACCACGCCATGTCCCGCGTACCGTTACTGACCCCCGAAACCGCCCCGGAAGCGGCCAGGCCTTTCCTTGAAAACGCGCTGAAAGGCTCGGGTTTTATCCCGAATCTGTTGGGCGTCCTGGCCAACGCACCGGCTGCGCTTGAGACTTATATCACCGTCTCCGGCTTGAACGCCAAGGCAGAACTGAGCCTGGCCGATCGCGAAGTGGTGCAACTGATTGCTGCCACCAGCCATGGCTGCGATTTCTGCGTGGCAGGTCACACCGCTGTGGCGCGCAACAAGGCCAAGTTGCCTGAAGACGTGATCGAGGCCTTGCGCCGGCGCGGTGAGCTACCGGACGCTCGCTATGAGACACTCGCCGCTTTTACCCGGGAAGTGATCGCCACTCGTGGTGATGTCAGTGATGCCGGCTTTGAGGCGTTCCGCGCTGCGGGCTACACCGACGGCCACGCGCTGGAAGTCATTTTGGGGGTGAGCCTGGCCACCCTGTGCAACTTCGCCAATGTGTTTGCCCGTACCCCGCTGAACCCGGAGCTGGCGCAATACCGTTGGGAAAAACCGGCAAGCTGAATTGGCGTTGGTCCACCTGCTGTAAAAGGAGAGACATGAATGCTTGACCCAATCTTGAGCCGTTGGCTCGATGTTCAAGCGCAGGCCCTGGACGTGGGCAGTTGCGATCCACAGGAAGTGCTGCCACGCCTGGCAGAGGCCAATATTCTGAAAATCGGCGTGCCTACTCAGCTGGGCGGCCTGGGCGGTGATGTGGCGGGGGCGGTCGAGGCCATTGCCAACGTTGCCAGCCATTCCCTGGCGGCGGCGTTTGTATGCTGGGGCCAGCGCTCGTTTATCGAGTATTTGTTGCAGAGCCCGAATGAACGGTTGCGCGAGCAACTGATGCCGGACCTGCTCAGTGGCAAATTGGCCGGGGCAACCGGGCTGTCGAATGCAATGAAGTTCATATCGGGCATCGAGGCGTTGCAGATCAGTGCCGAACCCAACGAGCATGGGTGGACGCTCAATGGTCGCTTGCATTGGGTGACTAACCTGCGCAAGAACGGGTTCGTCGCGGCAGCGGCCATCGAGCATGCGGGGGGCGGCACGCCGTTTATCCTGGCGATCCCGGATTCGGTGGCAGGCTTGCAGCGTTCCCGCGACCTGGAGCTGCTCGGGCTGCAATCGAGCAATACCGCAGCCCTTGGCCTGGAAGGCGTGGAGTTGAGCCGCGACTGGTTGCTGCATGAAGATGCGCGCAAGTTCCTGCCAGCAGTGCGCCCGGCGTTCCTGGGCTTGCAGTGCGGCATGTCGATTGGCCTGGCCCGACGTTCGCTGGCCGAGGTGGCCCACCACTTGGGTGCCAGTCGCACGGTATTGCGCGAAGAGTTGGAAGCGTTGCGCGTGACGCTGGATCACCTGGTCACCGAGCTCAAGACTGGCCTGCTGGCCGGGCGCTTTGCCGCCGAGCCGGTGCCCTTGTTCAAGCTGCGTATCGCCCTGGCCGAAACCGCCGCCAGCGCCGTGCAGCTTGAGCTGCAAGCCAGCGGTGGCAAGGCGTACCTGACCGCACATGGCAGCGGCTTTGCCCGGCGCTGGCGCGAATCGGCGTTCGTGCCGATTGTGACGCCAAGCCTGGTGCAACTGCGTACCGAGTTGCATCGCCAGGGTCATCTATGAGCCAGGCGGTCATGACGGCCCAGGGAGTTTGCCTGGGGTACGCCAACGGGCCGGTGCTGCAAGGCTTCGACTTGCAGCTGCAGCCGGGCGAAGTGGTTTCGATCCTCGGCCCCAGCGGCGTGGGAAAATCCAGCCTGTTGCGCGTGCTTGCCGGTTTGCAGGTGGCCCAGGGTGGCAGTGTGCAGGTCTTGGGCGAGCCACTGCGCGGTCCCCATCCCAGGGTGGCGGTGGCGTTTCAAGACCCGAGCCTGTTGCCATGGTTGAACCTGGAAAGGAATGTGGCGTTCGGCCTGGATTTCGCCCGCCAGCCGCACCTGACCACAGAAGAGCGGCGCCAGCGTGTCGACCATGCGATTGCTGCCGTTGGCCTGGAACATGCGCGGCAACAGTTCCCAGCGCAGCTGTCCGGCGGCATGGCTCAGCGCACGGCGCTGGCGCGCTGCCTGGCGCGCCAGCCTCAGGTGTTGCTCCTCGACGAGCCCTTCGGTGCACTGGATGAAGTGACCCGCGCCGATATGCAGCACCTGTTGCTCAAGGTCAATCGCGAACAAGGTTCGGCGGCGGTATTGATCACCCACGATATCGATGAGGCACTGCTGCTGTCCGACCGTATTCTGCTCCTGGGCGACCGCCCGGCGCGGACCCTGGGAGAATGGCATATTGACCTGCCACAACCGCGAGATGAACAGGTCGAGGCCATCGGCGCGCTGCGTATCGACATTCTTAAAACCTTACGGCAGGCGAGCCGCACTCAACCCAACCCCTTAGAACAACAGGAGCTTAGCCATGTGTCTGGATGACTTGACCCACTCGCGCCGTGACTTTCTCAAACTGTCTGCCGTGCTCAGTGCTGCCGGCGCCTTGCCGTTGCTGAGCAGCCTGCAGGCCCGTGCCGCCAATGAGCCTGACGCGCCGGTACGCATCGGTTACCTGCCGATCACCGACGCCACGCCGCTGCTGGTTGCGCACAATAACGGCCTGTTCGAAGCCGAAGGCATCAAGGCTGAACGCCCGGTGCTGCTACGCAGTTGGGCCCAGGTGATCGAGGCGTTTATCTCGGGCCAGGTCAACGTGATTCACCTGCTATCGCCGATGACCGTGTGGGCGCGCTACGGCAGCAAGGTGCCGGCCAAGGTCGTGGCGTGGAACCATGTCGGCGGTTCGGGCTTGACCGTATCGCCAGGCATTACCGACGTGAAGCAACTGGGCGGCAAGTCGGTGGCGATTCCGTTCTGGTATTCGATTCATAACGTAGTGGTGCAGCAACTGTTCCGCGACAACGGCCTCACGCCGGTCAGCCGTGCCACCGGCGGCGCGATTGCAGCCAATGAAGTCAACCTGATCGTATTGCCGCCGTCGGACATGCCGCCAGCGCTGGCCAGCAAGCGCATCGACGGCTACATCGTCGCCGAGCCGTTCAACGCCCTGGCGGAGAATCTCAAGGTGGGTCGAGTGCAGCGCTTTACCGGCGATGTGTGGCGCAACCACGCGTGCTGCGTGGTGTTCATGCACGAACATGATCTCACCAACCGCCCGGAATGGTCGCAGAAGGTGGTGAACGCCATCGTCAAGGCCCAGGTATGGACACGGGACAACCGCGAAGAAGCGGTGAAGTTGTTGTCCAAGGACGGCCCGAACCGTTACACACCCCATGCCGAGCCGGTGTTGAGCAAAGTCCTGGCCCCGGCCGCCAGCGACCGCGCTGGCTACCTTGCGGACGGTGCGATCCAGCACGCCAATTGGGACGAACACCGCATCGACTTCCAGCCTTACCCATTCCCCAGCTATACCGAGGAACTGGTCAAGCGCCTGAAAGACACCCTGATCGAAGGCGACAAGAAATTTCTCGCCGACCTCGATCCGGCCTTCGTCGCCAAGGATCTCGTGGACGACCGTTTCGTCCGTCATGCGATCGAAGCAGTGGGTGGCATGAAGACGTTCGGCTTGCCGGACGGTTATGAGCGGCACGAGGAGATTGGCGTTTGAACAACGGCAAAACCTTCGTGTGGCCAGGTTGGCTGCTCGGTATCAGTGGCTTGGCCGGTTTGTTGGTGTTGTGGTGGCTGGGGGTAAAGGTGTTTGGCGAGGCCGATGGGTTGTCGGCGCGCTTTTCCCTGGAGGCCACCTTCAGCAGTTTGTGGGAATTGCTTGGGCGCAGTGAGCTGTATCTGCACATTGCTGTCAGCCTCAAGCGCATTTTCGTCGGGTTGTTTCTTGCACTGTCAGTGGGCGTTCCACTGGGGCTGCTGGTGGGCAGTTCACGCAACCTGGAGGCGGCAACCACGCCGGCCTTCCAGTTTCTGCGCATGATCTCGCCACTGTCCTGGATGCCTATTGTGGTGATGCTGATGGGGGTAGGGGACCAGCCCATCTACTTCCTGCTGGCCTTTGCCGCCGTATGGCCGATTATGCTCAACACGGCAGCGGGCGTGCGTCAGCTCGACCCGCGCTGGTTGCAGTTGAGTAAAAGCTTGAGTGCCACGCGTTGGGAGACGCTGCGCCGGGTGATCATTCCCGGCGTGGTCGGGCACGTGTTGACCGGTGTGCGCCTGGCGATCGGCATCCTGTGGATCGTGCTGGTGCCGTGTGAAATGCTCGGGGTCAGTGCGGGGCTTGGCTATTACATTCTCGATACCCGCGACCGCCTGGCGTATTCGGAATTGATGGCGATGGTGGTGTTGATCGGGTTGCTGGGGTTTGCCCTGGATGCGTTTGCACGATGGCTGCATCAGCGATGGGTGCACGCGAGTTGAACGCCGGGCGAGCCAAAGCGATTCATCGGCTGTAACATAACCCTCCCTGTAGGACCGAGCTTGCTTGCGCTTATGGGGAGGTAATGTTGTTACATATCCAAGGTCCAGGAACCCGTCATGACCCAAAAGCAACGCTTGAAATACTCGATCCTGATTTCCCTGGTAGTGCTGGCATCGATGTTTGGCCTGTCCTATCTGCAGAATATCGGGGTGATCAGCGAAAAAACCTTCCAGTACCTGGCCATTGCGATTGCCGTGGTGGTCGTGGTGATCAACGGCATCATGCGCCGCAAGGTCAAGCCCAACTTCTGAGTCAGGCCCGACCCTCGAGCACTTTGGCAGCCTCTTCATGGAGGCTGTAGCTCTTGTCGGCATTCAGCGTGATCACGCCCTCGCTGCACAGACGCTTGAGCACCTCACGCACACTGAGAAACGACAACGGGATGTCCAGCTCCAGCAAATGGCTGTGCACACCTCGCACCCCCAGGGTGCGCTGGTTGTCGGCAGCGGTGAGAAGGGCGTCGATGACCTTCAGCCGAATAAGGCTGGTGCGCAAACCGAAACACTTGAGCAAATGGCGAATGCGCTGGTTGCCCTGCTGTTCGGGCAACTTGCCGAACGCTTGTGTGCTACTGCCGAAGTTGGAATCGGCAGTCGGTGAATGTCCATCCGTGGGCACTTGCGGGTTATACATGCATAAACTCCTTTTCAGAGCCGGATCAGAAAAAGATGGCGCTCTTAAGTAATAAGACGAACGAGTGGCGCAAATCATGAAACGATGGATGTAGAAAATTTGTCGGTATCGGATTGGACACACCTCGACCGCCACTGATAATCGTCTCTGCCGACTAAATTACTCCTGGCTATTCGCGTTCTTACGGTGGGGTAACCATCCCTCGTAAGGGTGTCTAATTTGACTGTGGAGTCGGCGTGATTATTTCCAATGGGTTGTCCAGGGTAGGCGTGGCAGTGCTGTTGCTGGGGGTGAGCCTGGCCGCATCGGCACGGGAACCAGTAACGCAGGCGTCGGCGGATATCCGCCGTACCAGTTACGGTGTACCCCATATTCGCGCTAACGATGAGCGTGGCCTGGGGGTCGGTATCGGGTACGCCTATGCCCAGGACAACTTGTGCCTGCTGGCTAATGAAGTGGTGACGGTCAATGGCCAGCGCGCCAGGTTTTTCGGCCCCGAACAAGCCACCCTGGAAGAGCGCAACAACCTCGCCAGCGATGTGTTCTTCACCTGGCTGAATAACCCCGAAGCGGTGACCGCCTTCTGGAAAGCGCAAACCCCCGAGCTGCAACAGCGCATCCAGGGCTATGTGGCCGGCTATAACCGTTATCTCAAGGAGCAGGGCGCCCCGGCACAATGCCAGGCAGCCTGGGTGCGGCCGTTGGTGGTTGAAGATCTTGTGAAGTTGACCCGCAGGCTGTTGGTCGAAGGTGGTGTCGGCCAATTCGCCGAAGCCTTGGTGGGGGCCACACCACCCCAAGCCATCGCCAGGGTGCAACCCAGCGCCAAAGTCTTTGAGCTGGCCGCCGCTAACCAACAGCGCTTCACCCTGGACCGAGGCAGCAACGCCGTCGCCGTCGGCCGTGACCGTTCCTTCAATGGCCGTGGCATGCTGCTGGCCAACCCGCACTTCCCCTGGGTAGGCGGCATGCGCTTTTACGAGATGCACCTGACCATCCCCGGTCAGTTGGATGTGATGGGCGCTGCCTTGCCGGGCCTGCCGGTGGTAAATATCGGTTTCAACCAGCATGTGGCATGGACCCATACCGTGGATACGTCCAAGCATTTCACCCTGTACCGCCTGACCCTCGACCCCAAGGACTCCACCCGTTACCTGCTGGACGGCAAGTCCATCCCCCTGGACAAGACGACTGTGACGGTACAGGTCAAGCAGGCCGACGGCAGCCTCAAGGATGTGACCCATACGGTCTACAGTTCGCAGTTCGGCCCCGTTGTGCAATGGCCCGGCAAGCTCGACTGGGACAGCCACTACGCCTTCAGCTTGCGCGACGCCAACCTGGGCAACGACCGGGTGCTGCAACAGTGGTACGCCATGAACCGCGCCGGCAGCCTCAAGGAACTGCAAACCTCGGTACACACCCTGCAAGGCATTCCCTGGGTCAACACCCTGGCCGCCGATGACCAGGGTCAAAGCCTGTACATGAACCTGTCGGTGGTGCCCAACGTCAGCGCCGCCAAGCTCGCCCAATGCAGCGACCCGCGGGCCGGCCTGCAAATGATCATGCTCGACGGCGCCCATAGCGCCTGCGCCTGGGACATCGACCCGCGTGCTGCCCAGGCCGGTATCTTCCCGGCTGATCAGTTGCCACAGCTGCAACGCACCGACTATGTGCAGCACTCCAACGATTCCGCCTGGATGGCCAACCCCAAGGCGCCATTGACAGGCTTCTCGCCGGTGATCAGCCAGGACAACATCGGCCTCGGCCCCCGCGCCCGGTTTGCCATCCAACGCCTGCAATCCCTGGACAAACACCCCATCAGCGTCGCAGACCTGCAAAACATGGTCATGGACAACCAGGTGTACCTGGCGGGCCAAGTCATGCCCGACCTGCTGGCGTTCTGCGCCAAACACCTGGGCGCCGACGCCGCTGTGCTACAACCGCTGTGCGCCAGCCTGAAAGACTGGGACCAGCACGCCAACCTCGACAGCGGCGTGGGCCTGGTGCACTTCATCAACCTGATGCAGCACCTGCAGCAAATCCCCGACGCCTGGCGCGTGGCCTTCGACCCGGCCCGCCCCCTGACCACCCCAACCGGCATCGCCATCGACCGCGCCCCCGTTGTCAAGGCCCTGCGCGAAGCCATGCTGGCCTCCAACGCAGACGTCAACCAACTTGGCCTGAGCCGTTGGGGCGATATCCAAGTCTCCGGCCACACCCCCATCCACGGCGGCCCGCAGGAATTGGGTATCTACAACGCCATGCAAACCGTGCCCCGCGCCGACGGCAAACGCGAAGTGGTCAGCGGCACCAGCTATCTGCAAATTGTCACCTTCGACGACAAGGGCCCCAACGCGGTAGGCGTGCTGGCGTTCTCCGAATCCAGCAACCCTGCGTCCAACTATTCAAAGGACCAGACCCAAGCTTTCTCCGAGAAAAAACTACGCCCACTGCCGTTCACCGATGCCCAGATCAAAGCCGATCCGCAGTACCAAGTCCAGACCGTGAAGGAGTAGGGCAGGCTTGCAACCCCTTGATGCCAAGACAGAATATTTTTTGAAATCAAGGGGTTGCAGGCATAGGCAAATGAGTACATAATGGCGCCCATCGAACGCAATGAAGCATTAAAAACTTCAATGTATTCAATGAGTTAGAGTAGAGGCGAGCTTCACATAGCCCACTCAAGTTTGTATGCGGTGAATGTCAGCAGCAAGGGCATTGATCGTTTGAGGCCGAGTAGCAAAATGGTTATGCAGCGGATTGCAAATCCGCCTACGCCGGTTCGATTCCGACCTCGGCCTCCACTCTTAGAAACCCCGTAGATTAACGTCTACGGGGTTTTTTATTGACTACGATATCTTGATCACTCCCGTCTGAGTTGAATAGCAAGCTCTTTTTTGGGCACACATAGCAAGCGCCCGAAGTATATGCAGGCATTTCAAGAGCTTTTGATACCATAAAAGTGATTCTGGAAATAAAGTCGGTAATCTAAGATGAGAATTCACTGGATGTAGCCCCGGCCTTCACTGATTCAATCCATTTCCAGGCTGCCCAGGACAGTTCGGAACCCCTGCGCCAGACCACCACCACGCGCCATTCCATTCCGGGCGCATCCAGATCAACGAGTTGTACACTGGTGTTTTCGTAGTGCCTGGCTATGAGGCGCGGCAGGCAAGTAATACCCACTCCCGCCGCTACCATTGCAAGGGCAAAGTCCGGCTGCGAACTCTGGGCAACTTCATGGATTTCGAAACCCTGAGCCACACAAGCTTCCTTGAGTATGCGCGTCAGTGCCGAGCCTTTGCCGAGGGTGACAAACGCTTCGTGCGCAAGCTCATTGAGCCGCACCTTCTTGCGCGTCGCGAGTGAATGGCTGCGAGGAACGACCAACACCATGGGCTCACAATGCACGACCAGCGCGTTCAGCTCGGTGAGCGTAGGCAGTAGTGTTACCGCCAGTTCTATTTCATTGTTATGGATTGCCTGTTCAAGTTCTTCACCGCCATGTTCACGCAAATGAATGGCAACCCCAGGGTAACGCTCACGGAACTCGGCCAGAGGGGCGGCAAACAGTTGCGCACTGCCCAGCGGGGGAAGGCCAAGGCGCAACTCACCTTTTTTGACTTGGCGGGATGCGTCTAGATCGAACAACAAGCGTTCACGCTGCGCGAGCATTGTGAGTGCATGTTCCAGGACGGTTTCGCCAGAGGTGGTGAGTTTTACCCCGACACCCCGGCGTCCGCGCTCCAGTAACGTGACGCCCAGTTCATCCTCAAGTAAACGTATGGCTTTGCTAAGTGCCGGTTGGGAAAGCGGGATAGCTTTGGCTGCCTTGCCGAAGCTGCCATGGCGAACTATCTCGGTGAAGTAACGAAGCGTCTTAAGATCCATTCGGATGTCGCCATGGCGCAAAGCAGTAAGAGTATCGTGCGGGATGATCTGTCTGTTGGGATTCTTTAATACGTTGAGGGCACGAAGGTCGTGCAGGCCTTTACCCTCAGCGTTGCACGGGTGCAAGGTAGTCGTGGACTACCTCGCCCAGGCCCAGTGTCAGGTCGGCCACGATGTGCACACCTGATAAAATCTCAAGCACTGGGAGGTCATTGACTCGTGCTAGCGCATGGGAAAACAGGTTCAGACCAACTGGCCCTGTCCATGCCCCTTTAATCAGCACATCTTCACAACGGTATTCGACCAGTTCCAAAATACGCGCTGTACCGTCTACATGTGGAACGATTTTCAGCAGAAAACCAGGTGCCTCAATCGCTGCCTTCGCCAGGCCGTGGTCCATCTCGAGATGCTTGTAGCCCATAGTTGCATTCGCAACTAGTACCTTCCCGTAGTGCAATTCTCCCACCAACGTATCGGACTCAACGCTGAGAGTGGGCCTGGCGAGCTTCTTTGGAAAGCCCCACAATTCTCGCCCACCAGATATTGCAGCAAAGTCATCGAGATACATGGAGTGGGTGTAGCCGCCCTTGCGCCCTGCATAAGCTACCGGAATAACTTGACCCGATTCGGTGTAGTCCCCGAAGCCTGTTGACTCTGGCATTCGGATGAACTCGTATCTGACGATGGGATTATCCATGTCAATGTCGAGGGGTTCAGGAACCCATTTACGTAACTTCTCCGGGTCGGTACGGTAAGTGATGATGAGAAACTCTCGATTTACAAAGCGGTACGGACCAGGTGCAAACGCAGGACTTGTCAGTGGCATAGAGTAAGCGTACTGCTTGATATCATTGATATTCACAATAGTTTCCTTCCAGTGCTACGCACCAGGATGGTCATGGGGTGAGTGGTCTCGACGATCTGCGACGCACTCTACGTACAAAAAAACCATAAAAAAAATGGCTTTTTTTTATGGTTTACATACCCAAAAGAAAACTAATTATTCGTTGTTCGTACTGGTCAACAACGCGCCGATCATGGCTGTTTGCAATCCCCGATACGTTCGAATAGGCGCTCCAGCAAGGGGGAGACGCTTGTCCCGGTGTGTGCCAGGACCAGATCGAGGGCAGAGTCGTAAATCGCGCCAAGGCGTCGGGTAGCGATGTTCTTAGGCAGCATCTTGCAAAAGGAATCGGGAACCAGGCTGCATAGTCCAGTGGCGGTCACCATGGAAAAAATGCTCAGCATCCCGTCGGCCTCAAGTGGCACGATCAAGTCTGTCTTGTACGGTGCCAGGAAGGCGTCGATTGTCGAGCGAAGCGCAGGTGCTGCCTTGGCGCTGATCACGACCAGACGCTCCCCGGATAAGTCCCTGGCAGAAATCATACGCTTGCGTAATAGGTGATGGCCGCGCGGCAGGATCGCCGTCAAAGTCTCCTTCCGGATAACTTGGCTCACCCATTCAATGGGCACGTCGCCTCTTCGAATGAAGGCGGCCTCAATGCTCTGCTGTTGCAAAGCGCTGATCAGGTCCAGCGGCAGTTTACTTTGAACATCTACCGCAATGCCTTTCATTTCGGGGCCCAGTGCCGTCGAAACACGGCCCATCAGTTCATCCTCCGTTCCGGGGATCATTCCCAGTACCAGTCTATGAACCTGCTTTCCTTTATCCTGCGTACGCTTGATCGCAGAATTGAATTGGCTGACCGTCAGACGAGCCTCCTTCTGCAACACTTCTCCCGCTTCTGTCAGGCAGGCTCCCTGCCAGGAGCGGGTAAAAAGCTTGCAGCCGACATGTTCTTCCAGTGCGTGCATCTGGCGTGTCAAAGATGGTTGCGCTACACCCAGCCGCTGCGCAGCCGCGGTAAAGCTGCCCATGTCGGAAATTTCCAGGAAATAACGTAGGTGTCGGATCTCTATCACGATGGCCATGCCTGTCAGTTATGGCTTGCGCCAATCAAGGTATTTGTTCCGTGGCTCAAGTCATCCCCACTATAGGTCAAGCCAAGTTGATTGCAGTGAAAAACCCCATTGTGGGCAGACAGTGGACCACGCTCAGCTTGTGCTCACCAGTGGATGATCATTCATCCTCACGCTTATCACATAAGGCTGCCTGATGTATTCATCAGTAATACCGCGGTCTGTTTTAACGGATGGAAATAACCATGAGCAACGTGATTAAAAAAATCGGGATAGTCGGCACAGGGGTAATTGGCGCGAGTTGGAGCGCATTGTTTTTGGCTTACGGATTTGAAGTCATCGCTGTTGATCCTGCGGACGGAGCCGAAGCGGCACTGCGCGAGTATGTCGCTAAAGCCTGGACAGAGATGCAGGAGCTTGGCTTGGTTGCGGCTGGCGCCTCGCAACTGCGACTGACATTTTCCACCTCTCTCGAAGATATCGCGGATGTAGATTTCGTACAGGAAAACGGTCCTGAGCGATTGGACTTCAAGCAGGATTTATACCGTCAACTCGATGCTGTCCTGGCCTCAGATGTACTGATCGCCACTAGCTCTTCAGGGCTAACAATGACGGAAATCCAAAAAGGCTGCGTTCTTCATCCAGAGCGTTGCTTGGTCGGGCATCCGTTCAATCCACCTCATCTGATTCCCCTGGTGGAGTTAGTAGCCGGTAAACAGACCTCCAGCGAATCAGTTGATCGTGCGCAAACCTTCTATTCCAGCCTTGGCAAGCGAACGATTCGACTGAACAAAGAGGTACCAGGGCATGTAGCCAACCGCCTGCAAGGGGTACTTATCAGAGAGATCATGTCGCTCGTCAATGAAGGTGTCGTAAGTGTCGCAGATGCAGATACGGCCTGCTCTTGGGGCCCGGGTCTGCGTTGGGGCGTGATGGGTCCCGTGCTTTTGAACCATCTTGGCGGCGGAGCAGGCGGAATTGAGCATTTTTACAAACAGTTCGCTGGTCCTTTGGTGACGTGGTGGACGCCGCTGGGGGGCGTTGAGTTCACGCCGCAGATGCAAGAGAAAATGATCCAGGGTCTGTATGCGGAAGTGGCCGATAGAAGCTTTGAAGAGCTGGCGGCCGAGCGAGATCGCTTGCTCGTAACTCTTCTCAAAGCGCGTTTAGCAGTCAACACAGAAAAAAACTGAGTTATACGGCCATTTACCCATTCCGCTACTCGCTGGCGTATTAACCGGTTTCATACACCGCTGAGCAACCAGCGTAGCAATGTATGGCATTACGTTTTCCCCTTTGGCTCCCTGCTTGGATAAGTAGGGAGCCTTTTTTTTCGTTGTCTGGATCGCCATCCGAACGCTCAAAAAATCACTGAGATATTGTTGATACCTGCGCGATGTACTCTACATATCCTTGCACGAAGTCCAGATATGCACGCACGATAGCCGACGGATGATGATGCGACGGATAGAGCAAGTTTATTTGCTGTTCTGGCAATGGATAGGCCGGCAGCAAGGCCTGGAGCGTCCCTTCACGGATAGCGCTTGCGGCGAGAAAGGGCGGTAGCTCCGTCACCAGGTCTCCCGTCAGTGCACGGCTGCGAAGATGCATGTAGTCATTTGTGGACAGAATGGCTACCGGCTTGATCGTTTCTCCCCCCCAATAACCAGTTGCCCTGGTTGCCTCGTCCCCAAACGCCGCAAGGATATGCATGTAAAGCCTCGACACTGGAGGGTAGGCCCAGCCGCTCGATCAACATGGGGCTGGCCACCAGCACATGACGATATTTAAGCAGGTGACGGGCGACCAGGGTTTCGTGTGCGATTTCACCAACCCGCAGCGCCACGTCGATGCCTTCCTCGATCAGATCGACGCGCCGTTCAGTGGTGTGGATGCTGACTTGTACCTGCGGGTAGCTGCGCTGAAAGGCAGATACAACGTCCCACCACGGTTCAAACGAGGGCGGCAGCGACAGGCGCAGACGTCCGGTCAAAAGCCGCTGGGAACATATGACTGATTGCTCACCCGCAACTAGCGCTTCGATGCCCCGACTGGCGTGCTCATACAGCCGCATCCCAGAATCGGTGAGTTTGGTGCCCCGCACCGAGCGCTCGAGCAATTGAACCTTAAGTTGCTGTTCGAGCTCTCGAATGCGCCGACTCAAGGTGGGTAGTGGAATGTTCAGGCGTTCGGCTGCGGCGGACAGACTGCCGGCCTGCGCCACACTGACGAACATGCGAACGGCGTTTAAGTCCATGACGATACCCTCTCACATTTGGTAGGAGAGCCTATCGTTTGCGTGGATTATCTTCCAGCTTAGAGTGATGGATAGTGCGAGCACTTGCCCAAGCGGCAAGGTTCATACCTGCAACGCACTTGAGGAAGATTCCCCATGAAAGCTTATGTGATCGAACAGCCCGGCGATGCCGACGTTTTGCAATTGCGGGATATCCCATCCCCAGAGCCGACAGTCGGTGAAGTATTGATCCGTGTCCGCGCCTTTGGCATCAACCGCATTGATACCGCATTGCGCGCCGGCCGAATGGGACCTATCACCGAGCCACGGGTCCCGGGTATTGAGGCTGTGGGTGAAGTCATTCGAGACCCCTCCGGCAAATTGAGCGCCGGTCAGCGCGTCGCTACCGCCATGGGAGGACTGCAATTTACCCGTAATGGCACCTATGCCGAACAAGTCACCGTGTTGAGCAATAACGTGATTGCCTTGGATGACACCACGCTGCCTTGGGAGCAATTGGCCGCGCTGCCGGAAATCTACTTAACAGTCTGGGGAGCACTGGACAAAAACCTGGCGATTAAAAAGGGTCAGACGCTGTTGGTTCGCGGTGGCACTTCCGCAGTGGGCCTTGCTGCTATCACTTATGCAAAAGCCCGCGGATTAAAAGTGATTGCGACCACCCGCAGTGCGGGCAATAGCCAACGCCTCTACCAAGTGGGGGCCGATATCGTGGTAATCGACGATGGTAAAATTGCCCCGCGCATTCGCGAAATCGCACCGGGCGGGGTCGACGCGGCGCTTGAAGTCGTCGGCGTCGTAACGCTATTGGACACCCTCAAGGCCGTGCGTCCCTTCGGTGGGGTGAGCGTTGTCGGCGGGCTGGGTGGTACGCCCAACCTTGAGCAATTCAACCTGAGAGGGGACATGCCGGGTGCTGTGCGGCTGAGCCTCTTCCCAAGCAGCTTGTTGGGGACTTCCGACTTGCCTTTGGAAGACACACCATTGCCATGGTTGGTAAAGGAAATCGCTGCCAAGCGTATCCCTTCCATTAATAGCAGAACCTTTGCCTTTGATGAGGTCCGTCAAGCGCATCGTTTGATTGAAAGCGACCGCGCGTTAGGAAAAATTGTTGTTGTCCTTTGATGGATAGTACGACGAATATGCATATTTATTGATTAATCCAAATTTTGCATATGACAACCCTTGCGGCCAGAGCACACTAAGCCTGGCGCAGGGGGAGTCCAGTTTAAAGTTCTAGGGCCGAACGCATATAAACTTAGGAGAACAACCGATGGCTGAACAAAGTTCACATCTTCGTTTGTCGTCTGTCGATGCCAATTTACAGAAAGCCCTTAACGCGGGACATGCACCCGGTCTGGTCGGATTGTTAGCGCGTGGAGACGATGCGCATGTCGCCGTTTTAGGTCGCATGGCGTTGGATGGTCCGCCTATGCGACGTGATTCGATCTTCCGCATCGCCTCGATGAGCAAGGTTATAACGGCTGCGGCCACCATGCTTCTCGTTGACGATGGCAAGTTAAAACTCAATGAGCCGGTCGACCGCCTGCTACCGGAGTTGGCTAACCGACAAGTATTGCGCAACCTCGACGGACCAGTGGATGATACCGTCGCGGCAAAACGCTCCATAACGGTTGAAGACCTGCTGACATTCCGTTTAGGTTGGGGAATTATTTTTCAGCCTCCCGGCACATACCCTATCCAGGAGAAGATATCAGCACTCGGTATCGCCGGTTTCGGACCACCTGACCCAACGTTGAGTTTGAATGCTGACCAATGGCTTCAACGCATCTCAACGCTGCCACTCTTTGCCCAACCTGGCGAAAAGTGGATATATAACATTGGCTCTCTCATTCTAGGTGTGCTGATTGCTCGCGCATCGGGGCAACAGTTCGGCGAGTTCTTGTCAGAACGAATTTTCAGTCCACTTGGAATGAAAGATACTGGCTTCTATGTGCCGGAAGATAAGCTGGATCGCTTGGTAACCGCTTACCGGCAGAAGGAAGGCACACTTGAAGAGTGGGATGCCCCGAGAACCGGTGGTTGGAGCCGACCTCCCGCTTTTGAACAAGGTGATGGAGGCCTGGTTTCGACAGTGGATGATTATCTGGCGTTTGTACGTATGTTGCTCAATGGCGGCGCGAATAATGGACGACAATTGCTGTCAAGAGATGCGGTCAAGATGATGACTACCGACCACCTCACACCGTCTCAGCGCAAGGAGGGTGAGTCTGTCCTCCAGGAGGGTCAAGGCTGGGGATATGGGTTGTCTGTTACCGCAAAAGAAACCTCGAGCGGGGCTCGTGTGGGGACGATCGGCTGGAGCGGTGGGTTTGGCAGTAGATGGCAAAGCGATCCCGTCTCGAAACTGACGACGGTGCTTCTGACTCAGCGTATGTTCGACACCCCGAAACCAGCTCCTATATTCGAAAGGTTCGAACAGGACGCAAGGAAAGTCGGAGATTTCATCGATCGCTGATAAAGGTCGTTGCCTGGGACTGTGGTATCGCTTCCAGCGTCCTTATTGCGTGAAACTGAACGAAAAAAGTGATGTCCCATCGCTATCGGTCAAGGACGAGGTCGTCCGAGCGAGCGCTGGGTCAACACTCAGTAATACCTCGAACGCTTGCCGGTTTAGCCGCGCGTTTATCCTGCCCGCGCAAGATAACGCCCGTATTCATCAAGCTGACAGAGTGAACCATGAAACACAAAATTCTTCTTGTGGCCGTTTGTGCTGCACTGGTCCAAGGTTGCGCCGCCCCTTCCAAAAGCCATGAAGAATCACCTTCCATGCCCATTGCTACCTCGACCGCTGCAGGCCAGCCAGCATTATCTGCTTATTACTGGAACCTGGTTTCGGCGACTGATACTTCGGGCAAACCTCTCGTTATGATGAACAAAGGCATCGAGCGCAAGTTGCGTGTTTCCTTCGGTGAAAAGAACCTGAACATCAGCGGTGGCTGCAATGGCCAGTTCGGCGGCTATCAATATCAGGGAGGGGTTCTGAAGGTGCAGTCACTGGCTTCTACGCTCATGGCCTGTGACAAGAGCCTGATGGACCTTGACGCCCAGGTAGGTCGACTGTTCAAAGGTGATCTGCGCGCCGTCATCACCGGTGATAACACGGGGCCAGTGCTGCAACTGACTACAGTGGACGGCTCGGTGCTCAAGCTTCAGGGGGAGGCCACTCCTGAGACCCGTTACGGTAGCAAGGGCGAGGTCAAGTTCCTGGAAGTGGCGCCCAACACTGTCAAGTGCAGTCACCCGATGATCCCTGACTATCAGTGCTTGCAAGTGCGTGAGCGCCGCTATGACGACGCAGGCCTGCAGCTTCCGACCCGGGACACATGGCACCCGCTGTATCAGTCTATTGAAGGCTTTGAGCATCGTGATGGCGTGCGCACGGTAGTGCGGGTCAAGCAATACGACTGGAAGAATCCGCCAGCAGATGCGCCTTCGACGGTCTATGTGTTGGATCTGGTGGTGGAGCAGGACGCGTCCGGGACTGAATAAGTAATCGAGAACCAGGGCAGGCCGGTGCTCATGGGTCGATTACGACCTGGGCCTGCGCTATTGGAAACCCGTAGATTAGCGTCTACGGGTTTTTTATCGCCTGCAGGTTATTAAGTAGATTTTCGACGAGTGACGTGTCTAGATCAATGGTTACAGCTCAGTCGGGGTTGTCACGGAAGCATTTGCCGACTACCCTGAAAATGTTTGAATTGTTACGAACAATTTCGGTTTGACTGTTTTTCAGCCAAACGACTTCAGGACGAGGAACGAAAAATGTTTTCACACGAAGGCACTGCATTAGAGCTGTTGACCCTGGTTTTTGGCGTGACGGGCGTACTCCTGATCGCTTGGTTTTTTCACCATCAATACGAACTCAGGGCGCGCAAGCGTGTAAAAAAACAACGTGGTCATGACAAGCAGCCCTCCGCTCAAAGTCACTGACTGTTCGTAGCGCGTGCCAGCCGCCAGCGCTGGCCTCAGTCCGATGATCCGAGGGGCGGTGTCACCCCAGCGCCTCGGATCTGCTGATCCTCTGTGCTTTGACTTCATTGGCATAGGCTTCAAGCCTTTGCTGCTGTGCAGTGAGTAATGCGCAGACCTTCCTTAATGCAACCGCATCATTTGAATGCCCGCCAGCGGCCAATGCGGTCAGCTCAACCACGGACCAGCCGATAACAGCGCTGGCGTCGTCAAGGTCGTAGAACAATTCCTGCTGCGCAGTTCGGGGGCCGTCGAGATCTTCTATCAAGGCGTTCACTCTGGCCTGTGTGGGTTAAAGCGAATAAGAGCGTAGGTCATGATATTCATCCAAGTAGGTAATGAGTGTTTTTTTTGCCCGGTGCAATTATCAGGCAAAGAAAAGCCCGCGATGAGGCGCGGGCTAAAAGGAGTTCATTAAGGAGCTGAAACCACCATAAATGCTGGTCTGTGAAAGGTTTGTGAAACCCATCGGTGATCTGCGTGAGCGCAAGTGAATGTAGACCTCCAAAAGTGTATGCCTCGATCTCTCTCCAGCTGTACCGGGCGATGGGCGCCGCAACCTACTACCGTCGCTGACATACCATTGTCGCTTGGATACCGCGCCTCATGTTGATGTCTACCAGCCTGTTGTCAGCCTTTGTGCTTTTTGCCTTCGTGTCTTCCATCACCCCGGGTCCCAACAACACCATGTTGCTGGCGTCGGGGGTGAACTTCGGGTTTCGCCGCTCGATCCCTCACGCCTTGGGCATCAGCATAGGGTTCATGTTGCTGGTGATTTGCGCCGGGTTGGGTCTGGGGGAAGTGTTCAAGCTGTTCCCGTGGGCGTACACGCTGCTGCGCTATGTTGGCGCCACCTATCTGCTGTACCTGGCGTGGAAGATTGCTACCGCTGGTGGGGTATCGGACAGTAACGACGAACAGGGCAAACCGATGACGTTCCTGGGTGCGGCGGCTTTCCAGTGGGTTAACCCCAAGGCCTGGATCATGGCGCTGGGTGCAATCACCACCTATACGCCGGCTGAGGGTTACGCCACTAACGTACTGCTGATTGCGGTGGTGTTTGCCGTGGTCAACCTGCCAAGCGTGTGTGTATGGCTTGGTTGCGGTAGCGGCCTGCGCAATGTATTGCGCGAGCCGCGCTGGCTGCGGATGTTCAACTGGTCCATGGCTGGGTTGCTGTTGTTGTCGTTGTATCCGATGCTTTTTGTGAGCTGATTCAGGTTCAAACCGGCGAAATAGTTGCCAGCAAGCCAATGCCGATGGTCAATACCAAAAAGCCGAACAGGAAAATTGCCATTTTGGTCATAAGGCCTCCGAAGGGCGGGGAGCGACAGGGATGTCGGGATGGCGCCTATTGTCCGCCTGGGACGGCGTTCAATACAGGTGCAGATGACAGAGAAAAAACCATATCAGATGGTGCCGCAGTAGCTGGGCTGCGGCTTTTGAAGCATCTTGGATTTATCAATATCAGGTACGCCGATTGAGACAGTGACAGCGTTTGCCCCTAAGATAGCGCCCATTGCATCAACAATAAGAGTGGGCCAACCCTCGATGGAAAGACGCCAGTTCAGCGGTGGCATGCAAGGCAAGAACCTGCGCTACCTCAATGACAAAACCCCGCAGGCAACCTCGGTCACCCAAGTCGGTTTCCTGCTGCTCGAACACTTCTCCCTGCCGGCCTTCACCCAAACCCTAGACACCCTCGTGACCGCCAACCTGCTGCGCCCCGAGCTGTTTGCCTCGCGCACCTTCGGCTGGGGCGAGGGAGAAGTGATCAGTGACCTCGGGCTGGTGATCCGACCCGATGCGAGCCTGGAGTTGTCGACACTTCAGGAGCTGGACCTGCTAGTCATCTGCGGTGGTTTCCGTACCGAACTCAAGGCCAGCGACCCGTTCATTCAACTGCTGCGCAGCGCCGCGGAGGCGGGCGTTCGCCTTGCCGGTTTGTGGAACGGCTCCTGGTTCCTTGGTCGCGCCGGCCTGTTGCAGGGCTACCGCTGCGCGATTCACCCCGAACACCGCCCGGCGCTGGCGGAAGTGTCCAAGGGGGCCCAGGTCACCAGCGAGCCCTATGTGATCGACCGCGACCGCCTCACCGCGTCGAGCCCCTCCGGCGCCTTCCATATGGCCCTGGACTGGATCAAGAGCCTGCACGGCAAGGCGCTGGTCGAAGGCATCGAAGACATCCTGGCGTTCGAGGAATCACGCTATCGCCGCATCAAGCCAACGGAGAACGTCTGCGTCAGCGCACCTCTGCGCGAAGTGCTGAAGCTGATGGACGCCAACCTCGAAGAACCGCTTGAACTCGATCAGCTCGCCGTCTACGCCGGCCGCTCCCGCCGCCAGTTGGAGCGCCTGTTCAAGGAACAATTGGGCACTACGCCGCAGCGCTACTACATGGAGCTGCGCGTCACCGAAGCGCGCCGCCTGTTGCAGCACACCGAGTTGTCACAGGTGGATGTACTGGTGGCATGCGGTTTTGTTTCGCCAAGTCATTTCAGCAAGTGCTACAGCGCGTACTTCGGCTATCGCCCCTCCAAGGAGAAGCGGTTGGTCAAGTAGCCGAACGGCTCCCACCTTTGTGTATCGGGATCAGTTTGCCCAGAAACGGTCCAGTCGATAAGGCTTCAACTCCGGTACTGCCTCACCCGCGGCAAGCTGCCCGATCCTTTCAGCCGTCACCGCCGCCTGAGTCAGCCCCAGATGCTGATGACCAAACGCAAGCAGCACCTTGGCCTCGCACACCCGGTCAATGATCGGCAGCGAGTCGGGCAGGGACGGCCGAAAACCCATCCACGGTGTGGCGTCACTGTCGTTCAGGTTGTGGCGAAACAGCCCCTGGCTCAAGCGGTGCAGCTGCCAGGCCCGTTGCATATTCGCCGGGCGGTCGAGGCCGGCGAATTCGACCGTGCCGGCCAGGCGCAAGCCGCCGGCCATGGGCGTCATGATGAACTTGCGTTCCAGTGAGGTGACGGCGAAGGGCAGGCGCTGGTGTTCGTGGGGCAGCATCAGGTGATAGCCGCGCTCGGTGTCCAGCGGTACCTGTTTGCCTGTCAGGACCGCAGTGAGTTTGGCCGAGTGGGCGCCGCAGGCGATCAGCACCTGGCGCGCCGTCACCAAGCCTTGATCGGTCACCAATGAAACACCGCTGTCATCCAGGCGCCCATCCAGAACACGCTGCTGCAGAAATTGCACACCCTCGGCCTTGGCCGCATTCACCAGTTCGCCGACCACGGTATAGGGGTCGAGAAAATGCCCGGTACTGGGGAAGAACAAACCACCTTGTATGGCGTCGCTCAATTGCGGCGCGACCGTGCGCACCGCCTCGCCGCTCCAGAACTCCACGGCGACGCCTTGCTGCTGCATGCGTTGCTGCAACGCATCCAGGGCGACGCGGGATTCGGTGCGCTCAATCACCAGCAGCGAACCGTCTTCGCGAAGCAGTTGCGTTTGCCCAATGGAATGCAGCAAACGCTGCCATGCACCCAGGCTGCCTTCATTCAATGCACGCAGGCCGGCCACGGTGCGCTGGTAGCTTGCCGGTCGCAGATTCAACAATAGGCGAATAAACCAGGGCAGAGCTCGGGGCAGGTAGGCCCAGTCCAGGCGCAGCGGGCCCATGGGGTCCAGGAGCATGGCCGGCAAGCGCTTGAGGATCGACAGGTCGGCGATGGGGAACACTTGCTCCGTCGCCAGGTGACCGGCGTTGCCGTAGGACGCGCCCATGCCCGGCGCCTGCGCGTCGATAACCTGCACCTGCCGGCCTTGGCGCGCCAGCTGCAAGGCACAGGCGACGCCGATGATGCCGGCGCCGACCACCACAATGTCTGCTTGATTGGGCTCGGCCATGGCTACGCCTCTCTCTGGCCGTCAAGCAGGCGCCGCAGCCCCAGCGGGTTGTCCTGTTGGAGGGCATTGGGCAGCAGGGCATCCGGGAAATCCTGATAGCACACCGGCCGCAGGAACCTGTGGATCGCCGCCGTGCCCACCGAGGTGCTGCGCGCATCCGAGGTCGCCGGGAACGGCCCGCCATGCACCATCGCATCGCAGACTTCCACACCAGTCGGCCAGCCGTTGACCAACAGACGCCCGGCCTTGCGTTCCAGTACCGGCAGCAGTGCGCGGGCCTGGGGCAAATCCGGCTCATCCAAGTGCAAGGTCGCGGTGAGTTGACCTTCCAGGCGTTCGGATACCTGGCGCACTTGCTCGACATCGCCGCATTCCACCACCAGCGAGGCGGCGCCAAAGACCTCGGCTTGCAGGTGTTCGTTGTTCAGGAATGCCTGGGCCTGGGTTACGAACAGGTGGGCCTGGCCTTGGTTCGGCCCGGCGGCCGCCAGGCCCTTGGCGGCAACCTGGGCGTGCTGGGCCAGTGCATTCACGCCGGTTTCATAGGCGCTGAAAATGCCCGGGGTGAGCATGGTCTGGGCCGGGCAACGTGCAAGCAGATCACTGGCGACCTTGATAAAGCGGTCCAGGGCGCTGCCTTTCACGGCGATTACCAAGCCAGGGTTCGTGCAGAACTGGCCGGCACCTTGGGTCAGTGACGCGACAAAGCCTTCGGCCAATGCTTCAGCCCGTGCTTCAAGCGCGGCAGCAAATAGGTACACTGGATTGATCGAACTCATTTCCGCATACACCGGGATCGGTTCCGGGCGTGCCTGGGCGGCCTGGCACAATGCGACACCGCCACGGCGCGAACCGGTAAAGCCGACGGCCTTGATGCGCGGGTCGGTTACCAGGGCGATACCCACCTCGTTACCCGCGCCATAAAGCAGTGAAAACACACCTTCGGGCAAACCACACTGTTTGACTGCCTGCGCAATGGCGCGGCCCACCAGCTCGCTGGTGCCAGGGTGGGCGCTGTGGGCCTTGACCACCACCGGGCAACCGGCAGCGAGTGCCGATGCGGTGTCGCCGCCCGCCACGGAGAAGGCCAGGGGAAAGTTGCTTGCCCCAAACACTGCGACCGGGCCCAGGGCGATATGTCGCTGGCGCAGGTCGGCGCGGGGCAGCGGTTGGCGCTGGGGTTGCGCGGTATCGACCCGTACGTCGAGCCATTCACCCAGGCGTACAGTGCGGGCAAAGGCGCGCAGTTGCCCGCAGGTACGACCGCGTTCACCTTGAATGCGTGCGCGGGGCAGGCCGGTTTCGGCGCTGGCGCGTTCGATCAATTCATCGCCCAGGGCTTCGATGTTATCGGCAATGGTTTCAAGAAACCCGGCGCGGTCTGCCAAGGTGGTTTCGCGGTAAGTATCGAACGCGGCCCATGCCAGTGCACAGGCCTGCTCGACCTGCTCGCCATCGCCGCCGGCATAGGCGGGCTCCAGTGGCGTGTCGGTGGCGGGGTTGATGGCGCGGATCGCATCGCGATGGCCGCAAAGGGATTGCTGACCAATCAGCATCTTGCCTGTCAGAGTCATGGGGCATCCTGAAAAACAGAGGGGTGTTGTAGGAGCGAGCTTGCTCGCGAAAATAGTGCGTATAACGCGTGCATTCGGGATGAACGCGTTATCGTTAACGACCTTCGCGAGCAAGCTCGCTCCTACAGAAAATCAAGCGACGTTCTGTTCAGCCGACCAGTTGGCATACCACTGGCGGAACAGCGCGTATTGCTGCTCGGCGTACCGACGCTGGGTCTCGCTGAGCACATCGGTTTCGTTGAAGTGCAGGGCGTACCCCTGGTCACCGTTGAGCACCATCAGGTGCTTGTAATACAGCACCAGGTCGCAGCCTTCGTCGAACGACGACAGCACCGCCAGCGCGGCTTCCAGCTCGCGCGCCTGGCGACGGGCCTTGGCATCGCCCTTGGCGGCTTTTTTGCTCAGGGCCACCAGTTGCAGGACTTCCCGTGGCAGCGCGTTGCCGATGCCGGTGATCGCGCCGGTGGCGTTGCAGTTGACGAAACCGTGCACCACCTGGGTGTCGACACCGACCATCAGGGTCACGTCATCGTCCTGGGAGGTGATGTTTTCTGCGGCGTAGCGCAGGTCGGCAGCGCCGCCGAACTCCTTGAAGCCGATCAGGTTCGAGTGCTCGCGGCGCAGTTCGAAGAACAGATCGGCGCGGGTGGCGAAGCCGTAGTAGGGGCTGTTGTAGATCACCGCCGGCAGGTTGGGCGCAGCGTTGAGGATCGCCGCGAAGTGGGCCTTTTGCGCGGTGACCGAAGCCCCACGGGACAGCACGCGGGGAATCACCATCAAGCCATGGGCGCCGACCTTGGCGGCATGGGCCGCGTGGGCTACCGCCTCGCGGCTGTTCACTGCGCCGGTACCGACGATGGTCGGCACGCCGGCCGCGACCAGGCGCGCCACGCCTTCCTGGCGCTGTGCCTCGGTGAGCAGCGGCCAGTCGCCCATGGAGCCGCAATACACCACTGCGCTCATGCCGATATCGATCAGCTCGCGACCTTTGGCGACCAGGGCGTCGAAGTCCGGCTTGCGCTCGGCGGTGCAGGGGGTCATCAGGGCGGGCATGCAGCCGGTGAAGATGTTGTCGCTCATGGTGCTAACTCCATTCAGGTCAATAAATAAAAGGCTCAGATACCCCAGGCAAACGGGTCCTGCTCGTCGATCAGCAAGGTGCTGTCGGCAGTCATGTAGGCGCGGCCGGTGATGAACGGGCGCACACGTTCACCGTCCCATTCGTAGCGGCCCTGGAACTGGCTGCCGGTGATGCTGGCTTGTACCCAGGTGTCTCCTGCGGCCAGTTTGCCGTCGGCGGCCAGGCAGGCGAGCTTGGCGCTGGTGCCCGTGCCGCAGGGGGAGCGGTCGTAGGCTTTGCCGGGGCACATGACGAAGTTGCGGCTGTCGGCGTGGTCGTCGTCGGCGAATAGTTCGATATGGTCGATCAGCGCGCCATCGGCGCCGTGAATACCCTGGGCCTCAAGGGCCTTGAGCATCGCCCAGGTGTAGTCGGTCAAGGCCTCCACGTTGTCCATCTGCAGCGCCTGGCCGTGGTCCGACACCAGGAAGAACCAGTTGCCGCCCCAGGCAATGTCGCCCAGCACCACGCCATGCCCAGGCACCTGCACCGCTACCTGCCGGCGGTAGCGGTAAGCCGGCACGTTGCGCAGGGTCACGTTGCCGTCTTCGTGCAGGGTGGCCGCCACCGGGCCCACGGGCGTGTCGATGGTGTGGACACCCGGGGCGATCAGCCCGAGGTAATGCAGTGAGGCCACCAGACCGATAGTGCCGTGGCCGCACATGCCGAGGTAGCCGGCGTTGTTGAAGAAGATCACCCCGCAGGTGGCGCCCGGTGTGACTGGCGCGCAGTACAGCGCGCCGACCAGTACATCATTGCCCCGTGGCTCCAGCAGGCAGGCGCGGCGCCACTGATCGTGGTGGGTGCGCAGGTGTTCCAGTTGCTCGGCGATCGAGGCGCCGTGCAACTCAGGAAACCCGCTCATTACCAGGCGCGTAGGCTCGCCGCCGGTGTGCGAGTCAATCACGTGCAGCCGTTTCATAGAAGGCTCCATCAATGGGTTGTCGGGGACAGTGGGGCGCGGTAAGGCGCGTCGCTGACGGCTTCGCTTTCGTCGTCTTCGTGTTCCAGACGCACCAGGTGGGCCGGCACGCCGGTGGCGGCGCCCCAGTAGTAGATGCCTAGGGCACAGGCCGCCACGACCAGGGTGTCAAACGGGTGGCTGATCACGCCGACGCCGCCAAAGCTGCCGAGCTTGGAGAGCAGGATGGTCACGGCGTAGAAGCCGATCAGCCAGGCAGACGAGCGTACTTGTTGCTTGAGATTCAAGTGCGCGGTCGGCACCCAGCGCGCGCACAGCAGGTACACCACAAACATCAGGATTTGCAGGCCCAGCAGCCAGGACACCGTACTCCAGCCTGACCAGTACACGATCAGCGCGGCAATGATGAACGACAGCGGGCCCAGCACCGCCATGCCCTTGACCCGGAACGGGCGCGTCATGTCCGGCGCATTCCGGCGCAGGGCGGCGACGGTCACCGGGGCCACCGCGTAACTGAGGATCAGCGCCGCGGACACTACGTTGATCAGTGCTTCCCAAGACCGGAACGGCAGGGTCCAGAACACCGACAGGCCAAAGGTCAGCCACAGCGCCGGGCGCGGGATGCCGGACTTTTCATCGATGCGCGTGAAGATCTTGAAGAAGGTCCCGGTCTGCGCCCAGCCA